>CAJICQ010000432.1_pt1 | contig 23468 bp, 20 predicted proteins | sample 9199721 | NCBI WGS metagenome assembly CAJICQ01 (sample SAMEA7708344, study PRJEB35096) | sediment metagenome | biome: marine neritic benthic zone biome [ENVO:01000025]; feature: sediment [ENVO:00002007]; material: shallow marine sediment [ENVO:03000034] sea grass bed [ENVO_01000059] ...
CTTCGTCGCCGCCGGCCCAACCGATGAACGACAGACCAACCGGACAGCCTTCCACATTGGCGGCCGGCAGGGTGACCTGGGGCAGGCCAGCGTGTCCCGCAATGCAGGTCAGCGCCAGCGTATTGATGCGGAAAAATTCCAAGCCCTCGGGTGGCGTGTCGATCTTTGGTGCGATGACCGGCGCTGTGGGCAAACACAAGATGGTTCCCGGCGGCACCAGTGCGTGCATGCGCTCTCGAACGCGCGCACGCACTTGCTGCGCGGCGGCCGTCTCTTCTGCTGTGATTGCCGCGGCCATGGCGAAGCGTTCCTTGATGCCGGGGCCCAGCGTGGCCTGGTGTTCTTCGACCCAGGGCAGGTTGGTGATTTTGACCTCGCTCGCCTGAATGACGCGGAACGCATCCGACCAGGGTGCCAAACCGTCGGGCGCAACGGTAATAGGCTCGGCGGGCGGCAATACGCCGGCGGCGGCGTCGACGACGCCCCGCAAGGCCTCGGCGACCGCCGGGTCGGCTTGCGCGAACCCGTCCTCGGCGATCAGCAGCCGGTCGATATCCGCCGCCACGCTTTGGCCGTCTAGGACGACCGGCCCCACGGTTTTAAACAGCGCCGCATCGTTGGTGAACCAGCCGGCGGTGTCGTAACTCGGCGCCATCGCCCGGCCGCCGGTCAGATCGACGCGGTCGTGGGTCGGCCGCAGGCCGTAAAGGCCGCAAAACGACGCCGGAATGCGGACCGATCCGCCGGTGTCGCTACCGAGCGCGATATCGCACAGTTCCGCCGCCAGCGCCGCCGCCGAGCCTGAAGACGAGCCGCCGGGCAGGCGGCCCGGCGCGCGCGCGTTCTGCGGGGTGCCGTAATGGGCATTGGCGCCGGTGAGGGAATAGAAAAATTCGTCGCAGATGGCGATGCCGATAATATCGGCGCCGGCGTCGAGCAGCTTCTGCACCGTCGACGCGGTCTTGGTGGCCGGTTCGGTCGCAGCGTAGAAATCGGGGTTGCCGTTGCCGGTTTTGCGCCCGGCGATGTCGTAGAGGTCCTTGACCACCAGGGTCTTGCCGGCGAGCGGCCCGCTGCCGGAGCCACGGATCGGCTCGGTAATATTATGGGGCACCAGGCAGCCGACGGGATCGTTGGGGATGGTGGGATCGGTCATTGATATCCTTTCTGAGCTTCGCCCGTCGGCGTCAAAATTGCGCGCGACGAAGTTGGCATTGCGGCCAGTATTATTTCCTTTTCCCTTTGGGGCGGGATTTGCGCGGTTTCGGCGCCGGGCGCTCTTTCAAGAACCAGTCGAGGATCTGCTCGCCATCCCAGCAGACGACGCCTGGTTTGGATAGAATATGCTCGAAGGTTTCGCGGACATACTTGATCCGGTGCGGTGAGCCGGACAGATAAGGATGCATGGCGATCGCCATCACCTTGGCGGTGTCGTGGCTTTCGGCGTAGATGGTCTCAAAGTAATCGAGCGCCCGGTCGCGGAAAACGTCGGAGGTGTGGTTCTGGATCGCCATCAGCACGATGTCGTGGATTTCGTAATTGTAGGGTAGCGCGACGATCGATTTGCCGACCGTTGTCTTCACATGCACCGGCTGGTCGTCGAGTACCCAGTCGCCGATATATTCGATGCCGGCCTCGGCGAGGAAATCGAGGGTATGGTAGGTCTGGGTCAGGCCCGGTCCGAACCAGCCGCGCGGCTTCTTGCCGGTGAAATCCTTGATAACTTTCAGGCACTTGTCGATCACCGCGCGTTCGTCATCCAGCTTATGCATCGGCATTTGATCGTAAGAGTGGGCGTTGAACTCCCAGCCGGCCTCCAGGATGGCCTCGGCGACGCGCGGATAGTCCAGACAGGTCCGCGCGTTGAGCGTGACTGTCGGCTTTATGCCCAGATCGTCGAGCATGCGTTTGATGCGCCATACGCCGACGCGCATGCCGTATTCGTGCCAGCTCCAGTTCGGGTGGTCGGGGATCATCGGGATCCCTTGCGGCGGCGAAATCACCATTCGTGCCATCGGTCGGACAATGTCCCACACTTCCGCCGCCAGAACCGGCCAAATGACCATGCGCGCGCCGTCGGGCAGTTTCAGCGGCTTGCGGTCGATGATGGCGGAATAAGGCAGCCGGTCGCCCGGCTTCATGCCTTGTCTCATATCGCTCCCCCGAATAGGTTGGCGCCACCGAAAACGGCCGGGCGCGGTTATTGTTTGTCACGACTATACTATGCCCGTGGGACGGTGCGGCGGGAATCCGCACCGGTTAAGGGAGGAGCCCATGTCGGCGTCCGCCGAACAAGATGTCGTTCTGGTCGACCGCGATGGCGATATCGCTACCGTCGTGTTGAACCGGCCGGAGAAGCTGAACGCGCTCAACAAGGCGATGTGGCGCCGGCTCGGCGACGTGATGGCCGAACTCAACGGTGACGACGAAGTGCGCTGCGTCGTCCTGCGCGGCGCCGGCGACAAGGCGATGGGCCCAGGCGCCGACATTTCAGAGTTCGCAACCGAACGGTCCAACGCCCGGCAGGCAGCCGACTATGGCGCGCTGATGCACCGCTCGATGCACGGCATTCGCGATTGCCGGCACCCGGTGATTGCTCTGATCAAGGGGCTGTGCGTCGGCGGCGCGCTCGAGCTGGCGTTGATGTGCGACATGCGCATCTGCGGCGAAGGCTCGCGCTTCGGTGTGCCGATCAACCGGCTCGGCCTGGTGATGGCCTACCCGGAAGTGGAAGCGTTGGTCGGCTTGGTCGGGCGGTCGGTGGCGCTGGAAATCCTCTTCGAGGCCCGCGTGTTCGACGCCGCCGAGGCGAAAGACAAGGGCCTGGTCAACCGGGTGGTGCCCGACGACCAGGTCGAGGCGGAAGCCTACGCAACCGCGCGGCGCATCGCCGATGGCGCCCCCTTGGTGAACCGCTGGCACAAGAAGTTCGTCGACCGGGTGCTGGCCGGCGCCCACCCGGCGACGCCGCTGAGCGAGGCCGAACTGGCCGAGGGCTACACCTGTTTCGACACCGACGATTTCAACACCGGCTACCAGGCCTTCCTGGCCAAACAAAAACCGGAATTCGAGGGAAAGTGACGATGACGACCAATGAAGGCCTCTTGGGCGGGATCAAGGTTGTCGAGCTCAGCCACATCATGGCGGCGCCGACCTGCGGCCAGCTGCTCGCCGATATGGGCGCCGATGTGATCAAGGTAGAGCGGCTGCCGGCCGGTGACGACACGCGGCGATTCGGCAAATCGGTCGACGGCGATTCAGCCGCCTTTGCCATGATGAACCGCAACAAGCGCGGTCTGGCGCTTAATTTGAAGGCCGATACCGGCCGCGCCGCCTTGCGGCGGATGATCGAGCAGGCCGACGTGTTCATCGAGAATTACCGCATGGGGGCGATGGAGCATTACGGCATCGGCTGGGAAGAGATGCACCAGGCGAACCCGCGGCTGATCTATTGTTCGATTTCGGGGTTCGGGCGCACCGGACCGTACGCCGAGCGCGGCGGCTTCGATCTGATCACCCAGGCGATGTCGGGCATCATGAGCATCACCGGTGAGGGGCCGGGCCGCCCGCCGGTCAAGGTCGGCGCGCCGATCACCGATATCACCGCCGGCATGCTGGCGGCGCTGGGGATATGCGGCGCGGTGGTCCAGCGCACGCGCACCGGCGAAGGCCAATATGTCGATACCTCGCTTTATGAGGCCGGCATCGCCCATACCTTCTGGCAGACGGCGATCTACGGGGCGACCGGCGAGGTGCCGCAGGCGATGGGCTCGGCCCATCCGCTGTCGGCGCCCTATCAGGCGTTCAAGACCAGCGACACCTGGGTCATCGTCGGCGCCGCCAACCAGAGCACCTGGCTGAAATTCGTCGAGGCGATCGCGGCGCCGGACCTGGCCGACGATCCCAGGTTTGCGCAACCGATCGACCGCATGGAACACCTGGACGATCTGGTCGAAACGCTGAACGGTATCCTGTCGCAGCGCACTACGGGGGAATGGCTGGAGGTTCTCGAGACCGCCGGGGTGCCCGCCGGGCCGGTCTACGACATCGCCGAGATGGTCGCCGATCCACACACCCAAGCGCGCGGCATGATCGCCCAGGTTCCCGCGGCGACCGGCGGCGAGTTCGCCGCGATCGGCCATCCGGTCAAATACTCCGCCGCGTCGACCGAAATCCGCCGCGGCGCGCCGTTGATCGGCGAGCACACGCGCGAAGTGCTGGCGGAGTACGGCTTTACCGCCGAGGAGATCGCGGCGCTGCAGGCCGATGGCGCGATCGGCGCCGACGAAGGTTTCGCCGCCGCCGAATAGGCAACACGGACCGGCGCCGGCAAATCAACCCTCTCCCTCCGGAAGAGGGTGGTCCGCCAAGCGGACCGGGTGAGGGGACAAATTCGCGGGTGACCGTCCGACACAGCCGCACCGTGGAAAAAATTATTTCCCCTCACCCCAACCCCTCTCCCGCGGGGAGAGGGGCTATTCGGCGAGGCGGGCGCGCTTGGCGTCGAGGCGTTCCTTCTGCTTGGCGAGATCGACGACGAAGCGGGTGTGCTTGCAGGCGCCGACCTTGTCGCCGAGCTGATCGTGCACCTCGACGTCGAACAGCACCCGGCGGCGGTCGATTTCGGCGACGGTGGCGTGCACATCGACCCACATATCGATAAGCGTTGCGCCCAGATGATCGATCTCGACCCGCGCGCCGACCGAGTTTTCATCCGCGTCGAGATGGAGGTCGAGCAGCTCCTTGCAGGTGCGCTCGATGTCGAGGACCATCGACGGCGTGGCGTAGACGCGGAAATCCTCGCCCATGAACCCGATCGTGCGGCCGTTGTCGACGGTGATACGTTGGGTGATCTCCAGACCCGGTTTTAAGCTGTCTTTCACGGCAGCCGTCCCCCTATAACTATTTGAATTAATTAACTATTCTGCTGCCTCTGACGTTGCGGAGAGGCCGAGATGGGCCTCCAGAAAACGCCATGGCGGCGTGCCCGGCCGGTAGAGATCGTCAAAACCCGTGAAATGGTTGGCCCCAGGAATGACGCGCAGTTCGGCCCGCCCGCGCGCTTCCAGCGCGGCGTGAAAGGTGTGGCTCTGGCGCCGGAATTCGTCGGTCTCGGCGCCGCCGCAGGCGATCATGGTGGGCGGTAGCGGCGCCTCGAGGGTGAGCAGCGGCGAGCAGGCGACGGTTTCCGCCTCGTCGAGCTTCAGGTAATCGGCGCGGTAGCTCAGCATCAACGGCCGCAGATCGTAGTTGCCGCTGACCAGCAGCGCGCAGGCGATGCCGTCGAGGTCGCCTTCGTTGGCCATACGCACCAGCGCCGACGCCGCCAGATGGGCACCCGACGATTGACCGCTCACCGCCAGCCGTCCGGCGGCGATGCCGAGTTGTGCCGCGTTATCGCGCACATGGCGCACCAGCGCGACCGCTTGGTCGATAATCTCGGGCAGGCGGGCGTTGGGGATCTGCGTGGTCGTGCCGTCGACGAAGGCGACGCCGCGGTCGACCAGCACGTCGGCCCAGGCGGCGAACATGCCCGTATTGCCGCGCTGCCATTGGCCGCCATGGAAAAACAACAGGCCTGCTCCGCCGCCAACGTGGGCGCCGGCGCGGTAGAGGTCGAAGCGCTGGTCCGGCGCGGGCCCGTAGCTGGTCCCGCGCTCGGGCGCCAGCGCCGCCACGTTGCGCGCCGAACGCTCGCGCACCGCCTTGAGCGCCGCCTCGGCCGCGGGCGAGGACAAGTTGGTGTACTGGGCGTCGAGTTGTTGGCGCGTGTAGCCGCGGTAGATCTTTTCGGTCATGGCACTGCGCAGCTTGCGTGCTCGCGCGCTGCCGATCAAGTGGCGTTGGACTCGATCACGGTCGATCGGTTACGTCGCTATCGGACCAATCCTGCACGGTGTACGAAACCTCTGCGGGCCGACAGCAAGAAATCGGCTCAAAGTACATTTTCTCATATCTAGAATTTTATATAAATATAATTGTTATTTATATAAAATAATAATAAAATAAAAATAAAATTATATTTATTTTATACTTAAATTATATAATAAAATAGGGCCAAAATTCCGCCATAACTAGATTATTTACCCGCTATTAACCTTTAATACTTACATTCGCATCAATTGTTCGACAAAGAACCGGTGCAAATGGCCCTTCTCGACGACCCCAACGCTCCCAGCGCGCCCCCGGAACCCGAAACGAACGTTTTGGGCTCTAACGGCGCGGAATTGGTTGTAAATCAAGACGACGCAGGTCCGGCTGGAATCGCGGTCGCGGCGGCTGGCAACGATCTTAAGACCGATTTGACCCTGCTCGGCCTGCAGGACCTGCTTAACCTGCGGATCGACGAAGACGGTCCGACCGGTCTCAGGGGCGGCCAACCGGACGATAGTGCGACAGGGCGTCCAGCCGGCCTACCGAGCAGTTTGGCGCAATTGCGGGCAACCGCCGACCTGCCGGCTGATCTGACCGATCTGGATCTGGACCAGGTGCTCGGTCTGCAGGTTTCCGGCGATAGTCTGCCGACCGTTTTGGAGGTCGCCAGGCTGCCCGCCGATCTGACCAGTCTGGAGTTGGCCCAATTGCTCGGCCTCGAGGTCACTGGAACGACCGTCCCGACCGTTCAGGAAGTCATTCAGCTCGCGGTCCGGGGCTTTAACCGCGGCGCCAACGAAGATGACGGGTCCGATACGGCCAACACCGACACGGACACCATAAATACCAGTGAGGCCGACACCGATAACACCGAGGCGGATAGCGACGACGCCGGCGAGGACGGGACCGAATCCGGGGTACCGGTCTCGAGCGCGAGCAGCAGCACCGGCAGCGACGAACCGGCCATCGCTGACCAATCGCTCACCGAGCATGCCGCACTGAACTCGGCGGCGGCGGCAAAGGCCGCGAGCGAAGCAAAAGCGAAGGGTAAGCCTGATAAAGGCGATGGCGAGTTGCCGGGCAACCGTTTCGGGCAAAAGGATGACTCCGACGCCGAAGACTTCGATAGTGAGAACGAAGGTTCCGCTCCGCTGGTCGCTGACGCTGACGCGGACGCTGGTGGTGGTGGTGGCCCGAACATCATCGACGGTACCGCTGCTGCTGAACTATTAAATGGCACGGCCGGCATTGACCAAATCAATGGCCTCGGCGGCAACGATACCTTGAACGGTGGCGCGGCAGCCGATGCGCTCGACGGCGGCGCCGACACCGATACCGCAACTTACGATACCTCGGCCGCGGGCGTGAACGTCAGCCTGGCGACCGGGACCGGTACCGGCGGCGATGCCGAGGGCGATACGCTGACCGATATCGAGAACCTCATCGGTTCGGGCAACGCCGACACCCTGACCGGCGACGCCAACGCCAACGATATCGACGGCGGCGGCGGCGATGATTGGGTCTTGGGTGGCGGCGGCGCCGATGATCTGGATGGTCAAGGCGGTAACGACACACTGGAAGGCGAGGCCGGCAACGATACGCTGAATGGCGGCGGCGGCGACGATTCGCTGTTGGGTGGCGATGACGACGACGATCTGACAGGGCTTGGCGGCGACGACACGCTGGAAGGCGGCGCCGGCGCCGATACGCTCGATGGTGGCGGCGGCAGCGATTGGCTCGACGGTGGCGCCGGCGCCGACGATCTCGACGGCGGTGGCGGTGACGACACCATTGTGTGGGATTTCAATGATCTCAATATCGACGGCGGTGCCACTGGGACGGATACCCTGCGGGTCGAATCCGGCAACGTCGATATCACCACCTTCGGCGGCACCATCGACGGCATCGACCAGGTCGATATGGAGGCCGATGCCGGCGCCAATACACTGACCGTGAGCTACGCGGACGTGCTGTCGATGACTGACAACGGCGACACGCTGACCATCGACGGCGACGCCGGCGACAGCCTCGATGCCGGCACCGGCTGGACCGACGGCGGCATCGACGGCAACGGCAACCAAATTTATACCCAAGGTTCTGGTGGTAACACAGCAACCCTGGTGGTCGATCCCGACGTCTCAGTCAACGCGAACATCTTGCTGTGATGACCATGAACGCACGAACGATACATACACTCATGCGGCTCGTGACCACGGCAGCCGGCTCGCTGCGCAAGTTCGCCCTTGCCACGCTCGCCGCCGGCACCATCGCGCTGGCGCCCGCTCAAGCTGTGCAGGCACAGTCTGCCGATGCCGACGTAATCTCGCGCGAATACCTCATCAAGGCTGCGATCCTCTATAACGTCGCCAAATTCGCCGAATGGCCGACAGCGGCCTTCAGCGACGATAGTGCGCCCCTGCGCATCTGCGTGATCGGCAGCGATCCCTTTGGCCCGGCCCTGGATTCCCTGCAAGGCAAGACGGTGCGGAACCGGGTCCTCGATGTAACTCGCATTGCCGACGTAAACGGTGCGCCGCAATGCCACGTGCTGTTTGTAAGTGCCTCTGAAGAGGCCCAGCTCCAGACGATCCTCGACTTCGTCGGCAAGCTGCCGATCATCTCGGTTGCCGACTTCGGCCGATTCGCCAAATCCGGTGGCATCATCGCCCTGAAGAAAGTCGACGATCGCAGCCGCATCGAGGTCAACACCGGCGCCGCCAGGCTCGCGGGCGTGAGATTGAGCTCGAAATTGCTGCGCCTGGCCAAAAATACCGGACCCACCACTTTTGAGGCCGATCCCGTTGTGCCTACCAACGTCCGGGGAGCGATTTAGTCGGCATGCCGATTAAGAACTACCATACGCCGATTGCAGCGGCACTGACGGCGCCGCTTCGCAGCCTCGCGTTCGCTGGCTTTGTCGGTGTCATGTTCGCTCTGGCAGCGACCCCCGCCGCCAGTGCTGATGGCGCCGCGGCGCCGTCCGCTGCACCCGATCGCGCGACTGTTGCGCAGAGCGTCGATATTATCCCGCCATCAAGCAGCAAGGAAGGCTCGCAGTCGCCGGCGCAAGTCAGCCGTGAATACCTGATCAAGGCGGCGATCCTGTTCAATTTCGCCAAGTTCGCCGAGTGGCCGGCGGCCGCCTTCACCAACGATACGGCGATGTTGCGTATCTGCGTCCTCGGTGACGATCCGTTCGGTCCGGCCCTCGACTCGATTAACGGCCGAACTGTCTCGGACAGGTCCCTTGTCGCAGCGCCGATCGCCAGTATCGAAGATGCGGCGGCGTGCCATATCCTCTTCGTCAGCACCTCAGAACGCGATCGCCTGACGACGATCCTCGAAACCGTCGGCACGCTGCCGATCCTCACCGTCGCTGATATGGGCCAGTTCACAAGTTCCGGCGGCATTGTCGCCTTGAAAACTGCCGAAGATCGCAGCCGCCTCGAGATCAACGTCGGCGCCGCGAAAAAGGCGGGCGTCAGGTTGAGTTCCAAATTGCTGCGTCTGGCTGATACCGTCAGCACGCAGACCGCGCAGGCGCCGGCTAAATGATCCGCAATCTGTCCGTTCGTCACAAGTTCACAGCGATTGCGGTGGCGACCACCGCGATTATCCTGATCTTTGCGTCCTCGGTGTTCGTCGCCCTGGAGATAAACAATTACCGGCGCGCGCTGGCGCAAGAACTGACCGCGATCGCCCAGATCACCTCGAGCAATTTGACGGCGGCAATCGTATTCGACGACCGGGCCGCGGCGCACGAAACGCTGACGGCCTTGGGCGCCCGGCCGAACATCGAATCGGCAGCCATTTATACGCTCGACGGCCGCCTGTTCGCACACCATACCCCCGGCGATACGCACGAAAACCTGAACCGAGACCCAAGACCTACTACGCTGCCGGTAGGCGTCCAACCGGTCGGGGACCATCTTCCGGTCTCCCCGGCCGAGCTGTCGCGCGACGGCGATCAGCTCTACGATCTGGTGTGGACCGCGCATTCTGTCGATCTCTACGGGCCGATCGGGCTCGACGGCGAGATGATCGGCGCCATCCAGATTCGCTCGAACCTCGATCAGATCAACGCCACCATCGAAACCTATCTTACGGTCGTTGCGATGATCGTGCTGCTGGCGATCGCGCTGGCGTGGCTGCTGGCGTCGCTGTTACAGAGATCGGTTACCCAGCCTATCTTCGGCCTGCTCGACACCATGCGCACGGTGGCGAACGAGCGCGATTATTCGCTGCGTGCCGACAAGCGCAGTAACGACGAGCTTGGCGCCCTGGTCGACGGCTTCAACGCCATGCTCGCCGAAACCGAGGCCCACAAAACCGAACTCAATACGGCTCGGCAACAAGCCGAGTCGGCCAATCGCTTGAAAAGCGATTTCCTCGCCCAAATGAGCCACGAACTGCGCACGCCGTTGAACGCCATTCTGGGCTTCTCCGATTTCATGATTAACGAACCGCACGGACCGCTGGGCCATGAGAACTATCGCGAATATATGCGGGATATTCAGAACGGCGGACAACATCTGCTGGGCGTGATCAACGACATCCTCGATCTGTCGAAAATCGAAGCCGGCGGAGCGGAAATCGTCGAAGAAGTGCTCGATACCGAGGACCTGATCAACGAAAGCACGCGGTTGCTGCGCGAACGCGCCGAGACCGCCGGGATCGGTCTGCGCGCCGAAGTGGAGCCGGGTCTGCCGTATCTCTATGGCGACGGCAAACTCATCAAGCGTGGTCTGTTGAACCTGCTGTCCAACGCTATCAAGTTCACACCACCCCGCGGCCAGATCACGGTGCGCGCCGACGAGGGGCCTGGCGGCGCCATTACGCTCACGGTGATCGACAACGGTATCGGTATCGCACCGCAGCAGATCGAGCATGTGATGTCCCCGTTCGGCCAGGCCGAAAACGTGATGACACGGTCACAAGACGGCACCGGCCTTGGCTTGCCGCTGGTCAAATCCTTCATCGAGCTGCACGGCGGCACATTAGAACTGCGCAGCGCGCTGGGCGAGGGTACCAAGGTCACCCTGCGGTTCCCGGCCGAACGGACGCGGGCGCGGCCGCGCGCCGAGACGGGCGTCGCCGACGAGGCAGCTGTGGCTTATAACGCTCCAGGGCTCGCGCTGAGCGCCTGAAAGACGAAAGGGATTATTACTTGAACGCGCGTCTTGGAAGCATCCTGTACTGGGCCGGCGTGGCCGGAGCCGCGATGTGCATTTTCTATGCCGTCGACGTGATGTGGGTCTACGAGAGCGGAAAATCGCTGCTGCCGATATCCGGGCGCTTCATATCGCTCGAGGAAATGTTAATCGCCGTCGCCGTCAGCGTCGTGTTGGCGGCGGTGTCCTGGCGCATTGGCAAGGCGGCGCGAGATTTTGTGAATAAATCGCCTGAAAAGCGGGGAGGCGCAAAAGGCCCGGGAAAGGCCAAAAGGTAAGCCGGCGCTTTAAGGCAACCATTTAGGCAAATCTAAAGTGGCCTTTGTGCTGCCGATTGGTCAGAATTAGCCGACGAAATCGCTAGGAAGAAAGGGACGGCGCGATGCCCGACGGCGACATCACCACACGCGAAGCGCTCGAGACCCATTACGGCCAGCCCAAAGGCCATTTGAGCCGCAAGGAGCTGCCGAAGCTCAACGAACACAGCAGGCATTTCATCGCGCTGTCGCCGTTCTTGGTGCTTTCCACCTCGGCGGCCAACGACGGCCCGGCCGATGCCAGCCCGCGCGGCGATGCGCCCGGCTTCGTGCGGGTGCTCGACGATACCACCATCGCCATCCCCGACCGGCCCGGCAACCGGCGCACCGATTCGTTCCATAACGTCATGGAAAATCCCGAGGTCGGCCTGCTGATGATGGTACCCGGCATGAACGAGGTCTTACGCATCAATGGCCGCGCGCGGTTGACCACCGAGCCTGAGTTGCTGGCGACGATGGAAGCCAAGGGTAAGGCGCCGCGGGCGGCGCTGGTGATCGAAATCCGCGACGTCTACATGCACTGCGGCAAGGCGATCATCCGCGCCGATCTGTGGAACCCGGAGGCTCAGATCGACCGCACGGACTTCCCGACCCTGGGCCAGATTAATCAGGATTGGTACGGCGTCGACGGCAAGGCGATCGACGAGCGCATCGCCGACGAGTACGTCAATAAGCTCTATTAAGCGGTCCGATAAACCGGCAGGACGCACCATGGCAGGGCTAACGCTCGATCAAGCGATGAAGATCATGGAAGTGGGATTTGCCCACGGCCGGGCGACCGAGTGCCTGCCGCTCGGCATCGCTGTACTCGATCCCGGTGGCCATCTGCTCACCTTCGCGCGCGAGGACGGCACCAGTTTTCTACGCCCCGCGATCGCCCAGGCCAAGGCGTGGGGTGCGCTCGGTATGGGCATGGGCAGCCGCGCGCTGGTTGACCGGCCCGACCGCTTCATCATGACGCTCAACACGGCGACAGATGGCAAGGTGCTGAACGCGCCCGGCGGTGTCTTGGTGCGCGATTCGAATGGCGAAATTCTTGGCGCCGTCGGCGTCACCGGCGATGTGTCGGACCGCGACGAGGCCTGCGCGGTCGCCGGCATCGAGGCGGTCGGCTTGGTCGCCGATACCGGCTGATTACGGCGCGCCGTGTGGCGCTTCAGGCGGCGTCGGGGGTGATGCCTTCCTGCTTGCCGCCGAAATCGGTCGAATAGTTGCGGTCGATGTACCAGCATACATAGTCGATCATGCTGACCGGATCGTATTTCGCCGGGTTGTCGGGGCTGCAACAGGTATCGAGCGGCGCGGCGATGGTGTCCGGCGCCGGATCGATGAACGTCGCCATCGAGTAGCGGTGGTGATCGGGCGGTACCACGCGGTGCGGCGACGCGATGAACCGGTCATTGGTCCAGCGGTTGAGGAATTCGCCGGTGTTGACGATGATGCCGTTGGCGACCGGATCGGCGGGCAGCCAATTGCCGTTGCGCGTCAGCACCTGCAGGCCCGGCACGTCGGACAACGGCAATAGCGTCAAAAAGCTGTGGTCGCTGTGCGGCGAAATGCCGAACTGGTTCTCCTCCGGCTCGACCGGCGGGTAGTGGGAGTTCCGCGTCCAGACAATCGGCTCGTCAAAATAGCGGTCGAAATAATCCGCCGGCTGTTCCAGCGCCAGCGCATACAGCGGCACCATCTTGCGGCCGAGGTCGACGATGGCGTGTTGGAACGCGACGATGGCTTCCCGAAAGCCCGGCAGGTTCTCCGGCCATTTATTGGGGCCGACAAACCGCAAGCCTTGCTTGAGGTAGGGATGATCGGCCGGGCGTTCGAGCGCCGTGACCAGGGTCTCGTTCAAATCCTGTTTGGTGTTCTCGTTGATCTTCGAGGTCACATAGACGGTCGATTTGGGCGCGATATAGCCGACCGACGCTTCACCGAATTTGAGCTTGAGTTTTTCTTCAGTGGGCAGCGCGAAGAAGCGCTCCAGCGCGCCATAGGCGTTATCCAACAGCTCGCGCGATACCCCGTGATTGACGATCACGTAAAAGCCAATGGTCTCCTGAATGAAGCGGATGTTATCGGCCAGCGCCTTGCGCGCGCCCGGCTCGCCGGCCAGGTAGGGCCCAACGTCGAGGATCGGGATATCCTCGAACTCGTCTGCCTTATCGACCGTCCGGTAGTCGAAGATTTTTAGGGGCGTTTCAGCATCCATCGTATCCACCTAAAATGGCCTGGTTAATTGCGCCGTGCAGTTTTCGGAGACCCTGTCTCGCACGGATATTACATACGTAAGATCGCTTAACAATCTGGCAAACAGGCGGGGCATTTTCAAGCCGTCGGCCTTGCGTAATCGATGGCGATAAACGCCTCGGGGGCGAGATGAAGCCCGGCGGCGCCCATAACAATGCCGCTCATCGCCTAGAGCATCACCGTGCCGCCGTCGACCATGATGGTCTGGCCGGTAACGAACCTGCTGGCGTCGGACGCCAGATAGACGATGGTGCCGGTCATGTCGTCGGTCTCCAGGTTGCTCTGCAGGCTCTGGCCGGCGGCGATGACCTCGAGCGCGCGGTCGCGCTTCTCGCCCATGAATTCGTCAGTCCCCTCGGTCAGGACGGCGCTCGGCGCGACCGCGTTGACGCGGATCCAGTCACGCCCCAGCTCGCGCGCGAGCGAGCGGGTGAGGCCGATCACCGCCGCCTTCGAGGTGGCGTAATCGAGCGCGTAGGGCATGCCGTAGGTCGCCGCGAGCGACGAGATATTGATGATCGAGCCGCCGCCGGCTTCGCGCAGCGTCGGCACGCAGGCCTTGCAGCACTGCCAGATGCCCTTGACGTTGACCGTCATCACCCGGTCCCACTGATCCTCGGAGAGCTGGTCGAAGCGCCCGCCGGAAATATCGCCGTAGAGCGCGGCGTTGTTGACCAGCGCGTCGATCCGCCCGTATTCGGCAACCGCCCGGTCGGCCATCGCCTGACAGCTCGCCATGTCGGCGACATCGAGGGCAAGCCCGATCGCCTTGCCGCCGGCGGCCTCGATCGCTGCCACCGTCTCGGATGTATCGCGGATGTCGGCGGCGACAACGGCAGCGCCCTCGCGCGCCATCGCTTCGCTGTAGGCCCGGCCCAGGCCGCGCCCACCGCCGGTGACGATGACGACTTTTCCTTCCAATTGCATGTTCTCCCCCGTGCCTCGTGCGCGTTTGACGTATACTCGCCGCCAACCATAGCAATAATTTCCAGTTGGGGAGGAACAGATGTCGACCTTCGTTTTGGTTCATGGCGCCTGGCATGGCGGCTGGTGCTGGGCGCGGGTGGCGCCGCGCCTGCGCGCGGCCGGCCACGACGTCTACACGCCGACGATGACCGGCTTCGGCGAGCGCAGCCATCTGCTGACGCCCGAAGTTGGTCTCGAACTCAACATCACCGACATCGCCAGCGTGCTCGAGTGGGAAGACCTCGACAACGTCATCCTGGTCGCCGCCAGCTATGCCGGCATGGTGACCACCTGCGTCGCCGACCGCATGCCCGAGCGCATCGCCGCCCTGGTCTACCAGAATGCCTTCATCGCCGCCGACGGGGTGGCGCAGAACGATCTGCTGCCCGACTGGCGGCGCGAGATGATCGAGAAAGAACTGGCCGAGTCCCAAGATGCCTGGCGTATGCCGCCGCCGGCGCCCGAGCTGATCGGCGTCACCGACCCGGGCGACGCGGCGTGGATTGCTGCGAAAATGATGCCGCAATCGGCCAAGACCTTCCAGGACAAGGCGCGACTGACCGGCGCCCACGAGCAAATCACCAACCGTACCTACATCCGCGCCACCGGCTATCGCAACTCGACCTTCGACCGCTATCTGGCCGAGGCCCAAGCCGATCCCAACTGGCGCGCCGAAGTCCTCGAGACCAGCCACGACGCCATGATCACCGCGCCGGACGATATCGTGCGGATACTGCTCGAGGTGGCTGACTCGATCGGCAGCTAAGCCGGATCGGCCGTGAAGGCGCGCGCGGTTTACGATAGCGTGAGCAGCTTTCGAGCGCCGCTTTAGCGGCGCGACCCCCCACCTAAATCCTCCCCCACAAGGGGGGCTGCGGGCCGAACCGTCGTGCAAAAGCACGACGCAAGTCGGACCGCAGAACAAATTGCTTCGGCAGGCTTACGCCACGCCACTGGCGTGACGGTCCAGCCTCAGCCCCCTTGATGGGGGAGGGTTGGGGTGGGGGTGACCAGCCAAAGCCGCCCCGCAGTAAGTCGCCCTGGTCTTGTCCCTCAGCTCGCCACGCGGGCGTCGTTGCCGTCATGCACCACGGTCTTCGACTTACGCGGCGGGATGACCGGCAGCAGCAGATAGGACTCCTGACCCTTGCCGGTGTGGATCGTCGTGGTGCCGGCGAACACCTCCTTTGGCCGGTCGGTCGGGTGGTCGTGCAGGAACGGACCCGAGCCGCGCGACGGCACGTAGGCGGCGACCGCCGGACCCGGCCGGTCGTAGTCCTGGCCCGAGATGTTGAGCGCGATGCGGAAGCCCTTGGGCAGCACGATGCACTGCGGCCAGATTTCCACGTCGACTTCGTAGACCTGGCCCGGCGTCAACGGCTGCTTGTCGTCGTGGGTATGATAGGGCCGGTACGGTTTCGACAGCTCGGGGTCGAGCTTGCGGTGCGAGGCGCGCAGCCAACCCTGGGCCAAGGGAGTCTTGGGATCGACGGTGCCCTGGAAATAGACCTCGCGGCCCTTTGGCGAGAACGCCTGCAGGGTGACGAACAGATCGCAGTCAGTTGTCGACGACGAGACGAACAACTTGGCTGCCAATGGACCGGTGATCTCGGTCTCCTTTTTGAGCGGCGGCGACATCCAGGTGACGCCGCGGGTGAGCGCGCGGAAGCCCTTTTTCGATTTGCCCTTCGGTGCCTTCCAGTCGAGCTTCCCCTTGCCGCCGGCATTGAGATAGAGCTTGGTCCACTTGGTGCCGCGCAGCGGCCACGAACCTTCCTTGCGCAGCTCGAACTCTTTCTTGAAGGGGCGGCGCAGGTTGATCCACACCTTGGGCTCGCGGTTCCAGCCGTTCTTCTCGCCTTTCAGATAATAGTCGAAGAAGCGCTTTTGCAGCTCCATGCCGTAGTCGAGATAGAACCACTCCTCGTGGCGGCCGGGATGGCCTTCCAGCCATTTTTCCTTCGAGGCAGCCTGGGTGAAGGCCTCGAAGTTGCCGCGCGGATGCAGGCCGAAACCGGCCCAGCTCGCCGGGCTGATGAACGGCACCTTGACCTTCGACCAGTCGGGTGAGCGCGAACGGTACCAGTCGTCGTCCATCTCGCGGATGCGAAAATTCTCCAGCGTGTCGGCGCGGTTCGCCGCCAATTCGTTGGCGCCCAGGCGTGCCGGGCCGGTCGAGCGGGTCTTCATCCAGTGGTCGCGCGGGCCCTTGGTGTAGCCGTGCTGCACTGCTTCGACCTGGCGCGGATACCAGATCTCCATAAACTTGTTGGACAGGATGCCGCCGTGGCGCGCCCAGTCGCGGTAGTGGTCGGCGGCGCCCTCCCACGGGATCATCGCCTTGAGACGTTTGGGCTGCAGCGCGGCCACCTGCCACTGGTTGATGGCGTAATAAGACACGCCGTTGAGGCCGACACGCCCATTCGACCATTTCTGGTCGCCCGCCCAGTCGATGGCGTTGGCGAAGTCCTTCGTTTCGCGCGGCGAGAAGATGTCAAGATAGCCCGGCGACCGGCCAGCGCCGCGTGAATCGAGGCGCACGCAAGCGTAGCCCCACGGCACCCAGATTTCCGGATCGACGGTCTCCCAGGTCAGCCAGCGGTGTTTGGAGCCGGCCAGGACGTTGGGATGCATTTTCAACAGCGATTCCCACAGAGGCTTATAGTGCTCCTGATATTTGACGCCCTTGCCGTACGGCCCGCCGGCCATGACGATGGGCACTTTCTTGTTGGTCTTGGGCCGATAGACGTCGGCACGCAGCACCACGCCGTCATCCATCCGGACGGGCAGATCGCGCTCGATGATGATGTCGTCGATTGTGGTTTTGGTTGGCATGAGTTCCTCCCCGAATTGAGCCGCTTGGACCTGGGCCTTATGCACTTATCATGCTCGATGACCATGAGCATCGGCGCGAGTGTAGCCGAACATGCGGTTTCGCGGAATTTGTAAAATTGCGCAGCGGCGATATCACTGAATGCGTTTCAAAAACCTCTCCCACGGGAAGAGGGGCTTACCGCGAATCATTTTTGTGAATGCAGCAGCCAGCGGAGGTGAGGATAGGTTCCTCATCCGACTTTCGGTATCAGTTCGCTATATGGAAAAGCCGGAGGCGGCGGTCAGTCGTCGCTTTTTTCGCCCGGCCCCTCGACGCGGTCGGTATAGGGGTTGCGCCCGCTGTCCAGATCGATGCCTTCGAGCCGCGCCGCGTATCCCCACAGGCGGCCGACATAGTCGAGCACGTCGACGCGGGTCTTTTCGTCGAGCACGACGCCGTCGCGTACGCTGTGCCGCAGCACCAGTTCGCGGTCGCCGCGCAGATCGACGTCGACGATCTGAATGTCGGGTTCCATGGCGGTGATGTCGTAGCTCGCTGACAGCGCCTTGCGGACCTCTTCATAGCCTTGCTCGTCATGGATGGCGTCGACCGAGATGTGCCGCTGCGAGGATTTGTCCGACAGCAAGAACAGTTTGAACTCGCGCATAAGGTGCGGGCTCAGATATTGCCGGACGAAGGATTCGTCGCGGTAGTTGGCCCAGATGTCCTTCAGGGTCCCCCGCCAGTCGTCGTTGCCGGCGATGTCGGGGAACCAGTCGCGGTCCTCGTCGGTCGGCTCGGTGCAGATGCGCCGGATGTCCTGCATCATGGCGAAGCCGAGCGCGTAGGGGTTGAGCCCGCTGAAGCGCCGGTCGTCGAACCCGGGTTGAAAGACTACGTTCGAGTGGTTGTGCAGGATCTCCAGCAGCGCGCCTTCGGTGATCAACCCCTCATCATAGAGTTTGTTGACGATGTAGTAGTGGACGAAGGTCGCGCAGCCTTCGTTCATCATCTTGGTTTGCTTCTGCGGATAGAAATATTGCGCCGTGTTGCGCACGATTCGCAGCAGCTCGCGCTGCCAGCTCTCGAGCACCGGGCTATTCTTCTCGAGGAAATAGAGAATGTTTTCTTCCGGCAGGTTCAAGCTCGCCTTGCGCTCGCTCAGCTCGCGCTCGGCCTCGTCGGGCAGGTCGGCCTCGTCGATGGCGGGTAAGGTGCGCCACCATTCGCGGTAGCTTTTCTCGTCATGTTCGCGATGTTCGCGCTGGCGTTCCTCTTCTTCGCCGGGCTTTAACCGCGTGGGGCGTCGATAGCGAAAAACGCTTTGGTCCATCAGCGCGTGCGCGGCATCGAGAATCTTTTCGACCTCGCTCACGCCGTGGCGTTCCTCGCATTCGGTGACATAGCGCTTGGCGAAATCGAGATAGTCGAGGATCGCCTCGGCATCGGTCCATTGCTGGAACAGGTAGTTGTTCTTGAAGAAATGATTGTGGCCGAAGGCGGCGTGGGCCATCACCAGCGCCTGCACGGCCATGGTGTTTTCTTCCATGCAGTAGCTGATGCAGGGACTCGAGTTGATGACGATCTCGTAAGCCAGCCCCTGGTAACCCTTGCGGTAGCGCTCTTCATCGTGGATGAAGCGTTTGCCGAACGACCAATGCTCGTACATCAGCGGCATGCCGACTGAGCAATAGGCGTCGAGCATTTGTTCCGACGATATGATCTCGATCTGATTGGGATAGACGTCCAACCCCAGATCCTCGAGCGCGATCGTCTCGATCGCCTGGTAGGTGCGCTGCAGGGTCTCGAAATCCCACTCCGCGCCGTCGAATAACGGCTTGGGGCGGCGCCTTTGGCCTTTGGCCGCGGACGCGGTTTTGGCGCGCGCGCTCATGCCACCCGGTCTTTCGCTTCGTTCTTGGAGAACAGTTCACGGAACACCGGATAGATGTCGCTGCGTTTGGCGATATGCTTCATCGAGAACTTCGCCCACTGGTCGTCGACCGCCCGGTAGCCGCGCCACAATTCTTTGCCGTTCGAGGTGCCGGCGTAGCGGCTGACTTCCTGCTCGGTCAGGATTTCCACATAAGCGTAGTACTGGCAGACCGGCAGCAGCTCGTTTTCGAGCAACTCGACGCAATAGCCGGTGTCGTTGGCGATGTTATCGCCGTCGGAGGCTTGCGCGGCGTAGATGTTCCATTCGGACACCGGGAAGCGTTTTTTCAGGATCTCCTGCATTTCGACCAGGGCGGTGCTGACTTTGGTGCCGCCGGATTCCCGGCTGTAGAAAAACGTCTCCTCATCGACCTCCTGGGCGAGATGGGTATGGCGAATGAAGACCAGCTCAACCCGTTCGTATTTCCGCTGCAGGAACAGGTGCAGCAGAATGAAGAAGCGCTTGGCCAAATCCTTTTCGTGCTGGCCCATCGAACCGGAAACATCCATCAGGCAGAACATCACCGCCTTGGTCTTGGGTTCCGGCTGCGGGTCGAAGCGGTTGTAGCGGATGTCGACCGGATCGATGTAGGGGATCGCGCGCTGGCGGCGCTTGAGCTCTTCGATCTGGTTCGTCAGTTCGGCCAGCCGAAGACGCTGCTGGGCGTCGAGGTCGTCCTTTGACTGGAGATCGACCATCTCGTTTTGCAATTCTAATATCGTTGCCGACGCGGGCCGGTTGAGCACCATGCGGCGCCCGATGCTGTTGCGCATGGTGCGCAGCACGTTCAGGTTTGGCGTCGTGCCGTAGTTGCTGTAGCCGGCGCGCTGCGGTTTGACCGCCTGGGTCTCTTTGAGGGTCGCTTTGATCAGATCCGGCAGTTCGAGGTCTTCGAACAAGATGTCGAGAAACTCGCTGCGCGATAGAGAGAACACGAACTCGTCCGCACCCTCGCCATCCTCCGACGCATCCTTGCCACCGCCTTCGCCACCACCCTGCGGCGGTTTGGGAATCTTGTCGCCGGGAACGTATTCCTGGTTACCGGGAAAGACGCGCTCGTGATCGCCGCTGGTGTGGGAATGGCGGAAGCGAGGCTCGTTAATACCCTTCGACGGTATCGAGATCTTGCCGCCCTTGCCGGCTTCGGCAACGTCGCGCTCGTTAATCGCTTTGTCGACGGCCTCTTTGATTTGCCGGCGCGCTCGCCGCAAGAACCGTTGGCGATTGCCGAGGCTCTTGTCCTTCGGGTTGAGACGCCGATCGATGAGATGGATCATATCCGCAGCCCACGCGCTATCAACCTGCTTTATTGACGCGCATGTACCACTCGACGAGGCGTCGGACCTGACGCTCGGTGTAGCCGCGTTCGATCATCCGCTGCACGAACTCACCGTGCTGCTTATCGGTCTTGCTGTCTTTCTTGGTACCGAAGCTGATGATCGGCAGCAGGTCCTCGACCTGGCTGAACATGCGTTTCTCGATCACCTCGCGGATTTTTTCGTAGCTCGACATGACGGGTTCTTGCCGTTGTTATTGGCACGTGACCGCAGGGAGAACTTGACCACTTCGTTGCGGAAATCCTTGGGATTGGCGATGCCCGCCGGCTTTTCGATTTTCGACAACTCGGCGTCGAGAACCTGGCGGTCGAACACTTGGCCGGTATCGGGATCCTTGTAGTCCTGCTCTTCGATCCACGCATCGGCGTAGTTGATATAGCGGTCGAACAGGTTCTGGCCGTACTCGGAATAGGATTCGATGTAGGCCTTCTGGATCTCGTTGCCGATGAATTCGGCGTAACGCGGCGCGATATCCGACTTGATGAACTCGAGATAGCGGTCCTCGGTTTCCTTGGGGAACTGCTCGCGCCGGGCGGCTTGTTCGAGCACGTACATCAGATGCACCGGATCGGCGGCGATCTCTTCGGTATCGTAGTTGAAGGTCTCGGAAAGCACCTTGAAGGCGAACCGGGTGCTGATACCGGTCATGCCTTCGTTGACGCCGGCGACGTCGCGATATTCCTGGATCGACTTCGCCTTGGGATCGGTGTCCTTCAGATTCTCGCCGTCGTAGATCCGCATCTTCGAGTACAGCGACGAGCTCTCATGTTCGCTCAAGCGCGAAAGCACCGAGAACCGGCTCAAAATCTCCAGCACTTCCGGTGCGCGCGACGCGTTACCGAGATCGCTGTTTTCAACGAGCTTCTCGTAGATCTTCGCTTCCTCGCTCGCGCGCAGGCAATACGGCACCTTGATGACACAAATGCGGTCGAGGAACGCCTCGTTGTTCTTGTTGTTCTTGAACTGCTCCCATTCCGATTCGTTGGAGTGGGCGAGGATCATGCCCTGATAGGGAAAGACGCCGAGATTTTCGGTGCCCACATAATTGCCTTCCTGGGTCGCCGTCAGCAGCGGGTGCAAGACCTTGATCGGCGCCTTGAACATTTCGACGAACTCGAGCAGACCCTGGGTCGTGCGGTTGAGCCCGCCGGAATAGCTGTAGACGTCGGGATCGTTCTGGCTGAAATGCTCGAGCTTGCGGATGTCGATCTTGCCGACCAAAGTCGAGATGTCCTGGTTGTTCTCGTCGCCCGGCTCGGTCTTGGCGACCGCGATCTGGCGCAGCTTCGAGGGCTGAAGTTTGACCACGGAGAATTTGGAGATGTCGCCGCCGAATTCATCGAGGCGTTTGATCGCCCATGGCGAGATCAGACCGGTCAGCCGGCGGGGCGAGATGCCGTATTTGCTGTCGAGCAGGTCGCCCATGTGATCGGGGTGAAACAAACCGAGCGGCGATTCGAGGATCGGGCTGATCTCGTCGCCGGCCTTGAGCACGTAGATCGGTTGGGTTTCGATAAGCGCCTTGAGACATTCGGCCAACGAGGACTTGCCGCCGCCGACCGGTCCCAGCAGATAGAGAATTTGCTTGCGCTCTTCGAGCCCCTGCGCGGCGTATTGAAAGAAACCGACGATCCGCTGGATCGTGTCTTCCATGCCGTAGAAGCCGCTGAACGACGGATAAACTTTGATCGTCCGATTGAGGAAGATGCGGCCGAGGCGTTGGTCGGCGCTGGTGTCGATGATCTCCGGTTCACCGATGGCTGCGATCATGCGCTCCGCGACACCCGCATAGAAAGTGGGGTCCTCGCGGCAGGCCTCCAGGTATTCCTGCAGGCCGAAGTCTTCGCGTTTTTCTTGATCGTAGATTTCCGAGAAAAGGTTGAATACGTCGTCAACCTGTGCGGTCTCGGCTATGGCAGTCATCGGGAACCTCCTCGAGTTGAAACTTCAATACGGCTCACTGGTTCAGACTCTGCACCCAATATGGTTAACAGGTGATTAACCTTAATTACCATTTTCACCGGCGTCGGGTTGTCAGCTCGGAACGGATCAGTAGAGGTCGCTTGCTCGGTGATCGCGCGCGCCGGCAATTCCAAAAGCCCAACCAAGGTGGCGAAGAGGTCCTTGGGGACGGAGGCCGATTTGGTAATCATGGATCGCCGTTAGTTCTTTCCGCGCGTTATTTGTCTAAGCGAAGGGACGCAAGCAGCAGCTTGGCTTTAATCCACATCCCGGCGGTTTAGCCGTCGCAGAAAGATCGTGGTTTTCTTTTGTTTTCGAGCTTTATGCGACGGAGTAAAAAACCGTCGGCATGTAATTAAAGTAAGACTTCTAAATTCAAAATCTATTCGAGGTTCCGTGATTCGGCAATGATGGCAAAAGCAAGGTAGGGAAATAGCAAAAAGCCCAAAATATTCGCATGGTTAAAGAACCAGGCGCCATTATTTTGCCTTAGGTCACAGTTATGTGAAGTCCGTCGCATTTATCTAAAATTGTATCGAAATCCGATCCGATTGGATTGTGTGATCGCGTGCGTTGGATCCGCCAAGCGGCTATTATTAAATTTAGCGGTACAGCTGCATGGAAGATAACGCAGTTCAGCGCCCCGGCGCGAAAGTTGGAGTGACAATCATGACGCGTGTATGCCCTTCGATCGGTTCGCTCGCAATTGCCGGCATGGTCGCCGTTGCGTTTGCTGCTGCCCCCGTCGGTCTCGATTACAATTTCACGCTCGAAATCGAATCCGCGTTCGCCAAAGGAAAAGGCAGTGGTGGTAAAGGCGGCAGCAAAGGCAGCAAAGGCAGCAAA
>CAJICQ010000060.1_pt1 | contig 23450 bp, 21 predicted proteins | sample 9199721 | NCBI WGS metagenome assembly CAJICQ01 (sample SAMEA7708344, study PRJEB35096) | sediment metagenome | biome: marine neritic benthic zone biome [ENVO:01000025]; feature: sediment [ENVO:00002007]; material: shallow marine sediment [ENVO:03000034] sea grass bed [ENVO_01000059] ...
CCGTCACCGTCGATCCGGAGGCGGCGACCATCGAGGTCGATCTGCGCGACAATGCCGATCAGATGAATTGCGGCCTCAACGTGTCGGAAGCGTGCACCCGCACCGCTGCCTATATCGGCGTGTTCAATTCGATCGACCACACGGTGCCGAAGAACGCTGGCTCGCTGCGCCGCGTGACCTTGCATCTGAAGGACGGCGGGGTGGTCGGCATTCCGCGCCATCCGATCAGTTGCTCGGCGTCGACCACCAACCTGGCCGACCGCATCGTCTCGGCGACCCAGCGCGCGATGGCCGAACTGGGCGACGGGTTCGGCATGGGCGAGGTCGGCTGTTTCTGCCCGCCCTCTACATCGGTGGTATCGGGCGTCGACCCGCGCAACAACAAGCCCTACGTCAACCAGTTGTTTCTCGGCCATACCGCGGGCGCCGGCGCACCGCACCAGGATGCGTGGCTCACCATGCTCCATGTCGGCAATGGCGGCATGTGCTTTATCGACAGCGTCGAACTCGACGAGGTCTATACCCCGATCCATGTCAACACGCGCCGGCTGATCCCCGACAGCGAGGGCGCTGGCCGTCACCGGGGCGCGCCCGGCATCGAGGTCGAGTTCGGGCCGGTTGGCTGCCGTATGGAGGCGGGCTTCGTCGCCGACGGCAAGATCCACGTGCCCCAGGGCGCGCGCGCCGGCCACCCATCGCAGCCGTCCGAACAGCTCAAGCGCACGCGCAACAAGGAACTGGAGACGCTCGATCAGTGCTCGATCGTATGGATCGAGGACGGCGAAACCCTGCTCTCGATCGCCCAGGGTGGCGGCGGTTATGGCGACCCGACCACGCGCGACCCCGAGCGGGTTTGCCACGACGTGCGCGAAGGCCTGGTCAGCCGCCAGCGCGCCGCCGAGGTCTACGCCGTCGCGATAAGCGAAGACGGTGAGATCGACCACGATAAAACCGCCCGACTGCGCGGCGGCTGAATGCTAAATACACCAAAGCTCACATAAGGGAGGCGAGTATGAGATTGCAGGATAAGGTTGCCCTGGTCACCGGGTCGTCGGTCGGCATCGGCGAAGCGATCGCCAAGCGGTTCGCCGCGGAAGGCGCCAAGGTGGCGGTCAATTACAAGAGCAACGACGAAGCGGCCAACGGCGTGGTGCAGGCGATCACCGACGCCGGCGGCACCGCCAAGACCTTCAAGGCGGACGTCTCGAAAGTGCCGGAAATCGAGCGGCTGGTGCAGGCCGTCATCGACGAATTCGGCCACATCGACATCGTCGTCAACAATGCCGGCGTGTTCCGCACCGTGCCGGTGATGGAGACCACCGAGGAAATCTGGGACGAGCAGCTCAACCTGAACCTCAGGGGTTATTTCTTCATGGTCAAAACGCTGGTGCCGCATTTCCGCGAGCGTGGCGGCGGCAAGGTGATCAATATCTCCTCGATCGCCGGCACCGGCGCGTTCCCCAACTGCCCCGGCTACTGCGCGTCGAAGGGGGGCGTCGTCAACATGACACGGGCGCTGGCAGCCGAACTGGGCAAGGAGAACATCAACGTCAACTCGATCGCGCCGGGCAATGTGGCGACGCCGCTCAACGCCCATGTGCGCGGCCCCGGCAACGAGGAATATGTCGAGCTTATGAAGACTTTAACGCCGACCGGCATCGCCTTCATGGAGCCCGAGGATATGGCGGGGACGGCGGTGTTCCTGGCGACCGACGATTCCAAAATGATCCACGGCGAGACCATCATCGTCGATGCCGGCTGGTCGGTTTGGTAGAACCTAGATTTTGTCGCCGTCGGGAGAAAAACCCTCTCCCACCAGGAGAGGGTGGCGAGCGTTCGCGAGCCGGGTGAGGGGACAGACATGATTGCGACCGTCAACTTATCTCATGTGCAACGAATTATTTCCCCTCACCCCAATCCCTCTCCCCATGGGAGAGGGGCTCACCGTCGCGCGGTCAATTAACGCGTGAGCATCCCTGGGAAAGAAAAGTGATCGACCAACTGGCCGAGCGGGTAAACGGCGACGACCACCTGGTGTGGCTGGGCCGGTTTTTAGATGTCGACTTTATGATCGGTGTCGGCGACACGCCGTATCATGTCCGGATCGAGCGCGGCCGCGTCGCCGAAGTTGTGGAAGGGCCGCAGCTCATGCGGCCCTGGACGTTTGCCATCCGCGCCGGCACCGAGGCCTGGGCGAAATTCTGGGCACCGGTGCCCGAGCCCGGCTATCACGACATCTTTGCCATGGCCAAGGCGGGCGAAGCCACGGTCGAAGGCGATCTCCATGCTTTGATGGCCAACCTGCGCTACTTCAAGGAAGTGCTGGCGGCGCCGCGCCAAGCCGCAGGCGAGCCGGCGACCATCGATGACCCTGGCGGCGCGCCGGAACCGATCATCGGCCGCTACATGACGGTCGATGTTTTGGGCCGCGCCTGCCGGGTCTATTGGGAAGAGGCGGGCGCCGGCATCCCGCTGGTCTGTCTGCACACCGCCGGCGCCGACGGCCAGCAGTTCCGTCATCTGATGTGCGACGACGCGGTGACCGGCCGATACCGGGTTATCGCCTTCGATATGCCGTGGCACGGCAAATCGCTGCCGCCGGTTGGCTATCAGCGCGAGGAATATCGCCTCACCACCGAGCTCTACGCCGAGACGATCGGCGCGGTCTGCCGGGCGCTGGAGTTGGATCGGCCGGTGATCATGGGCTGCTCGATGGGCGGGCGCATCGTGTTGCACTTGGCGCGCACCTGGCCGGACGAATTCCGCGCCGTCATCGGCCTGGAAGGATCCGACCACCAGCAGCCCTGGTACGACACCGAGTGGCTGCATCGGCCCGATGTGCATGGCGGCGAAGTCTCGGCCGCGCTGGTCTCTGGCCTGGTCGCGCCGACCAGCCCGGATGCGGCGCGCTGGGAGACGCTGTGGGGCTACCTGGCGAGCGGGCCGGGCATCTTCAAGGGCGATCTGTATTTCTACCGCGCCGATTCCGATTACCGCGGCCAGATGGCCGACATCGACACGGATAAATGTCCGGTTTTCCTGTTGACCGGCGCCTACGACTTTTCCTGCACGCCCGACGATACGGCGCGCACGGCAGCGGATATATCTGGTGCCGAAGTGACCATCATGGACAATCTCGGCCACTTCCCGATGTCCGAAAACCCGGCCTTGTTCCGTCAGTATATTCTGCCGGTGCTGGATAAGATCGAGGCCATGACCTAATCGGCCAGGTCGGTGCCGGCGTGCACCGCTTCGCTGAAGCGTTGCCCCTGCCGGCGGTAGGCCAGCCATACCAACGCGCCGGGCAGCCCGATGATGATCCAGCTTAGGCCCAGCAGGACCGAGATGGCGAGGGCATCGGGGGCGGCCACGCCCATGGCGCCAAGCGCCAGTACCATCGATTGTTCGCGCACGCCCCAGCCGGCCAGCGAGACCGGCAGGCTGGAGACCAGCAGCACAGCGGGCAGGGCGATCATGATGGCGGTGAAGCTTACGTCGAGGCCGAGAGCGACGGCGATCACATAGACCGACGCGATCTGAACGATCTGAAGGACAACCGAAATCACCAGAATCATTCCGCCGGACGACCACGATAGCAGGGTCGTGCGGGCATCGCGCGACAGAGCGCGGGCCAGCCGTGCGAGGCGAATATTGTCGAGCCGCTCGGCAAAAGTGCCGGTCATAGCGAAGAGCAAAAAATAACCAGTATAACCGGCGACGATGAACGCAGTGAGAAACCACTTCTGAAAATCTTCGCTCAACCCCGCAAGCAGCGGCGGCAGAAACAGCGTCGCCAGGGCCAGCACAACGAACAAGCCCATCAGCCGGTCGAGCACGATCCCGTGGATGGCGCCGGTCTTGGTTATCCCGGTGCGCCAGGCCAGAAAGATGCGCACGGCGTCGCCGCCGATGGTCGACGGCAGCGTTTGATTGAAAAACCAGCCGATGGCTGTGATCGACAGGGCGTCGCGTACTGTCACCGGTGAGCTTATCGCCCGAGTCACCAGTTGCCAGCGGATCGCGGCCATCGGCAAAACCGCTGCGGCGAGGAGCACGGCGACGATGAGCCACAGGGGGTCGGCGCCGACAATTTGCTGTGCTACCGCATCGAGGTCGATGCCGCGCGCCAACAGCCACAGTAGGCCAACCGAGACCGCGAACTTAATGGCGAATGAAAGCAGTCGACCGCTCACGCGCTTTACCTTGGAGTGCCGCCGGCGCCGACACCATCGCCGCCGGACCCTTGTTTTCGTGCAACCCGCTTAGGCGCGAACATAGCAACCGCAGAGGGCCAATGTCGCGCACGCATTTGTCGCATGGCCAGCATTATCGCCGGCAGGCTTAAACAATGGATTTACACACCCGAAAACGCCTTCAGCCCTGTTTTCAAAGGGATTTTCGCCCTCCAACCGGGCAATGAAGGGCCTTCCCAGGGCACTATGATCTCGCCGGGCCGGTCGGGACGGGCGCCCCAGGCGACGTCGACGGGCCGGCCCGTCGCCTTTCGCCACGTCGCGACGACCGATTTCAGGGTGACCGCTTCGGCCGACGGCAAGGTATAGCTATGGTGCCCGTTCACCTCGCCCGACATCAGCATCGCGCCGGCATGGCGGAACGCGGCGACGATGTCGTCGACGTGCACCAGGTGCAGCTGCTGCTTGCCCGAGGTGGCGTCGAGGGTTTTGCCCGTCGCTGCGGCGCTGGCGAGGACATTGAGAAATTTCGGCCGCGGATCGCCGGCACCGTAGGAGTCGTAAATTTTCAGGACGATCGACGACAGCGCGTCGGTTTGCGCGTAATAGGCGATGATGTCCTCGGCGGCTTGTTTGGTGGCGGCGTAGAGCGAGTTGGGGGTCGGGACCGGGTCGCCCGGCGGGCTCGACGCGTGCTGCCACACGGTGCCGGCGGCAACCAGGCAGCGGGCGTTCGCAGCGAGCATCGCCTGGCACACCTGTGCGGTGAACGCGACATTGTCGGCGACCAGCGGTGTAACGTCGTCGCTGGTGTGAACGCCGATGAAATTCGCCGCCAGGTGAAAGACGACCTGCGGCGAAAAATCTTTAACGAAGTCGCTCAACTGGCCGGTGCTGCCGTCGTGGCGTAACAGCTCGACCTGGTTCGCGGCGTCGCCGAGCTGATCGAACGACGAGGAGGGCCGGGCGACGATGGCGACAGCGGTGCCGTCGGCGACCAGCTGCCGGGTCAGGCGCGAGCCGATGAACCCGGTCGCCCCGGTAACCAGCACGCGTTGTGGCGCGGCAGCGCTCATGATGGTGCCCCTTTTATGCCGTTTGGGTCGAAATCGGGGTAGGCCGCGTCTTTATCGGACATAATCACGGGTTCGAAGGGCCAGTCGATGGCGAAGGCCGGATCGTTCCAACGTACGCCACGCGCCAGTTCGGGCGCGTAGGCCGCGCCCATCAGATAGGTCACTTCGCTATGGTCGCTCAAAGTTAAGAATCCGTGAGCGCAGCCGGCGGGAATATAGAACCCGTTATACGCCTCGGCGTCCAATTCGATGCTTGTCCACCGGCAAAAGCTCGGCGAGGCGGGCCGTAAATCGACCGCGACGTCGAACACGCGGCCGGCCGTGCAGCGCACCAGCTTGGGTTCGGGCGCCGGCTCGCACTGGTAGTGTAGCCCGCGTAGAGTGCCGCGGCGGGTGCTGCGCGACAGGTTGGACTGAACGACGGTCATGGCAATGCCGGCGGCGGCAAATTCTTGCGCGCAAAAGCTGCGGGCGAAGAGGCCGCGCTCGTCGGTGTGGGGCTCCAGTTCGACGATGCGCACCCCGTCCAGCTCTGTGTCGCGAAATTTCACGGCTCGATCTCAATTTTCGGCACGGCGACGACGAACCGGCCGCCCCACTCGCGAATATAACCGTGATCGGCAACGATTTCGCCGCGCAGGTTCCACGGCAGGATCAGAACGTAGTCGGGCCGGTCCTCACGCAAATATTCCACCGGCTTTATCGGGATGTGGCTGCCGGGCAGAAAACGGCCCTGCTTGTGGGGGCTGACATCGACCACATAGGGCAGGTCATCGGTGCCGACGCCGCAATAATTGAGCAGCGTGTTGCCCTTCGCCGCGGCGCCATAGGCGGCAAGCCGTTTGCCGTCTTTGCGCGCGCTTGCCAGAAATGCGCGCAAACCGTCGCGCACCGCGCCGACCCGCGCCTGGAAGCCGGCGTAGATTTCATCGCCGTCGAGCCCGGCCAGGCGTTCCTCGTCACGGAGAGTTACCAATCCGCTATCGCCGGCTTGCGCGAAATTTTCGGTCCGGCAAGCGAAGATGCGCAGGCTGCCGCCATGGGTCGGCAGTTCTTCGACATCGAACAGGCGCAGCCCGTGCCTGGCAAATACCTGCTCGACGGTCAGCAGCGAAAAATAGGAGAAGTGCTCGTGATAGATGGTGTCGAACTGCACGTCGGCGATCAGCCGCAGCAGGTGGGGGAATTCCATCGTCAGGACACCGTCGTCTGCCAGCAGCAGCGCCAGGCCGGCAACGAAGTCGTTGAGGTCGGGCACGTGCGCCAGCACATTGTTGCCGATCAGTAGATCGGCGGCGACGCCTTCGCTGCGCAGTTGCTCGGCAAGCTCGCGGCCGAAAAACGCTACCCGGGTCGGCACGCCGGCCGCTTCGGCCGCGGCGGCGACGTTGGCGGCCGGTTCTATACCTAACACCGGAATGTCCGCCGCCACGAAGTGTTGCAATAAATAGCCGTCGTTGCTGGCGACCTCGACGACCTGGCTCTGCGGCGTCAGCGCGAACCGCTGCCGTGCCATGTCGGTATAGGTGCGGGCGTGGTCGACCCAGCTGGCGGCGTAGGAGGAAAAATAGGCATAGTCGGAGAATATCGCATCCGGCGGCACCACGTTGTCGACCTGGACCAGCCGGCAGGCGCCGCAGACCCGCGCATGCAGGGGATAAGCCGGCTCGTGCGCGGCATCCTTGAGCGAGTCGAGGTAGCTGTTGGCGAGCGGCATCGTCCCCAGGTCGGCGAAGGTCTGCGTCAGAGCCTCGCCGCAAAACCGGCACTGTGGGGTAGGGGCCTCAGCCGAAGTCATGGTGCGGCTGTCAGGCTTTCGTATCGGGCGATTTGCTCGAGGCAGACGTCGCGGGCGGATTCGCCGTCGCTAACGCGGGCGTACCACTCGACCGTCCACGCCACCCCGTCTTCCTGCGACAGCACCGGCCGCCACCCCAGCGACTCGTGCGCCAGCGACGAATCGAGGGCGAGGCTGGCGGCCTCGGGACGATTGGCCTTGGAGTCAGTCACCCAATCGGGAACCGTCTTGTTCGCCGCGCGCAACTGCCCGGTCGCCTGTTCGACCAGCCAAGCCACGGTGCGCGCGTCGCCGGCATCGGGGCCGAAGTTCAGCGCCGCCGGCAGCGTGCGTTCGGTATCCCGCACCAGCCGCTCGGCATAAGTGAGGTACCCTTGCAACGGCTCCAGGACATGCTGCCACGGCCGGGTCGCCTGCGGGTTGCGCAGCTGAACAGGCTGACCCTTTGCCAGCGCCCGGAAAAAGTCCGGCAAGACGCGATCTTCCGCCCAGTCGCCGCCGCCGATCACGTTGCCGGCGCGCGCGGTGCCGAGCCGCGGCGCCCGTTCGCGCGCCTGGTAGAGCCCGCGCGACCAGCCGTGGCAGATGATCTCCTGCGCCGCTTTCGAAGCGCTGTAGGGGTCGTCGCCGCCCAGCGGATCGGTCTCGACGAACGGCCGCCCGCTGCCGTCGTTGCGATAGCACTTGTCGCTTGTGACCGCGACGACCGCGCGCAAGGCCGGACATTTGTCGAGGGCTTCCAACAATATCGCGGTGCCGTGCACATTGGTCGAGAATGTTGTTTGCGGGTCGGTGTGGCCGCGGCGCACCAGCGATTGCGCGGCCAGGTGGAACACCACGTCGGGATCGGCGAAGACACAGCCGACGGCCAGGGCGTCTCGGTCGCGGATGTCGCCGATGATCGAACTGAGGCCGTGCCAGCCCGCCAGGTCGTCGAACAGATTGGGGCTTTCTTCCGGGGCGAGGGCGTAGCCGCACACCTCGGCGCCCAGATGTTCCAGCCATAACGCCAGCCACGCGCCCTTGAAGCCGGTATGGCCGGTCACCAGCACCCGCCGGCCGCGCCAGAAATTATCGTAATCGGCCACCGCTAGGGTGCTTCCCCGCGCGGCGGCCGGGCCTCTCGCACCGTTCGCGACGCAGGCACGCCGAGCACATAGCCCGCGGTGCCGAACAGCCGCGCCAGGTCGCGCCAGGCCTTAGCGCGCTGAAGGGTGATCCCGTTACCCAGCGCCTTGCCGGCAAAGCGCAGCAAATTGGCGTTGGCGGTGCGCCGCCGCGCCGCACGCCCGCGATACTTCTCTTCGAGATAAAGGCGCGACCACGCCATGTGCCAGTATTTCTCCCAATAGTAATGGGCGCTCGGGCGCACCGAGCCGCCGCCGACATGGCCCACCACGGCGTCGGGCACCAGAATCAAACTAAAGCCCGCGGCGCGCAGGCGCATGCAGAAGTCGTCGTCCTCATAGTACAGGAACAGGCGGGGGTCGAACGGTCCAACCTGGTGGAATGCCGACATGCGCAGCAGGGTGACCGCGCCGGACAGAAACTCCGCGCAGCAGGGGCCGGCGGGCGGCGTTTCCTGGTCGCGGTCGCCATAACGGCGCCGGTCGAACAGGCCGACATCGTGGCTCAGTTCGACGTCGCCGTCGGGACCGATCACGGTGGGGCCGAACAGCACGCCGTCGGGGAAGGCGTCTGCCGCGTCGACCAAATGCGCTAGCGCCGCGTCGGTCACCACCGCGTCGGGATTGGCGAGCAGGGCGAATTCAGTTTGCACCTTGGCAAGGCCCTGACTGGCGCCATTGCCATAGCCGGCGCCGACCCGGTTGCGCAGAACTTCGCAATGGGGTGCGACCGCCGCGACGATATCCAGCGTGTCGTCGATGCTGGCGTTGTCGACGACGATGATCCGCGCCGCTTTGCCGAGTGGTTCCAAACATTGCCGGATGACGCCGCCGCTATGGTGGGTGACGACGACGACGGAGACCCGTTGCCAGGCATCCGTAGCGGGCGTGGGGGCAGCCTCGGCCGGCATCGCAGTGATCGCTACAGTCCCATCAGATCGAGGGCGCGCGCGAGCAGCGGGCTCTCGGCGACGGCAAGCTCGGCGACCACGGAGAAATGGTGCTTGCCGGCAATGTCGAGCACATCGGCGCTCACGCCCTCGCCGCGCAGATGATCGCGGTAGGTATCGGCCTGGCGGTGGAACTCGGCGCTTTCATCGCCGCCGACGGTGACGGTCACCGGCCCCGCCACCTGCGCCGGCAGGAACAACGGCGACAGCGCGCGCGCTTCGGCGGCGTCGAGGCCCAGCGGATCGCCGATCGGCGTGTGGCGGATCGGTTCGAGATCGAAGATGCCGCTGATCGGGATGGCACTTTTCAGCAGATCGCCCGGCAGATCGCTGTCGAACGCTGGCCAGTCGGTCGCCGCCATCAGCGCCGTCAGATGGCCACCGGCGGAGTGGCCGGATACGTGGATGCGCGTACGGTCGTAGCCGTAGTCGGCGGCGTTGTGCCACAGATGGGCGATGGCGCTGCGAACGCTGTCGCAGAGTTTGCGAAAGCCGACTGTGGGACACAGCGGATAACCCACGGCCGCCACCGCAGCGCCGGCCGGAACCAGTTGTTCGGCAACGAAGGCAAAGGGCTTGCGATCGTTCCACTGCCAGTATCCGCCATGGATGAAGATGTGCAGCGGCGGGTTCTCGGCGTCGGGCAGAAACAGATCGATCTGCTGCGCCTCCCGCACGCCGTAGGCGATATCGAGCGCCATCGCCATATCAGACGTCCGCACCGCATCGCTGCGGCGGGCGAAATCGGCCACATCGTCTTCAAAGTTTGGCACCATGCCGCGGTTGTTGTACTGGGCGTACAAGGCGTCCGCGTCGTAGCCTTCGTAGATAGGTTTTCCCATCGCTCGATGTTCTCGATCGTTCGGCTCACTTTTCGTAAGCGCATCGCCCCTCTCCCATGGGGAGAGGCGTTGGGGTGAGGGGGTAAGACATATCGCGGCAAATCTCAACCGTCCCTAACCCCTCACCCGGCTCGCTATCGCTCGCCACCCTCTCCCGCCGGGAGAGGGTATCTTGCAATGTGCTTCGCGACGGGCCTCTCGCGTATTTCTTACCCTTATGCTGGCTTTCGCTGCGTCATGCCAATGGTTTCGTGCCACCGGCAGAGCATATCAGTGTCGATATCGCCGAGGCCCATCGCGACACCGGTGCTCCCCCGGTTGCGGGTTGGCGGCACTCTCTTCGCCCTCTAGGGTGCCGTCAATCTCAATCGACAATGGGGGAGCACACACTATGGCCAAGGTCACGCTCGAGCAGGCCAACAAGATCATCGAGGTCGGCTTCGACAAAGCCAGCGAACTGGGTCTGCAGCCCCTGACAATCGTGGTGCTCGACGATGGCGGACACCTGGTGTCGGCGCAGCGGCAAGACCATAGCGGCATCATGCGCTTCGACGTCGCCTTCGGTAAAGCCTGGGGCTCGCTCGGCATGGGACGTTCGTCGCGCGATATGGAGGGTTCGGTCACGCAGCGGCCGCATTTCGGCGACGCCCTGACCGCGGTCTCGGGCGGGCGGTTTGTGCCGGTCGCAGGCGGTGTGTTGATAGCAGATAGCGACGGCGCGGTGGCCGGCGCGGTCGGGATCAGCGGCGACACCTCGGACAACGACGAGATCTGTGCGATCGCCGGTATCGAGGCGGCGGGACTGGCCGCGAAAGGGTAACGCTGGCTTAAGCCGAAGGATGCCGCCCCCGCACCGCCCAAACGAGAACAAAAAAGGCGGTCGCCGAAGCAAGCGTGGTCGCCGTTTGCGAAATGCCCAAATCCATCATGCCAATCATGTCGATATTGGCCAGCATCAGCGAGATTAAGAACGCCCAGCCCATATGGATGAACCCGGTCAGTGCCGACGCGGCGCCGGCGATGGTGGGCGAGACCGTGCTGAGGGATTGGCCGTAACAATTGGCAAAGGCCAAGCCCGTTCCGAAGTTGGAAATCAGGATGGCGGCGAGGATCGACAGCGGCGTGCTGGCACCGGTAATGGCGAAGCCGAACTGAATCATCCCGCCGGTGATCGCGATGGCGCAGCCGGCGGCGATCAACCAATCGAGGGGCAGCCGTCCGCTCAACCTCCCGGTGATATAGCTCGCCACCATGAACGTGCCCGGCACGATCATGACGTAAAAGCCGAACAGCTCGGGCGCGACCCCCATCTGGTCGACCATGATGATCGGCGCGGCGACGATGAAGGTTTGAAAGGTGCCGGTGAGAAACGAAATGGTCAGGCTGTAGCCCATGAACCGCCGGTTGGTGGCCAAAACGCCGTAATTGCGCAGCATGCCGGCAACATTGGGCGGTCGGCGCAGGGTGGCGGGCAAGGTTTCGACGAACCTGGGAACGGCGGCGACGAACGCGCCAAGCGCGACCAGGCTGGTGGCGAAAAAAGTCGCCCGCCAATCAAACCAAGTCACCAGGAAACCCCCGACAAAGGGCGCGATCGCCGGCCCCGCGGCCATGGCGACGCCCAGATAGGACATGGCTTGTGCGGCCGCCTTGCCTTCGGCGCCGTCGCGGATGATCGCGCGACCGACGACGATGGTCGTGCACGCGCCCATCGCCTGGAAAAACCGCGCCACCAGCAAAGTTTCGATATTGCCCGCGAGCCCGCAGACGACGCTGGCGACGACAAACAGCGCGAGACCGCCCAGGATGACCGGACGCCGGCCGAACGCGTCTGATAACGGCCCGGCGGCCAGCTGCATAATCGCAAAGGCGCCCAGATAGGCGGGAATGATGAATTGGACCCGTTCGACGGTCGTGCCAAGGTCGGCGGCGATATCGACGACCGCCGGCAGGTAAATCGTCAGCGCCAGCTGGCTCGCGAACATCATCGCGAACAGGATGACAAGGGAGGGTGGCTGTGTCGGGTGTTCGTCCACCTAATAAAGGCCCGCGAACCGGGCCTGCGCGCGCTGCAGGGCGAGCACGGTGTCGATGGTCGGCGCCGGCACCTCGGCGAGTTCACCCAATTCGGCGACGACGCCGATCAGGGCGTCGATTTCCATCGGCCGGCCCTTTTCCAGGTCCTGCAAAATCGACGGTTTGAAATCGCCGAGCTGGGCGCCGAGATCGACCCGATCTTCGGCCGACATGTCCATATGCAAGCCGATCCGCTCGCCGATCGCGATCGCTTCTTCCATCATCGCAACCGCGATCGATCGTGCATCGGGATCGTTGGCGATGCCGGCAAGGGTGAGCCGGGTGAGCGCCGAAATCGGGCCCATGCCCATATTGCCGATCAGCTTGAGCCAGATTTCCTGGTGAATGGCTTCGGTCACCTGCCCGGTCAGTCCGGCGCCGGTGATGGCGTCGGCGAGGGCTGTCGTGCGCGGTTTGGTGACGCCATCGGGGTCGCCGAGGATGAACAGGCCGCCGGCGGCGTGTCGGATCACCCCCGGTTCGCTGACCGATGCCCCGGCATGAACGACACAGCCGATAATGCGCTCGGCCGGCAGCGTCGCCGCCAGTTGGCCGTCGGGGTCGATCGATTTCAGCTGGCGGCCTTTCAAAGGCCCTTCCAGATGCTGGCAGAACCACCACGGGATACCGTTCATGGCGGACACGACCGCGGTGTCGTCGCCCAACAGCGGGCTCAGTTTGGGAACCACGTCGGGCAGCGACGGCGTCTTCAAAGTAATGACGACGTAGTCCTGGGATCCGAAATCTGCCGGGTCGTCGGAGGCGGCGACCTCGACGACCGTCTCGCCGCGCTCGTCGATTAGCGTGGCGCCCTTAGTGCGGATCGCTGCCAGATGGTCGCCGCGCGCCAGCAGGCTTACGTTGTGGCCCGCCTCGGCGAGCCGGACACCCAGGAACCCGCCAATCGCGCCGGCGCCGACGATACAAATTTTCACATCCAGTCCTTCCGCCTGCGTGCGCCCGCACTCTTCGAGCTGTCACCAAGCCCCTCTCCCACGGGGAGAGGGGTTGGGGTGAGGGGGTAAATTTCATCCAGGAAACCCACCGCCGTCCCTAAACCCTCACCCGGCTCGCGTTCGCTCGCTACCCTCGCCCGCCGGGAGAGGGTAACGTGCCTCACCGGGACAAGCGAACATACGCGAACGTCTCGAAGCGTGAGAATAAAGCGCGTTTCGATGGATGGGCCGGTGATCAAAGCAGCTCGAGGACCTGCTCCGGCGGCCGGCCGAGCCTGGCCTTGCCGTCGCTCACCACGATCGGCCGCTCGATCAGGATCGGGTTGTCGACCATCGCCGACACCAGGGTATTATCGTCGAGGCCGGCGTCGCCGAGCCCGAGCTTTTTGTAGGGCTCTTCCTTTTTGCGCATGAGATCGCGCGGCGCCATATCGAGCATCGCCAGCAATTCCTTGAGCCGGGAGGCGCTCGGCGGCGTCTTCAGATACTCGACGATCTGCGGCTCGACCCCGCGCTCGTGTAATAGCTTCAAAGCCGCACGCGACTTGCTGCACCGGGGATTGTGGTAGATCACGATCTGGTCGCTCATCGTCTTTTTCCATCCTTCGGCTAGCGAATTTCCGAGGTTATTCCATATCGGGCAAAGCGTTGGCGGTAAAGCCCAAGGCAGCCCGCCGATCGCCCGTTTTAGAAATATAATGTTAACCATAAGCGCGGATATTCTCACGTGAACCATACCCTGGTACCCATGCCGGTTGGTTTCGATCGGCGGAAGGAAGCGTGAAATGTCAGCTGGAGTCTTGTCGGACCTGACCGTATTGGTGGTCGACGATAAAGAACCGATACGCGAACTGATCTGCGGCATTCTCGATAACGTCGGTGTCGAAAACGTCCGCGAAGCGGCCGACGGACTTGGCGCGTTTAAGGACATGCAAACGCATGCGCCTGACGCTGTCATCACCGATCTGAAGATGAGGCCGGTCGACGGTCTAACGTTCACCCGGGCGGTGCGCACCGACCCCGATAGCCCGGCGCCCGACGTCCCCATTCTGATGGTCACGGGTCATAGCGAAAAACGCCATGTCGAGGAGGCGCGCGACGCCGGCGTCACCGAGTTTCTCGCCCTCCCGGTTACCGCCAACGCCATCGCCGAGCGCCTGACATCGGCGATCCAACGGCCCCGATCATTCGTGCGCTCGACCGTCTTCGTCGGGCCCGACCGCCGCCGCCGGCAACTGCCGGTGGTCTCGCCGGCCCGCCGTCGCGCCAGCGATTGGGAAGCCGCCGAACAGCCGGGCGCGTAATGACAATCGGGCGTCGTATGACGCCCGATCACCACAATTCGATACGTGCAATCAGTCGGTGCGGCGTTAGCCCATTCCCGACGTGCGCGGCAGCCACATGGCGATATCGGGGAACAGGGTGATCAGCGCCACCAGGATTAGCGTGAAGATGAAAAACGGCGCCACACCGCTGAATATCTTGGTCAGCGGCACATCGGGCGCCATTTTCGACATCACGTAGACGTTGATGCCGACGGGCGGGGTGATCAACGCCAGTTCCGCCATGATCACCGCGTAGACCCCATACCATACCGGGTCGTAGCCGAGGTTCATGATGATCGGCAGGGTGAAGGGGATGGTCAGGATCAGCATGCCCCATACGTCGAGCACCATGCCAAGCACGATGTAGAGCAGGCTGATCATCAGCATGACCGTCAGTGGGCTGAATTCGGCGCTGGTCATCCAGCCGATCACGTCTTCGGTCAGCCCGGTAAAGACGACGAATTTACCCATCATATGTCCGCCGATGATGATGATGAAAATCATCGCCGAGGTGTGCATCGATTTGAGCAGCGACTGCTTGAAGTTCTCCCAGTTAAGCCGGCGCATGACGAGGGCGATGATCAATAATGCCAGCACGCCGATACCGGCGGCTTCGGTCGGCGTGAAGATGCCGCCATAGATGCCGCCGATGACCACGAGGAATGTCAGAAATACCGGCGTCACCTTGGACAGCGAAAAGACCTTTTCGCGAAGGGTGAATTTTTCGCCGAGCGGTCCGAGTTCGGGATTGATCATGCAGCGCGCGGCGATCGTCGCCGAATAGCCGAGGGTCATCAAAATACCCGGAATGATTCCGGCAATGAACAGCGCGCCGATCGAGGTCTCGGTCAAAATGCCATACCCGACCATGATGATGCTGGGGGGAATCAGAATGCCCAAGGTGCCGGCGGCACTGATGCTGCCGGTGGCAAGCGCGTCGTCGTAGTTGTAGCGGCGCATCGCCGGGATGCACATCGGCCCCATCGTGGCGACGGCGGTGACGCTGCCGCCGGATACCGCGCCAAAGCCGGCGCAGGCGACAACCGACGAAATCGCCAGACCGCCGGGCAGGCGGCCAAGCCATCGGTAGACGCATTCGTATAAGTCGTAGGCGATGTTCGTGCGTTGGACCAATTGGCCCATCATGAAGTACAGCGGTACGGCGACGAAAACGAAGCTTGTCCCCTGATCGAAAAAGGTTATCGACAACTGGGTTTCGGCGAAGTTGCTCTCGCCGATGGCAAAATAGCCAACGACGGCTGTGGTCAGCATGGCGAACCCAATGGGCACGCCCATGATGATCAGCAACATCATGCCGGCAAAGGCGAGGAGCCCTACAACCTTCCGGTCAGCGAAAAAGGCAGCAATTTCAGCGAAAAGGTCAACTAAAATCGGCTCCATCGTCAGTCCTCCAGCCCGGTGGCTTCGGTTCGCGAGAACTGCTTGGCGTTCACCAGCGTCGCGATCAAGCGCAGGACGTAATAAATGACCAGGATGACGCACATGACGAAGATTGCCAGTTGCTGGCCCCAAATCGGCAATTCGACATATTCGGTAATGCGGTTGAGTTCATAGTCGAACAGAAACTCTTCCCAAGCATGGCGGCCGAGCAGATAAAACACCGCGATGCCGCAGGCGACATAGACCGTGTCAAAGATCGCCTGCAGGCGCGGCGACAGGTTCGAGATCACCAGCTCCATGCGGATGTGCCCGTTCTGCCGGGTACATTCCGGTATCGCCAGCGCGAATATCATCAACAGCATCCATTCGTTGAACTCGAGGCTCCAAATGAACGGGCTGTTGAATACGTAGCGCAAGAAAACATCGACAATAACGACGACCGAGATCGCCGGCAGGATGATCAATCCGGCAACACGGTCCAAATTCTTGGACACACCGTTAAAGACCTTTTCGATGGTTTCCATCGGCAGGTAACCTCTTAAAAGTGGCGGCCGGGGCGAGTTCGCCCCGGCCGTTAAACCCAACTACTATTTCATGTCGTACATGCCCTGAACGGGATTGTTGATCGCGTCGAGCATGATGTCGTTCGCCGACATGGCGGCGTACTTGGCCGCCAGCTTTCTAATGTCGGCCATGAACTCCTTGGCCGGCAGGCCCTTCTTCTCGGTGTCGGCAACCCAGGCCGCCTCGACGCCGGCAAGCGACTCACGCCAGCGCTTGAGTTCGGACTCGGGCAGATCGATCTTCTGCAGGCCTTGTTCCTGCATTTTTATGACGTTCACTTGACCGCCGTAATCGTAGAAGGCCTGCGCTTCGACGATCGCAAATTGGCGGCCCCAATTGTTGACCACGACCTGCAAGTCGGCCGGCAAAGCGTCGAACCAGTCGCCGCCCATGCAGTATTCAATGGTCAGCACGTTGAAGCCGTTCGAGGAACGGTATTTGGCCACTTCGTGCAGCTTGAAGATGAGCGCCGCGGCGTCGTTGAAGTGGATCGCATCGAGCGTATTGCGCTGCATTGCGGTGTAGGCGTCGGCGCCCGGCATCGAGACCTGAGTGGCGCCGAGGGCCGCGATGATCTGCGCGTGGGTGCCGCCGCCGGCACGCACTTTCATGCCTTTGACGTCTTCCAGCGTTTTCACCGGCTTGTTGTTGTACAAGTGATACGGGCCGGTGTGCGCTTCGCGCATGACCTTGACCTTGAACCGCTCGAACTCTTCCTTCAGGTACTTGGGATACAGGTGCTCGGCTGTCGCCACGGCTTCATGCGAGTTGTTGAACAGGAAGGGCAGGCCGAGGCCGCCGACCATGTTGTAATCGCGCGCGGTGTACAGCGAGAAGCATGGTGCGTGGTCGGACAGACCGGTGCGCGTTGCCTTGCGGCCTTCACGAACGCTGTGAACTGACTGCGACCAGCTGGCATCCACCTTGATCTTGCCATTCGACATACGTTCGAGATTGTTCCACGCCTTGATCTGCATCTTGGCGAGGCCGGAAACCGCCGGAATATGGCTGGTCGAGGTAAGGGTGATCGGCGGACCGTCATACGAAACCACGTTCTTGCCGTAGCTGGGTGCCTTGCCTTCGAGCCAGTCGAGCGCGACCTTGGTGTCCTTCGCCGCCTGGTCGACGGTGTCGCCAATCGGGCCGGCGCTGGCCGATCCGGCCACGCTCACCGCCATTGCGGCGCCGAACACGAGGCTCGTGGTTGCTAGTAAAATCTTACGCATTTGTTTCCTCCCTACAGATGTAGCTGCGTTTATCCCATCCGTGAAAATCGAGTTTGTGGGCAGCCCCGGATTGGGTCAAGGCATCCCGTGGTAAAACTTTCGGCACAATCGAATTCGTTAACGCCCACCTTTGTTGCGTTCGCATCGATTCGCTATCCCAAATCAATCATTCGCGGTCTGCCGCCGAAAACGGCAGACCTACTTGATCGCCAACGGATTGCACGGCGAACCGACCGCTCCGGTAATCGGCAGCGCCGGTCCAACGAACATGAACTCGTACACATTGTCTTCTGCACAGTCGTCGGCGAGATCCTTCAAGTACCAAATCTCGCCCATCGTCAGGCCCATGATCGGAATAGCGATCCAATGCCAGGGCTGGTTGATGTTTTCGTCGGTCTCGCACGGGCGCACTTCGTTGCCCCACGTATCTGAGGCGTAGCCGGCGATTTTGTTCTCGTAAATCCAGTCGAGCGTCTCGAAGGCCAGACCGGGCGCATCGCCGCCGGCGTAGCCGTCCCAGCTGCCGTCGGCCAGGCACCGGTCCATCTGGCCGGTCCGCAGCACCACATAGTCGCCCTCGCGCACTTCGACGCCCAGTTTCTCGCAGGCCTCGTCGAGGTCGGCGCAGGTGATTGGATAGCCATCGTCGAGATATTTGACGCCCTTCACCTTCGGCATATCGAGAAAGATGCCGCGGCCGACCATCTTGTCCTTGGTTTTTTCGATGCCGGCCTTCTGTGCGCCCGCAGTCGTCACCTCGCGGCAGTCGTAGCCGTTCCACATATTATCTTCGAAAAACACATGGCCGAGCCCGTCCCACTGGGTGCCGCACTGCAACGGCATCATCACCAGATCGTCGGCACCTCGAATGCCGCGATGATCAAGTACGCCCGAATAGGCGTCGGTGCCCGTGCGCGTCATCATATGGATTGGATTGAACCGGCCCATCGCGGGGTAGGGGGTCTTGGCGCCCTGCGGCCCGAACTGGTCGTAGTTGAGGCCGAGCGAAATCGTCTTGCCCTTCTTCACCAGCTGCGCCGCGCCGACAATGTCCTCGGGCGAGGTGAAATTAAGCGTGCCGATTTCGTCGTCGGGGCCCCAGCGGCCCCAGTTCTTGTATTTCTCGGCGTATTCGGTGAGCAGTTCGCGGGTGACCCGCATATCGCTGTTTGGGTTTGCCATTGCCTAGTTCTCTCCGTTTGGTTTGGATGTTTCGGTCTTGTCGACCGGTTTGAGGTTGATCGTCGCGTCAGGAATAGGATCGGCCTGGAAGCCCTGCGCCAGGAACGGCACCAGGTAGGCCAGTGCGGCGTCCATATCCGACGGGTCGCAGGCGTCGCCGGTGAGCGCTTGGATGCGCCCCGGATTGGCCATCGTGTAGACCATGGTGCCGAGCATGAAATGAAACCGCCAGTGCAGATCGCGCGGCGGCAGGTGCGGCAGCGCGTCCGCCAAGGCAGCCAGAAACTGCGCGCTCGACCGATCGAAATAGCGCGCCATGAGGGAGCGGGTCTCGTCCGACGCGTCGGCGGCCATGCGCGCGCGCAAACGCGCGAAGGTGGCGCCGCCGTGGCTGCCGCGCATGCCCGGTTCGAGGAAGGCGGCAATAATCTGCTCCAGCAGGGGCGGGCGGCGGTCGCTGTCGCGGCATTCGGCGAGCAGCTTCAGGCGTTCCTCGGCAATCGGGATGATGCGCCGCGCGAATACCGCTTCGAGCAGGCCTTTCTTGGAGCCGAAATGGTAGTGAACGGCGGCCGTGTTGACCCCGGCATGGGCGACGATGGCGCGCAGCGACGCGCCATTGATCCCGTGTTCGGAAAACAAGTACTCAGCCGAATCGAGAATGCGCGTTCGCGTCGCTTCGCCCCGCGGATCAATCGCAAGGTCGGCGTTTTCAGCCGCTACGCCGGTCACTTTTCCTCCCCAAAACCGTGTTATTTATCCGGTTTGCGGGCCACCTTAATCAAACGCTTGATTGAGTCAATTGAAAAGGCAGTAGTGGCGATCTGCCCCACCGCCGCCGGCGATCAAATTTCCAGTTCGAGAAGGTATGATTGTATTCAGTCTAAACGGGAATTCCGGAGATTTATGCGACGGTTTAGCGGGTTAACTGGAAGCGCGCGGGGCGGCGGAATTCGCTTGACCAGAACCGATGTTACAGCCGATGTGGGCGGCATCGTTGTTCGGCCGGCGCTGAATTTGTTTGCGACGTCGGTGGCCAATGTATTCGGCGGGTCGCTGAACGGTTCGGTGATTGTTAATTCAAATGCAGTCCTTCAGGTTCGTTCAAGTTTTCTCGGGACAAATTTCGGTCCCACAGTCGTAGATAATCCATTGCTGTTCCCGATAACCTGCCAGAAATTTAGCAATATCACCCAACTCCCTGGCTCACTCGTGGATGACTCGCCAATTCCATTAATGGAAACGGACATCAATGTGGTTGAAATCGCGCCGGGAGTGCCGGGGTGTACATTGACTGGTTTCTAGGTTTCGACCATTTCCACCCCGAGTAAGGTCAAATCCAGCCCGAGTAACCTAAGACGATCCGTGTCTGTCTCGTAACCGCGAGCAGACGTGGATCGTACGCGCGCGATTCGGTTACGGTGACAGTTTATTAGATTCGCAGGCAGCGTCGCGTTAAGCGGCGGCAAAGGCGCGCGCCTTTGCCCCGTTCGGCCAGGACCTGTCGATCACCGGGGCGCTCACCGCCAACTGGCGCCTGCCCGGCCAGTACCACGACGCCGAGGCGGCGCTGTCGTACAACTACCGGCGCACCTACGACCCGGCGCTGGGGCGTTATCTAAGAACGGATGCCCTCGGCCGATCCGATCGGCGTTGGCCGCGGCCGTCGGGGACGGCCGGTGGTCTAGACCGGCCGCGCTTCCAGCACCTCGGCCACCCAGTCGCTCATATACTCGACCGCCAGCTTGCCGTTGTCGCACTGGCAATGCTCGACGCCGCCGTCCTCGGGGCCGAACACCTTGAGGTCGGCGCGCGGGCTGGCGGTGGCATGATCGACGGTGTTCTGCGCCATCTCCAGCGGGATCTGCCGGTCGCCCGAACCGTGCACGACGAGCAGCGGGCACTGGATATTGGGCACCGCCTCGGCGAGCGTCATGCGCTGCGCGGTTTCGAGAATTTCGTCGGCCGATCCGGTGCCGAAGACCCAATTCATGTGCTCTTCCCAGTGCGACACCGACAGGGCGGTGCCGGAGCCCGACAGGCGGCCCTCGGTGATCGGGCCGTAATCCCAGATGGCGCCCCAGGCGACGCAGCATTTGAGCCGGTGCTCGAAGCCCGCCGCGCGCGGCGCGTAGTAGCCGCCGAGGCTGATGCCGGCGATGCCGATGCGGTTGGCATCGACGTCGGGGCGGCCTTCCAGATAATCGACCGCAGCGGCGGCGGGAACTTCGACCTCGGGAAACAGCTTCAGATCGCGCAAGCGCAGCGCTTCGCCGACGCCGGGATGGTCGACCAGCAAGACCGATACGCCGCGGCGGTTATATTCCTGCGGCACGCGCGACAGGTAGAGAAACTCCTTCATCACGTCGAGGCCGTCGAAGTGAATGAGACACGGTGGCGCCGCCTCGCTGCTCTGCGCCGGCACGAACAGGGCGGGGAGCGACGTGTCCTTGTAGGGCACCTCGACCCATTCCACGGTGTCGCCGCGCAACTCGACACCCTGGCGGAAACAGGCGAGCATGTGCTTGTAGGTCTCGATCCGCTTGGGGTCGTGGGATTTGCACATGCGCTCGGCGGTCATGAAATAGATCGCAGCGCGCAGGAATTTCTCACCGGCGCTGAGATTGTTGCCGGCCGCCTCGTCGGCTTTGGCGAGGCGCTCGTTGCGCTCGCCCATCGCCGACCAGTTGGCGTGCCAGGCGTCGTTGGCCGCGTCGTCGTTGGCGCCGGCCAGCGGCTTCAGCTCGCGGCAGGCCTCGTCGATTTCCGACATCACCGCGCCGGCGTTGAGCGTCATCAACGCCGCCATCGACCACGGATAATTGTCCGGAAAATATTCAAACATGTGTGCTCCCCCGTTTGGTTTATTGTGCGCGGTCGGGCCGGCGGGTCATCCCGCGGCCAGATCGGCCATTATCTTGTAAAGCTCGGCCTGTGCCTCGAAGCCGATACCCGGCCGGTCGCTCAAGGTAATATAACCGTCGACGATTTCGGCGTCGTCGGCGAAACCGGAAAACATGCCGAAGGTGTTGGGATAGGATTCGCAGAGACCCAGGCCAAACCCGGCGGCGATGTGCAGCGACATCTGGTTGCCGCCATGGGGCATCACCGAGGTGCGCGACCAGCCATGCTCGGCCAGCATCGCCAACGTGCGCGACATCATGACCACGCCATAGCTCTGCGGCGGGTCGATCTGGATGACGTCGCGGTCGGGCCGCATGCCGGCGTAACGCACCAGGTTGCGTACGTCCTGGGTCGAGAACAGGTTCTCGCCGGTCGCCAGCGGCGGGTCGTAGAATTCGGCGAGCTCGGCGATCAGCGCAAAATCGAGCGGGTCGGCCGGTTCCTCGTACCAGCGCAAATTATAGGGCGCCAGCGCGCGGCCGTATTCCAGCGCGGTGGCGTTGTCGAAGCCGCAATTGGCGTCGACCGCCAGGTTCTGGCCGTCGCCGACCAGCCCCAGAACCGCTTCCAGGCGCGCCAGATCTTCGGCGAGCGGCGCGCCGCCGACCTTCATCTTCAGCTGCGTGTAGCCCATCGCCTGGTAGCGCTTCATCTCGTCGAGCAGCTCCGGGATGCCCTTGCCCGGCGCGTACCAGCCGCCGCCGACATAGACGAACATGCGTTGCGCCGCCGCGCCGCCGCTGTAGCGCTCGGCGATGACGCGGTACAGCGGTTTTTCTTCGATCTTGGCGACGGCGTCCCAGATCGCCACCTCGATGGTGCCGATGGCAACCGAGCGTTCGGTATGGCCGCCCGGCTTTTCGCCCCGCAGCATGACGGCGAGCGCCTTTTCCGGATCGATATTGTCGCCCGCCTCGTTCAGCAGCGCGGCCGGGTCGGCGGCGGCGAGGCGCGGGATCAGGCGGTCGCGCATCTGCGCGCCGCAGGCGTAGCGCCCGGTCGAGTTGAAGGCATAGCCGACCACGGGCGCACCGTCGCGCACCACGTCGGTGATCACCGCGACGATCGACGTGGTCATCTGGCTGAAGTCGAATACCGCGTTGCGCAGGTTTGAATTGACCGGCACCGCGGTTTCACGAATGTCGACGATTTTCATTACAGTTCGTTTTACGACGGTTGTCCGCCGCCGCCAATGGTCCCGGTCGTGCCGGGTTGTCATAGCCCCCATTCGCGGGGATCATGGGAACTTGTCATGCCGTCGAGGGAGAGGTGTCCATGGCCGGATTGACCCAAAGCTATGTGCACGGTGCGTCGGACACAGCGCTGATCGGTGAGACCATCGGTGCGCATTTCGACAAGGCGGTGGCGCGCTGGCACAACCACGATGCCCTGATCGTGCGCCACCAGGATATCCGCTGGACCTGGGCAGAGCTCAAGCAACGGGTCGACGATCTCGCCGCCGGTTTGATTGCGCTTGGCCTCGCGCCGGGCGAGCGCATCGGCATCTGGTCGCCCAACAATATGGAATGGGCGGTCACCCAGTTCGCCACCGCCAAGGCCGGCCTGATTCTGGTTAATATTAACCCCGCCTACCGGCTGGCCGAGCTCGAATTCGCCCTCAACAAGGTCGAGTGCAAGGTGCTGGTCACCGCGGCGGTGTTCAAGACGAGCGACTATGTCGGCATGATCCGCAACCTGGCGCCGGAAATCGACGGCGCCGCGCCGGGTGACCTGCACGCAGAAAAACTGCCCCACCTGCGCTGCGTCATCCAGATCGGCGGCGGCGATATCCCCGGCATGTACGCCTTCGACGAGATCGTGACGCTGGGC
>CAJICQ010000362.1_pt1 | contig 23320 bp, 27 predicted proteins | sample 9199721 | NCBI WGS metagenome assembly CAJICQ01 (sample SAMEA7708344, study PRJEB35096) | sediment metagenome | biome: marine neritic benthic zone biome [ENVO:01000025]; feature: sediment [ENVO:00002007]; material: shallow marine sediment [ENVO:03000034] sea grass bed [ENVO_01000059] ...
CTACTTGTCGGGGCAGGGAAAGGCTTCCGTCGCCGCCGTCCAGATATTGATGTCGGCCCGGTACTGGTGCCGGTTGGGATGTTCAGCGAGGTATTTTTCGACGATTTCCGACATCTCCTTGAACGTCACGTTTCCCGGGATGCAGAAATAGGTGCGGCCCTTCTGCAGACTTACCACCCAGGGCGACAGATGGGCGGACAAAACGCCGGCGACGAAACCTTCGCAATAACCCTCTGAAAAGGCGTTTCCTCTGGTGCAATCCAAATAAAGTTGCCTGCCGTCCTGCAGCGCGTGCGCTGGCACAACGGAAAAGACGGCGCAAACGCCAATCGCCGCCGCGGTTAATACAGACTTCATCAATTCCTCCGCCAAACGATTCAAGTGACCTTATCCTAGATTGGTAACGACATGTCTGACGGCGTTCGCGGGCGAATTGCCGCATCTGAAAGGGGGGGGCCAAGCGGTCGCCAAATTGCAAAACGGCGGCTCCGAAGAGCCGCCGCCGGCATCCGCCACTATAGCGGTAGGTCCGGCGCGTCGAACGCCGGTTGTTGAAGATCAAATCAAGACCTGGGCGGAATGATCGCTCCTGCCGCGACTTCACCGTTATCGCCGTTGGCGATCAGGCAATCGAAAAACGTGGCAAGGTTGGCCGGTACTGGCAACGCAGATTTATCGCCAACCGCTCTTTTCGCGGCGAATGCCACGCTCTATCGTTCATACCCTTGAATGGAGTTCCGCCCGGGTTCTTTATTTCGTAACAAAACCTGGCTACAGGTCAGACGGTATGGCTCGTTATCTCGTCACCGGAGGCTGCGGCTTCATTGGCTCGCATCTGGTCGCCGCGCTGTTAGCGCGCGGTCACGCGGTGCGCGTGCTCGACGACTTGTCGACGGGCCGCTTATCGAACCTGCCGGACGGCGCCGAGTTCGTGGAGGGCGACATCCTCGACACTCGCCTGGTCCGAGATTGCCTGGCCGATGTGGGCGGCTGCTTTCATTTGGCCGCAGTTTCGTCGGTCCACGGCACGCCCGATATGTTGGCGCGGGCCCACCGGGTCAATCTTAGCGGGGGAACCACGTTGTTCGATGCCGTCGCCGGCCAAGCGGCGGCGGGCGCGGCCATTCCGGTGGTTTTTGCGTCATCGGCCGCCGTATTCGGTGACGCCCAAGAAATACCGATTTCTGAGCAGGCGGCGACCCGGCCGATCAGCGCCTATGGCGCCGACAAAGTAGCTGTCGAAGAGTATGCACGTGATGTCTGGGCACGATCCGGCGTTCCGTCAATTGGACTGCGATTGTTCAATGTTTACGGCGCGCGCCAGGATCCCACGTCGCCCTATTCGGGCGTGATCAGCATATTCGTGGATAAACTCTTGGCCGGCGAGAGGGCTGAAATATTTGGCGATGGCGAGCAGGTGCGCGATTTCGTCCACGTTGGCGACGCGGTTGCCTATCTGCTGGCAGCCATGGACGCGCTACCGGCGGCCAGCGCCAAAATTTTCAACGGCTGCACCGGCCGCGGAACAACGATAAACCGGCTCTATGACCTCCTGCAGGAACTCACCGGAACCGACCTGCCGGCGAGCTACCGGCCCGCTCGCGCCGGCGCCGCCAGCGAATTGGCAACGGTTAAAGCGGTGGCGAAATCGCGGCTGTCGTAGGCTGATTGGGCGTCGCTGAAGTTTGATTGGGCAAGGCTGGTGGCGACGGAAAACGCAAGTATCAGAACCACTTGCGAGAACATATAGAAGCTCGAGCGGATAAATTTCCCGATTGGCTCTTTGGATTGCAGCCCAGCCTCCAAACGCATCTGTCTCATCCCCCTACCTGATCCAGAAACCCGAATACCATAGTCTCGCGACGTTCGCCTGCCTTCACGATTTGAGCGAGTGAAATCCTGTTCCTTCTCGCGCGGTTCCCGATATCTCATTTCTCCTGTCGCCCTGCGTCTACCTTCATCGATGCGCGTGGGATCACCGTAATCAACCCGCACCGCACATTTCTCGTGAAAATTTGCAAAGACGGCGAGATCGCTGTTTCAGAATCGGAACGCTCCCGTGTATTTAGATTCTTTGCTTCCGGTCGCCCGCACAATTCTCGAGTTTGGGGCACCCGGTCGCTTCAGGGAAGAGCGGTAGAACGAGTAATTTGATCATGCATGTCCTCGCTATTGCGTCCCGAAAGGGCGGATCGGGTAAGACCACATTGACCGGTCATCTGTCAGTCGAAGCGGAACGCCAGGGCCATGGTCCGGTTGCGATAATGGATATCGACCCGCAAGGCAGCCTTGCCGATTGGTGGAATGAACGCCAGACGTCAACACCGGTATTCGTCAATACGAGCTTGGAAACCTTGGCCGACGACATCGAACGCTTGCGCGCCGGTGGAATACGCACGGTGATTGTCGATACCCCGCCGGCGATTACCGGCGCGATTCGCCAGGTCGTCGATGTTTGCGATCTGGTGCTTATCCCCACGCGCCCGAGCCCGCATGATTTGCGCTCGGTAACAGCGACAGTGGCTCTGGTCGAAACCATGGGCAAACCCCTGGTGTTCGTCATCAACGCGGCGACCCCGCGCGCGCGTATAACCAAAGAGGCCGTCGTCGCGTTGTCGCAACATGGGCCGTTGGCGCCGAGCCTTATCCACCAGCGTGTGGATTTCGCTGCCAGCATGATCGACGGCCGCACGGTGATGGAATTGCCGAACGCGCGATTGGCGGCATCGGAAATCGAACGGGTCTGGCAATATCTCGCCTATCGGATGGGGCTCAGCCCTACGGTTTCTAACGTCGTACCGCGCGTTGAGACGGTTGATGTCGAGGAATTGCAGGTGGCGGTATGAGCGGGGGCCGTCCCGCCACCCTCGATAGTTCGTTGTTAGCGCGCAAAGGCGCCGCCACGCCGGCGATCCACGATGAATCGCCCCTGGTGTTGCGCCTTGAAGCAAATCTCCCGGAACCGGATGAGCCGGAAACGGCGCCGGGCGAGGACCAGCGGCCGTCAATTGCCGAATTAGCCGGATTCATAAAGAATTGGCGGGACGCAGCTTTGCGGCGGCTCGCTCCCGTTCGCCCGAGCCTCCGTGTGGCCGCGATTGCCGTGGCGGCGGCGGTCGTCGGGGCCGGACTGTGGCTGGCCAATAATGCCGGCGAAAACCTGCCCGAAAGGGCCGACGACATACCTGAAGCTGCTCCTGTTGTCGTGGCCGAGCCGCAGGGATTACAGCTTAATCTAACGCGCGTGCCGGACGTTTCCGCTTCGCTATCCGAGCAAACTATCGCGCCGGAACCACCGGGCGCCGCTGTTACGATGCCGGCCTCAGCCGCGTTGGCAGCGGCCGCAACGTCAATCGATCGACCGGCAGCGCCGCCGGCGAGCGCGGATGCTGATGCCGCCACGCCCGCCGGCGGCACGATCCTTCCCGTAAACGCGCCGGCGAGCGAGGTGGCACCGCCAGTCAGTGACTTGGGCGCGGCACCGGAAATACCGGCAACCATCCCGAAGACGGTATCGCCTGTCCCCATCCCGAAGGCAAAACCGGAATTGGTGGGCGTACCGGGCGGGCGCTACGCCGTGCAATTGGCGTCGATCGCGGCTGAGGACCGGGCTCAGCAGGAGGCGTTCCGCTTGCAAAAGCAGCTCGGCGCTGTCCTAGGAGGGCGCGAGATTAAAGTCGAACGCGCGGTAATCGCCGGCAAGGGGACAATGTACCGGCTGCGCGCCAGCGGCTATCAAAGCCTTTCCGAAGCGCGCGCTGCCTGCGCCCAAGCCGTACAACTCAAGTCTGACTGTCTGGCTATTCGCCGCTGATTATCAGCTGTGGGCGCTGGCCAAAACAGCGTCGTGTTGCGGCGCGACGTGCAACGCATCCAGCATCGCCGAGACTTCCAATGCGGCAGTCTGTTGGCTCGCCGACAAGGGCCGGTCCTGCGCGATGATTGGCAGATCGAGGACGGTGAGACCGTTTAGGAAAAGCTCGCGAAACACGACCCGTTCGCCGAGGCCGGGCGCAATCCGGAAGCCGATGCGATGGGCGAGCTTTGCCAGGATCTGATCTATGTCCTCGCGGTTGCGCGAGTAAATATGGGGCAGGCGATTACGAACCACCACCCAATCGATCGGCGGGCGACCGTCGATAATTCGTTGATTGCCGTATTCCCAGGCCATGCGGCAGTACTGGCACGGCGCTACGATCCTGCGGTTAACCGGGTCGATCTCCGCCAGCACGTCGATATCGAGCAGGCTATCGTTGACCGGCGTTACCAGGATGTCGGCAAATTCATGGCTGATTCGCGACAAGGCGGTCGGACTACCCGGTGTGTCGATAATGACGATGTCGCAGTCGGCGAGCTTGGCAAGGCCCGCTTGCAGAGATTCCCGCGCCGCCGTTTCGGCAGCCGTTTCTGCCGTTCCCCCAGGTTCTTCAATGCGTAGATTATGCGGTAGGGGAAGCTGTTGCGTTGCATTGCTGAAACGTTCGCGGTGTTCCAGATACCGCGAGAGTGTCGCCTGGCGAGGATCCAAATCCAGGGTGCCGACGCGGTAACCCCGGTAGAGGGCGGCAATCGCCACGTGAAGCGCAGTGGTGGACTTGCCGGTACCGCCCTTCTCATTGCCGAAAACGATGATTTTTTGGTGCGCAGCGGGTGCGCTAGCAAATCCTATATCAGCTGCCATAGACATCTTTATTAGTTCGTCTCTTTTGTCCGTCGGTACGCCATCAATGGCTAAAACATAACTTCCCAGTCAGAGTCGCTGACAGACGCCTCGACAGGATCGTCCTTCCGGGAGGTTGTTTCCAAAGGTGGTTTCGGCGCAGCGGCGGATTTTTCCAGATCCACGCGCCAGGCCTGAATAGCGGCAAGCCGCCGCGCCAGAGGTTCGGTTGCCGCCCAGGCAAGCACTTCGTCGCCGCAGCGCGCCTTTTGCATGGCGCCCCAGCGTCGGCGTTTGGTTGAGCGAATGACAAAAGTGATGTCCTCGCCTTCCAATGCCGCGTCGAGCGAGGTGGAAAAGGGCGGGACCTGTTCGTCCATTACCGCCTCTACGGTGGGCCAAGTGATGCCGGTTTCGATCAAGAGAGCGGCAATATCGGGCGAGCGGCGCGTCGCCACCCGAAAGCCAACGTGAATCCGCGCATCGAGCTCGGTATTTCCCGCCGTCGCGCCCTCGATTTCTGCGATGAGCACCGCCAGATCGGCGAGCAGCGACGGGCTTTCCGACGGCAGCTCGGGTACTTCATTTTGTATGGTTGTAGCCGGATTATCGGCTGGCGATGAAACGTGCGGCAATTCCATAAGCCCCCGACGCCAACATAGGTGACTCGCACAACGCGACCAAGCCGGTTTTTCGCCTCGGAGTTAAATTAATTGGGGGTTGTACCAGGGCCGCCCTAATTCTCGGGAATGTATTGCTCGACGCCACCGAGTTTGGACAAATCTTCCGCCCGGCCGCGCAATTCGATGGTGTTGCGGTCGGGGTCGCGCAGGAAGACCGACACATGGCCGTCTTCGCCGAACGCCACCGGTCCTTGAGTAATCTCGATACCGTTATCGTTTAGCGCGGCAACGGTGTCGGCGATCGACGAGACCCGGAACGCGACGTGGGTGTAGCCGGGATACTTGTCGGGCACGTCCATCAGGATGTTCTTGTTGTCGTTGGTATTGTTGGCATTGAAGATAATGTTGATCTCGACATTGTGGCCGTTCTTCATCACCACGACATCGTCGTTATCGGCGGCGCGAAGTTCCTCGAACCCGAAGATTTTGTAGAATGTCTTGGCGCGCTCCAGGTCGGCGACCCGGATGCCGATATGGTCCACACGGTCGATGTTGATCATTGACTTCATCCTCCAATCTGAAAATTCACCCTGTCCGATGCCGAATGTGGTTCCCAGCGGCGCGATATCAAGGCGCCGTGGCCCGGCTACTCCGGAAAATGGGTGTCGAATCGCGCGTTGGTTTCCTTGACCCGTTCCATCATCTCGGGCCCAAAACCGGCGCCGCCCTTGCTCATAGTGTCGATCTCGCAAAAATAGCGGTCCTGGCCGCCCGGCAGGGTCCAGTCGAGCTGTTTCGCCGGGGTGTCGCCGACGTTTTTGAAACTGTGCACCGTATGGGGCGGGATGAAGACCATGGTGCCCGGTCCGACAGTCTGCGTAACCTCGCCGACCGTCATTTCGTAGGTCCCCTCGATGACGAAGAAATATTCTTCCTGGTTGTAGTGGACGTGCGGCGGCGGGCCTTCGCCCGGCTGGTGCACCACATAAAGCGCAGAAAACGAGCCGCCGGTATCTTCGGTGCTCAACAGTACCTTCATCTCGAGGCCGAACGGGTGGATCGTCTCGCCGCCGGCGGTGGTTACGATGCGTGGTTGCAGTCGCGGTTGGCTATCTAGCGTTGTCGATGGCTGGTCGCCGCTCATGTCTTTCTCCTTTCGCTCGTTGGCTTTTCGTCGAACGCTAATTCGCAGTGTACGGCGCCCGCGCCGAAGCCGTCACATGGCGCGCCAGTCGCCCCATTGCTCGAAGGCCTCGGCGACGCGCAGAACGGTCGCTTCGTCGTAACGCTTGCCGACGATCATCAATCCCACAGGCAGGCCGTCGACGATGCCGCAGGGCACCGATATTGCCGGGTGGCCGCTGACATCGAACGGTGCGGTGTTGCCCAGCATGTTCAAAGCAACCTCGACATACTCTTCGCGCGAGCAGTCGGGCGCCGGTATCTCGGTCGCCCGGAACGGGATCGTCGGCATCACGATCACATCGTGTTCAGCCAGCACGTCGTCGTAGGCCTGGCGCAACGCGCGCTTCAGGTTCTGCGCCTTGGCGTAGTAGCGGCCATGGTAATAGCGATGGATGTATTCACCCATGAACAGAGTGAGTTTGACGGTTTCCGACATGTCGTTGGGCCGCGAATGCCAGCCGCGCGCGTAGGCGTCCATCAGGCTGGTGACATAATGGCCGTACCAGCTGGTGCCGAAGCCATTGCCCTTGATCATCAGGTTCGCCGAGCCGTCAATGATGATCGAGGTCCAGATGTGATACCCGTCGGTATGCATCGGTACCGAGACTTCGGTCGCGATCGCGCCGGCGGCCTGGAAATGCTCGACACCATCGCGCACCTTGCGGTCGGTGGCTTCTTCGCTCTCCGGGCGGCCGAAACCTTCGCTCAACACGGCGATCTTGACGCCTTCAATGCCTTGGCCGAGGGCGCCGACATAATCCTGGGTGCTGGTATCGTGCTGTCTTGGGTCGAGGCCGTCCGACCCGGCGATCGCCTGCAGCAGCAGCGCCACGTCGGCGACGCTGTTGGCCATCGGACCGCAATGGTCGATCGTCAATTCAATCGGGAAGACGCCGGTGTAGGGCACCAGTCCGTGGGTTGCCTTGAGCCCGTAGACGCCGCACCAACTGGCCGGAATGCGGATCGAGCCGCCCTGATCACCGCCCAGCGCCATGTCGGCTTCGCCGGCCGCGAGCACCGCCGCGCTGCCGCCCGACGAGCCACCGGCCGAATGGGTCGTCTTGTGGGGGTTGGTGATCGGGCCGGTCGCGCAGGTGTGGCTGGCGCCCGAAAAGCACAAATCCTCGCACGCAGCCTTGCCAATGATCGAACCGCCGGCATCGAGAATGCGGGTGACCACGGTGGCGTCGACTTCCGGCACATATCCTTCGAGAATGCGGCACCCGTTCATCATCGGCACGCCGGCGACACAAATGTTGTCCTTGATCGCGACCCGTTTGCCGCTCAATGGACCGCTCGAAGCGCCCTCGATCGAGGTCTTCCAGTACCAGGCGTTGTAAGGGTTTTCGTCCTGCGACGGCCGGTAGCCGGGCCCGCGGTCGTATTTTACCGGTAGCGTCGGTTCGACCAGCTCGTCGAGCCGGTCGTAGGAGGTCTTGATACCGTTCATCAGGCCGGCAAAGGATTTTGCGTCGTCGGCGCTCAGTTCGATACCGAAACTATCGGCAATCTCGAAAACCTGTTCAGGCTTTGCCGCTTCAATTGTCATGATCCAAACTCCCCGCCTAATTGTGTCTCCTTTGATGTCTCATCGCCGTACAGCGTTGGCTGGCGATGTTCGCTATCATGACGATTGCCGTGCGCGATAACTAGGGCGACTAGACTTTCGTTCGGTTCCACATATCGCGGCGGTGGGCTAGCGTGTATGCAACGGCATTGAGCGATGGAGGAGGAGGTTCAAGATGAGTGATACGGTTTCATGGGTACTCGAGATGGCGATCAAGCCGGGCGAGCTCGATAATTTCAAAGCCTTGATGGAAGAAATGGTGGAAGCGACCCAGTCGACCCAGCCCGATACGACCCACTACGAGTGGTTCTACAGCGATGACGGATCGGCCTGTCACATCTACGAACGCTACACCGATTCCGCGGCGACGATGATCCATTTGAATTCATTCGCCGAGAATTTTGCCGAGCGTTTCCTCGGCGCTGCCGACCCGACGCGCCTTACGGTCTATGGCAACCCCAATGACGAGGTGCGCGGCGTTTTGGCCGGTTTCGGCGCGGTCATTATGGAACAGCTCGGCGGTTACGCGCGCTAGCTTGGTTCCACGTCGAGGCGCACGACCACACCCTCGAGCCTCGAATCCGGCGCCGGATAGCGATCGAGCACCAGCGGATCGTGTCCGGGAATAATGTGGTTCTCGGTGTCGGCCTGGGCGCGTAGCGCCTCATAGCCGCGCACCATATCGCCCAGATTGTAGACGTTGGGAAAGGGCGTGATGGTCTCCATATTCTCGTAGAAATGCGAGGTATCAGAGGCCACGACGACCCAACCGCGTTGGGTTAACACGCGCACGAACTGCAGGCCCATGGTGTGGCCGCCGACATGGTGCACCGTGATGCCCGGCGCGATTTCGGCCGCGCCGTCGTGAAAGGTGACGCGGCCCTCGAACACATTGCGCACCATGCCGGTAATGTGGTCGACCGTGAACGAGTGGTTCATGGTCGCGGTGCACATATGCGGGCCTGTCGCATATTGCATCTCGCTTTCCTGCAGGTGGAACTTCGCGGCAGGAAATTCCGCATGCCCGCCGATATGATCGTAATGCAGGTGGGTGACGATCACGTCGGCAACGCTGGCCGCGTCGATATCAATCATTTGCAGGCCTTCGGTGACGCTGCGCTGCAGCGTGCGGCCACGCGCGGTGGCTTCGGGCGCGTCGAAGCCGGTATCGATGACAATCGTTTGTTCCGGTGACACCGCCGCCCAGACGAAATAATCGAGCGGCATCGGCGCATCGTCGTGGGGGTCGGCGCCCATCAAGTTGTCGCGGCGTGTACGCTCCGGCATGGTCGCGTATTTGACAGCGTAGAGATCCCAAACCTGCGGTGACGTCATTGTTTTCTCCCCTCCGACTTTTTATTCGCCGGGTTTCGTTATAATCAGGCTGTTCGATCGCGTTGATCGCCTAAACATTACAGGAACCGGCGTCATGACAGCTACGGCATATGGATTTATCGGTCTCGGCAATATGGGCGCGCCCATGTGCGGCCATCTTTGTGACGCCGGTCTACCGATCACCTGTTATGACGCCGCCGGTACGACAGAGCGCGCGCCCGCAGGCGCTGAGATCGCCGACGACCTCGCAGCCGTGGCCGCTGTTGCCGATACCATTTTTTTGAGCCTGCCCGATGGTGCGGTTGTGGCTGACGTCGCCGGCGCGATTGCGGCCGTCGACGGACGCCGAACCACGACCGTCGTCGATTTCTCCACCACTGGTCCCGACGCGGCGGCCGCGATCGGTGCCAGCCTGAATGAAGCCGGTATCGTATTCGTCGACGCACCCGTCAGCGGCGGGCGCGCGGGCGCCGTCGCGGGCACGATAACCGTTATCTGTGCCGGCCCCGAGGATGCCATCGCTGGGCTGACCAGCGCCTTCGATGCTGTCGGCGGCAACACCTTCCATGTCGGTACCCGGCCGGGCCAGGCCCAGGCGATGAAACTGTTGAACAATTTTCTTTCCGCTACCGCCATGGCGGCGACCAGCGAAGCGACCCTGTTCGGTGCCGCCCACGGCCTCGATCTGAAAACCATGCTCGACGTGCTCAACGTGTCGAGCGGGCGAAATACTGCGACCGGCGACAAGTTCCCCAACCGGATCGCAACCGGCACGTTCGACGCCGGATTTGCCACAGCGCTGATGTCGAAGGACGTTAACCTTTTCCGCGATCAGGTGAGCCAGGCCGGGACACCCAATGCGCTCACCGAGATCGTCGCGGCGCTATGGCGCGATACCGACGCCGCACTGCCGGGCAGCGACTTCACTGAAATATACCGCCACCTCGCGAACCGGGATTAGCCTGTCCAAATCCCGCCATTGACGTCGAGAACGGCGCCGGTGGTGAATGCCGCGCCGGGGGTGCATAAATACCAGATTGCGTGCGCCAGCTCTTCGGGTTTGCCGATGCGTCCAACCGGAATAGCCTTCGCAATTTCGCTGAGGCGTTCCTCGCCTAGCCTCTCCGCGCGCGGGGTGCGCACCGTTCCAGAGGCGACGACATTCGCGGTGATGCCGAACGGCGCGACCTCGACGGCAAGACGCCGGGTTAATCCGAGTACGGCGGCGGTCCCGGCCGAATAGTCGGCAGGGGCGAACGGAATACCCGTGCGGCCGGCGAGCGAAGAAATATTGACGATCCGCCCATAGCCGTTGCGCTTCATCGTCGGGAGGATTTCCCGTGTAATCAGGAACTTTGCCGTCAGGTTCCAGTCGATCACGGTGTGCCAGGTGTCGTCGTCGAGATCAGTGAAAGCAGGGGCGGCGAGAAATCCGCCGGCGCAATTGACCAGAATATCGGTCCGACCCCACTTTGCGAGAATCGAGCGTGCTGCGGCACGCATGTCCTCGGACGATACGCAATCGCCAGCGACGAAAATTGCCTCTGTCCCGCTGTCGTTGAGCCTCCTGGCGACGGCCTCGCCGGTGTCGGCAGTGCGGGCGATGAGCGCTACTTTTGTCCCTTCTTCGGCGAAGCGTTCGGCGCAGGCGAGCCCGATGCCAGCGGTGCCGCCGGTGACGATAGCAACTTGGCCGGCAATGGAAGTTAAGTCGGGCATAGAGTGGTTTCCGAAGACCTATGAACCGGTAAATTGCGGCTTGCGCTTTTCCATGAATGCAGTGCGGCCCTCGATATAATCCTGGCTATTGAAACAGGCGGCGACCTGGGCATCGCAGAGTGCCAGATCACGGTCGCTCGGCGGCTTCAGGTTCTCGGTGACCGCTGTTTTCACCGCGCGGATGGTTAGCGGCGCATTCTCCGCAATGCGGCTGGTGTAACCGGTGCAGTATTCGTCGAGATCGGCACGCGCCACCACCCGGTTAACCAGACCCATGGTCAGCGCCTCGGCGGCGTCGAACTGGCGCGCGGTGTAGAAGATTTCCATGGCGAAGGAGGGGCCGACGATCTGCATCAGCCGCTCGATGCCGTTGGCGGCGTAGCCAAGCCCGAGCTTGGCGGCGGGAACGGCGAAGCGGGAATCGTCCGAGGCGATACGGATATCGCAGCACAAGGCAATCGCCAGTCCGCCGCCGATGCAATAGCCGCCGATCTTGGCGATGGTGGGCATCGGCGCATTGGTCAAGGCGTCCTGGAACTTTCGCACCGCCGTGTTGTATTCGGCGATGGCGGCTTCGGAATCCCGTTCTTCTCCGAAGCGCGAGATATCGGCGCCCGCTACGAAGGCCTTATCGCCGGCGCCGGTCAAAACGATCGCGCGTACGTCACCGGAACCGCAGAGTTCGTGGATCGCTGCTTCGCCGCCACGCCACATGTCCAGCGACATCGCGTTATGGCGGTCCGGGTTGTTGAAAACGATCTGCCCCACGGTTTCGTCGCGGGAGCAGATTATCCGCTCGGTGGTCATATGAAACTCCTGGTTTGAACGTTATCCGCGGTCATACAACACCGCGGGCGCGTAAGTCTTCGATATCGGATGGGGCATAACCCAGTTCGGCGAGGATCTCGTCGGTGTGTTCGCCGGCTTCCGGCGGCGCTACCGCGAATGAGCTCGGCGTGCGGGTGAGGGTGACCGGCTGGCGGACGAAGTTGAGCTCGCCCAGTTTGGCTGAGGTTACCGGCTGGGCGAGGCCTAAATGTTTGACCTGAGGGTCATCGAAAACCTCGCCGATATTGTAGATCGGCCCGCTTGGCACACCGGCCTGGTTGAACCGATCTATCCATGTCGCCGTCGTTTCGGCTTTTGTGCACTCGCCGATCAACTCGTTCAGCCGGTCGCGATTGTCGGAACGCGCCTGCGCGTCGATGAAATCGGGGTCTTCCATCCATTCGGGATGGCCCATGACTTCGCAGAACCGCTGCCATATCGCCCCACCGGCGACCGAGATGTTCATGTACCCGTCGGCGGTCGCGAAAACGCCGGTCGGAATGCTGGTCGGATGGTTGTTACCGGCTTGCCAGGGCACTTCGCCATCGACCAGCCAGCGCGCCGATTGAAAGTCGAGCATGAAAATCTGCGCTTCCAACAGGGAGGTGTGGAGCCATTGGCCCTTGCCCGACTTGGCGCGCTCGAGTAGCGCCAGCAAAATACCTTGGGCGGCGAACAGGCCCGCGGTGAGATCGGCGATCGGGATACCAGCGCGCACCGGCCCTTGACCGGGCAGACCGGTGATCGACATCAGTCCGCCCATGCCCTGCGCCACCTGATCGAAGCCGGGCCGTTTGGCGTAGGGGCCTTCCTGGCCGAAGCCGCTGATGCTGGCGAGAATGATGCCCGGATTGATCGCCGCCAGACTTTCGTAATCGATACCCAGCCGGTTCTTCACGTCGGGCCGGTAGTTTTCCACCACCACGTCGGCCTTTACGACCAGTTCGCGGAATATTTTCAAACCCGCCTCGTCCTTTAGGTTCAGCGTCAGCGAGCGCTTGTTGCGGTGCAGGTTCTGGAAATCCGAACCGTGCCGGTTGGCGGCAAGACCACCTTTACCGTCTAGCTCGGGGGGGATCTCGACCTTGATCGCGTTGGCGCCCCAGTCGGCGAGCTGACGCACGCAGGTTGGCCCGGCGCGCACACGCGTTAGATCGAGGACCGTGATATCGGACAAAACGGATGTGGCTGGCATATGTGGCATTTCGTATAGACCTCCGCTACAGCTGGGCCCTATTGTCGGGCTAGAAGGTGCGCCCGGCAATGGGGCGCCGGGGTAAATTGGGAGAGCGAGAATGGCGTTTTATGAATTGCGGCAATACAAGATTTGGCCCGGCAAGATGGATGAGTGGGTCGAGATGATGGAAACCGAAATCATTCCGTTTCAGATATCCAAGGGCATGGTCATCACTGGCAGCTATCGCGGCGAAGAGGACGACAGCATTTATATCTGGCTGCGCCGGTTCGAGTCCGAGGCCGAGCGGGAGAAGCTCTACGCGGCGGTCTATGAGAGCGATCATTGGAAAAATGAAATCGGTCCGCGGGTTCCGGAGTTGATCGACCGCGACGCGATTCAGGTCACGCGTATCGTACCGACGCCGAAATCGACGGCACAATAACGCTTCGGCGAGTGAACACAAAAAAACCGGGCGGAAAACGCCGGGAACCGGGAGAGAATGACGATGGTTGCGGAACAATCTGATCGCCGGGTCGCGCTGGTTACCGGGGCGTCCTATGGATTGGGCGCTGAGATCGCCAGAACGCTGGCACGCGACGGCTTCGACGTCGCGGCGACCGAACTGAATATCGATGATCTTGCCGATACCGTTGCGTCGATCGAGGGGGAGGGTGCGCGGGCAGTGGCCATCGCGCTCGACGTACGCTCGATGGATAACATCGAAAACGCGGTGGCCGAGACGATCGATAGGCTGGGCAAGGTCGACGTCCTGGTCAACAACGCCGGCCGCCTGCTGGTCAAGCCGGCGCTGGAAATCGAGCTCGACGAGTGGAACCAGGTGATGGCGGTCAATGTGACCGGCAGCTATTTCATGTCGCAACGCGTTGCCCAGCATATGATTGATGCCGACCGTTCTGGCTGCATCATCAACATCGCCTCGACGTTTACGGTGATGGGCGCACCGAACGTGTCGGCCTATGGCATCTCAAAGGCGGCGGTTGGCGGCATCACGCGCCACCTCGCGGTGGAGTGGGCGCCCTACGGCATTCGGGTCAACGCGGTGGCGCCCGGCTCGGTCAAAACAAAAATACGGGCCGAGATCATGGCGGCCAACCCCGAGAGGGCCGAGGCCAATTTGGCGAAGATTCCAATGAAGCGCTGGGGCGCGCCCGAAGACATGGCGAGCGCGGTGTCCTATTTGGCAAGCCCTGGCGCGGCTTACGTCAACGGCCACATTCTGGTTGTCGATGGCGGTCTGACGATCTCCTGAGCGCACGCCTATTTCACTGGCGCGGAAGGCTGTTCGTTGTTCCAGCCACGCCGGATATGGACATGGTGCCACAGTGTGATAGCCTACATTAGCAGGACAACGTGGTTCACCTAGTCAGTTGGGGCGCTGCAGGTAACGTTAAGTGTTGATCCGCAGCAATTTCCAAGTGGCAATGTCGATCATGTTCGGTGGCTCGAGCGGGAGCGCTGCTGCGCGTGTGTTGCGCTCGGTTCAGCCGCAAATTTGTCATTCTTTTTCAACGGGATTTACGAGAGGTGTAACAAAAAACTTTAACAATAAGCCAAATGGGAGGGGAACATGAAGAATTTAGCTCGGTCATTGCTTTTCGGTTTTTTGGCAGTTGCAGTCGTAGGGGTAACATCGACGGCGTTCGCGGATTCACCCTCTGAACGGGCGATCGCGGCGCTGAAAAAGATCGACAACAAGCCCGATACCATCACCGTCATCACAATTCCGCTATTGGTCAAGGCGATCCAATCCAAGAGCGCCGAGCTGGAACAGGAAGTCGGCATTAAACTCGACTTCATCGAGAAGGGCGTTCTGACGATCCATTCCGACATCATGCGTGAAAAGGTCGCGAAACTCGGATCGTTCGATATCATCAGCTACATTCCCATGTGGACCGGCGATTTTGCCGCCGCCGAAGTTGCCTATCCGCTTGACGATTGGGTCGCCAAATACGATCCCGACATTGGCGGCTACATGGGCAATAGCGCCGACCACGCCAAGTTTGCCGGCAAGGTTTACGGTCTGATGGCCGACGGCGACGCGCACACCTACATCATGCGAAAAGACGTGATCGAGCACCCGGAAGAACGGGCGGCGTTCAAGGCCAAGTACGGGCGCGAACCCGGCTGCCCGACGACCTGGGATGAGCACATGGAGCTGATCAGCTTTTTCCACCGGAAACCCGGCGAGAAACTAATGGGTCAGCCGGTCGAAGAGGAGTTCTACGGCACTGTCGAGGCCCGTGTTCGTGGCCGCAACTATGTCAACTGGATGCATCGCTTCCTGTCCAAGGGCAAGCTGTATTTCGACGACGAAATGAATCCGCAAATCAACTCGCCGGAAGGCATCAAGGCGACCGAGGAATTCCTCGCTGCCTACAAGCATATGGATCCGGCGACCACCGGCTGGGATTCGGCGCAGTTATTGCCCCATTACGGTGGTGGACGGGCGTTCAATACCATCCACTTTGCCGGCACGGCGAACTTCGCCGAGAGCCCGCAGAAGGCCGTAACCCGCGGCAAGAACATCTATTGTGTGATGCCGGGCACGGTCGTCGAGGGTAAGCTGATTCAGCGCACCAACAACGCCGGCGCCTTTGCCTATGGCGTTAACAACTTCTCGAAGCATAAAGAGGTCGCCTACCTGGTCGCGCAGTGGCTGGCGAGCCCGAAGATCGGTACCGAGATCATCGAGCACCGGGCCTCCTTTTTCGAGCCCGTGCGTAAGATCCATTTCGAACCGGCACCGAATGGTTTTCGGAAGCAGATGGAAGAGCACTACAACCCGCGCTTTGTTGCCGCCCATGAGAAGCAGATTTTGATCACGGCTCCCTTGGTCAGCTTGCCGGGAAGCAACGAGTATCACGACCGGCTCGATATTCGGCTGCATGAGGTGTTGCTCGGCCGCCTGACGCCGGCAGAAGCGATGGAAAAGGCAGCGGAGGACTGGGATGAGGTCACGGACGACGAGGATCGTGACTCTCAGATCAAATTCTGGTCCGAACAGAAAAAGCTGTTTCCCAAGGTCGATTCACCTTCGGGTTAAATCGTTCGGGTCCCGTGCACCGGTTCAGCCAGTGGGGTTTCGGCGGCTATGTCTGCCGAGACCCCCGGCGCTGCCGGGCTTGATGGTTTTGTAATGAGCAAGAGTTCCCCGATCGGAGACTGACGGAATGGCGACGACGACGCTTGCAACCCCTCACGCGCCGGAGATGTCGGCGTGGGCGCGCTTCGCACGGTGGGCGGGCAAGGACCGGGTGTTCCGGTGGGTGCCTTTTGTGCCCACCCAGGCATTGTTCGTATTCATGATGCCGGCGTTCGCCCTGCTGATTTATTTGAGCTTCATCAATTGGCGGTTAACCAGGGGCGACTGGTGGGAGGCCAGCTACTACGCGGTCAAGAACTTTGGCCGTGTGCTAACCGACGAGCGGTTCGTCGGCTCCATTGGCAACACGTTGCTTTATGCGTTTGCCTCGGTTCCGGTCGAGTTCGTGCTGGGGCTGTTACTGGCATTGGCAGCGCACAAGATCACCCGGGGCCGGAGTTTCTTTTCCGGCATCTTCCTGGTGCCGATGATGATGGTGCCGGTGGTCGTCGGCTATAACTTCACCATGATCTTTTCCGAGGCGGGGCCGTTCAACCAGCTGCTCAGCTTCATTACCGGATCCGACGTTCGGGTCAATTGGCTGGCCGACATTGTGATGTCGAAGGTCGCCATCATTCTCGCCGACATCTGGCAGTGGACCGCCTTCATGTTCCTCATGCTGATGGCCGGGTTAACCGGGATTCCGCAAGAACCGATCCGTGCGGCGAAAATTCTCGGCGCCAACTCGTGGCAGATTTTCTGGAAGATCACGCTGCCGCTGCTCAAGCCGGTCATCACGATCGCTATTGTGCTGCGGTTGCTGGAGACGTTGAAGGTGTTCGATACGGTTCTGTTGATCACCGGCGGCGGGCCGGGGACGTCGAGCGAGTCCGTAGCCATGACGATTTACAAGGTCGGCTGGGAGTACAACCGGATTTCCCGCTCCGCGGCGATGGCGCTGATTGTTTTCATTGGCACGATGGCGCTGGTCTTCGTCTGCTTCTGGCTGGTCAGACGCCAGCAACGGGCGATCGAAGAGGGGTTGGTGTGATGGCACAGACTTCGGTCATGACGAAAAATCAGAAATCGCTGTTCGCCAAATCGAGCAGTTATACGTTCCTGCTGTTCTGGCTGTTCATCACCCTGTTCCCAATCTTCTGGATGGTCTCGACCTCGTTCAAACCGCCGCAGGAATGGTTTGCCTGGCCGCCCCACTGGCTTCCCGCCGACGGGACGGTGAACAATTACGAGGAGATCCTGGCGATCGGCCCCGGCGGGACTGGATCGGAGGATTCACAGCTCGGCGGGGCGCAGCAGGTGCTGACCGCGATCCTGCCGGTTCGAGACAGCCTCATCGTCGCCATCATAAGCAGTTTCATATCGGTGACTTTGGGTTCGTTTTTGGCCTACACGATCTCCCGCTATCAGACCGGTGGCAAACGCTATCCCTACATTCTGCTGATGATCAGGATGATGCCGCCGATTGTGATCGCGGTGCCGGTGTTGGCGTACTTTACACTGCCGTGGTGGCGCGGCGCGCTGCACGACAACTATCTCGGGCTGATCATCCCCTATGTGTTGGTCACGTTGCCCTACGCGGTGTGGCTCATGCTCAGCTTTATGCATGATGTGCCGCGCGAGCTGGAGAACGCGGCGCGGATGATGGGGGCCGGCCGCATGCTTGTCATGCGCCGGGTGATATTCCCGCTGATTCGACCGGGATTGGCGGTGACGTTCATTTTCACGTTCATCCTGAACTGGAGCGAGTTTCTGCTCGCCTACACGCTGGCCGGTCAGCAGCTGGTCACCGTCACCGTGCAGCTCAGCCAATACGAAGCCGCCGATGTCGGCCGCCTGTACGGTCCGCAGGCGGCGTTTGGGACCATCGCGATTATACCGTTGATCATTCTCGGCTTCGCCATCCAGAAGCACCTGGTGACCGGGTTCAGTTTCGGCATGGTTCGAAAATAAAAAAAATACGATCGGGGAACGCATCCATGGCTAGTATCCAAATTGATAACGTAACCAAATATTTCGGTAACTTTCGCGCGGTCGACGAAGTGTCCCTGAACATCGCCGATGGCGAGTTCATGGTGTTCGTCGGCCCGTCAGGCTGTGGCAAGACGACAACGCTGAACATGATCGCCGGTTTCGAAGAACCGTCGGGCGGGGTCATAAGGATTGGCGATGTCGATGTGACCGATCGCGAACCCGGCGAACGCGACCTTGGCATGGTGTTCCAAAGCCTGGCGCTGTTCCCCCATATGAGCGTGAAGGACAACATCCAGTTTGGCCTGACGATAAAAAAGGTGCCCGCCGAGGAGGCGGCGGAACGCGTGCAAGCCGTCGTCGAAACGATGAAAATCGGGCCGTTGATTTCCAAGCGGCCAGGCCAACTGTCAGGCGGCGAGGCCCAGCGGGTCGCCCTGGCGCGGACCATCGTCAACAACCCGTCGGCATTCCTGATGGACGAACCGCTGTCGAGTTTGGACGCGAAGCTGCGCGTCGAGATGCGCACCGAGCTGAAGCGGTTGCACACCTCCCTCAAGTCCACCTTCATATACGTTACCCACGATCAGGCCGAAGCGATGACCATGGCCGACCGCATCGCGGTCATGAACCAAGGGCGCATTCAGCAGGTCGGCAGCCCGCTGGATATCTACCGCAATCCGGTGAACATATTCGTTGCCGGCTTTTTCGGCGTGCCGGCGATGAATTTCATCGAGGGTGCGATCGAAGCCGAGAACGGTTCGGCCACCTTCCGCGCCGGCGAAGTTCATCAAGCATTCAACGGCAACGCCCAGCTGCGGGCCGGCAGCGATGTTACCCTGGGCGTGCGCCCGGAGAGCATCGAGCTGGTCAGTGAGGGCGGTGTCGGTGCCGGCACGGTCGACCTGACGGAACCGCTCGGCGACGAAACGTTATTGTTCGTCGATTATGGCGGCGACGGTAATCTGGTGGTGAAGACCGATCCCTACAACGACGTCCGGCCGGGCGACCGTGTCAGCTTCAGGTTCAAGGACGAAGGCGTTCGTCTGTTCGACAAATCGAGCGGCGACAGTATTCAGCTCCAGGCCTGAGGTTCAACTGACGTCGGCCGCGCAGCGGTGCCAGATTTGTGGCGTCGTGTTCGTCGTGCTCTCACCGTTGGTCAGATGCACCGTATCATCGTCGATCAGGACCATGAACAGAGTAGCGCCGGCGTCCGGCTCGGCGGCGGGTACCACGTAGGAAAACGAGTGGCGTCCGTAAGTGCCCTGCATCTGGGTGCCGCCAGGCGTCACGATGTCGGGCCCGCGGATCGACATGCGCCCGACCTCGGCATGGCACCAGTTACCATCGATCGCATCGGCTCTCGCCGCGCCCGTTGGTAGCAAGAGCGCCAGCGAGAAACCGGCGAGGGCGAGTAGCGAGAGCCTCCCGGCCATTATCTTCTCCTATCTGCCAATGAATTTCGGCGCGCGGTTTTCCCGGTGCGCGGCCATGCCTTCGTCGACATCTTGGCTCCATTCCAGCGCGTGGCGCAGCGCATCCGACAGTTCCCGCGCGGCCTTGAAGCCGGGTTCGCGGCGTACCCGCATGATGCGCTTGGCGCCGCGTGTCGCCAGCGGGCCATTGGCGCCGATTTGCCGCGCCATCTCCATCGCCGCATTCCACAACTCGCCCGCCGGGTAGACGTACTCGACGAAGCCGATGCGCTCCATTGTCGCCGCGTCGATTTCGCGGCCGGTGGCGATCAGTTCCAGCGCGCGGCCGTGTCCCACCACCATCGGCAGGCGGTGCGGTGCGCCGGCGCCGGGAAAGCCGCCCCATTTGGCTTCCGGCAAAGCCAGCGTTGCGTGCTCGGCGGCCAGCCGAATGTCGCAGGCCAGCGCCAGTTCGCTCGCGCCGGCGCGGATACCGCCGTTAATGACCGCGATGACGATCTGCGGCAGCGCCTCGATCGCGTCGAATACCGTGTTCGCCAGGATGACCGTCTCCAGTACCTCGTCTTTCGACAGGCTGGCGCGGATCACCGGGTTGAGCAGGCCGTGCGAGAAAAAATCACCGCCGGCGCCGGTTATCAGGACGGCCTGCACATCGTCACGCGCGCGCAGCGTATCGGCGATCTCGCCGAGCCGCTGCAGGTTGGCCCGGGTCAACCGATTTTCGTCATCCGCCCGGTTTATGGTTACGGTGGCGAGCGGCGCGTCGATCACGAGGACGATCTCCTTCGTCTGGTCGCCCGCCGGATTGTCAACTTCGCTCATGACCGGTTCGTCCTACAGGGTATCGTGGGTGGAATCGCAGAACGGCTTGTCGCCCGAGCGTTTACAGCCGCACAACAACACGGTCTCGCTCTTTTCCGCAGTCCATACGATCGGTTTGAACTTACCGCCGGTGCGGGTATGCGAGCCGTCGCAAAACGGTTGGTGGCCGCTCAGCCCGCAGGCGCACCAGGCATAGCGATAGGTCGCCTTCAGCTCGATCTCGTAAGGTTCCGGCTGCGCAATTACCGGTTCGTCGAAAGTTTCGGTGTCGTTCGGCATGGTTCTGCTCTCCTCTGAAGGCTACCGTCATTGTTTTGCAAGAACAAAGAAAGCCTCCGATAAAGCCTAGCGTGGAACGCCGTGACGGCACCATGTTTTTTCGCTACGATCAAACAAAGTTAGAAAACAGGCGGTAACAGGAGGACACTCATGACGGCATTGCAGGAATTCAACGCCGATCCGGACGCGATGGTGTTAATGGATACCGCGAATATGGAATGGCAATCGACCGAAATACCCGGCGTGTCGCAAAAGTTGCTCGAGCGCGTGATCGACGACGAAAAGGGCCGTGAGACGGCGCTGATCAAGGTCGAGCCGGGGACGACATTTCCCCATGACAGCTTGGCCCAGCGCGAGGAAATTTTCGTCCTCGAAGGCTCGCTGTCGGACGAACATGGCGACTACGGCCAGTACACGTTCATCCTCAACCCGGCCGGATTCAAGCATACGCTGTCGTCGCAAGACGGCTGTGTGTTTTACCGCAAATTGCGCAACCCGTTCCGCGATGACACCGAGCGTCTGGTGATCGACACCAGCAAGGTCGAATGGCAGCCGTTCGGCCACCGTGCCGCCGAAGTCGTGCACTTCTACCGCGATCCACACGGCATCGAGGTATCGCGCTTCGGCGAGGTGTTCGAACATCAGCAGATCCCGTCGCACGACCATGCGATGGGTGAGGAAACGCTGATCGTCGATGGTGTTCTGAAAGACCAGATGGGCAGCTACGCAGCGGGCACGTGGTTGCGCTTCCCCATCGGGCTCGAGCACGCGCCGTTCACGGAAGACCGGACCTGCAAAATGTTCATCCGCGAGGGCGATCTGGTCTGGTAGAGCGCTAGATGAACTGCAAGATCCACAAGGATAGCGCGGGAATGTAGGTAATCAGCATGAGCGCGGCGATTGCCAGAGCGATGAACGGCATCAGGCCGGGATAGAGGCTCGACAGGGGCACGCGGAATACGGCCTGGGCGACGAAAATATTGAAGCCGAACGGCGGCGTGAACGTACCGATGGTCAGGTTCACCACCGCAATGATCCCAAAATGCACCGGGTCGACCCCCAGCGCCAATGCAATGGCGGCGAGCAGCGGCGTGAGCACGAGTATTGCTGAGACGGTGTCCAGCACCGTCCCAACGAACAGCAGAAATATGTTGATGACCAGCAATACCACCCAGGCCGGCATATCCAGGCCGGCGATGAGGTCGACCGCGCTCTGCGCAGCACCGCTAACCGTCAGCAGCCATGAATAAACGCCGGCGGCGGCCACAATGATGAATACCTGCGCCGTCAGGTAGGCCGAATTTGCCGCGGTGTCGATCAAGCCCCGCAGATCGACTTCGCGGTAGATCACCATGGTGACAAAAATCGCATAGACGCAGGCCACGCCGGCGGCTTCGGTCGGAGAAAAAATGCCCGAATAGATACCGCCGAGGATGATTACCGGCGCGCCGAGCGCCCAAATACCTCTGCGTGTCGCCAACAGAAACCGCCCAAACGACAGTTTGTCGGTTTCGCGTACGCCGGCGCGCACAGCGTGAAAGTAGATGTAGATGCCGAACATCGCCGCGAGCAGTAGGCCGGGGATGATACCGGCGGCGAACAGTTGCACGACCGAGGTTTCGGTGGCGAAGCCGTAGAGGATCATGGCGATCGACGGCGGGATGATATTGGAGATTGCGCCGGCCGAAGTGAGCATTCCGGAAGAGAACCGCTCGGAGTAACCGGCTTCGCGCAGCGGCTGGTAGGTGAGGGTGCCGACCGCCGCGACGGTGGCCGCGGTGGAGCCGGAAATCGAGCCGAAGATGGTCGCCGTTCCCAGCGAGGTCAGCGGCAGGCTGCCGCGCACCCCGCCGATGATCGAAGTGACCCAATCGATCAGCCGCGTCGACACGCCGCCGCGGCTCATCAGGTCGCCGGCGAAGATGAAAAACGGCACCGCGAGCAATGCGAACTTGTCGATCGAGCCGAACTGGACCTGGTGCAGCACGGTCAGCGGTGCTTCGACGAAAAACAGCAGCGCGACTGCCGAGGTCGTCAGCAGAACCAGAAAGATCGGAAACCCGAGAACCAGCAGGAAAACTGGCAAGCCGACCATTACCCATGCCATGGCGATCGCCTTCGCCTACAGCGTCAAATGGCGACGCCGGTTACGCCGGTTGCCGTGCATCAGAACTTGCCCGAGAGGTGGGACCGTATCCGGAAGATCACCGCCAGAACCATCAGGGTAAATCCGACAAGTAGTGCGGCGTGGGGAATGACTAGAGGAATGCTGGCCGTAATACTCACCATTCCCGTGCGTCTGAACGCCGAGACCACTTCGAACGACTGTGTAACCACCAGCGCGCAGAAAATAACGAAGCAGGCGATCATCGCAGCGTTGATGATTTCTTTCCACGGGCTCGTGATGCGCGTCGACAGCAAATCCATTTTCAGGTGTGCGCCCTGATAGGTCACCGCCGCCACTGCAATCGAGACGAACCAGATAACCAAAAAGACCAAAATTTCCTCGGCCCAAAAAATGGCCGCACTGAAAATATGGCGACTGACGACGTTGGCGAAATTGATCGCGATGCCGATCAGGATCAGCGCGGCAA
>CAJICQ010000038.1_pt1 | contig 23100 bp, 22 predicted proteins | sample 9199721 | NCBI WGS metagenome assembly CAJICQ01 (sample SAMEA7708344, study PRJEB35096) | sediment metagenome | biome: marine neritic benthic zone biome [ENVO:01000025]; feature: sediment [ENVO:00002007]; material: shallow marine sediment [ENVO:03000034] sea grass bed [ENVO_01000059] ...
GCTGATGTTCCGGTTCGCGCGCTGGCGCAGCGCCGCGTTCCGCGACCGCCTGGCGCAAAAAGACCTGACGGTGGTGTTGCGCACCGCCGACCGCAGCGTCGGACGGACCTATGTATTCAAAGGCGGACGCGTCTCGTCAAAAGCAGGCATCGACGACGGCGCCGACCTTTCGCTGGTCTTCAAGACGGCGGAGATCGGCGCCCGCCTGCTGATGCCGCCGATCGACCAGCTCGAGCAAATCGAGGCGATGAAGAACTTCCTGTTCCACCCGGAAGGGCCGGACGAGGCCGCGGTCTGGTTCGCCCAGACGGTGATGGCGGCGCTCGGCGCCGGCTGGAAGATCGGCCGCCCGGCGGGCGACGGCACGACGCGCTATTGCACGATGACCAATGGCGGGCCGCTGTTCGTCTACGTCAAGGACGGCAAGATCGTGCGCACCACGCCGATCGTGTTCGGCGACGAGGACGCGCCGCCCTACACCATCACCGCGCGCGGCAAAACGTTCACGCCGCCGCGCAAGACTTCGCTGGCGCCCCACGGCCAGAACTGGAAGGCGATGGTCTACGCGCCCAACCGCTTGCTCACGCCGCTCAAGCGCGTCGACTTCGACCCCAACGGCGAGCGCAACATTCAAAACCGCGGCGTCTCCGGTTACGCACCGATCAGCTGGGACGAAGCGCTCGACATCGTCGCCGGCGAAATCCAGCGGATGAAGCGCGAGTACGGCCAGGGCGCGATCGCCCAGTCCAACGGCTCGCATCATAACTGGGGCAATATCGGCTATTACCTGAGCGCCAAGATCCGCTTTATGAACGCCATCGGCACCACCGAGGTGCACCACAACCCGGACAGCTGGGAGGGCTGGTACTGGGGCGCGGTGCACCATTGGGGCGGCAGCCTCAGGGTCGGCGGCGGCGAGCTGTTCGGCACCATCGAAGATTGCCTGGAAAATGCCGAGATGGTGGTCTTCTGGTCGAGCAACCCCGAGGCGACCACCGGTATCTATTCGGGCCTCGAGGGGTCGGTGCGCCGACAGTGGCTGAAAGACCTCGGCATTCCGCTGGTCCATATCGATCCGCACCTGAACGACACGGCGCAGTTTCTCGGCGGCAAATGGATTGCGCCGCGGCCCACCACCTCGCCGGCGCTGGCGCTGGCCATCGCCTATGTGTGGATCACCGAAGATCTCTACGACAAGGATTATGTCGAAACCCGCACGCAAGGCTTCGAGGCCTGGCGCGCTTATGTCGTCGGCGACGAAGACGGCATCGCCAAAACCCCGGAATGGCAGGAAGCCGAGACCGGCGTGCCGGCCAAGGACGTGCGCGCACTGGCCCGCGAGTGGGGCAGCAAACGCACCTATCTCGCGGTCGGCGGCATGGGTAATACCTTCGGCGGCGCGGCCCGCAACCCCACCGGCAATCAGTGGACGCGCATGATGGTCTGCCTGATCGCGATGCAGGGGCTGGGCAAGCCGGGCGTCAATGTCGGCAACCTGCAGCTCGGGGTGCCGCACGATTACGGGTTCTATTTCCCCGGCTACGCCGATGGCGGCATCTCGGGCGACCTCACCCATACCGGTCTCGCGGTCAGCCTCTATCAGCGCATGCCGCAACTGGCGACCATCAATCCGTCGACCCAGATGATCCCGCGGCTCAAACTGCCCGACGCGATCATCGACGGCCACGCCGAGGGCCACATCTGGAATGCCATGACCATCGAGGGCCAGTTCACCAAGGCAGTCTATCCGGCGCCGGGCCATTCGCCGGTTCATATGCTCTACCGCTACGGCAATGCGATCCTCGGCACCTTGAGCGACACCAACCGCTACGTCGAGATGTACCGCTCGCCCAATCTCGAATTCGTCGTCAACCAGTCGATCTGGGATGAGGGCGACACCAGGTTCGCCGATATCATCCTGCCGGCCTGCACCCATCTGGAGCGCTACGACATCGGCGAGTGGGCCAATGCCGGCGGCTACGGCGCCCATTTCAATTCCCAGGTCAATCACCGGGTGATCGCCTTTCAGGCCAAGTGCATCGAGCCGCTGGGCGAGTCGAAGTCGGACTACGACATCTTTACCGCGATCGCCACGCGGTTGGGGCTAGGCTCCTACTTCACCGAGGGCATGCGCGACATCGATTGGGTCAAACGCATGTTCGAGGCGTCAGACCTGCCGGGCAAGATCTCGTGGAAAAAATTCCTCGAGAAAGGTTATTACGTGGTGCCGCCGGAGCGCGCCGATTTGCGCCCGCCGCCGGCCTACCGCTGGTTCGCCGAGGGCCGCAAGAAGGATATTCCCGAGGCGATGCCGCTGCCCGGCGATTACACCGAGCAGTTCCTCGAGGGCCTGCAGACGCAGTCGGGCAAGCTTGAATTCGAGGCCGAGAGCCTGAAGCGCTTCATGGCCGACGACCCTGAGCGCCCGCCGGTGCCGAAATATATTCCCTCTTGGGAAGGGCCCAACGTCCCGGAGCTTGCCGACCGCTATCCGCTGCAGTTCATCACGCCCCATGTGCGCTACAGCTTCCACACCCAAGGCGACGGCAAGGATAGTTTCCTCAATGACATCAAGGACCACCGGGAGCTGATCGATGGCTACTATTATTGGATCGTGCGGCTGAACCCCGACGACGCGGCGGCCCGCGGGATCGCACAGAACGATCTGGTGAAAATATTCAACGATCGCGGCGCAGTGATCTGTGCGGCGCATCTAACCCGGCGGTTGAATCGCGGCGTTGCCCATTCCTACGAATCCTCCGCCGTGTACGATCCGATGGGCGAACCGGGCCGCTCGGTCGACCGCGGCGGCTGCGTCAACCTGTTGTCGCCGGCCCGCATGCAAGTGAAGAACGCCCACTCGATGGCCAACGGCCTAGCCATGGTCGAAATCGAGAAATGGGACGGCGGCATCGAGTTTACCCGCGAGATACCGCTGTCGGCGGCGCAAGGCCTGACGCGGTGAGGTTGGGCGCATGAAAAAGTGGAACCTCATCGTCGACGTCGCCAACTGCACCAACTGCAATCTGTGCACGCTGGCACTGCAGGACGAACATGCTGGCAACGCGTTCCCCGGCTATGCCGAGGAAATGCCCAAGCACGGCCACCGCTGGATCGAGATCGAGCGCCGCGAGCGCGGCACCCCGCCGGTCACCGACGTCGCCTATCTGCCGGTGATGTGCCAGCACTGCGATGCCGCGCCGTGCATCGACGCCGCACCCGACGCCATCGCCAAGCGACCCGACGGGATCGTTCTGATCGACCCGGTGAAATCGAAAGGCCGCCAGGAGATCGTCGACGCCTGCCCCTACGGCGCGATCTGGTGGAACGAAGAAAAGCAGGTGCCGCAGCACTGGTTCTTCGATGCCCACCTGCTGGACGCCGGCTGGACCGAACCGCGCTGCGTGACCGTGTGCGCTACCAACGCGCTGAAAGCGGTCTGCGTCGAAGACGCGGAGATGGAGCGGCTAGCCGACGCGGAGGGACTGGAACCGCTGCGGCCCGACCTCGCGACCAAACCACGGGTCCACTATAAAAATCTCTGGCGCTACACCACGGCGTTCATTGCTGGCACCGTGTCGGCCGAGCGCGACGGCATCGTCGACTGCGTCGGCGGCGCCACGGTGGCGCTCCTAAGCGACGGCGAGCAAATCGCCGAGCAGAAAACCGACCCGTTCGGCGACTTCAAGTTCGACCGGCTGGAGCCCGACGGCAAATCCTATGAGGTCCGAGTTTCGGCGCCGGGCTTCGCCGAACAAAGCATCCGTGTCGAATTGAACGACACCATAAACCTTGGCGAGATCCGTCTGACCGCAGGGTGAGCGGACGTGCCGGCTTCGGGTCGGCGGTGGCGCGGCGCACCGGCGCTTAGCTGGTGCTGCCGCACAAAAACCCGGCGTCCGCTATCGAGGACGATTCGGACGTAAGATTTTCACCCGCTCAGATCAGATAGCGGGCGCCGTGGGCCGGGGTTCCTTGGCACGCGAACGCGCCCGAATTACTGCACCGACGAATACGGCGTCGGGTCGAGGATGAAGTTCTTCACATTGGCGACGATCGGGCCGTCTTCTTCGGTCTTCGCGCGGGCGGCCAGCCATTCCGCGTCGGCGCCGAACGCGTCCCACTTCTCCTCGCGCTCCGCCAGGGAGTTCCAGGCCAGCATGTAATACAGCGTCTGGTTGGACTCACCGATGATCGTGGTCCAGAAGCCGGCCTGCTTGATGCCGTGCTTTTCCCACAACTTCAGCGTGATGGTGTCGAAGCGCTTGTTCAGGTCGGGCAGCCTGCCCGGGACGCATTCGTAGATACGCAGTTCGTAGATCATCTTGGCTCCTCCTGGGTGAACGGATCGGTGGGTGGTGTCAGTCTAATGCGAACTAGTCTCCGAATTGACGGTCGACGCCTCTTCCCTTCCGGCACGGCTGCTTTTGAGGAGTGGCCTCAACCGAGGTAAAGCTGACATTGCGTTGGCGCCACTAAGTTCCCCGCTCAGTCCCACGCATGCAGGCCGCGCAACAGGCGCAAATAGTCCGGGTGGTCGGGCGTTAAGACGCCGTGGCGGATGGCGAAATCGATAATCACCAGATTGACATTGAATTTGAACTCGTTGGTCCCGTCGACAATTCGCAAGGCCTCGGCCGCCGGAACTTTCCGAAAACCGCTGTGTTCGCCGTCGCTGCTCGCCGGCGTGAAATCCTCAGGCAGGCGCAAATCGTAGATAAACAGCATGTCGTGGCGCAGCCCGTGCGGCACTTCCATGGCGTAGGTCACCGCGCCGGCCGGCCGCGCCTGGCGCGCCAACGCCTCGGGCAGCGAGGCTTCTTCGCGCGCTTCCTTGAGGACGTTATCTTCCAGCGTGAGGCCGGCCGGCTGGCCGCCGGCCACCATATTATCGAGCTTGCCCGGATCGACGATGTTGTCGCGCCCGCGTACGCCAAGCCACAGGTCGGGGCCGTCGGGCGTGTCGACATAGCCGTTCACGTGGACGCCGTGCGCCGTCACGCCGAACGCCGGCACCCACCCCCGGTCGAGGCGTAACAGGGGCGCTTCGCCAAAGGACGCAACCACCGCGAACTGTTCGCCGCGGTTATGAGGCAGTCGGCCCTCGGACACCAGCGCCTGGCAGATTTCGGCGAGGGCGCTCGTGCGCTCTTCGGCGCCGCCGACGGCATCGCGCATGGTGACCTTGTCGTCGGTGAGATCGAAGATCTGCGGCCACCGGTCGAGGTGTCCGGCCAGGTCGCGGCGGACCCAGCCGACCTGTTTGCCAGCGACGAGAAAAGTCCGGAATTTCGTCAGATCGTGGGCGTTGCACGCGACGATGTGATCGTACAGCGCCACCGCAAACGCTCCCTAGGCCGACGCAACGTCGCCGTCGAGCGACATCAAGACCTGGGAAACACCCCAGATCTGCCGCAACTCACCGGCGATTTGGGTGGCCAGCTCGGCACTCAGGCCCGGAACCTCGACATCGATATAGACCTCGCGGTCGTCCTGGCCGCAGACGGCGCTGTGCCAGCGCGTCGGCGTGAGGCCGCGTTTTGCCCACAGCCCGACGACCCGCGGCAACAGGCCCGGATCGGCGGCACCGTGGACAGAAAAACAAACGGTCGGCGCCGCCTCGGCACGCCAGCGCTCGGTCGGCAGCGGTTCAGGATTGGTCATGGTTTGCATACTCCACAGATTCGGTTGGCGAACATGTCAACGGTCCCGGCCGCCGCGCGAAAACGCGCGCGTGCGCCGGGCGGACAATTCGCCGAATCTGGAGCGTTGCAAACATCGCGCGGAACCTAGCTGGCACCCCGGATACGGTCAAGGCATAGGCATTCCTGAATGGCCCGGTCGCCCGATCCCTACAATGCGAATTAAATTTAATCATTGGTCAATCGTGATGATGGAGACTGGTTGAACTGAGCTTCGCGCGTTATCGCCAGGAAGGCCGATCGATGCATCATGACGTTGTCCTCTCGCAGCCCCGCCGGGCCGCACAACCGAGCACCGGCGCCCCGGCGTCGGCCGGCGTCGATCTCCACCTCGACTGGATCGGCACCCTCGGCCACACCAGCTGTCCGCTTGAGACCGTGTGGCGCGATTCCTCGCTCACCCAAGGCATCGCCGGCGTCTATTTGATCTGGTCGAACACGGGTGGCCGGCCGACAATTTTGTATGTCGGCAACGGCCGAGATATCGGCGCGATGTTGCAAGCTCATCATGACGACGCCCGCATAGCCGCCCACGCCTGGTCAGGCGATCTCCATGTCAGCTGGGCCGCCGTCGCCTCGGTCTATCGTCCCGGGGTGACCCAATACCTGATGGCGGCGCTGTCGCCGCAGATTTTCGAGACCGTGCCGGTGGCGCGCGAAGTCTCGGTCAACCTGCCGCTCTGAATTCCCGCTAATTTATCCTGGCACTCGCCTTGGCGGGAGCCGCCGGATAAGATCGCCTCCGATGAGCGGTGTGATCCTGATCCTGTTGGCCGTTACCCTGGCGGCGGTCGTCATTGTTCTGCTTGCCGGCGTCGCGGGCATGGCCGGCGGCGGCGACTTCAACGCCAAGTACGGCAACAAACTCATGCGCTTGCGGGTCATCTTGCAGGGACTGGCGGTGGTGCTGTTTCTCTTGCTGGTGATCACCTCGAGCCGGGGATGACGCGATGGTCCAATTGAACCGCATCTACACGCGCGGCGGCGATGCCGGCGAAACCTCGCTGGGGTCGGGCGAACGGGTCGCCAAGCATGATCGCCGGGTCGCCGCTTACGGCACCGTCGACGAAGCCAATGCGGTGCTTGGCATTGCGCGCCTGCACACCGCGGACAATCCCGAGGTCGATGCGATGCTGGCGCGCATTCAAAACGATCTGTTCGACCTCGGCGCCGACCTGTGCACACCCGAAGGCGACGCCCGCGCGGCCGCGAAGCAGGAGGGCGCGCTGCGCATCGTCGCTGCCCAGGTCGAGCGCCTGGAGACCGAAATCGACGCCATCAACGCCGATCTGGCCCCGTTGAACTCGTTCATCCTTCCCGGCGGAACGGCCGCGGCGGCCTATCTGCACCTGGCCCGCACGATTGTCCGGCGGGCCGAGCGGCTGATGGTCGAACTGGCCGCCTCGGAACCGGTCAACGCCGCCGCGCTGCAATACATCAACCGGCTGTCCGATCATCTCTTCGTGTTGGCGCGCCAGCTCAACGATGGCGGTGCGGCCGACGTTCTGTGGGTGCCCGGCGACAATCGCTGAGCGCACCAATAGACCCGATTGGCGGCAATTGACTCGCTGTAGTCCATTCGGCATGTTGCAGCGCAACACAGAACTGTCCGGTTGACGTCGGCCGGGATTTGTTACTCCAATCAGCACGATGTATCTCAGCCGCGAAGCTGAGCCTTACACCCTCAATAAACGCAGGCGAAATCAGTCATGAAAGTCCTCGTCCCCGTAAAACGGGTCATCGACTACAACGTCAAAATTCGCGTCAAAGCGGACAACACCGGCGTCGAGACGGCGAACGTCAAAATGTCGATGAATCCGTTCGACGAGATTTCCGTCGAAGAAGCCATCCGGATGAAAGAGGCCGGCACGGTCGAAGAGATCATCGCGGTCTCCATCGGCGTCCAGCAGTGCCAGGAGACGATCCGCACGGCGCTTGCCATGGGGGCAGACCGCGGCATCCACGTGAAGACAGACGAGGATTTGGAACCACTGGCAGTCGCCAAGGTTCTCAAGGCGCTGGTCGAGAAAGAAGCACCGCAACTGGTGATCCTGGGCAAACAGGCGATCGACGACGATTCCAACCAGACCGGCCAGATGCTGGCGGCGCTCCTGGGCTGGCCGCAAGGCACCTTCGTGTCGGCAATCGAAATGGTCGATGGCGCGGCCAAAGTCACCCGCGAGGTCGACAGCGGACTGGAGACCATCGAAATCGACTTGCCGGCTATTCTGACGGTCGATCTGCGGCTCAACGAGCCGCGCTACGCGTCGCTGCCCAACATCATGAAAGCGAAGAAAAAGCCGATCGACGAAGTGGCGCCGGCCGATCTGGGCGTCGATACCGCGCCGCGCCTGCAAACGCTCAAGGTGGAAGAGCCGCCGGTGCGCCAGGCCGGCGTGATGGTCGATTCGGTGGCCGCGCTGGTCGATAAGCTGAAAAACGAAGCGAGGGTGATCTAATGGCTATCCTGGTCATCGCCGAACACGATAACGCGAAACTCCAGGCCTCGACCCTGAACACTGTGACGGCAGCGGCCGAGCTGTCCGGCCATGGCGCTGGCGACATCGTCATATTGGTTGCCGGCAGCGACTGCGCGCCCGCCGCAGACGCGGCGGCAAAGGTCGCCGGCGTTTCGAAAGTGTTAGTGGCTGACGACCCCGCACAGGCGCATGCGTTGGCCGAGAACCTGGCGAGGCTGGTGGTCGGCCTGTCTGGCGACTATAGCCACATTCTGGCGCCGGCCTCGACCTTCGGCAAAAACTTCATGCCCTGTGTCGCCGCCTTGCTCGACGTCCAGCAGGTGTCCGACATCTCGGCGGTGGTCGATACCGAAACCTTCGTCCGACCGATCTATGCCGGCAACGCTCTGGCGACGGTCAAATCGGCGGATCCGACAAAAGTTATTACCGTTCGCACGACGACCTTCGACGCCGCCCCGGCCGAAGGCGGCAGCGGCACGGTCGAGCCGGTCGACGGTGGCGGTGACAGCGGCCGATCGCGGTTCGTCGGGTTGTCGGAATCGGGCGGCGACCGTCCGGAACTGACCACCGCTTCGGTCGTCATTTCCGGCGGCCGCGGCATGGGTTCGGGCGACAATTTCAAACTGATCGAGCCAATCGCCGACAAACTGGGCGCCGCCATGGGCGCGTCACGTGCCGCCGTCGACGCCGGCTTCGTGCCCAATGACTGGCAGGTCGGGCAAACCGGCAAGGTCGTCGCGCCCGAACTCTACATCGCTGTCGGCATTTCCGGCGCCATTCAGCACTTGGCCGGCATGAAGGATTCGAAAGTCATCGTCGCCATCAACAAGGACGAGGAAGCGCCGATCTTCCAGGTCGCCGACTACGGTCTGGTTGCCGATCTATTCCAGGCGCTACCCGAGCTCGACGCCGAGTTGGCGAAAGTCCTCTCGTAGGCCCTCAAGAAACCGCAGCATCAGGACAGCTCAATCATGTTGAAGACAATCGGGGTGATCGGCGCCGGGCAAATGGGCAACGGCATCGCCCATGTGTGTGCGTTGGCGGAGTTCGACGTCAAATTGATGGATGTGTCGAGCGAGCAACTCGACAAATCCCTCGACTCGATCGGCGCCAATATGGACCGGCAGGTCAAGCGCAGCCTGATCCAAGACGAGGACAAGGCAGCGGCGCTGGCGCGGATTACGACCGGAAGCAGCATGGACTTTCTCGGCGACTGCGATTTGGTCGTCGAAGCGGCCACCGAGAACGAACAAGTGAAGATCGAAATTTTCAAGGAGCTCTGCCCCCATTTGGCGCCGGACGCGATCATCGCGTCGAACACGTCGTCGATCTCGATCACCCGGCTGGCCGCGGCGACCGACCGGCCGGAAAAGTTCATGGGCATGCATTTCATGAACCCGGTGCCGGTGATGAAGCTGGTCGAACTGATCCGCGGGCTGGCGACTGATGAAGACACCTTTCAAGCGGTTCAGGACCTCACCAAGACCCTCGGCAAGATCGGCACGGTGTCGGAAGATTTTCCGGCCTTCATCGTCAACCGCATCTTGCTGCCGATGATCAACGAGGCGGTCTATACACTCTACGAAGGTGTCGGCAATGTCGAGGCGATCGACACGTCGATGCGGCTCGGCGCGAACCACCCGATGGGCCCGCTCGAGCTGGCCGATTTCATCGGCCTCGACACCTGCCTTTCGGTGATGCAGGTGCTCTATGAGGGCCTGGCCGATTCCAAGTACCGGCCGTGTCCGCTGTTGGTGAAGTATGTCGAGGCTGGCTGGTTGGGCCGTAAAGTGGGCCGCGGCTTCTACGATTACTCCGGCGAGACGCCGGCGGCGACGCGCTGACCCGAAGTGTTTGCGCGTTTGCTTGCGCACCCCTCGGCCGTCGCCGAGTTGTCAGGTTATGCCTCTAAAATTTAGGCGTTTTTCCTAAATGGCCGCCCCTCCCGGTCGTTTCCGCGGCGTGCGCGCGATAGAACTCGATCAGCGCAATGGCTTCCGGCTCATCCCATTCGGCTGATCCGACCAGACGGCCGACTTCCTTCCCGTCGGGACCGATCAGGATGGTGGTCGGCAACGAGCGCACGCCGATGGCGCGCGAATATTTCAGTTTCTCGTCGACGAAGTTAGCGGGGATGTCGACCTCGAGTTTCTTCAAGAAACGGTCGGTCTGTTTGAACCCGCCGCGATCCTGACTGATCAGCACGACCGCGAAATCGTCACCGGCGAGTTGTGCGTTCAGCCGGTTCAACGACGGCAGCTCGCGCAGGCACGGGCCGCACCAGGTCGCCCAGAAGTTCAACACGATGAACTTGCCTTGAAAGCGATCAAGGGTTATTGGGCCTTCATCCTTCGAAACTAAAGGAGTGAGCGGCGCTGCCACGGGTTCGTCCAACGCGATAAAGTTTTGCATGATGCCTTCGATCGGCGCTTCGCCATGCTCGGCATGGGCCGACAGCGTCGCCGTAACAACGGCAACGGCACCGATCAGCGGGAAGAAAATTTTTCGCACGTCGCCACCCCTTCGATACAGGTCGTTAAACCACGATGAGCCCGAACGATACCAGCAAATCCGCCAATCCCCAGTGGGGCGGGCGCTTTTCCGGCGGCCCGGCGGAGGTGATGGAAAAAATCAATGCGTCCATTGGTTTTGACCAACGCCTGTTCGCCCAGGATATCGCCGGCTCGCGCGCCCATGCCGACATGCTGGTTGCACAGGGCATCCTATCGCCTGAAGATGGAAAGGCGATCAATGACGGTCTAGACACAATTTCGCGAGAAATCGAGGCCGGAAAGTTCAAGTTTTCACAAGCGCTTGAAGACATCCACATGAACATCGAAGCGCGCCTGCGCGAGCTCATTGGCGAGCCGGCAGGCCGCCTGCACACCGCGCGTTCGCGCAACGATCAGGTGGCGACCGACTTCCGCTTGTGGGTGCGCGACGCCATCGACGGCTTGGACGATCAACTGCGTGATCTGCAGGCGGCCCTGATCGGCAGCGCCGAACAATACGCCGCGCTGGTGATGCCGGGCTTCACCCATCTGCAAACCGCGCAACCGGTTACCTTCGGCCACCATCTGCTGGCCTATGCGGAGATGTTCGGCCGCGACCGCGGGCGCTTCGCCGACTGCCGCCGACGGCTCAACGAGTCGCCGCTTGGTGCCGGCGCGCTGGCTGGCACGTCGTTTCCCATCGACCGTAAGCACACGGCAGCTGCGCTCGGATTCGACCGGCCGATGGCGAATTCCCTGGACGCGGTGTCCGACCGCGACTTCGCCCTCGAATTCCTCGCTGCGGCAGCGATCACCATGGCCCATGTCTCGCGGCTGTCGGAAGAGATCGTCGTCTGGTGCAGTGACGGATTCGCGTTTGTGCGCCTGTCGGACGCCTACACCACCGGCAGTTCGATGATGCCGCAAAAACGCAACCCCGATGCCGCCGAACTGTCGCGCGCCAAAGCCGGGCGCGTTTTTGGCGATCTCATGACCTTGCTCACCGTCATGAAGGGCCTGCCGCTCGCCTACAGCAAGGACATGCAGGAAGACAAGGAACCGGTGTTCGACGCCGCCGATTCGCTGGCGCTGGCGCTTGCCGCCACGGCGGGAATGGTCGGCGATCTCGAGCCGGTGCCCGACGCCATGCGCAACGCCGCCACGAAAGGCTATCCGACCGCGACCGATCTCGCCGACTGGCTGGTCAGCGTCGCCGGACTGCCGTTTCGCGAAGCCCACCGGGTGACCGGCGAGATTGTCAAAGCGGCAGAAGCGCGCGGCGTCATGCTCGATCAATTTCCGGTCGCCGATATGCAAAAGATCGATGGGCGTATTACCGACGACGTTCTTTCTGTATTATCGGTCGATGCTGCCCTGGCGCGCCGGACCAGCGAAGGCGGAACGGCGCCCGATAATGTTCGGGCCGCGGTGGCGGCAGCACGCAAGCGTTTTTTGGAGGACTGACGTGCGGCGTAGGTCGGCATCGATTTTATTTGTCTTGGCCTTGGCGATGGCGCTCACGGCGTGTGGCAAAAAAGGCCCGCCGGAGCCGCCGGAAGACGAACCGGTCACCTATCCAAGAACCTATCCACCGCGCTAAAAAGCGCCCGCGCCGCGGATAATCCTGGCGCTGAATTGAGGCTGGCGCCATGAATGCGTTTACCTACATGAACGGCGAAATGCACGCCGAGGGTGTTGCCCTCTCGGCGATCGCTGCTGATGTGGGTACGCCCGTCTATGTATACTCGGCCGCCGCCATGACAGATGCGTATCGGCGCTTCGTCGACGCCTTTTCAGGCCAGCGCGCGCAGGTGTGCTACGCCATGAAGGCAAATTCCAACCTGGCAGTAATCCGCACCTTCGCCGAGCTGGGCGCTGGCGCAGATGTGGTATCCGATGGCGAATTACAGCGCGCGCTGGCGGCGGGAATCCCGGCAAACCGCATCGTCTATTCCGGCGTCGGCAAGACCCGCGAAGAAATGGCGGCTGGCATCGACGCCGGCATTCTGCAGTTTAATGTCGAATCGCTACCCGAACTGGCGGCGCTGTCCGAGGTTGCGGTCGGCAAGAACACGGAAGTGGAAATCGCGATCCGCATCAATCCCGACGTCGATGCGGCGACCCACGACAAAATCGCCACCGGCCGTAAAGAAGACAAGTTCGGTATCGATATCGCGCACGCTGCCGCCGCGTTCGCCCAGGCCAGCACAATGCCCGGCCTGACGCCAGTGTCGGTGGCGGTCCACATCGGCAGCCAGCTTACCGACGTGGCGCCGTTTCGAACCGCGTTCGCGCATGTTGCAGCGCTGACCCGGCAGTTGCGTGGCGAGGGGATCGCGATTCGACGGCTCGATCTCGGCGGCGGCCTCGGCATCGCCTATGACGGAGAGCCAGTGCCGACCCCGGCCGAGTATGCCGCCGTGGTGCAAGAAACGGTCGGCGACCTCGACTGCGAACTCATTTTCGAGCCGGGCCGATTTCTCACCGGGCACGCTGGCGTTCTCTTGACCCGCATAATTTTCGTCAAGCGTAACGGTGAGCGTCGTTTCATTATCGTCGATGCGGCGATGAACGATTTTATGCGCCCTGCCCTGTATGGTGCCGATCACGCGGTCGCACCGACTCACGAGCCCGCCATTGACGCAGGCTTGCGCGAGGCCGATATCGTTGGTCCGGTTTGCGAGACCGGCGACACCTTCGCGACGGCGTGCGCGTTAACCGAAGTCGAGGCTGGTGAATTTCTCGTGATTCGTGATACGGGCGCCTATGGCGCGGTGATGGCTTCGGGGTACAATAGCCGTCCACTGGTGCCGGAAGTATTGGTTAACGGCGACCGCTACGCCTTGGTGCGGGCGCGCGAAACAGTGCGGCAACAACTGGACCGCGAACAGTTCGCGGATTGGCAAGAGCGGGACCGAACGGGTTAGGCACAACCAACGGAAGGGTGGCCGAGTTTTGACAGATTCGAAACGGGACGATGCCCGAGCCAAGCGGATGACGCGAATACCCGGTATCACCTGGCGATTGGCGTTGGCGCGTCTAGCGCTGCTGTGGGAAGCGATGTGGCCCAATTTGTGGCCGATCCTCGCCGTGATCGGGGTATTTGCGGCGTTGGTGCTGTTCGACGTCCTGCCGCTTTTGCCCGGTTGGCTGCACGCCCTGATTCTGCTCGTCGGTACCGCCGCGTTAATCCGGGCGCTGTGGCAAGGCATTCGGCATTTCCGCCTGCCGCGCGCCGGCGAAGCGGAACGCCGGCTGGAGCAAGACAGCGGCATCGCCCACCGTCCGCTGACCGCGCTCATCGACATGCCCTCGGGCGACCAAATCGATCCTGGCACCGCCGCTTTGTGGCAAATTCATCTGGCGCGCGCCCTGGCATCGGTGAAAAATTTGCGGGTCCGTCTGCCGCGGCCGGGATTGGCCGAGCGCGACCCGCACGCCCTGCGTTTCGCGGTTGCGATCGCCCTCATCGTTGGCATTGCATTCGCCGGCGGAGATGTGGAACGCCGGCTGGTCCGCGCCGTCTCCCCTGATTTGCAGGGGTTCTCGGCGGCGCGATCGGCGACCCTGGAAATGTGGGTAACGCCGCCGCCGTATACCGATCTGCCGCCGCGCTTGCTGGCCTCGGCCGACGATTCGGCAGTCGAGACGGCGCCCGCCGCTACGGCGATTCAAGTGCCGGTCGGCAGCCAACTGCTAGCGCTGGTCAATCAGGGTAAGGGTACACCGCAATTGCACGTTGGCGACGCCACCAACGACCTGGAATCCGCCGGGCAAGACGCCTGGCGGGTCGAAATGCCGCTGACCGATTCGGGCAGCCATGAGGTCGCCGTTGTTCAGTCGGGAAATACCCTCGGTAGCTGGACTTTCGACATCGCGGCCGACACGCCGCCCGAGATCACCTTTGCCGAACCGCCCGAGGGCAGCCGCCGAAATGCCCTGCGCATCGCCTATCGTACGCTCGACGACTACGGGGTCGCCGCCGTGCGCGCCGAGATCTTCGGGCCCTCGGGCTCGGACACCGTCGGGTCCAAACCGCTGACCGTCGACCTGCCGCCACCGATCGGCAATGCGCGTGACGGCGAGGGAGCGAGCTTCCATGATTTGACGGCGCACCCCTGGGCCGGCCTGGATGTTTCAGTTCAGTTGGTCGCCACCGACGGTCCCGGACAGGAGGGCCGTTCCGACCGCTTGTCCGTCAAATTGCCCGAACGGATCTTCAACCACCCGGTCGCGCGCGCGATCATCGCTCAGCGCCGGGCGCTCGCTTTAGCGGCCGACCAGCGCCTGCGCATTGCGCGGGAATTGCACGGCATTGCCGCCCGACCCGACCACTACGGCAACGATGTCACCGTCTTCTTGGGCCTGATGACAGCCCGGTCGCGCCTGGTGCACAACGAGCAAGAAGATGCCGTCGATTCGGTCCAATCGCTGTTGTGGGAAACCGCCTTGCGAGTCGAGGACGGTAATTTGTCGCTCGCCGAGCGCGACTTGCGCGATGCCCAGCAACGATTGCAGGAAGCTCTGGCAAGAAACGCCGACGACGAAGAAATCGCTCAATTGATGGACGAGCTGCGCGCCGCGCTCGACCGGTTCCTGGACGCCTTTGCGGAGAACTTGTTGGAGCAATTGCAGGACGTGGACGTGACCCAGCTGCCCCAAGCGCAAAGCGATCTCGATGTGATCGATCGCGAGGCGTTACAGCGGATGCTCGACCAACTCGAGCAATTGGCGCGTTCGGGCGATCGCGAAGCGGCTCAGCAGTTGTTGAGTCAATTGCAGCAGTTATTGGAGAACCTGCAAAACCAGCAAGCTGCCGGACAGCCGCAAAGTTCGTCGCAGGCCCAGGAAATGATGCGCGAATTGCAGGACATCGTGCGCCGTCAGCAGGAGCTCTACGACCAAACGTTCCGGCAGCGCCAGCAGGGAACAGAAGACCGCGAGCAAGCCGCGGCGGCGGCGGACGAACAAAACGCGTTGCGCCGGCGACTCGGCGAGTTGATGCGCCTGTTGGGCGAGCGTACCGGGCGGATTCCGCAAAATCTCGGTAATGCCGAACGCGCCATGCGCGACGCCGAAAGCGCGCTCACCCAGGGGCAATCGGAAGGCGCCTTACAATCGCAAGCGCAGGCGCTCGAAGAGCTGCGCGAAGCCGGCCGCAACATGGCTGCCCAAATGTTCCGCCAACAGGGCCCGGGTCAAGGACAGCAACCGTTACAAGGCTTTCTGCCGATCCCCGGCCAGGAACGACGCGACCCGCTGGGCCGCCCCTTCGATCGCGAACGCAGTGACGGAAGCACCGCTAGCGGGCGCGTGCAAATTCCCGGAGACAGCGGGGCCGAACGTGCGCTGCGTATCCAGCAGGAGTTGCGCAACCGGCTGCGCGACTCCGGGCGGGCGATCGACGAGTTGCAATATATCGAACGGTTGCTGCGGCGGTTCTAGTGCGCGGTCGGCGAGTCGCGGCTCGCCAAGGCTTCATCGGCAGCGTCGCAAATCTGGCGCAGCGTGAACGGCTTGGTAATTACGTCGTGGATCAGCACATCGAGGTTGTGCGCGCGCTGGCGTTCGGCGGCGTAACCGGTCATCAGCAGAACCGGCATTTGCGGATACTCTTTGGTGACCTTTAGCGCCAGGGCGATGCCATCGAGGTTCGGCATGACAATATCGGTCACCAGTAGATCGTAGATTTCGCCGTTCAATACGTCCAACGCCTCCAAACCATCATTCGCTGTCGCAACCTCGTGACCGCCATGGATCAGGGCGCGGCTGACGAATTCGCGCACGGCAGGATCATCTTCGGCGATTAGTACTCGAGCCACGGATTGCGATCCTCCTCCCGCGGGAATGGCGACATGAGGTATGGCGCCGGCCCAATTCACCACGCGCCAGGGTAGCCGCGGTGATTTTCCGGATCGAAACGCGGCGCAAACAGTCCGATAAAGGCCGCAAAACGCGCGCCGATCCAATGGTTAAAGATTGTCAGCAGGATTAGTAAACAAAACACTAACATTTGCGGTACCTTCGGGAATCGTCTCGATTTCCGTGGTAAATGGCACTTTCTCGCCGGGGCCGAGCAACTGTGCGTCGACGTCGAGCTGCCAATGCCGCAATTGTTTGCCGTTGGCGTCCTGCAAAACCCCATAAATCGGCGGTAACGGAAGCGGTTCGTCGGTTGTGTTCGAAACCTCGCCGACGAGCTGCAGTGACTGGTCGACGCGCTTTACTTCCATATCGACGCTGAACCCTTCGCCAGGCAAGGGAAACGCATTAACGCCGATCGAGGCGTAGATGGTCTCGGCCGGTGGCCAGGCCCGCGCGATCGACTCGCGGCCAAACCAGCCCAGCGACACAATCACCGCCAATAGGAGGCCGACGAGAACCCACGCCGCGCCAGCCGTCCGTCTTTGGTCGGCAACCGTGACCGCCGGCAAGTTGGGAGATGGGATCGGCGACTGCTCTTCGGGCTCCAGCGGGGTGACGCTAAGCGGCTCAGTCGCGCTGGGCGGTGGCGGCTCTTCGAACCATACATGGTCGCATTTGCCGCATTTGACGCGCCGCCCGTCGGGCCGCAAAGCCTGCGCGTCAATCGCAAATCGTGTATGGCACTCTGGACAACCGAGGATCATATAGATTCCGCCAAGCAGCGGACCGCGCCGCGCACCCACTTGCGCCACGCACATCCGCCATGTCGTTGGGAATTTCGGGCATATAGACGCGCACCGCAAGGGTCAATATCGCCCGCTTGGTGCTGTAGGTCAGCGAGCGCGCGCCTGCCGCCGTCTACACCGTCTTTACGGAGGCCTGATGACGTGCCAACTTGGTTCGAACTGAAACCCCGAGTCGTTCCATTTCGAAGGATTGCTCGCGCTCCAAGGCCGGCAATTTAAGGAGCCGTCATTGCCGTGTTGCGTTTTGAAAACGTCGGAATGCGCTATGGTGTCGGACCGGAAATTCTTCGCGATATAAACTTCGCGCTCGAACCCGGTTCGTTCCACTTCCTGACCGGACCCAGCGGTGCGGGAAAAACGACGCTTCTCAAATTGATGTATTTGGCGTTGCGGCCGACCCGCGGTCTGGTGCACCTGCTCGACCGCGATATTTCGCTGACACCGCGGTCGGAACTGCCCGAGCTGCGCCGTCAAATCGGCGTGGTCTTCCAGGAGTTCAGGTTGATAGACCATTTGAGCGCGGTCGAGAACGTCGCACTGCCGCTACGAGTGGCAAACATCAAGCAAAGCACCATCGATTCGCACGTTCGCGAACTGCTGAGTTGGGTGGGCTTGGGCGACCATCTCGACGCGAAGCCGCCTACCCTGTCGGGCGGCCAGCAACAGCGGGTGGCGATCGCGCGGGCCATCATCAATCGGCCCCGACTGCTCCTCGCAGACGAGCCGACCGGAAATGTCGACGATCACATCGCGTTGCGATTGATGTATTTATTCGAAGAGCTCAACAAGACGGGGACCACGATCGTCATCGCCACCCATAACGAAGCCTTGTTGCAAAAGTTCGGCCATCCCGTGCTCAGGCTGAGCGATGGCGAGCTTGATGTCGTCGCGGCGCGCGCCGAGCGATTGGAAGCGGCATCATGATGCGCTTGCGCGCAGACCTGCCCTTCGAACGCGATCAAGCGACGCGGTTTTTGCCGTGGATCGTGGCGTTGATGGTGTTTCTCGGCGCGCTGTCGCTGGCCGCGGCAACCGCCATCGGCAACGTGATCGATCGCTGGGATAACACCCTGACGGGCCGCATCACCGTGCAGGTCCCTGCCGACCAGGCGAGCGCGGAGGTGTTGACGCGATTGGTCGACGCCTTGAGCGCGACGCCGGGCATTAGCCAGGCCGAAACGCTCAGCCGCGATGCCACACGCGCCCTGGTCGAGCCGTGGCTGGGCGCGCTGGATGGCGATCTTGAGTTGCCGCTTCCCGCCGTGATCGATGTCGAAACCGCCGCCGGCGCCGTATTCGACGTCAATCTGCTGGCGGGTCGATTGGCGGAAATTGCACCTGGCGTCGTTGTCGACGACCACCGGGTGTGGTTGCTGCAGCTCATCCGGGTGGCACGCACGGTCGAACTGGTCGCCTTTGCCATCTTGCTTTTGATTGGATTGACCGCGATCGCGGCAGTTGTTTTTGCCACGCGCAGTGGGCTCGCGGTGCATGCCGCAATAATCAATCTGCTGCACGTGATGGGCGCCCGGGACACCTACATCGCGCGCCAGTTTCAAATGCAGGCGATGATGCTGGGCGTGCGCGGCGGGATCATCGGCGGCGCTGCCGCTGCGATCGTGCTTTTTATCCTGACGTCGATGACTGCCGGCGTCGATATAGCCCTCTTGCCATCGACGCCCCTATCGCCGTCGCAATGGCCCCTCCTGATTATCGTTCCGGTCGCCGCCGTCGTAATCGCAATGGCGACGGCACGTGTGACTGTGCTGCGGGCGCTGGCGCGAATGCCATGACCCAAACACAATGAGACACCGCAGACAACGGCACCGCTTTCGCGGGTTCGCCACGTCGGTGGTTATTGTGTTGATCCTGTTGGCGGGTTTGTGGGGGGCCGGATTTTTCCTATTCCTCGACAGAATTCCGCGCGACGGCGCGGCGGGCGCGACCGGACCGAAAGCCGACGCCATCGTCGTGTTGACCGGCGGCGGCGGGCGACTGGAGATGGGCCTTCGCATGCTCGACCGCGGCGAGGCAGCGAAACTTTTCGTTTCCGGAGTGGATCCCGGGGTCGACAAAACAGCACTGCTGCAGAACCGGCAGATCGACGACGCGACCCTGGCTTGCTGCATCGCGCTGGGCCATAGCGCCAACGATACTTTCGGCAACGCCACCGAAACGGCCCGCTGGATGGCTTCGGAGGGATTTTCTTCGCTCTATATTGTGACCGCCAACTATCATATGCCGCGAAGCCTGGTCGAATTCCGGGCGGCGCTGCCCGAGGCTCAACTGGTGCCGCGCGTCGTCCACCCGAACAACGTGCATCTCGACGACTGGTGGCGGTGGCCGGGTACGATCCGGCTATTGGCGGCCGAATACACCAAGTATCTTGCCACCCGTGCCCGCACTCAACTGACGCCTTAGAAAAACGGCGCCACTGATTTATCGAATGCAAACCTGCCGCGCCCTCGCATTCGCGATCTTGTTTTATGGTAGGACGGCGCTTTTCGGCGTTGCAGTTCTGCCGTTGCTGCTTTGCCCGCGCCGCTTTCTCTTGGCATACAGCCGGTTCTGGGTCGCCGGCGCCCTCGCGATCCTACGTGTTACAGCCGGTATCACCTACCAGGTGCGCGGCCGGCACCATCTGCCCGACGGCCCGGTGATTCTGGCGGTCAAACATCAATCGGCGTGGGACACCCTGGCGATAAACCTGCTGGTGCGTGACCCGGCGATCGTTCTAAAGAAAGAGCTTATACGCATTCCGGTATTCGGCTGGTGCCTGTGGCGTTTGCGGCATATCGCTGTCGACCGAAAGGGTGGCGGCGCGGCGCTCAAGCAGATGGTGCGCCAAGCGCGCGACCGCGCTGCCGAAAAGCGCCCGATTGTCATCTACCCGGAAGGCACGCGAACCAAACCAGGCACCCAACGCCCCTACCATCCCGGCGTCGCGGCGATTTATAGCGCTCTCGATCTTCCCGTTGTGCCGGTGGCACTCAACTCCGGCCTGTTCTGGCCGCGGCGGTCGCTGCGAATGCATCCGGGTACGATCACCGTGGAATATTTGCCGCCGATTCCACCCGGTCTCGAACGGCGTCAGTTCATGCGCGACCTTGAAGGTTCCATCGAAGCGGGCGCCCTACGACTTTATGGCGAAGCGCTGCAGCAGTTTTTCCCTGAAAAATCAGTTGACCGGAATGAACCGGCGTCAGGTTGTGGATAAACTTGTGGAATTCACGAAGTCCTCACGCGCCGCCGAGTATCTATAGCCGGGGTAAAGTAAACTTTATCGATTACTCGGGCGGCCGCGCTAAACCAATGGCAACACCGAAGTTATGGGCTATATAGACAGTAGCAACTCCTGATAGCCCAATTTGGTGCTATATTTTTCCTATAGTCGGAACGGTAACCATAAATATTATTTCATTTGGATGACGGCCGTGATTCCTATCGCCGAACACATCTGGGACATGAAATACCGTCTAAAAGACGCCGGCGGCGCTCCTGTGGATAAAACTGTCGCCGATACCTGGCGGCGCGTCGCCGAAGCCTTGTCAGCCGGCGAAACGGACCCTAATCGCTGGTCATCGGTTTTCATTAAAGCGTTGGCAGATTTTCATTTTCTGCCGGCCGGCCGCATCCTTGCCGGTGCCGGAACCGAGCGCAACGTCACCCTCTTCAACTGTTTCGTCATGGGCGCCATCCCCGACGACATGGGCGGTATTTTTGAGCATTTGCGCGAGGCGGCGCTGACCATGCAGCATGGCGGCGGCATCGGTTACGACTTCTCCACTTTGCGGCCGAAGGGCGCACCAGTCGCCGGGGTCGGCGCGGACGCCTCCGGACCGGTCAGTTTTATGGACGTTTGGGACGCCATGTGCCGCACCATCATGTCGGCGGGTTACCGGCGCGGCGCCATGATGGCGACCCTGCGCTGCGACCACCCAGACATCGAGGAATTCATTACCGCCAAGCAAACGGCGGGGCGTCTGGCCATGTTCAACATGTCGGTCTTGGCCACCGACGCGTTCATGGATGCGGTTCGCGATGACCAACCGTGGCAGCTCAAATTCAATGGCGCGACCTATAAAACCATCGCGGCGTGCGATCTGTGGGACCAGATCATGCGCGCCACCTACGCTTATTCTGAACCGGGCGTCCTGTTCATCGACCGCATAAACGCTCAAAACAGCCTCAACTACTGCGAAACGATTTACGCGACCAACCCCTGCGGCGAGCAGCCCCTGCCACCCTATGGCGCGTGCCTACTCGGATCGGTCAACCTGGCCGCGCTGGTCGAAGCGCCGTTTACCGCCAAAGCCCACATCGATTCAGATGGCCTCGCCGAGTTGGTTCATACTGCGGTGCGGATGCTCGATAACGCGATCGATGTGTCGCGTTTTTCGCTGCCGCAGCAGCAACACGAGGCAGCCGCCAAACGCCGGATCGGACTTGGCGTGACCGGACTGGCCGACGCGCTGATCATGTGCGGCCTGCGCTATGGCAGCGAACCGGCGGTGGCGCAGACCGAGACTTGGTTGCACACTCTGACCCGCGAAGCCTATTTAGCTTCGGCCGAACTGGCGGCGGAAAAGGGTGCGTTTCCGCTGTTCGACCGTGACGCCTATCTGGCCAGTCCGTTCGTCGCCAAGCTCGACGACGATGTCCGCGCCGCCATCGGCAAGCACGGCCTGCGCAATGGTTTGCTCACATCGATTGCACCGACGGGAACGATTTCGCTTTTGGCCGGCAACGTGTCGTCGGGCATCGAGCCGGCCTACAGCTTCACTCACACCCGGCACATTTTGCAGCCCGACGGCAGCCGCAAGTCGGTCGAAATCGCCGATTACGCCTACCAGATGTACCACGACAAGTTTGGCGACAAAGAGCTGCCGGCGGCATTTCTCGACACCAGCCAGCTCAGCCCGCGCGACCATGTGGTGATGCAGGCCGCGGCGCAAAAGTTCATCGACAGCTCGATTTCGAAAACGATCAACTGTCCAGAAGACATACCGTTCGAGGACTTCCAGGACATCTACCGGCTCGCCTACGAGACCGGCTGCAAAGGCTGTACGACCTATCGTCCCTCGGTGGTGCGCGGTGCGGTATTGGAGGCGCCGAGCGGCGACGCCGAATCCGAACCGGAGCGCGACATGATCGAGTCGGGCGTCGTCTACTTAACGCAGCCCCTCGAACGCCCGGAGGCGCTGCCCGGTAAGACTTATAAAATTCGCTGGCCTGACAGCGATCATGCCATCTACATCACCGTCAACGACATCGTCCGCGACAGCCGCCGGGTGCCGTTCGAGGTGTTCATCAACTCGAAGAACATGGAGCACTACGCCTGGACGGTGGCGCTCACGCTCATGATCAGCGCCGTCTTTCGCCGCGGTGGTGATGTTTCGTTCGTCGTCGACGAATTGAAAGCGGTGTTCGATCCGCGCGGTGGCCATTGGATTGAGGGGCACTACGTACCCTCGCTGCTGGCCGCCATCGGCGAAGTGATCGAGCAGCATATGGTTGATATCGGGTTCCTGCCGGAATCGCGCGAAGAGCGCCGGCCTCTGCTTCAGCAGTTGCCGACCGCCATCGGCGACCAGCGGGCCGCAGGCAGCCCCCGCGCCGGCCGCGCCTGTCCGAAATGCGGCCAGTTCGCGGTAATCCGCCAGGAGAACTGCGACGTTTGCACATCCTGCGATTATTCGAAGTGTAGTTGAGGTCGGAACTCAGTCCGCCATCACCAAGCGCTTCAACGTGTGCA
>CAJICQ010000158.1_pt1 | contig 22874 bp, 17 predicted proteins | sample 9199721 | NCBI WGS metagenome assembly CAJICQ01 (sample SAMEA7708344, study PRJEB35096) | sediment metagenome | biome: marine neritic benthic zone biome [ENVO:01000025]; feature: sediment [ENVO:00002007]; material: shallow marine sediment [ENVO:03000034] sea grass bed [ENVO_01000059] ...
CGCGTTTGCCTGCCGCGGCGGCTTCTTCGTAGACCTTCTGGGCCTGCTCTTTCTCCAGAATGCGACCGCGCACCTCGCGCTCGCCGATGCGCAAGGTCAGCCGGTCCACCGCCGAGCGTTCGGGCAGCGGAAACACGTAGATGCCTTCGAGCCACACTTTCGACGGGTTGCGGAAGTGCTGCACCACATTGACCCGCGCGACTTCGCCAGTCACCTGGATCGTCACGTCGGACGCCAGGGTGGCGGCGGCGAACAGGGTATCGGTCTTATCGCTCTTGAAGAACAGGCCGGCGGCAGGCGGGAGCCCGGCCGGCGCCGGCAGCGCGGCGATCTGGGTGGCCGTCGGGGCAACAGTCTGGGCGTGCACTGGCCGGGCGGTCAAAACCAGCGCGGCCAGCACCACCGCATTGAGCACGACAGCACCCAGCAGTACGGCACACTTTGCAGCCAGCACATGCCGGCGCGGTCCGAGTATTCGGAGCGAAACATGGATCATCGGCGTCTTCCCATTGATTTGTTTTTGTCGGCGAGCGTGGCCGCGAACGGCCGGCTCGACGATGCATGACAAGGGGACCGTGCGGCGAAAGCGCGCCGGCAATTGGGCGAAGCGATGAAACAGTGTGGCGATTTGGCGATAGGCAGCGGGCCGCGGAGCGCAGCCACGCCATCTATCTATTTAAGTGACCGGAGGCCTCGGAGTGATACGGCACCAGTAACGGCGCGAACGGCTAATTCCCGTCGAGCGCGGCGCGCAGCGCGTCGGCGCCCGGTGCGGCAAGAGTGGCATCGTCGACGATCGACTTTGGGCCCAGGGTGCGACCGTAATAGGCATCGTTCCAGCTGGTGCGCGGGTCGATCACGGCACCCTCCAGCGCGCCACCGCCGAACAAGCCCTGGCTGACCGCAAACTGGAAAATATCCTCGCTCGCCGCCGTGGTCGTCGACGCTTCCAAGCCAGCCCCGATGTGGGCCACCGCGATGCCGAGGTCGACGCCGAGTTTAACCTTATCCTTCAACAGGGCATCGAGCGCCGCGTCGTTCATCACCGCGAAGAGAACCTTGGACGCCTGGCCGCCGGCCTGTAGCCCGACCGAAGCGGCGCCGATGGTCATGAACACCGGGGCGCTCCAGGTGCCGTCTTTGCGGCGTGCCAGCAACACGCCGCGCCCGCCTTCGCCACCGACGATGAAGGCGCCTTTAAGCAGATTGGGCACAATCAGAACGGCGCGCGCACTCGAAATCGCGCTGTTCAACTTGCCAGCCATCGGCTCCGCGGCGCGCAGGTCGATCAGCGCCGCCTCGGCTTCGAGCAACAGCTTGCGTTGTTTGGTGGTGTCCTGCGCTGCAACCGGAGTGGCCGGGATTACGCCAAGCGCCAGGACCGCGATTAGCCATGTGCGAAGGTGTTTCATGGAATCGCCCATAACACACCGACTCGCGTCGCGCCTTGCCTAAATCTTGCAAGAATGGGTGGACTGGCAGCGCCTGTATTCGCATCCAACGAAGCGAAACTCGCGCTACTCCGGCAGCTCCTGCGCGTCGATCAGGACGAAGGCGATGCGGCACGCCTTGTCGGTGCGGTTCGACCAGGCGTGATTGGTGCCCCGCTGAATAAGCACGTCACCGGGTCCCATCGGCGTTTCGCCGACGTCCATCATGGCGACCACTTCGCCCTCCAGAACGATGGCGTAGTCGACAGATTTGGTCTTGTGGAAGCCGGGGTGGCGCGACCCGGCGCCCGCAGCGTAGGCGTCGTCGCCGGCGACCGCGCTGGTATCGGGCGCCTGGTCGACGTTGGGACCAAAGCGCAAGGTGTCCGGCGGAATGTCGACGATACGAAACACGTTGCCGCGCGCCGGCGGCTGCAGCCGGATCGGCCGGTCGGCAGCATCGGTATGACCGGCGTTGCTCGCCGGCGTGTCGTCGACCGTCCACAGCTCCGTCCAGGCGTAGCCTTCGATGCCGCCGGTGTTAGTGACGTTGGGCGCCGGGCCGTCTTGGTGAATGTACGATTTACCGTCTTCGTTATGCGCGGTGATGATGCGCCTGACCGGTTTGAGCATGGTCCGGGGTCCCCCTGTTTGATTTATGGTTCGCGCCAACGAGCACGTTGCCCGATAATCTAGAGGTTATACCGGCAAAATGCAGCTAGCGCGGCTCGCTGGTTCGGCTGGAGTGTGGCCTGACTTTGTGGTCCACACGGGGCGGAAAGAAAACTATTTCGCCGCCGCGTCCTTGTTGGCATTTGCATCCTGGGATCGGCGGTGACGCGGCAGCAGGACCTTCGCGACCACCTCCCAACCATTTTGGGCGCAAGCCTCGCGCGCGGCCTCATGGCCAAGACCGGAGACCAGAGTTTGCACCAGGGCGCGTTGATAACGGCGATTGCCCGCGGCGCAATCATGATACTTGCTGGACACAGCGCTAGCGCCTTATCCAGGTTTTACCGGCGGCGACGACGCGGCTGGTGCCATCGGGCTTGGTCAGCACCAGGGTCCAGGTCGACCCGTCGCTGGTGGTGAAAACCTCCATCACACCGCCCTGTTGCGTCACGCCAACGGCTGCTTGCGCTTCCGCATAACGGGCGTCGAGCTGTTCGACCACGTCGGCGCGAGGCAACGTGGCCGACTGGGCGCGCGCCGGTACAGCGTCGAGCGTAATGGCTGACAGAAGTGTCGTTCCAATGACAGCGATAGCGGCGGTACGGGCGAACGTGGCTCCCGGTTTTGCGTTACGGCTGGTGCGGCTGTTCATGGCAACCTCCGCTTGTTAGGCAACGTGTTCAGCACATTGATCTGCCGAACTTCTGCGGAGAATGTCGGTCTTCCCTGCCGTTTGGCGTGTGAGCGGCCTCACACTTCACGGGTATTTTATGCGCGGTGATCCGTACCCGGCTCGACAGCGTCACCATCGCTGCAAATCGCAGAAACTAGGCAGCCGGCCGTATCGCCCGTTTGGCCGGCAGGTTGACGGTTACCACCGTGCCGACCCCGACCTCACTTTGCAGATCGAGGGTGCCGCCATGCTGTTCAACCAGCGATTTGGTGAGCGGAAGCCCCAGGCCCGTGCCCTCGTAGCTGCGGTCGAGCGTGCTTTCGACCTGGCCGAAGCGGGTCAGCGCCTTGGGAATGTTGTCGGCAGCGATGCCAATTCCGGTGTCGGCAACCTGCAGCACGAAGCCCCGGTCGATATGATACCAAGTCCGCACAGTGACTGTGCCATCGGACGGCGTGAATTTGACGGCATTCGACAACAGGTTGAGCACGACCTGCCGCATCCGCGTTTCGTCGGCGCGCAGCAACGGCAGCAGCTCTTCGTCGATATCGACATAGATTTGCACATCGCCGGCGTCGGCGCGTTCGCGAACCATGGCGACACAGGACCGCACCAGCGAGGCGACATCGATTGTCTCCTCCATCAAATCGACTTTGCCCGCCTCGATTTTCGAGATGTCCAGCAAATCGTTGATAAGATCGAGCAGGTGTTGGCCGGCCTCTTTGATGTAGGTGGCATATTTTTGGTACTCGACATTGCCCAGCGGCCCCAGCGCCTCGCTGTATATCATTTCCGAGAAACCGTTGATCGCATTGAGTGGCGTGCGCAATTCATGGCTCATGTTAGCGAGAAATTCCGACTTCGCCCGGTTAGCCTGTTCGGCTTCTTCCCTGGCGGCGTAGGCGATGGCGGCCGCTTTTTTGGGTTCGGTGATGTCGACGGACAGCCCATAGACGCCCAGCACCTCGCCGTTTTCGTCGAAATGCGGCAGATAAGTCGACTGGTAGCTGCGCGTTATTCCATTGGCCGCTGTTCGGCTGCGCTCAAAAGTAACCTCCTCGCCGCCAAGCGCTGCCTCGAGGTAGGGCGCGACTTGCCGATACATTTCCTCCCCTTGAATCTCGCTGGCGCATTTACCGAGAACCTCGTCGGGAAGCAGCCCAAGTACGTCCGCCATATTCTTGTTGAGGAAGCGATAACGCTGGTTGCTGTCGAGATAGATGATGTTGGCCGCGACATTGTCGGTGATCAACCGCAGCCGGGCCTCGTTTTCCCGCTCCATTTCCTGCACGCGCTTCTGCTCGCTGATATCGCGGTTAATGCCAATCGTCGCGGGATCGCCATTATCGTCGAGGAAAGCGAAAATCACCGTGTCGGAGATTCCGACGGTGCCATCCTTGCGCTTGAAGGAAATTTCGCTCGACCAGCGGCCATCGCGCGCGATCGCGGCGGAAATCTCATCGGGCAGTCGTGACGCATCTGCCGGCACCCGAATGAGGGTGGTCTTTTGACCGATCGCTTCTTCCCGGCTGTAACCGTACATGCACGTGGCGGCCGGATTCCAATCGGTTATCGTGCCGTTGCCATCGGTCACAATCAGACCATAGCCGTCTTGTTCCTGAAACAACGCGGCGCGCAAGGGTAATGGGCCGGAAGCCGCATCTGGCGTCGCGTGGGACCTGGACTTACCGGCGTTCGACACAAACAAAATCCACTTGTGGCACGGTGATAGGGTACAGGCGGGCACGGGTCCTTTAGACCGCGCACGGGTTTGCCCGTTTATCGGTAATCTGGCTTAAAGATCGATTAACGAAACATGAAGATTTGGAAATACGTCTCGGCGGGGAAACTTAATTTCGCGGCGGCAACATGCGTTCGGCCGGCAAGCGCACTGTCACCGTGGTACCGACGCCGACCCGGCTTTGTAGATCGAGCACGCCGCCATGTTGCTCGACGAGCGCCTTGGCCAGCGGCAAGCCGAGGCCGGTGCCTTCATATTTACGATTCAGGTCGCTATCGACCTGTTGAAACCGGCCGAGCGCCTTGGGGATATCACTAACCGCAATGCCGATACCGGTATCAACGACCTGCAAAATGAACCCGTCCGCGTTATGCCACGCCTTAACGCCTACCGTGCCGCCAGGCTCGGTAAACTTGACGGCGTTCGACAGCAGATTGATTAGAACCTGCTTGATGCGCCGGGCGTCGGCGTACAGTCCCGGCAGCTCCGCCGCCATTTCGACATCGAGCGTCAGCCCGCCCGCGTCTGCCCGCTCGCGGACCATGATTACGCACGATCCAACAATTGCTGCGATATCGATGCGTTCTTCATTCAGCGCGGCGCTGCCGGTTTCGATCTTCGAGATGTCGAGAATGTCGTTTATCAGCGTCAACAGATGCTGACCCGATTCATAAATGTGGCTGGCATATTCCTGATAGGCGGGGTTGACGAGTTCGCCCAGCGAATCATCGTTCATGATTTCTGAAAATCCAATGATCGCATTGAGCGGCGTGCGCAGCTCATGGCTCATATTGGCCAAGAATTCCGATTTGGCGCGGCTGGCCAGCTCGGCCTCTTCCTTGGCGTCGAGCAAATTCTGTTCGGTGCGTTGGCGCTCGATAACGCGGCCGATCAAGACGCCGACCTGCTCGGCGATCGATATCAAGTTGTGGTCGCGTTCGACTTCGTCGCAGGTGAAAAATTCCAACACGGCGGCGACTTGGCGGCCCACCATCACGGGGATCGCAAAAGCAGTCTTGATCCCCACTTGCACACCGATTTCGGTCCGGGGATAGTCTGGATCGGCTTCAGCGGCAATCAGCCATTGCGCCGCCGTCTCTGAGACGACACGGCCGGGCAGCCCAACACCCGGCTCGAAGATCGTCTGCTCGGTGATTTGACGCAACGATTCGAACCGTTCGGTGTCGTCGAGATGCCACAGGGTCGACGACAAAAGCTGTTCGGAGCCATCGGGGTTGAGCACATAGGCGTGACCGATCGGCCAACCGCTGTAAGCGCAAAGCTCATCGAGCGATACCTGGATCGCCTCGTCCGGACTGTCGGCGTGGTTGGCGGCGACAGCGATCTTGCGGAGCAACTCAGCCGCCTGTGTCGTCTTGCGCAGCTCCGCTTCGGCGCGTTTGCGCTCGGTTATATCGACCGACATGACATAGCAACCGAGCACCTGCCCGTCGTCGCCGAAATGCGGCAAATAGGTCGTCTGCATCTCGCTAAATACGCCATCGACCGAGATGCGCTGTTGTTCGAAGGTGACCTGCTCCCCGGCGAGCACTTTCCGGAAATAGGGTTCGACGCTTCTATACGTGGCCTCGTCCTGGATTTCGCTCGAATGCCTGCCAATGATCTCTTCGCGCGGCTTCCCGAACAGATCTTCGACCCGCTTGTTCACGTAGCGGTATCGCAGCCCGGCATCGAAATAGATGAAATGCCCTGGTAGATTATCTGTGATCAGACGTAATTGGCGCTCGTTCTCCCGCAACTCGCGTTCGGCCGCCACGCGTCCGGTAATATCAACCAACAACGCATAAACACCGAGCACTTTGCCGTTCGGATCGATATGGGGCAGATATCGTGAGTCGTATGTGTGCTTCGATCCGTCGGGCAACGTTCTCACTTGTTCGAACGTCGTCTCCTGGCCATTGAGTGCCGCCTCGACGTTGGGTTGAATCTCACGGTAGCCCTCTTCACCCATAACGTCGACAAGCTGCATGCCATAGAGCTGTTCGGCCGACTTTCCATGCAGTCCCTCGAACGCCTTGTTGACGAACCGATAGCGCTGCTCGTCGTCGAAATAGAGAATCATGGCGCCGATATTGTCGGCCACCAGACGTAATCTGGCTTCGTTTTCGCGCGCCGTGATCTCCGCATTCTTGCGCGCGGTGATATCTACGGACAGCCCATAGACGCCGAGCACTTCGCCGTTTTCATCGAAATGCGGCAGGTAGGTCGATTGGTATGTGCGCGTGACTCCGTCGCGTCCCGTTCGGTCGCGCTCGAACGTAACCTCCTCACCGTCGAGCGCCGTCTCGATGTAGGGCGCAACGTGTCGGTAGGCGTCATTATCTTGCAGATCGCGGGCGGATTTGCCGACAATTTCGTCGGGCGACAGGTCCAGCATGTCCGCAAAAGCCTTGTTCACGAACCGATACCGATGATCGGTATCGAGATAGGTGATGTTGGCGGCGACATTGTCGGTGATCAGGCGCAACCTGGCTTCGTTTTCCCGCGCCGCAGTCTCGGCATTCTTGCGCGCCGTGATATCGACGTTCAGGACATAGTAGCCGAGCACCTCGCCGCCTTCGTCGAAATGGGGCAGGCAGGTCGACTGATAGGTGCGCATCACCCCGTCGAGGCTGGGGCGCTCCACTTCGAAGGTCACTTCCTGGCCCGAGAGCACCTTTTCCATATACGGCGTAAGTTGACTGGTAACCGCTGGGTCCTGGATTTCGCTTACGCGTTTGCCGATAATCTGTTCGCGGGGCAGCCCGAACATGTCAGCGGTAGACTTGTTGACGAACTGGTAACGGTCGTCGGCGTCGATATAGAAAATATTGCCGGCGACGTTGTCGGTGATCAGGCGCAACCGTTGCTCGTTTTCTCTGAGCTCGGCCTCGGCTTGGATCCGGGCGGTGATATCCAAGGATAGCGCGTAACAGCCGATCACCTCGCCGTTCTCATCGAAATGGGGCAAGTAGTTCGACTGGTAGATGCGCGGCGTGCCATCGCGTGCCGTCCGCGTTTGCTCGAACACGACCTCCTCGCCGGCGAGCGCGCGTTCGATGCGCGGGCCCACTTCGCGGTACATCTTCTCGCCTTGGACTTCGCGCGCATGCTTACCGACGATTTGGTCGCGCGGCAGACCATAGAGTTCTTCGACGCCCTGGTTGATGAAGCGGAAATGCTGGTCGGTATCGATGTAGATGACGTTGGCTGGCATGTTGTCGGTAACCAAACGCAAACGCCGCTCGTTATCCTGCAGTGCATTTTCCGCTTGCTTGCGCTCGGTTATATCTGCCAGCAAGACATAAACGCCGATGACTTTCCCGTCCTTATCGAAATCAGGCAGGTACGTCGTTTGATAGTGTCGCCGCCGGCCGTCCGGCGACGTTCGTTCCTGCTCGAACGTGACCTCGGCGCCACCCAGCGCCGTTTCGACAGCGGTTCCAATCTTGCTGTAGCCCGCCTCGCCCTGCACATCGAGCAAAGTCCGGCCGATGATCTCGTCGCGCGGAATCCCGTAGATTTCCTCGGCCGCCTTGTTGACAAACCGGTAGCGCTGGTCGGCATCGAAATAGATGATGGTGGCGGCGACGTTATCGGTGATCAGGCGCAGTCGTTCTTCGTTTTCGCGCGCCGCGGTTTCTGCGCGTTTACGTTCGGTGATATCGACCGATAAGACATAGCAGCCCAGGACTCGGCCCTGCTCGTCGAAATGCGGCAGGTAAGTCGACTGGAATATCAGGCGCCTGCCGTCGGGTGCCGTTCGCTGGCGCTCGAACGTCACCTCCTCGCCGCCGAATGCCGTTTCGAGATACGGCACCAAGCTGCGGTACATATCGGGTTTCAGAATATCGGCAACGCGTTTGCCGACGACGTGTTCGCGCGGCCGCCCCAACAGCTGTAAGGCGGCCTCGTTGACGAAGCGGTAACGCTGATCCGCGTCCAGATAGACGATAATCGCAGCGACGTTGTCGGTAATCAGCCGCAATCGTTCTGCGCTTTCGCGCAGCGCGGTTTGAACGTGTTTGCTTGCCGTTATATCGCGGTTGATGCCAATCGTGGCCGGCCGGCCCTGCTCATCGACGTAAGAAATGACAACGGTATCGGTGGTGCCTTCACTGCCGTCTTTACGTACGATAAGAGTCTCGCCGGCCCAATAGCCGTCGCGTTCGACGCTGGCCAGGATCGTGGCGGTCAGTGTCGGGCGTTCCTCCGGCCGATGAAATATCGACGGTGATTTCCCAAGGACTTCATCCTTGGAATAGCCGAAGATTCGCGTTGCCGCCGGGCTCCAGTCGACAATGTTGCCATCGTGGCCGGTGACAATGATGCCATAGGTCTGCTGCTCGCCGAACAGCGCCCGCCGCAGCGACAGACCGTCGCCGGAAACGCCCGTTGCGGCGCCTCGGGGGGCTTTGGCTGGAACGGCGTATTTCATTCTCTCAAGCTTGACTGGGTCGGCACTTGCCAGTCGCAGACATCCTTTCGAATGAGAATTTCTAGTTTTCAGTGTAAATACTTGGCACAGCCTCGCTAATACTAGCGAGTGGCCTGTTTAAGCATGGTTAACAAAGAGCGTCTGGTTGCCCCTCCCACCGACTTCCCGAAATATCAGGCTGAGCGGGCATCACACGCCGATACCGCGGCGTTCGGTGTCGGCCCACCCACCAAAGCGCCTAAATTGGCATAGCGCCGAACTGGATTTCTGCCATCTATCAATGCGAGATCAGGGGCGAATAGGCAGGGTGGCAAACGCTCGTTTCGGGCCACCTAAGATATCGAACCGATCGCAAGAATCGGGATGCCGGCGAGTGTATCCTCGCCTATAGCGGTCGCAGCCAACATCGACTGGCGGGCGCGATCTGCGCTCCCAACACCGGATAGGAGACCTATATATAATGGCTGCCATGACCCCCACCGAGACCGCGGTACCGATCGCAGGCAGCAACGCCGCCGCCGCGGATTCCCAACCGGCTTTTCTCACCGACCACGAGCGTTGGGCGGCCGTAGTTGCCAGCGACGCCATCGCCGACGGCAGTTTTTACTATTCGGTTGCCACCACCGGTGTCTATTGCCGGCCGTCCTGCGCCGCCCGGCTGGCGCGGCGCGAGAACGTCGCCTTCCATGCTACCTGCGCCGATGCCGAGCGCGCCGGCTTTCGGCCGTGTAAGCGTTGCCGGCCGGACACGTGGGCGATGACTGTCGCCGTCCGGTCCAAACCCACCGGTACGGCCGCTTGCGGCACCGAACCGTCCCTCGCGGCGCGGGTGGCTGCGCTCGACTGGCAAGCAATCGCGGAACGCCTCGATAGCGAGGCCTACGCGCTTCTGCCCGCGTTCTTCACGCGCAACGAATGCCGGGAGCTGGCCGCCCTCTATGACCTGGACCAGGGATTCCGAAGCCGGGTGGTGATGGCGCGTCACAACTTCGGGCGGGGCGAGTACAAGTATTTCGCCTATCCCCTGCCCGATCTGGTCGCCGACCTGCGCACCGCGCTGTATCCGCCGCTGGCGACGATCGCCAACCGCTGGAACGAGGCGATGGGGCTCGACATCCGTTATCCCGCGACGCACGAAGCCTATCTCGCGCGGTGTCATGACGCCGGGCAAACCCGGCCAACACCGCTGATGCTGCAATATGGCCCCGGCGACTATAACTGCCTGCATCAGGACCTCTATGGCGAGCATGTCTTTCCGCTCCAGACGGCCTTTTTGCTGGCGGCGCCCGACGACGACTTTACCGGCGGCGAGTTCGTCCTCACCGAGCAGCGTCCGCGGATGCAATCGCGCGCCCAAGTCGTGCCGTTGCGCCAGGGCGATGGCGTAATATTTCCCGTGCGCCACCGCCCGGTGCACGGCAAACGCGGCGTCTACCGGGTCAATATGCGCCACGGCGTAAGCCAGGTGCGCTCGGGCCATCGCCAGACCCTCGGCGTGATCTTTCACGACGCCGAATGAGTACCGGGCAGCATGACGATGGATGATCTGTTGAGTGAAGTGGATCCCAACAGGCCCGGCGTGGAAATACTGGCCGACGGCGCTACCGTGCTGCGCGGTTTTGCAGCCGCCGAGGCTGCCAACTTGGCGGCAACGGTGGATACGGTCAGTGCCGCAGCACCGTTTCGCCATATGGTCACCCCGGGAGGCTTCACCATGTCGGCCGCCATGACCAATTGCGGCGAGGCCGGCTGGGTGAGCGATCGGCGCGGTTACCGCTACGACCGGCGCGACCCCGAAACCGGCCGCGCCTGGCCGGCGATGCCGGCGGCGTTCCGCGAGCTGGCCAGCCGCGCCGCTGCCGCCGCCGGGTTTGCGCGATTCACACCGAATTCGTGCCTGATCAACCGCTATGCGCCGAAAACCCGGCTGTCGCTGCATCAGGACAAGGACGAGGGCGATTTCAGCGAACCGATTGTCTCGGTCTCACTCGGCCTGCCGGCGGTGTTTCTGTTCGGCGGCTTGCGACGCAGCGACCGGCCCCGCCGTATCCGCCTGGAAAGCGGCGATGTCGTGGTCTGGGGCGGGCCCGCCCGTATGGCTTATCATGGGGTTGCGCCGTTGAGCGGCGGCGTCGACCGGTTAACCGGCGAGTGCCGGATCAATCTGACGTTTCGCAAAGCGCGTCTCGCGACAGCCGACAGCGCATCAGCGTCGAAAAGCGCTGATTCCTTTAAAAAACATAGTAAATATCATTAAATTAACTATATATATTAACCAAATAAAATTATTTTAAATACAGACAAAGTTTTATTCGTTACTTATCCGTTAAAACTTTCTTAATAATTCCCTACTACCTTCCACGGAACGTTAAGCGACGGTTCATGGAGGGGGTTTCGTGCTTTCCAATCTTTCTCGCGCCTGGTTCGCGCTTGTTGCTTTTGCAGGCTTGTTCCTGGTCCTGCCTACCCTGGCGATGACCGACGAGCATGGCGGCGCGCCCGAGCGGTTTGTCGACGGCACGCTGGAGATCGTCCATATCGACGAGGTCGACCAGAGCCAGTCGCGCTTCGTCTACTATCTGCTCACCGCCGAAGGCGAAGGCCCCGGTAATTCCGGCGCCGCCTTCGAATTGCGCTTTCAGCGCACGCCACCACCCGGTCTCAAGACCGGCGACCGCCTGAACGTGCGGGGCCGCGCAGTCGGCCGCAAATTGTGGGTCGACGACATTGCCACCACCGAGCAACAAGGCAGCGCGGCAGCGCCGCAGGAAACCCTGGCCGAGAGCACGGTCGACAATCCGCGCAGTACCGTCGCTATTTTGATCAATATCAGCGGCACGACGACCTGGACCGACAGCCACGTCGCCACGACCGAGAACGTCATGTACAACAACTTTCTCTCGGTCGACGGCATCTATGCCGAGGCATCGTTCAACCAGACCGGCTTCCCGGCCAGCCATGGCACCGTGGTCGCCCCGGTCACGATTAACAAGATTACCGGTTGCCCGGTCTTCGACTACGCGTACGCTGCCGACGCGGCGGCGCTGTCCCAGCGCGGTGTCGACGTCGGCAATTACCAGCACCGCATCTACATCATCCCCAGCGACAGCGCGGCCGATTCCGATTGCGGATGGTTGGCGATGGGAGTGGTCGGCGGTTACGGCTCGACCGGCACTCTGCGCTCGTGGTCGACCGTCATCGACGCCAGCGCGCTGGCCCACGAACTGGGTCACAATGTGGGCTGGCATCATGCCGCCACGGACACCAACAACAACGGCTTCAACCTCTCGGAAGGCACCGACATCGAGTACGGCGATCAGTCGGACACCATGGGCTATTGCTGCACCGAGAAGAAGTTCAACGCCGTGCACATGGACCAGATCGGCTGGTACGACAGCCAGCCTATCGGCACCATGCTGACCGTCGCCTCGGCGGGCTCTTACACGCTGGTGCCGCTGGGCAGCGATCCGACGGCGACGCCGGGAACCCAGATCCTCAAGGTGAGCAAGCCCGACACCAACGAGGTCTATTACCTGTCCTACCGCCAGCGCATCGGCCGCGACGCCAACGTACCGACCTCCTACACCGGCGGGCTCAACATCCACCATGCCAGCGAAACCGGCATCTGGAGCTATTTCATACAAGCGCTGGCCGACGGGCAGAACTTCGACGACGCGGCCAACGGCTTGACCATCCAACAGAACTGGCATGACGCCAGCGGCGTGAATATCACCGTCTCCTACGACTCGTGCCTGCCTGCCAACCCCACGGTGTCGGTGGCGCCGGCCGTGCAAACGGTCGACCCCACCGTCACCGGCTTGGCGGCCTACGACGTGACGGTGACCAGTAACGACAGCGCCGGCTGCGACCCGGATACGTTCTCGGTGGCAAGCGACTTCGGCACCTTGGCCACTACCTCGGTACAGGTGGCGCCGGCAGCCGCATCGAATGCGGTGGCGTTGACGGTGATTACCGAAATGGTCGATGGCGATTACGGCTTCGTTGTCACAGCTAGCCGTGGCGCCAATAGCGGCGCTGGCAGCGGCACCCTGACCATCGATAGCCTGCCGCCGAGCGTGCCAGGAAACCCGGCCGCCGTGCAGAAGAAGGTGAAGGGCAGACAGACCATTGAAGTGACGTGGACCGCGTCGAACGACGTCGGCAGCGGCGTGGACCACTACCAGGTTAGCCGCGACGGTGTCGTCCTCGGCACCACCGGTTCGCTCAAGTTCGCGGATTCTGCGGCAACGCTCGATGTGTCCCACACGTATGAGGTCGTCGCCGTCGATTACCTCGACCACGCGTCAGATCCTGCTGTGACCGACTTCACGCCCGGAGGTGGCGGCGGCGGTCCCGGTGGTGGCGGTGGCAAAGGAAAAGGCGGCGGCAAGAAGAATTAAAGACGCCGGGCAAGGTACCGCCAGGCATGTAGCCAACGGCGCGTAACCGTTCCTTCCCCCCTCGGTGCGCGCTTAAGCGGACCCGGCCTAAGTCCAAACCCCTCTTTCCCCCAGGGAGAGGGGTTTGGCACGTTTTGAGGTAGGTTGTGCCTGGGACCCTGACCTGACGATGTTCAATCTGCCAAAATGAGTGCGTGGCGTTCCTAACCCCGCCCGGTGCGCGCCCAGGCGGGCGCTCCGAAACCGCCGTCGCCGGGTTGCGCGGCCGCGCCTTGTGCATCGGACTGGGCGATCTCGGCGAGCTGCTCGAGCAGTTCGGTCTGGCGAATTGTGTTGGCGCGGATGGCGCGCAGATGCTTTTCGATCAGGACCACCAGGGCGATCGCGCCGCCGACCAACGCGGCGGACAGTATGCCCAAGACCACGCCGGTAAAGATACCGAGATTCTGCGCCTCGGGATCACCCTGGAAGAATAGCCAACCTGCGTAGCCGCCTCCGGCGATGATAACCAGGACGATAATGTAATTGAGAAGCTCCAACGCGGTTGCGAGCACGCGGTTCATGACCACTCCCCTTCTTTTTGAAAAGTTTCCCGCACGCCGATTAAACCATCATCAGGACCGATTTGCATACAATCGTGTTCAAACGAAGCTGCCCGTCGACTGCCCGGCAACTGCGCCGGGGAGATCGAGAATGTCAATGAGAGCCTGCGCCGAGCCGGTTTACCGGAGCGGCGAGAAATCGATGTAAGGGACTAAAAAAAGAAAGAGATGCTGAAGCGTCGTCAGCCCATGTACACGCAACGGACCCGGATTATTTGTTGATTAACTATAAGAAATTATAAAACCACCTGTCACTTCTGGCATAATCTGCCGAAAAATATATCGCTCGATCGTAAATTTGTAGCAGCGGCAGCTCTGCACAGCGGCGGCGGAAAGCACGAAGACCTTGGGGGCACAATCGGATGCGCACTCTCAAAACGTTTATTGCAGCAGGCCTTTTCACGCTGCTTGCCGCCTCGGCGGCGAGCGCGCAGGATCAGGCGGCGAGTTTCAACGCTCAAAACGCCACCGTGCACCGTGGCCCAGGCGGTCAGGCGCTGACCCTGCCGTCCCAGGCGTCAGCACCGTCGGTGGTCGCCGACTTCCTGCGCGGCGAAGGTAGGAGCGCCGCCACGGTCGGCTCGCTGGTGCTGCAACGCCAAAATTCTGTCGCGCGCACCGGTCGCACCCATTTGCGCTTCGAGCAGCGGGTCGGCGGTCTGACGGTGTTCGGCGCCTATGTGAAGGCGACGGTGAACCGCGACGGCCAGCTGGTCCATCTGATCGAGGCGCTGGCCACACCGGGCAATGTGCGGCCGGCCGTGATCGGCCCGCGCCAGGCGCTCGACGCCGCTATGGCCGAGAACCATCCCGGCATCGGCGTCATCGTCCGCGAAGCCGGCCGCAGCGGCAATCGGGTCGACTACGCCGGCGATGATTTCTTCTATCGCGACCCGACGGTCACGCGCGTGGCCGTCGCCATGACCAACGGTGCCCTGCAGGAGGGCTTCCTGGTCGAGACCTGGAGCGACGACGGCAATCTGCTGCACCACACCCTGGTCGGCGCCAACGGCCGCGTGCTCAAGGTCGAGTTGCGCACCAACAACGATAGCTACAACATCTTCCCCGATCATCCGGGCAATAGCAGCCAGACGCTTATAGCCGGACCCGGCGCCGGCAACGCCGAGTCACCGCAAGGCTGGCTTTATTCAGGCACCCAAAAGACAGTCGATATCGCCGGTAATAATGTGAATGCCTATCTCGACCGGGACGCCAATAACAGCCCCGATAACGGCGGCGCCAATGTGTCGGATGGCGTATTCGATACCCCCGCCGACTTGTCCCTGCAGCCTCTCGATCCGCAAAACCAGAACGTCGCGGTCCAGAACCTGTTTTATTTCAACAACCTGATCCACGACAAACTGTACAGGCACGGGTTTACGGAGTCGGCGGGCAATTTCCAGGAAAATAATTTCGGCAACGGCGGTTTCGGCAGCGATTCGGTCTATGCCGAAGCGCAGGACGGCGCCGGCACCGACAACGCCAACTTCGCGACCCCGTCGGACGGTTTCAATCCGCGCATGCAGATGTTCTTGTGGAACGGCAACGGCGATCACCTGGTCGATGTCACGGGCGGGCCAACCTACATCGCCAGCGGCGCCTCGTTCGGCGGCAGCCTGTACAATAATCCGTTAACCGATGACATCGCTGCGGCAAGCGACGGTGTCGGCACCACCACCGACGGCTGTGAGCCACTGACCAACGGCGCGATTGTCAGCGGCAAAATCGCGCTGATCGACCGCGGCAACTGCAATTTCGATATCAAAGTCAAGAACGCCCAAGTGGCCGGCGCGGTCGGCGTCATCATCGCCAACAATCAGGGCGACGGTCTGGTGACCATGGGCGGCGACACCGTGACCGACGGCATCACCATCGTCATTCCCGCGGTTTTCGTCGGTCAAAGCGACGGCGCCGACCTCCGCGCCACCCTGCCGAACGCCACCCTCAAAGAAAATCCGGAAGGGATATTGGCGCGCGACGGCGACCTCGATTCCGATATCATCTATCACGAGTACGGCCACGGCCTGACCTGGCGGATGATCGGCGGCATGAGCGGGTCGATGTCGGGCGCGATCGGCGAAGGCATGAGCGATGTGCTGGCTATCCTGATCAACGACGATGACACGGTCGGCGAATATTCAACCAGCGACCCCAACGGCATCCGCAGCGCGCCTTATACGAATTATCTGCGCACCTACGGCGATTTCGACGGCGGCAGCGTACACTTCAACGGCGAAATCTATGCCGCCACGATCTGGCGCTTGTGGGAGCTGTTCCAGACCCACGGCATTTCCCAGGACACGCTGTTCGATTACCTCATCGGCGGCATGAACGACACGCCGGCGGGACCGGCCTTCGAAGACATGCGCGACGGCATCCTCGCCGCCGCGAGCGGCACCGGGCACGAATGCCTCGTCTGGCAGGCGTTCGCCGCCTTCGGCGTCGGCGAGGGCGCGAATTATATCGGCGGTTCCAATGTTTCTGAGTCTTTCGTGGTGCCCGACGAATACAGCGGTGGCTGCGATACGACCAATACCCCGCCGGAAACGTACGTCGCGGCAGCCAGCGGGCTCGAGGACGCCGCATCGATCCCGATTAATCTGACCGGCAGCGACAGCGATGGTGGCACCGTCACCCACTTTTCGCTTGCCAGCCTGCCGGCCAACGGCACGCTCTATACAAATGAGCCACCGAGCAATGCAGCCAGCATTGACCTCGACTACGCCGCAACGAGTCAAACGCTAACCCTCTACTTCGTGCCGGTACTCAATTTCAATGGCGACACCTCGTTCCAGTTCGCTGCCCGCGACGATGGCGGCCTGATAGATGATAGCCCGGCCACCGCCACCATTACCGTCACCCCGGTGAACGACCCGCCGGTCGCACAGACGATGGCCGACCAGAACGACCCGGAGGGGGCTGCGGTCGCGGTCGATGCCTCGACCACCGATGTTGATGACGCCGCGCTGACCTACGGCGCGACCGGTCTGCCCGCGGGCCTCAGCATCGGCACCAATGACGGCCAGATCACCGGCACGATCGATGCTAACGCCGCACAGGGCGGTCCGTTAGGCGATGGCGTCTACGCCGTCGTAGTGACGGCCGACGACGGCGCCGCGCAAACCGACTACCCGACGTTTTCCTGGACAGTAACCGACAGCGGTATCGATCCTGGAGTGGCGGTTGCTCCGAGCGGGGTTGCCGCTGCCGATCAGGCGAACGGCACCGCCCTTATCAGCTGGATCCACAACGACCCGAACGTGACCGGGTTCGAAATCCGGCGGGAAAAACAGAATAAACGGGGTGCGTGGAAGGGCCGGACAACGGTCGCAACGGTTGGAGCGAACGCAACCGACTATGTTGACGCGAGCGGCAAGGGGACCTTCCGCTATCAGGTCCGCACCCTCAACGGCGGCCAAGCCTCGGATTGGGCGCCGGCACCCACCGTATGGGCCGTAGTTACCGTCACGACTGACGGTGGCGGCGGTGGTAGCGGCGATCCCGGCACAATCAACTGCAAAAAGAAGCAGAACCGCGATCATCCTGATTGCGTTTAGGCCTCGGCCTTTTACGCTTTTGTCTGCAAGAAACGGCCGGCCTCGGTGGCTGGCCGTTCCTTTTTGGACGAGGAAGCGTGGCACCCTAAAACGACTTAAAATCTCCCCAGATCAGCCAGTTTTCGAGGTCTGCGATCGCTGGCGTTGCCGCCGCGAATCGGTCCGGCGCCTCGCCCAGAACCACCAGGGCGGTCAGCCCGATGACCGCCAGTACCAGGCCGATCACCATACGGGTGGCCGGTTTCAGGGCCGCCGATTTCAGCCGCTCCTGCGTGCGTTGGGAAAACCTCAGGTCGCCTAGTGCCGCGTCTGCCAAATTGCCATAGAGCATCGTCATTTTCCTTGCCCCTTTTTCACCCGGATCACCGGTAAACCGACGATTCCTGCTTTAGACGTTTATTATTGAACAACGTTCAATTAAATATAGTGCATTACTGAACGACGTTCAATATGCTAGTGAAACTTTTTTTCGAAGGGATAGAAAATGGCGCGCCGATCCGATCACTCGCGCGAACAATTGGCGGATATGGCCGTCGCCGCCGCCACCACCCTCGCCGAACGCGACGGCTTGCGCGGCGTCACCGCCCGCGGCATCGCGCGCGAGATCGGCTACACCGTGGGCACCCTCTACAATGTGTTCGACAATCTCGACGATGTGCTGCGCCACATGAACGCGGCGACCATGGACGCGCTGTACGACCAGGTGACGGCCGAGCCTGTCGACGCCGATCCCGAACAGGCCCTGCGCGACCTGGCACGGCGCTATCTGGCTTTTGTCGGCGCGCACCCGCGCCTGTGGTCGGCGGTGATCGAGTTCGAACCGCAGGACGGCTCGACGACGCCCGATTGGTACCGCCACAAGGCGCAACGCCTGGTGCAGCTGGGCGCCGATGCCATCGCCGGCCTGTTCGGCCCGCGCGACGCCGCCGCGCGGTGGCGCCATGCCTATGTGCTGTGGAGCGCCTTGTACGGCGTCACCGCGCTCGCCCAAACCGCCAGCCTTCCCGAGGGCGAGACGCCGGACGCGCTGATCGACGCGCTGGTGACCACCTACATCGCCGGCCTCGAGGCGCAGCGGGCGTAGCGCCGCTTGCCGGCCTACCTTTTCATCGACGAATAGACGATGCGTACGAACCGTTCAGGGTTGAGGAAGCCGTCGCCCCATTCGCCATCGAGCGCGGCGGTCGGCTTGGCGGCGATGACCTGCTCGACCGTCTTGCCGTCGGCGACCATCGGCTGGATGCCGTCGCGCGCGGCAATCAGCATATCGCGGTAGGCCATCAGTTCCGCCTTATTCGACATCGGCCCGTGGCCAGGAATGATGCGGGTGTTGTCGTCGGCCAGCGCCAGCGCCTGATCGACTGCTGCCAGCGTGCCTTCCAGCGAGCCGCCGGAGGCGACGTCGATGAACGGGTAGAAACCGTTGAAATAGGTGTCGCCCATGTGGATCACGTTGGCCTCGCGGAAATGGATCATGGTATCGCCATCGGTGTGGGCGCCGGCGGCGTGGAACACATGGATGGTCTGGCCGTTCATGTGGAAGGTGGTGGTGTCGTTGAAGGTGACCACCGGCAGCGCCGCCTTGGGTGCGCCTTGGCCGAGCAGGCGGGTGCGCACATTGTCGTGGGCGAAGATCGTCACCCCGGACGACCCCAGGTTCTCGTTGCCGCCGGTATGGTCGCCGTGGAAATGGGTATTGAGCAGGAAGCGGATCGGTTTGTCGGTGACCCCGGCGATCAGTTCGCGCAGCGTGTCGGTGACCGGCGCGAACTGGTCGTCGATCATGAAGACGCCGTCCTCGCCGACGGAGACACCGATATTGCCGCCGCGGCCCCTAATAACGTGGATGCCGTCGGTGACCTGGGAGATTTGCGGCGCCGGGCCCTGAGCCTGCGCCGGCGCGGCAACGGAATATGTAACCGCGGCAACGGTAAATGCGGCGAACGCGGATATCGTGCGAATACGTGGCATCGGGCTCTCCCGGTGGGTGGTGATTTTCTTCAACGTTATCGACGCCGGCCCACAGCGACAACCAAGACGGATGCGCCGTCACCGATTTGTGAAGGCCACCATCGAATTGAAAGCACCCGACCACCAGCGTCCAAACGAATCAATTTACGTCGGTGTTTAACTTCACCCCCACCTAAATCCTCCCCCATCAAGGGGGAGGACTTTAATGGCGCGTTCCGCACCGCCCTGACTCCCTCCCCCTGGTGGGGGAAGGTTGGGGTGGGGGGATGGCGGCGGCGCGCCGGAACCGCGGCCGGGACGCCTGTCTACCGCGCCAGCAACGCGGCGGCGATCTGCGCCCATTCCTCGGCAAACGAAAGCACCGGGTACGGCTGGCCGGCGCGCTCGTACCAGCCCGCCGCGTTGTCGTCGTCGCCCTCGAGGCGGTGCAAGTAGCCGTGAACCCAGCGCCCATAACTGTCGCGCTGGCGCTGCACCAAATGATGGGCGGTCTTCCAGTCGGCGGACACCTCACCGGCGGCGTCCTTGGCGTGCGTCCCCCCGGGCCCGTCTGCACGGGCTTCGTACCATAAGGCCTGGAGCGCGTTATCGAGCCCGGCCGGCGGCGCGTCGTCGCCCAGCGAGGCGGCGAACGCGTCGAACGACAACGGTGTTGAATCGCTTGCCATCAGGCGAAGAGATTACCCCATTCGACCGCGCCGACAACCCTCGAGCCTGCGCACCACAGTCTCCCCCTTGAAATTACGTGCCGTTGGACCGACCGTAAGCAGGCGACTGCCACCGATTGGGGTCAGGAGGATGGAGAGAGAAATCCACAATCGTGGCCATGTGGCCCTGCTGTCGGCGCTGCTGGCAGCGTTCGTGCTGCGCGTCCTCGCCCAGTTGATGCAGGCGTTCTCCGACGTGCCGTGGCTGCCGCCGTTCGAGGCGTGGGCCGCCGGCGGCCTGCCCTATCCCGTGCTGGTCGCCGTCCAGGTGGTCATCATCGCCGCGGCGGTTGAAGTGATCCGCCTGCGCCTGGAACGCGACGATGCACCGCGCGACAGCGACTAGCGGGCCAAGCCATGCCCCATGACACCCCATGGATAAACGTCCCGTTAACCCTGCCGCACGACTTTGTTTTGCCGAACCGCCGATTCCGTTTAAACTAGGCTGTGGCTAGACGGGCACCGGCGGTGTCTAAGGTTGCGCCGGGTAGCGGCCCGCGCGGCGGGACAGCGCAGCTGGTATAAGGGGATCGGCGGGGTGCCGCGTCGCAGGAGCGGCACATGCGTACGGAGACAGATCGGTCATGACTGTAAGACTTTTCGGGATGAACTTTGGCACCGGCGAAATTGTTATATTCGCCTTCGTCGTCATCATCGTCACCATGTATTTCATGCAGAAGACCCGCTAGCCGACACCTGGATACGGGGCCGCGGCAACGGCCCACGTTTCAACGTTCGTCCCCTTTAACCGCGCGCGGGCGCCGCGTCCTGAGTTCTGGATTAGGCATGCGCATACTCCTTATCGAAGACGATCCGATGATCGGCGCCGGCCTGCAACAGGCGCTGCGCGATCACGCAATGTCGGTCGACTGGGTGCGCGACGGCGAAGACGGCGAGGCGGCGCTCGACAGCGGCGACTATGCCCTGGTGCTGCTCGACCTCGGCCTTCCCGGCATGCTGGGCATGGACGTCCTGCGGAACGCCCGCCAGCGGGGCAACGCGACGCCGCTGTTGATCGTCACCGCGCGCGACGACGTCGAGAGCCGGGTCGCCGGCCTCGACCTCGGCGCCGATGATTTCCTGGTCAAGCCGTTCGAGACCAGCGAGCTTTTGGCGCGCATCCGCGCGGTGCTGCGGCGCCACGGCGGCGCCGCCGTCTCGACCATCGGCAACGGCGCGATCACATTGGATCTCGACACCCGCGAGGCCCGCCGCGGCGACGTCAGCCTGGTGCTGCCGCCGCGCGAGTTCGCCCTGTTGCACGCCCTGCTCGAGCGGCCCGGCCGCATCCTGTCGCGCCACCAATTGGAGGAGAAGATCTACGGCTGGGGCGAGGAGGTCGAAAGCAACGCCATCGATGTGCTGATCCATTACGTGCGCAAGAAGTTGGGCAAGGACGTGGTGCGCAACGTGCGCGGCGCTGGCTGGATGGTCGCGGCTGCGTCCGGCGCAACGCCGCAGCCGAAATCGCCAGGATCGGCGCCATGATGTCATTTCGCCAACAGCTGTGGCGCTGGCTTCTGGCGCTATTGACCGTGATGGGCCTGCTGGCCGGTGCGTCGACCTTCTGGACCACGCTGCAAGAAAGCGAAGAGTTGCTCGATCGCCAGCTCTTCGAAATCGCCTTCAATATCGCCGCCGCCACCGCGGCGACCGGCAGTTTGCCGGCGCCCGGATCGACCGGCCGCCTGCCCGCCGACGCGCAGCGCTTCCTCGAAGATGACGACGACGATGTGGCGGAAGCCGACGACACCCAGGAGGCGCTTTCGGTTCAGGTCTGGGGCTCGGCAGCAGCGCAGCTTTACGCCACGCCGGTGGGCATCGACATTCCCCGCCAGGCTAGCCAAGGTTTCACCGACACCGCGGGTGGCGGCCTCGCCTGGCGCACCTTCACGCTGGTCGCCTCCGATCGCACCGTGCAGGTTTCGCAGCAGGCCATCGTGCGGCGGGACTTCGCCGAGGAAGCCGCGATTAATGCGGTGATCCCGATCGCCGCGCTGATCCCCCTGTCGTGGCTGGTGTTGTGGCTGGTGCTGCGTCGGGTGACGCGGCGCCTCGAGGCCTTGGTGGCGGCGATCGCGCGGCGCGACACCACCAGCGATACACCTATTTCCAGCGACGACATGCCGGCCGAACTGGTGCCCGTGGTCGGCGCGGTCAACGACCTCGTCGACCGCTTGCAGCACGCGCTGGCGGCGCAGAGGCGTTTCGTCTCCGATGCCGCCCACCAATTGCGCACGCCGCTCGCCGCGGTGAAGCTGCAGCTCGCCAATCTGCGTCACGCCGCAAACGACGACGCCGAAGCCTCCCGCTTGGACGCGTTGGCCAGCGGCGTCGACCGCGCCACCAGCCTGACCGATCAGCTGCTCAAGCTGGCGCGCTACGAGGCTGGTGACGCCCCGCCCCGTCGCGAGCGCCTCGATGCCGCCGCGCTGCTGCGCGATTGCATCGCCGATATTCTGCCGCTCGCCGACCATCGCCATCTGGATATCGGGCTCGACGCCGGTAGCAGCGATGGCGAATCGCCGGTTTTCATCGAAGGCAACGCGGCCGACCTGCGCATCCTGATCGGCAACCTGCTCGACAATGCGGTGCGCTATACGCCCGACGGCGGCGTGATCGATGTCGGCCTTGCTCGTAACGGCAATGGATCCGAAAAACGGGTGACCGTCGAAATCAGGGA
>CAJICQ010000030.1_pt1 | contig 22848 bp, 17 predicted proteins | sample 9199721 | NCBI WGS metagenome assembly CAJICQ01 (sample SAMEA7708344, study PRJEB35096) | sediment metagenome | biome: marine neritic benthic zone biome [ENVO:01000025]; feature: sediment [ENVO:00002007]; material: shallow marine sediment [ENVO:03000034] sea grass bed [ENVO_01000059] ...
CAAGGCGGTTACCCCCTTGGTGATCCGGACCATGTACGGCGCAGGATTTCGCGCCGCGAGCCAGCACAGTCAGTGTCTTTATCCCGTGTTCACGCACGTGCCCGGTCTGAAGGTCGTGGTCCCCTCCTCCGCATACGAAGCCAAAGGGCTGCTGACCCAGGCGATCCGCGACGACGACCCGGTTGTCTTCTTCGAGCACAAGGTGATGTACGACGACGAGGAGGAAGTGCCGGACGAGGCCTACACCATCCCCTTCGGCGAGGCGAACCTGACCCGCGAAGGCGACGACGCCACGATCGTCGCATTCGGGCGGATGGTCCAGTTTGCCAACCAGGCGGCCGATGCCCTGGAGAAGGAAGGTGTGTCGGTCACCGTGGTCGATCCGCGCACGACCTCGCCCCTGGACGAGGACACGATCATCGAGTGCGTGGAGGATACCGGCCGGCTGGTGGTGGTCGACGAGGCCCATCCCCGGTGCAACATGGCAACCGACATCGCCGCGCTGGTCGCCCAGAACGCCTTCGGCGCCCTGGAGGCCCCGGTCAAGATGGTGACGCCGCCGCACACGCCGGTGCCGTTCGCGCCCGAGCTGGAGGACGCCTACGTCCCCGGGCCGGACCGCATCGCCGACGCCGTGCGCGAGGTGATGGCCGCCTGATCTGAACGGAAACGGGCTGGACACCAGGTCCGGGCGCGCTTGCGTCCGGACGGGTGGCGGCCGTGCCTGGTGCAAAGGACGGATGACATGAGCGACGCAATCAGTCCGATCAAGATGCCGCAATGGGGCCTGGCCATGACCGAGGGCATGGTGGCCGAGTGGCACGTGGAAGAAGGGGCGACGGTCGCGGAGGGCGACGAGTTGCTGGAGATCGAAACCTCCAAGATCACCAACGTGTTCGAGGCGCCAAGCGGGGGCGTGCTGCGCCGGCGCATCGTCGGCGACGGCGAGACCGTCGCGGTCCAGGCCCTGTTGGCGGTTGTCGCGCCGGCGGAGGTATCCGACGCCGACATCGACGCCTTCATCGAAACCTACAACGCCGAATTCGAAGCCGCGGCGGCCGCGGCCGCCGAAGAAGGCGGCGGACCCGAGCCCGAATTCGTCGAAGCGGCAGGACGGCGGATTTGCCACCTCAGGATGGGCGAAGGCGGCGGACTGCCCATCGTCATGCTGCACGGGTTCGGCGGCGACCTGAACAACTGGATGTTCAACCAGCCCATGCTGGCGGCCGATCGCACGACCTATGCGCTGGACCTTCCCGGTCACGGCCAGTCGGCCAAGGAGGTCGGCGGCGGCACGGTCGATGCCCTGACCCTGTTGGTCATCGCTTGGCTGGAGGCGGTGGAGATCGACAACGCCCACCTGGTGGGCCATTCCATGGGCGGCGCCGTGGCGCTGAACCTGGCGCTGAACGAACCGCACCGGGTTGCGAGCCTGACCCTGGTGGCACCGGCGGCGCTGGGCCCGGAGATCAACCACGGCTACATCACCGGGTTTATCGCGGCGGCCCGGCGCAAGGAGATGAAACCCCTGCTGCAGCAGCTTTTCGCCGACCCGGAGCTGGTCAGCCGCGACATGGTCAACGATATCCTCAAGTTCAAGCGCCTGGACGGCGTCGACGCGGCCCTGGGCGCGCTGGCGGACGGCGTGTTCCCGGACGGCGCCCAGGCGCTGATCCTGCGCGACCGGCTGGAGGCGCTCGACGTCCCGACCCAGGTGATCTGGGGCGCCGACGACCGGATCCTGCCGCCGTCCCACGCCGACGGCCTGCCGCCCGCGATCGGGGTTTATATCCTGAAGGATGCCGGCCACATGCCGCACATGGAACAGGCGTCCGAGGTGAACGGGCTGATCGGAAAGATCGTCGGATAGACCGGAACCCCCTCACCCCAACCCCTCTCCCCGCCGCACACCCCTCACCCTGAGGAGGCCGCAAAGCGGCCGTCTCGAAGGGCTTGGCAGCAACCGGCTCCACCGTGCGTCATGCAGCCACCTGCTTCGAGACGCGACGCTGCGCGTCGCTCCTCAGCATGAGGGCCTTTTTTGTGAAGGGCTTTTTGGCCCCTCGCCCTGGAGGGAGAGGGGTTGGGGTGAGGGTGTTACCGGCCCTACGGCCGCACCACGATCACGCCGACGATGTAGGCCATGTTGCCGTCCTTGTCGGTCAGAGGGCAGTCGATGCTTTCGAAACGGCGGAGGGGCTGGTCGGCGAAGGCCAGCGAGCCGGTGCAGCGGACCGGGATACCGTTTTCCACGACATCCTTGTAGTACCGGAACAACGCAGTGTTGAAACGGTTCTTCGTCTGCTCCGACACCTCTGTCGGCGCATTGCGCATGCCGGTGATGTCCATTGCCGCTTCGCCATGCAGCCTGAAGCGGAAACTGCGCGCGTCGCACCGCTGGACCAGGAAGACGTTGGACGCCAGCATGGTGTGTTCGGCAATATCGAATTGGGCCCGCGCCGGAGCGGCACCGTCATTCGCCGTGATCCACCAGTCGTAGAGCCGGCGGACATAGGGGTGCTTCAGCTGATCGGCGCACTGCAACGGCTGTTCGCGAATGTCGAAGGGTCCCTGGTGGCCAGGCCGGTTTTTGTCGTTCATCAGCACTTTCGCGTCGCTCCCCCGAACATCAGCGCGTTTGACGACCCACTTGGCGCTGATCCCGATTGTGGCGCTCGCATGTTTCAAATCTCTTATCCCGCGTCAAAAAACCCGCGCGCGGACCGGGGAACCCGCGCGCCGCGACACCGCAGGTAAGATAGTACCTTAAGACGCGACCTTCTATTCGACGGTGACGGATTTCGCGAGATTGCGCGGCTGGTCGACGTCGGTGCCTTTGATCACGGCCGTGTGATAGGCCAGAAGCTGCACCGGGATGGTGTAGAGGATCGGCGCGACGAAAGGATCGACCACGGGCAACTCGATACAGGCAAAGGGCTTCGCCTGACGCGTCATCCGCTCGATCCCGGGGGCATCGGAGATAAAGACGACCTTCCCGCCGCGGGCGATCACTTCCTGGACGTTGGCGGCCGTCTTGTCGAAAAGGGCGTCCGACGGCGCAATCACCACGACCGGGACGGTCTCGTCGATCAGCGCGATCGGCCCGTGTTTCATCTCGCCGGCGGCGTAACCTTCGGCGTGGATGTAGCTGATTTCCTTCAGTTTCAAGGCCCCTTCCAGGGCGATCGGGAAACTGGGGCCACGCCCCAGATAAAGCACGTCCCGCGCCTCGGCCACCTCCTGGGCAATCGCCGCGATCGCCTCGTCGTGGTTCAGCACCTCGGCCGCCCGTCCCGGCACTTCGGCCAGCGCCGCAGCCAATTGCGCCTCGCGATCCCGCTCCAGCGTGCCGCGCGCCTTGGCCGTGGCGATTGCCAGGGCGGCCAGAGCGGTCAGTTGGGTGGTGAAGGCCTTGGTCGAGGCGACGCCGATCTCCGGCCCCGCAAGCGTCGCCAATACCGCCTCTGATTCCCGCGCGATTGTGGATTCCGGCACATTGACAACCGAAAGTATGTGTTGGCCGCGCCGGGCGCAGAGCCTGAGCGCCTCCAGCGTGTCCATGGTTTCTCCGGACTGGGAGATGAACAGGGACAGCCCGCCCGCTTCCATAGGAGGGTCCCGGTATCGCAGCTCGGAGGCCAGGTCCACTTCGACCGGCACTCGCGCCAGCGTTTCCAGCCAGTATTTGGCGACCATCCCGGCCAGGGCCGCCGTGCCGCAGGCCGAAATCGTGATCTTCGGCACGCTGGCCAGGTCCACCGACAGCGGCGGCAGCGTAATCGTGCCCAGGGCCGGGTTCAGCACCGCATGCAGCGTGTCGCCGATGACGCTGGGCTGCTCGAAGATCTCCTTCTGCATGAAGTGGCGGTAGTTGCCCTTGCCGATCAGCGCGCCCGACAGTTCGGTCTCGCGCACTTCGCGCTCGGCCTCGTTGCCGCTCTCGTCGAAGATTTTCGCGCCGGTGCGCGTCACCACCGCCCAGTCGCCTTCTTCGAGATAGCAGATCTTCTTGGTCAGCGGCGCCAGCGCGAGCGCGTCGGAACCGAGGAACATCTCGCCATCGCCATAGCCGACCGCCAGCGGGCTGCCGCGCCGCGCACCGACCATCATGTTGTGCTCGCCGGCAAAGATGATCGCCAGCGCAAACGCGCCCTCGAGCCGCCGCAGGGTCGCCGCCACCGCCTGGGTGGTCGACGCGCCGCCATCGAGCTCGCGGGTGATCAGCGCGGCGATCGCTTCGGTGTCGGTATCGCTTTCGAAGTTGTAGCCGGCGTCGGCCAGTTCGGCGCGCAGGCTCTGGAAATTCTCGATGATGCCGTTGTGCACCACCGCGACCCGATGGGTCGCGTGGGGATGGGCGTTGGCCTCGTTGGGCACCCCGTGGGTCGCCCAGCGGGTATGGCCGATGCCGACATCGCCGGGCAGCGGGTTGGCGTCGAGCTCGGCCGCCAGGTTGACCAGCTTGCCCTCGGCGCGGCGGCGCTCGATGCGCCCGTTGACCAGGGTCGCTACGCCGGCCGAATCATAGCCGCGATATTCGAGCCGCTTGAGCCCGTCGAGCAACTGCGGCGCCACTTCGCCGGAACTCAGAATACCGATGATGCCGCACATGAGCGATCTAGCCCTTCGCCTTCTTGGGTTTGGCCGCCTGATGGCGCTGGCGGAACGACGTCGCCCAGCCGGGCTTTTCCTCCTGGGTCGCGCGCTCGATGGCGAGCGCATCGGCCTCGACGTCGCGGCCGATGGTGCTGCCGGCGGCGACGATGGCGCCGGCGCCGATGGTCACCGGCGCGACCAGCGCGGTGTTCGATCCGATGAAGGCGTTGGCGCCGATGATGGTTTCGTGCTTGTCGAAACCGTCGTAGTTGCAGGTGATGGTGCCGGCGCCAATATTGGCTTCGGCGCCGACCGTGGCGTCACCGATATAGCTCAGATGGTTGGCCTTGGCGCCGTCGCCGAGCACCGCGTTCTTGATCTCGACGAAATTGCCCACTCGCGCGCCGGCGCCGATATCGGCGCCCGGCCGCAGCCGCGCGAACGGGCCGATCACCGCGCCCGCCGCCACCGTCGCCCCTTCGAGATGGCTGTAGGATTTGACCTCGACTTCGTCGCCGATGGTCACACCGGACGCGAACACCACGTTGGGGTGGACCGTCACATCCCGGCCCAGCGCGGTGTCGTGGGACAGCCACACCGTCGAGGGGTCGACCAGCGTGGCGCCGCCGGCCATCGCGCGGGCGCGCAATTCGGTCTGCACGATGGCCTCGGCGACGGCGAGATCGGCGCGGCTGTTGACGCCCATCAGCTCGGCTTCGCCGGCTTCAACGACCGCCGTCTGCAACCCGCCGCCGTGCGCCAGCGCAACGATGTCGGTGAGGTAATATTCGCCCTTGGCGTTGTCGGTCCCGATCGCATCGAGCAGGCCGAACAAATGCGTGCCGGATATCGCCATCAGGCCGGAATTGCACAGGCCGATGTCGAGCTGCTCGGCGGTGGCGTCCTTGGCCTCGACGATCCCGGTCAGCGCGCCGTCGTCATCGGTCACCAGGCGGCCATACTGGCCGCCGTCGGACGGCCGAAAGCCGACGACCACGACCGCGGCGCCGCCGGCACAGGCGGAAGCCGCAGCGCGCATGGTATCGGCGCTCACCAGCGGCGTGTCGCCATAGAGAACCAGAACCGGGCCGCCGAAATCTGCCAGTTGTTCGCGGGCGGCCTTGACCGCGTCACCGGTGCCCAAACGCTCGCTCTGGATGCAAACCGGATGGGGTGCGACGGCAGCGGCGACCTCATCCATGCCGGGCCCGACGACGACCGCGACCCGCTCCGGCGCCAACGCGTCGACCGTCTCGAGCAGGTGCGCCACCATCGGCCGCCCGGCGAGCGGATGCATGACCTTGGGCAGCGCCGATTTCATGCGCGTGCCGAGACCGGCGGCAAGGATAAGGACGGCAACAGGCGTGTCAGGCATCGTCGTGCATTCAGATGGCTTCAAGCGGCCTTTCGGCAGGGATCATTCCGCCGCGGAACGGCCGGCGGACAGTGCCACAGCCGGGCGAATCGATCCAAGTCACTAATTATTCGCGATTATTGCAGGCACCAGTATGTCAGACTTCGCCACTTTGTCGCCTTCACTCGGGCAGGTGCGCGAACGCCTCAGCCGGCACCAGCCGCAGGCTCTCGCCGGCCGCCTCCTGCGCCCCGTAAGGCTGCAGGGTCGAGGTGTTGCGCTTCTCGAAATAGAGCAAGTCGAGCGGGTACCAGCCGGTCGCGTTCCCATCACGTTGGCGTGCAGGCGCTACACACCGCTGTGAGCGAAGGGAAGAAAATGGGGTGTAAGGCGGACTTGAAAGGTTAATCGGCGGCGCCGAAGACCAGCGTGCCGTCGGCGCGCTGCGCCCGCGCGAGATGGGCGAAGCCGGTGCCCCACGGGGTGTGGAGTTGCAGGCGTACTGGAACCCGGCCGGCGCCGGTGCCGACATCGGCCAGCCAGATGTCGATGGTGATATTGTTCATGCGCTCGTCGTCGCGCTTGAAACCGGCGATGCGCTGGAAACGCATTTGGCAGCCTTCGGCCTCGCCGGCATAAGCCGCATAGTTGCTGGCTTTCAATGTCGTGCGGCCGAGCGGCGTAAGCTGAGCGTCATAGCGGCGCCGGCCGTCGTAAACCGCGGTGGCCGGCGGGCATAGCGGCCCAGTGGCGTTGGCCAGCACGATGGCGGTCACCGCGCTCATGGGGTCGACGGCGCCGGGCAAAAGATCAGGCGCGACGGCCCGATCCGGCCGTTCGCTATAAGGCGGCTCGGCGCGCACTTCGGCCGGCGTGCCGGCCTGGTAGGCGATCTCGACCGAGCGCACCTTGCCGCGCCAGCTATTGGCACGGCGGTGGTGCTGCGGGACGATGCTGGCCTGCTCTTGCAGCGCGCCGGCGCTCGTCGCATCGAGCCGCCAGTCGAACATCCAGCCGATGAGGCCGGCCGATTCCAGCCGCGCATCGGTGCGGTAGCGGCCGCCCGCGAGCGTGACGTCGAAATCGAGCGATAGCGCGCGAAAGCCGCTTTTGTAGACGTCGTAGGACAGGCGGAAACCATTGCCGCCGGGTGCGCCATCGACGCCTTGCCGCGGCGCGGTGGGCACGGCCGCGCTCTCGGTCGGCAACGCTGCATCCGACGCCGCCAGGCGCGCCGGCCAGGGTGTGAGGGCTATCGTCACAAGCGCGCCGGCAAGGACCGCGTTTCGCAAGATCATTCGCATGGCACGCCCTATAGCATAATGACGCGAATTGGGCACCCTTGCGCGGCGCGGCGGCGCTTGACTCCGAGGATCGGCCGACCCTATAGACCGGCGGTCGACCGTTGCCCGGCGGGCGCGTAGCTCAGTGGTAGAGCACTCGTTTCACATGCGAGGGGTCGCTGGTTCAAATCCAGCCGCGCCCACCAGTTCGGCCCTCTTCGCGAATGGCTCCGCCCCATCACGCCCTCGCCGGCGCCGACACCCGGAAGAACAGGCTGTAGATCACCGGCACCACGCCAAGGGTCAGCAGGGTGCCGAACGCGAGGCCGAACGAGATCACCACCGCCATGCCGGAAAACAGCGGGTCGTTCCAGACGATCAGCGGCGCCAGGCCGAGCAGCGTGGTGATGGTGGTCATCAGGATCGGCCGCAAACGGGATACGGAGGCGGTGACGATCGCGGTGTAGGTATCGGAGCCGCCTTGCTCCTCCGCCTTGATACTGTCGATCAACACGATACCGTTGTTGATGATGATCCCGGCGAGGCTCAACAGGCCGAGCAGCGGCATGAAGCCGAACGGTGCGCCCATGACCACCAGCCCGACGACCGAGCCGACAAAGGCCATGGGGATGGTCAGCAGGATAATGCCGGCGCGCCGGAACGAATTAAACTGCCAGGTCAACAGCACAATGATGAGGAATCCGGCCAAGGGGAAATTGGCGAACAAATGCCCCTGGGCGATCTCGGCATTCTCCAGCTCGCCGCCAAGTTCCCACCGATATCCAGGCGGCAGGTCAAGGCTGTCGAGCGCCGGCTGCATGGCTTCGACCAGCTGCCCCGCTTGCAGGTGAAGGTGCTTGGCGCTGACGGTGACCGTGCGCTCCAAATTGCGCCGGTTGATCGTATAGGGCACCCAGATCCCTTGAATGTCGGCGATCTGGGTCAGGGGCACGTTGGTGCCGCGTCCTGACGAGTAGACGTCGAGCGACCGCAGGCTGGCGAGTTCGTTGCGCTCCGCCTCTTCGCCCCGGAATACCACCGGAATGACGGCATCGCCTTCACGGTAGTCGGTAATCGGCGCCCCGCTGACAAACGCGTTCAGGGTATTGGCGATATCGGCGGACGTCACCCCGGCGCGGCGCGCACGGGTTTGGTCGACCTTCACGTCGGCTTTGAGGACTCTGTTCTCCCAATCCTGCTCGATTTCGACGGTGCCGGGAATGGCGCGAAAACCGGCCAACAGATGCTCGGCCCGGTCGATCAACACATCTTCGTTCGGACCGCTGAGGCGAAACTCCACCAAACCGGTTTCCGAGGGACCGAACCACAGGGCTTTTGGCTTGGCTTGGGCTTCCGGGAAATTTGCGTCTAGATAGGTGCGTGTCCGCTCAACCAGTTGGGGCACCTGATCGTTGCTCTCGGTCTCCACCAGAATAAACGCGACGTGCGGGTCGGGGTTGATCGGCGATAGCGACAGAAAAAACCGCGGGCCGCCGCTGCCGGCGTAGGCAACCGCGCCGGTGATTTCGGGATTGATGGATTCGTCGAGCAGCCAGTCAGCGGTGCCCTGGACGACCCGCGTCGTCTCGTCGATATGGGCACCGGCTTCGAGGTCGATATAGAGGAGGAACTGGTTGCGGTCGTTAGGCGGGAAAAATTCCTGCACGACATTTCGCGCCAGGGAACTAAGCCCCACCAACACGACGATGACCGCAATGATAAAGATTGTCCTGTTGCGCATGATCGTTTCGAGCAGCGCCTTATAGCGGCGATAGAAGCCGGTATCGTAGAGATCCGTCTGGCCGGCTCCCTCGGCCGCCTTCGGCGCTTTCATGAACCAGTAGCTCACGGTCGGCGTCATGTACAAAGACATGAACCACGATCCCAAAAGGACCAGGATCACGACTTGGCCGATCGAGACGGTGTACTCGCCGACACTGCCGATCGCCAAGGCAATCGGCATGAAGGCGAGGATCGTCGTCAACGTCGAGGTCAGTAGCGGCAACCCGAGGCTGCGCCCCGCCGCAATCGCCGCCTGCTTGCGATCTTCGCCAATGGCGATCCGATTGCGGATGTTTTCCGCCATAACGATGGCGTTATCGACCATCATGCCCAGCGCGATGATCATGGTGGCGATCGACATGCGCTGCAGTTCGACGTCGAGCACCGACATGCCGATTAGGCCGAGCAGCATGACCAAAGGTACGAAAGATCCGACGATCAGGCCGGTCCGTAGGCCGAGGAACAAAACCACCACGACCAGCACGATCACCAGGGTCTGTGCGAGATTGCTGACGGCGCCGTTGACCGCCGCTTCCACCAGGGTTGGTTGGAATGTGGCGTATTCCAGAAAGAAACCGAAGGGCAGCGCCAGTTCGATTTCGTCGACGCTCCGGGTCAACCGCTCGCCGAATTCGACCGCGTTGACGCCATCCAGGATCGACACGCTCAGGACAACCGCTGGCCGGCCATTGAAAAAGACCGGCCGATCGGCGGGATCCTGGTAGCCCCGGGCAACGGTAACAATATCTCTTAAAGGAATGGTCTCGTCCGACCCGGGGACCGGGATCAGCGTATCGGCAATCTCGGCCACGCTGTTGAAGGTACCCGACGGCTCGATAAACACGCGGCGGCCATTAGCGTCGATTTCGCCGCCCGGCAAGATGATGTTTTGCGCCCGCAGCGTTTCGGCGATCACCCCCGGCCGGATGCCCAGACGGGCCAGCCGGGCGTTCGAGATGTCGAGGAAAACCCGCTCCTGCTGAACGCCGAAGGTCTCGATCTGCTCGACGCCTTCGAGCGCATCGAGTTTGCGGCGCGCGTCGCGCGCCACACGGCGCATGTCCTCGAGCGAAAAACCGTCGCTCCAAATGGCAATAGTCGCGACTGCCGTGAGACCGAAATCGTCATTGACGAACGGGCCGAAAGTACCGGCGGGCAATTGCGGCGCCACATCGAGCATCTTGTTGCGCAGATCCTTCCAAATCAGCGGGATATCATCGCCGCGCACCCAATCTTGCAATTCGAGATGGATTTGCGTTCCACCGTCTTTCGTGAACGACCAGATATCTTCGACTTCACCGATCTCGCGGATCTTCTCTTCGATCTCTAAGGTGATCAGTTCTTCGACCTGGTAGACATTCATGCCGGGGAAAAACGCCGTGACGATCGCCTCGCGAATCTCGACCGAGGGATCTTCCAGGCGGGGAAAGTCGAGAAATACGAGAAACCCGATAATGGGAATGCCGATCAGGACCATGACGGTGATCCTGTTCACTTCGATCGCAAATTGCGTGATCTTACCGAACATCCGGCTGTAACCTGTTTATTGCGGTGGCGTTAGCTGCCAGCGGCTGCCACCGCCGGCGCCAGAAGCTCGACTCGTTGACCGTCGACCAGGAAATTCACCCCGGCGGAGGCCAGAATGTCGCCGGCATTAATCCCGGTCACCGCAAGCACATTGCCTTCCAGCGCCGCCCCGCCCTTCACGGGGGTGCGCTTCACCGTGGAACTCGCCCGGTCGTAGACGAATACGAAGCCTTCGTTTGGCGCATTACCCGGCGCCACTGCCGACAGCGGCACCAGATAGCCGGGTTCCTCGTTTTGGCGCGCGAGCAAAACTGACACTTCGGCCGTCATCCCGGTGCGGATCGACGGCGGCGGTGCCACGAGCGCCGCCTTGACCGGAAAGACATTGCCGCGGCCCGAAGCGCTGCCGATTTCGGTTATGACAGCATCGGTCGGTTCGTCGAGTTGTGGGATATTGACGGCAACCGGCATCCCCAGCGTGATTTCCGAAATAGAGGTTTCGGGCACGCCGATTGCCGCCTCGAAGCCGCCCTGCGCGTCGATCTGAAACAATTCCTGGCCGGCCTGCACCTCGACGAACGGGTCAATCGTTCTGCTTGAGATAAAGCCGTCGAAGGGAGCGACGAGGACGGTATTCCTGAGGTCCCGCTGCGCCAGATTGAGCCGGGCAACCGAGTAGCCAACCCGGGTCTCGGCAGAACGGGCGTCGCGCTCGGCCGTGTCGAAGCGCGCGCGCGCCACCCAGCCCTGCTCGTAAAGCGTCGCCTGGCGCTCGAATTCAGCCTGCCGTTCTCCCGCCACCGCGCGCGCCTGGTCCAGGTCGGCTTGCGCCGCCTTGACGTCCAGCTCGTAAGGCTCCTGATCGAGCACCGCGAGCCTTTGACCGGCCGTCACCTGATCGCCCTGGTTGACCAGCACCTCGAGGACATTGCCGCCGACCTGGAAACTCAAGGAGGAAGAATCGCTGGCCTCGATGACACCGGAGAACCGGCGCACCTGACCGCTGGCGACCTCCGTCACGGTGAAGGTTCTGATCGGCCGCACTTGCTCGGCCACCGGCGGCGGATCTTCGCCACACGCGGCCAAGGGAACGGCCAGAAATAGACTCAAGAGAATTCGGTTGAAACCCAGCCGCATTTCAAACTCCCCCCCAAGGTGTAACACTGTGGCGGACTTGCCGCCGGCGGCCATGAACGAAGCCTGAGCTTATACAACCTCGCACACCGTTGAAACCCGTCACCAGTTCAGATTCGAGTGAAAACAAAAACCAAGAGCAGTTTCCCAACCTCCCCAACCGGTTGGAAATTCCGCGCCGACGACCTACTTCTTCGCTCGCTCACCACTTTAAAGATGGCCGGACCATGGGACGTTTCGAAGATATCTACCAGCGCGCCGCCAAGCGCAAGGGCGGCGCCGTCGCGCTCGAAAAGCTGTTACCGAAACCGAAGACGGCCGCCGAGCTCGAGGCGACACCGGACGACCGCTACCTCGCCGGCATGACCAAGTGTGTCTTCAACGCCGGCTTTTCGTGGAAGGTCGTCGAGCAAAAGTGGGACGGGTTCGAGCAGGCGTTTTTCGGTTTCGAGCCGCGCCGGGTCGTCGCGCTGAACGATGAAGACCTCGATGCGCTGATGCGAAACCCGCAGATCATCCGCCACGGGCAAAAAATCCGGGCGACCCGCGACAACGCCCGCTTCGTCCTCGACCTCGCCGAAGCGCATGGCAGCGCCGGCCGGTTCTTCGCGACTTGGCCTGCCGACGATTTCGTCGGGCTGTGGACCCTGCTGAAAAAGCGCGGCAGCCGGCTCGGCGGCGCGTCGGGACAGTACTTCCTGCGCTTCGCCGGCATCGACACGCCGATTTTGTCGCGCGACGTGGTCGCCGCCCTGATCGGCGCGGGTGTGGTCGACAAAAATCCCACCGCGCAGCGCGACCTCAAGGCTGCGCAGGCCGCCTTCAACGCCTGGCGGGCGCAGAGCGGCCGCAGCTTGAGCGAGATCAGCCGAATTCTCGCCTGCAGCGTCGGCTAGGCTTGCGCCGGACCATCAGAGTAAAAGGTGCACGTCAGGCGTGGATCACGCTGCCTTGACGTTGTCGAGGAAGCCGGAGATGGCGTCCTGGAGCTCAGCGGCCTGCTGCGACAGTTGCATCGAGGCTTCGAGCACCTGCGAGGCTACCGAGCCGGTCTCCTGCACGCCGCGCGACACATCGGCGATGTTTGCCGACACGTCCTGCGTGCCGGTCGCGGCCTGCTGGATGTTCTGGGCGATCTCGCGCGTCGCCGCATCCTGCTCCTCGACCGCAGAGGCCACGGTCGTCGACACCTCGCTAATCTCGCCGATCGTTTTCGCGATCGCCTCGATCGCGCTCACCGCATCGGTCGTCGAGGCCTGGATCGATGCGATCTGGCCGCCGATTTCCTCGGTCGCCTGCCCGGTCTGATTGGCCAGCGATTTAACCTCGGACGCGACCACGGCGAAGCCTTTGCCGGCCTCGCCAGCGCGCGCGGCTTCGATCGTCGCGTTGAGCGCCAGCAGGTTGGTCTGGTCGGCGATATCGTTGATCAAGCTGACCACTTCGCCGATCTTGTGTGCCGCCGAGACCAGGCCTTCGACCTTGGCGTTGGCGGCCTCGGCCTCGCGGACCGCGTTCGAGGCGATCTCCGACGAATGGCTGACGCGGCGCGAAATCTCCTGGACCGACGCCGTCATCTCCTCGGTCGCCGAGGCTACGGTCTGCACATTCACCGACGCCTCTTCCGAAGCACTTGCCACGGCGGTGGAACGTTGGCTGGCTTGATCCGCCGTCGCGGTCATCGCGTTGGCCGACGATTTGAGTTCGTCGGTGGCGCCGATCACACCGGAAAGCACCTGCTTGGCGGCCGCGTCGAAGTCCTCGATCATCTTGCTGAGCTTGGCCGCACGTTCGCTCTCGTCGCGCAATCGCTGTTCTTCGGCGGCGCGGGCTTTGGCTTGGTCGGCTTCCAACTTTTTGCGGTCGATCGCATTTTGCTTGAACACCTCGACGGCGCGCGTCATCGCGCCAATCTCGTCCTTGCGGTCGACGCCAACGATCTCGACCTCAAAGTTGCCGCTCGACAGATCGCTCATGATCTCGGTGGTCTGGTGGATTGGACGCGCGATATTCCGGCTGAGCAGAAAGGAGATCAGCAACCCGATCAGCACCGTGACCCCGATCAAGACAAAGCTTATTTGGCGCGAGTGGCCGATCGATTGATTCGCGTTGGTACGGAAGGCGTACCCGAAGGACGAAACAGATTCGACGAGCAAGTCAAGTTTGTCGACGATGGTCGCGGATTGCGCCATCGCGGCTTCGGCACGCGCCGGATCGCCGTCTGCCAAAGCGGCGCTGAAGGTTTCCCAAAACGTCGTCCCGATCTCCTCGATCTCTCCCACCAATTGCTCTACCTCGGTCCCGGCCATACGCTCGTGCGCCACTTCGAGATCGCCGATGAAACTATCGTAGACGTCGGCAGCTTCCTCGATGCTGTCCTGCGTCAGCGCGCCTCGACGCGCATTGTCCACCAGGATTGTTGTCTGTTCGCGCAGAAGCAGGAAATTCGCTGCAGCCGAGCGCGTGAAACTGATCGCCATGAGCGGCTTGTCGTAGATTTCGATAGCGAGCTTACCAAGCGAATTGGCCGACAGCATTCCGGCGGCGCCGCCAAAGGCGGCCATCGCGATAACCAGGCAAAACCCGAGGGTCAGTTTCATACGGATCGTCATCTGCGTTTACTCCTGGGTGCGGCCTTGCATTGGTCTACGCCCCTATTGCCGGACATTGCCCGGGATCACTGGCGCTCAACGCCATGTCCGTGCTGCCCGCTATTGCCTTTTTGGTCTTCTGTACGCCGGTCGCGCGGTATAAACCGGGCCTCGTCCTCGTCGAAATAGGTGAGCATCCGCTTGCTGTATTGCTTTACCTCTTGCGCCGTCGGTTTGTGGAACCCGCCTTCCGGCGTGCGCTTGCCAACAATGACCGAGCCGTGCATGCCAAGGAAAAGATGCGGGATGCAGTGGTATTCGTAGGTGCCCTCCACCGTGAAAGTGTGCGACCAGGTTTCTCCGGTTTTCGTCATGATTTCGCTGGCGAAGCCCTGTGCGCCCTCGGGAAAACCGTCGGGATAGGTCACCACATTGTGCTCTTCGGCGGCCTGGTTGACCCAGGTCACGGTATCGCCGGGCTGAATCGTCAGATCGCGCGGTGAAAACTGCATCTGCAGGTTCTTGTAGTCGGTTATCACCAGCACCGTGTGCTCGGCGGCCGACGCCGCTGTGCCGAACAACAGAACGATCCCGGCAAGGGCACCCGCAAACGTCAGAGTCTTGGTTTTATGTGACATCGATAAAGCCTTTGCGAGCTACCGGGGTTCAGCGCCTATTCCACTTACACAGAAATCCGCGGAAGTGCCGAACCCTGCCGCATTACTGGACGACGATCGTCAGCTTCATCTTCGGGTGAATGGCACAACGTACCTTGAGGGTGCCGGGAGAAGAGAAGGTGTGGCTTACCGTCGTACCCGGCTCTTGCCCGCCAAGGTCGAACGCGTGCCCCGCGGTGGTCGAGTGGATATTGTGCGTGATCTTATCGTCATTGACGAATTTGACGGTGTCGCCGACGCTGATGGTAATTTTGGATTCCGAGAATTTCTTCCCGGCCTGGGTAATGGTCACATCCGCCGCCTGGGCAGATGTGACCGCGATTAGAAAAGCTATTCCAACGCCCAGGCATGTTGCCGCAAATCGCATAATGGGCCCCCTTTAAGTTTGATGTCTCTAGGCACTCAGCGCGGCAGCTGGACGAACGTCACCGGCGCGTCGTCGCTCGTGAGCGTGCCGAGGAATTCCTCCAGATCCCGTTTTTCCTGAGCCGTCAGGTTGAGCGGGTAGATCTCGTCCGACCGGCTCGGGCGGACTATGCCGGCGCGGTCGTAATGTTCGATCACCTCGGCAAGGGTGCTCAAGGAACCATTGTGCATGTAGGGCCCGCGGCGATCGATGTTGCGCAGACCGGGTGTTTTGAAGGCATGCTGCATCTTCTCGATCTTCGGCAGCTGCGCACCGCGGCCGATATCGCCATCGTTCAGGCCGATATCGTGGAAACTATCGTCCGTGAAGCGCCAGCTGGAATGACAGGCGACGCAATTGGCCTTGCCGTTGAACAGTTCGAAGCCACGTTTGGCAGCAGCCGAGATGGCCCGATCGTCACCGTTGATCCAACGGTCGAACGGCGCCTCGCCGGAGACGACGGTGCGCTCATATGTGGCGATCGCGATGGCGATTTTTTCCGCCGTGATTTCCGTCGACCCGTCGAATGCTGCGGCGAACATGTCGCGGTATTCTGTGATCTTTTCCAGCTTGGGCAGCAAATCGTCGAGCGACATGGCCATCTCGGCTTCCGAGGTTATCGGGCCCATGGCCTGCTCTTCCAGCGTATCGAAACGGCCATCCCACATGAAGACTTCGCCCCAGGCGCCGTTAAGGATCGTCGGCGAGCGGCGGGCCAATTCGTTCGTCCCATGGCCGACACCGCGCGCCAGGCCGTCACCCCAGGCAAGGCTGGGATTGTGGCACGTCGCGCACGAGATGATGTTCGACTTGGAGAGACGCGGGTCGAAATAAAGCGCCTTGCCGAGGTCCCACTTGGCCTCGGTGTACGGGTTCTCCTCGGGGAACGGGATCGAATCCGGGCGCTTGTATTTCGGCATGACACGCTCCAGCACGACTGTTTGGTCTCCGCGGGTCACAGCGAGCTGCTGTGCCAGCGAGACGTCACCTTCGAAGGCCACCGCCGCGAAAGATCCGCCCAGCAACGAAACGGCAGCTATCGCCGCTAATGATGTTTTGATCGCCATTTTGATCTGCTCCTCAACTACTTGATCGCGGTAGCGCGCTCGCGTCACTAAGTCGTCACTAAGTGTTGAGCAGGTACATACAAAGATACTTTGAAAGCTTTCTTAACAGGGGGGCAAAAAAAAAGATACTTTGACCGCTTTCTGAGCAGGGGGAGCAAAAAAGTGAAGCCCGCAATGGTGGGCGGGATAAAGGCGTCATGCGCTTGGCGGCGGTCAAGCGACGGACCGGCGCCCGGCCCATCGCGATTGCTTGGCATCAAAGCCGGGCGATGTAGTAGTATGTTACCTTTGTAAGACATATATCGGTCACGCCGACGATGTTATTGACGCCAAAATTCCTGATGATGTTGGCGCGATGCACCTCGACCGTTCGGGTGTTGAGACCAAGATCTTCGGCGATCTGTCTGGTGTGCTGACCGGCGACCAAAGAAGTAAGAATTTCGCGTTCGCGCTTTGTTAGGCGAGCAAGCAGCGCCGTCGCTTGCGGGCATCTGCCGTAGTCTTCAAAACGCGATTCCGCCACTGCCCGGGCTTGGCCGACGAGCGCCATAAGCTGGCCCGCTCTTGCGCCCAGACCGCTTTGCGCCATATCAAGCGAAAATAGCGCCTTTAAGCGACGTGGTCGCCGGCCTGATCGGCGAGGGTGTGGTCGACAAAAATCCCACCGCGCAGCGCGACCTCAAGGCCGCGCAGGCCGCCTTTAACGCCTGGCGCGCGCAGAGCGGCCGCAGCTTGAGCGAGATCAGCCGAATTCTCGCCTGCAGCAAAGATTAGGCCCGCGCGGTTACCGGCGCGGGCCTTCAAATCAAAAGCTAACGTTTAAGAGCGGCTTACGCGGCCTGCTGAATGTTGGCGAGGAAGTCGGCAACAGCGTTCTGCAAGTTGTCCGATTGCTGCTGCAGGGTCTCCGACGCGGTGAGGACCTGCTTGGCGACCTCGCTCGATTCGGCGACGGTCTGCGAAACACCGGCGATGTTTTGCGAGACCTCCCCAGCGCTCTCCGCCGCCTGGGTGACGTTGCCGGAAATTTCCTGCGTCGCCGCCCCCTGCTCCTCGACCGCGGAAGCGATGGACGAGGCGACTTCGTTGATCTCCTCGATGGTCGCGCCGATCTTCTGGATTGCCTCGACCGATTCGCTTGTGGCCGACTGGATCGCGGTGATTTGGCCCGCGATCTCGTCGGTTGCCTGCGCCGTCTGACTGGCCAAGGACTTGACTTCCGAGGCGACCACCGCAAAGCCCTTACCGGCCTCGCCGGCGCGCGCCGCCTCGATGGTGGCGTTGAGCGCCAGCAGGTTGGTCTGGTCGGCAATGTCGTTGATCAAGCTCACCACTTCGCCGATCTTCTGCGCTGCTTCGGACAGGCCCTGAACCTGTTCGTTGGTCTGGCGCGCTTGCTCGACAGCGTTCGACGACGACTGCGCACTGTGGCTGACCTGCCGCGAGATTTCCTGGATCGAGCTCGAGAGCTCTTCGGTGGCGGAGGCGACGCTTTGCACATTGGCGTTGGCCTCTTCCGAGGCCGCCGCGACCGCACCGGTGCGGCTACTCGTGCTGTCGGCCATCGACGTCATCGATTGCGCCGACGACTTCATCTGCCCAGCCGCCGAGCCGACATTTTCGATGATCTTGCCAATCGATGCCTGGAAGGTCGCGGCCATTTCTTTCATCGCCTCGCGCTTCTCGGCCTCGGCTTTGGCGGCGGCCTCTGCTTCGCTGCGCTTCTGCTGCTCGCGCAGGCGTTCGGTCTCGAGAATGTTGTCCTTGAACACCTGGACAGTCGAGGCCATCTCGCCGATTTCATCGTTGCCGGATGCCGGCACGTCGACCGAAGTATCGGAGTCGGCGAGCGCCCGCATGACGTGGTTCAGCCGGTTGACGCGACGGGAAATTCCCCTTGCGGTTATGGTACCGGTGATGAGCGTGGCGGCGATAGCAACCAAGCTGATGGCGCCAATAGTCCAAATAAAAGTTTGCTTACCAGCAGCCATCTCAGCGATCTGCGAGGCGCCAACAAGGGCAATACCAACGAGCACCAGTAGGGCAGCCGCAGCTATTGCCATGCTCAAATAAAACCGTGCGGCGAACGTGCCGAAGGGAGTGGACAGACCTTTGAAAATATTTCCCAGTACCATCGATCAAACTTTCTGATTTATTGTTTGTGATATGGCAAGGCGGATGATCGCAAGGTTTACGCTTCACCCATTAACGCTAAATGAATACATGGACACCGCGCTGTTAATTACTTGATGGCGTATTCGCGACAGACCGATACAAAGGAAACAAGGCCGCCGCGGCAGAGCATTCATATCACTTGCGGGATAATACGCCGCGACGCGGCTTAGCAATCGGCTACCGTTCGGGCGATATCACCACGTGCGGGGTGACGGCCGTCTGCGATCAGCCTGCCAACTCAAATCTTACGAGCCGACCAAGACGCGAATAATTCTCTCTGTCCAGTTCCGACGACCGGTTCTTTATCCGCCGTTTGATCTTCGGCCGCTTCGACGTCGATCGGTTCGATGAGCTTCGCCTCGTCTCGGCAACAGGACAAACGAGCGGCTTCGATGACCTTGGCGACTGCGGCGCTGAGCGCGCCTTTCGTCACCAGGATCAGCGGCTGCTCGATCGCACGGTCGGTTGTGACGGCAGGAACGCTGGCATCGACCGTCTTTTCGATCGCAATACCGGTCGCCTGCGGCACCCGGCCGACGACCTTGACCACCTGCGGTGCGTTCGGCAAAGCGCGGACGTTAGCGGTAATCTCGCCGCCGCCGAGAACTTCCTTCTCGACCATCGAGCGCACACCGCCGCCTTTTCACTCGGCGACCACGACGATCGCCGCCTCGTGCGGCAGCATGATGTTGGCGGCAACCTTTGTCGAACCGCTGACGTTCGCCGCGGCGGCCTGCGCCACACCGGTCAGACCGATGGTCATCGCGGCGGCAACCAAGCCTGTCTCGAGGCGTGCAAAAATAGATCTTTACTCCATTTTATTTACGCTGCCGGGCAAGGGTTTCCCGAGATTATGAAAAAAACGTGTTGGCAGGACGCCGACAGCGAAATACCGGCAAAGCCGGTGTGCACCTGTTTACGCTTGGCCTATGACCGATAAGTGAACACGGAGGCACCGCCTGCGTTATCGCTTTATTCAGGTTTGGCGAATGACTGTGCCGAAATATAATTGGCCGTCGCGGGCCGCATTTAATCCATGGGCGATGGCGTCAGGCCCCGCGAGTCTATGGCAATCAGGCGCTGTCAAATCATCAGCGCCGCATTTCTGGTTGGCGGCGCCTGTGTTTGAACTGCACTATTGAAATTGACCAGGTCAGGAACGGGGGAATAAATCCCCCTGTCCGGCGACATTCTTGGACTTTTTGTCCACCGCCTGGTTTTTGGACTCTTCGACCTCGACGGGTTCGATCAGCTGCGCATCGTCGTTGGCCACGTTATTGACCCGCCTCGACACCGGCCACGCCGTGGTGGCGTCGACAGGAGCGGGCCGCAGCAGGTCCTGGAGCACAGCAGGTTGGGTGCCGCCGTCGCCGTCGTTTAGCCACGCATCGAATTCGCCAGATCCGAGGATCACCGGCATGCGGTGGTGAATCGGCGCGAGCGCGTCGTTGGCCGCGGTGGTGATGATGGTGCAGGTTCGCAGCTCGTCACCCCCAGGCGACATCCAGGTCTCCCACAGACCGGCGAAGGTCAGCAGGCCGCCGTCGGCGGCGGCGATCCAAAATGGCTGCTTGGGGCCATCGCCCTGTTTCTGCCACTCGTAGAAACCGCTCGCCGGGATCAGGCAGCGCCGACGGCGAAATGCCGCACGGAAGGCCGGTTTCTCGGCCACCGTCTCGGCCCGCGCGTTGATCATTTTGGCGCCGATCGAGACGTCTTTCGCCCACGACGGCACCAAACCCCAGTGGAAGAACGTAGCGGTATTGCCGTCTGCCGCGCCCCCAAATTCGCCTTGGGCAGTAATGGCCGCGATTGCTTGAGTCGGCGCGATGTTGAAGCGCGGTTCAAGGTTCAGCGGCGGCGAAATGAGCGAATACGACTCGAACATGTCGTCCCAGGTATGAAGCAGTCCAAAACGTCCGCACATGGGCGTACCCTAACGTAAAAAACAGCCGGAATCGGCACAAAATATAGCGGCTGGTGTGATAGCGCACACGATATGAAGATATTTTTGCGCCGATTGTGACAAATTCACTGCAGCGCGGCGCAAACTATTGGCTTGCAATGGGTTTTGCCCCCGAGTCGATTGACGAAAACGCACAAATGAGTAAGATGTTCACGTATTGTTCACGGTGACAATAGGTCAAGATTTAGTGTTACACTCATTACTCGCGACTACATGTTGTGGAACATTCCCGGCTATCCCCTGGAAATTACCCACACCATGTGGACGACCTGGTTTCTGGTTCAAAGGGGGCATTACGTATGGATGGGTCTGCGGTCATTTCGGCGAGAAAAGACACTGTGGATAAGGTGTTCGTAGAAGAAGACGCGTCGGCATTATCACATGATGATACCGCGATCGACGGAGCAGAGAACGAACAATTGGCGCTCAACGGCGAGTCGGCCGCTACTGCCGCGCCTGTGGAAAACGATCTGGTTGGCAGCGATGCCGATACTGCCAATGTCTATCAAACAGAGCGCGTGCGAATCGTCATCGACCCCTCGCGCGACGCCAAATTGACGGCATTCGGCAAAGGAACGCTGGAAGATCGCTACCTGCTGCCCGAAGAAGCCGGCGCACCGCAGAAGCTGTTCGCCCGAGTCGCTGCCCACTACGGCGACGATTCGGCGCACGCCCAGCGGATCTACGACTATATTTCGAAATTATGGTTCATGCCGGCGACGCCGGTGCTGTCGAACGGCGGCACCAAACGCGGCCTGCCGATCTCGTGTTTCCTCAACGAAGCCTCCGATTCGCTGGAGGGCATCGTCGATCTGTGGAACGAGAACGTCTGGCTCGCCGCGCGCGGCGGCGGCATCGGCAGCTATTGGGGCAATCTGCGCTCGATCGGCGAACAGGTCGGGCGCAACGGCAAGACGTCGGGCGTGGTGCCGTTTATCCGCGTCATGGACTCGCTGACCTTGGCGATCAGCCAAGGCTCGCTCAGGCGCGGTTCGGCGGCGGTCTACCTGCCGGTCAGCCACCCGGAAATCGAGGAGTTCATCGAACTGCGCCGGCCGACCGGCGGCGATCCCAACCGCAAGGCGCTCAACCTGCATCACGGCGTGCTGATTTCCGACGACTTCATGCGCGCGGTCGAGGCCGACGAAGACTGGGCGCTGGTCAGCCCCAAAGACAACACGCCGATCGCCAAAATATCGGCGCGCGCGCTGTGGATCCGCATCCTGACCGCGCGGGTCGAAACCGGCGAGCCCTACATCGTCTATTCCGATACGGTGAATAAGAATATTCCCGAGCATCACAAGCTGGCCGGCCTCTCGGTCAAGACGTCGAACCTGTGCTCCGAGATCACCCTGCCGACCGGCAAGGACCATCTCGGCAACGAACGCACCGCGGTGTGCTGCCTGTCGTCGCTCAATCTGGAGACCTTCCTCGAGTGGAAGGACCAGCCGACGTTCATCGAGGACATCATGCGCTTCCTCGACAACGTGCTGCAGGATTTCATCGACAACGCGGCGGACTCGTTCCAACGGGCGACCTATGCGGCGATGCGCGAGCGCTCGGTCGGCCTTGGCGTGATGGGCTTTCACTCGTTCCTGCAAAACCAGATAGTGCCGTTCGAGTCGGCCACCGCGAAGGCCTGGAACAACAAAATGTTCCGCCACATCAAGGCGGGGGTCGACGCTGCGTCGGTCGCCCTGGCCGAAGAGCGCGGCGCCTGCCCGGACGCCGCCGATTACGGCATCATGGAGCGGTTCTCCAACAAGACGGCAGTCGCGCCGACCGCGTCGATCTCGATCATCTGCGGCGGCTCGTCGCCGGGCATCGAGCCGATCGCCGCCAACAGCTTCACCCATAAGACCCTGTCGGGTTCGTTCAACGTGCGCTCGAAGGCGCTCACCCGCTTGCTCGAGGAGAAGGGCAAGAACACCGAGGAGGTGTGGTCGTCGATCACCACCAACGAGGGCTCGGTGCAGCACCTCGATTTCCTCTCCGACGACGAGAAGGCGGTGTTCAAGACGGCGTTCGAGATCGACCAGCGCTGGGTGATCGATCTGGCCGCCGACCGGGCCGATCAGATCTGCCAGTCGCAATCGCTCAACGTCTTCCTGCCGGCCGACGTGCACAAGCGCGATCTGCACCAGATCCATTTCCAGGCCTGGAAGCGCGGCGTGAAGAGCCTCTACTACTGCCGCTCGAAGTCGCTGCAGCGTTCGGAGAGCGTCGCCGCGCTGTCGCCAATGGTGGACGTCACCGGCGACGAGGAAGCCGACCGCGCCGCCGCCAGCCG
>CAJICQ010000451.1_pt1 | contig 22799 bp, 22 predicted proteins | sample 9199721 | NCBI WGS metagenome assembly CAJICQ01 (sample SAMEA7708344, study PRJEB35096) | sediment metagenome | biome: marine neritic benthic zone biome [ENVO:01000025]; feature: sediment [ENVO:00002007]; material: shallow marine sediment [ENVO:03000034] sea grass bed [ENVO_01000059] ...
CCTTGCCCGTTAGGGGGTGACGAGTGTCAAATCGGGTAGGCAATGCCCTTGGCCGACTAACAAGAACGCCGACATGACCAACACGGTACAGGCGCGTTTGCGATACACCGATGGGCACGGCCATGTCCGCTTTGGGTCATCTGATCTTGCCCGGTTTTAGTGGACGGTTCAAAAAGATCCGGTTGACTGTCTTTCGAAGTCATCCGGGCTGACGTTGCCAAGGTAACCATGGCGGCGTTTGCGGTTGTAGAACACTTCGATGTACTCGAACAAATCGGCACGGGCCTCCTCTCGGTTTCGATAGCGCACCCGGTTCACGCGCTCGCGCTTGAGCAGGCCGAAGAAGCTCTCGACGGCGGCATTGTCGTAACAGTTGCCCGAGCTGCTCATGGAGCAGTCGATGCCGTGCTTGGCGAGTTCGTCGCGAAAGTCGTCGCTGGTGTATTGGCCGCCGCGGTCCGAATGGTGGACCAGCGGCCCCGCCGGCCGACGGGCCTCGACGGCCATCCGCAACGCAGCCACAACCAAGCGACGGCTCATCCAACGGCTCATCGACCAGCCCACAATGCGGCGCGAGTACAGATCCATCACGACCGCAAGGTACAACCAGCCCTGATGCGTTGGGATATAAGTGATGTCGCCAGCCCAGCGCCGGTTGGGACCATCGGCGGCGAAGTTCTGCTTGAGCAGGTTTTGCGCAACCGGATGGCTGCGATCACGCTGTGTGGTGACCCGAAACCGCCGCTTGGGACATCCTCTAAGCCGCTCCAAACGCATCAGCCGAGCGACCTTGTGGCGCCCGACACGCACCCCCTCGGCAACTAACTCAGCATGAACCCGCGGGCTGCCATAGACCCCTTTGCTGGCATCGTGGATGCGCCTGATCTTCGACAGCAGAGTGCGATCCTGCCTCACCCGAGCGCACTCCGGCCGCCGCCGCCACGCGTAGTAACCGCTGGCAGAGACTCCCAACAAACGACACATCATACGAACCGGATAACGATCGCGGCGGCAATCAATGCAGGCGTACTTCACTTCGACCGCTTGGCAAAGTACGCCGCCGCTTGCTGTAAAAAATCCCGTTCCTGCTTCACTTGCGCCAACTCGCGCTTCAACGCCGTGAGTTCCTGATCGCGGCTCACCCCGGTGCCGGGAAACGCTTCTTTACCCAATAGGGCCAGCTCGTCCCGCCAGCGGCGAAACTGCCGCGTGCTGATCCCCAACTCAGCACACACCGCTGTGTCCGTCATACCTTCTTCGCTCGCGCGTAAGATCGCTTCTCGTTTGAACTCTGAACTGTAGCGCTTGTATCGCTTCGGCTTTGTCATCTGACACCTCCCGGCGCTCTCCGCGCCTCATTCTAGGTGTCCACAAAACCAGGGCAAAACCACGTGACCCGAAGCGGACCTGCCTTGCCGGTCGCTTTAGTTACAGCCTAAGCTCGCGATGCGGGAACATCCACTGGCATACATTCGGATCAACACCGGTGTAGAAGATCGGAAAACCATCGCGGCGATACCTTGTGCTCGGCATCATATTGGTGTTTAGCCCGCCTATTATCGCTTTGGTCAAACTGCCTTTAAATTTTGATGATGTACGCGCAAGGGAGGTGAATGTAAGGGCAGGGAAAGTGTTCGATTCGGGATGGATCCGCGGCGGGAGACTAGATGTCTCGGCTTATGGGACGGTTCGACACACGAGACTTGGCCTGTCTCGCAAAACCGCTGGACCTTATCGATTTAAGATCTGTGCACACATCGGATCCCAAGAAGTACTAACGCTAAAGCAGGCCAAACTAACACGGCTTGAGATGGGCCAAGTTAAACTCGTCGATGCCGGGTTCAATCTCGACCCGGCTTGGGCCAAGCCCTATTCAGGGCCCGAACCGGAACAACACACAAGGCGTGCTGATGATTTTCTCGTTCTCGATGTCGAAATAGAGTCGCAGGAAATCTACTGCGTAGACACGTCTTTTGATCTTCGCGAAGATGAGCGGGTTGAACAGACATGCCTGAGATTCACCCGTAAATTTAGCGGTTATAGAGTTACACTCTGGGAATTGTTCGTTGGCTGGTTCGTTTATTCGGCCTGATCATCGATTGAATCGGTTTCAGATTGATATGGATGAAGATTCCAAAAACGCCCGAAGACATATTTGTGAGCACATGCGCTTACTCGCCAGCGCATCAATGCAACTAAAGTACGAATCGGATGTTCCTATCGCAGACGTCCCATGGGAACTTATAGAAATGTTTCACGGCTGGTATCATCCAAAATACCGGCCATTTGTGGAAGCATTCAACGAAGCCGAACTCAAAGACTTGGCTGCGCTTGATAAGTTGATCCATCTCGCTTCGCGAAAGCTGCGAAAGTTGCGTAAGACCGAAAGTGTTCCGGTGGCCGATCTACAAAAACTACCGGAATGGAAGCGTGTGATGGCCTTTGCGCAGGAACTGGAGACTAGAATTAAACCTGACGGCTGATCGCAAACTGATCATGTCTGGAATTGGCTATGACTTGCCCTCGGCAGATGCGGTAAATCACGTCCGGATGTGTCTCGAAAGCGGCCGCGGCCGGACCTTCGATCGCGCTTGCCCCGCGCCGATAAGAGTTGGCACGCCAGCGTATGCGTTAACCATAAGTGGGCTCGTGGCGGGCACCCGCAAATAGTTCGGAATAATCGCCGCGCTGCGGTGTTTGCCTCCTTGGAAGCCCAATTTTTATCCAACTCCAAGGAGACTCGAGAATGTCGATCGTACGAATGTTTGCCGCTGCCGCCGTTGCCACCATGGCCCTGTCGGGCGCGGCGCTCGCCCAGGGCAAGGGCGAAGCCAAATCCGACGAAATGATGAAAAAAGAAGAAATGATGAAAGAAGACATGGCCAAGGACGCCGCCATGAAAAAAGAAGAAATGATGAAAGAAGAGATGGCCAAGGACGCGGCGATGAAAAAAGAAGAAATGATGAAGAAGGACGAGATGAAAAAATAAGGCTCGAAGAAAGCGCCGACCGATTAAGCTCCAATTTGGTAGTATCCGGCGGCCCAGGGATTTTCGGCTGCCGGGTCAGTTGCTCCAAAGTTGGTGACGTAGAACGTGAGCACGGATAACAAGCGTGAGTTATTGATCGCGGAAGTACCGCGGCTCAGGCGCTATGCGATCGCGCTGTTGCGCGATCGCATCGCCGCCGACGATTTGGTTCAAGATGTGGTTTTGCGCGCCCTCGACCGTCTGCACTTGTGGCGCGAGGGCACCAACATGCGGACCTGGCTTTTTACCATCATGCACAATTTGCACGCCAACGATATGCGCCGGCTCAGCCGCACCGCCGACAACCAGCCGCTCGACGCGGCGGCGCTGTCGCGCGGCACGCCGCCCGAGCAGGAGGCGGCGGTCGAGCTGTCGCAGCTGTCCGACGCCATCGCCGGCTTGCCGCTGGCGCAACGCCAGGTACTCCTGCTGGTCGGGTTGGAAGGGCTTAGCTACGCCGATGCCGCCGCGACGCTCGACGTGCCGGTGGGCACGGTGATGTCGCGCCTGTCGCGCACGCGCGAAGAACTGCGGCGCACCCTGGACGGCGAGAACGTCTCGCAGATCCGGAGGGTCAAATGAACGACCAGCGGATCGACGATAGCGAACTGCACGCGCTGGTCGACGGCGAACTCGATGCGGCCCGCCAGGCCGAGGTCGAAGCGTGGCTGTCGGAAAATCCCGAAGCGGCCAAGCGGGTCGCCCGCTATCGGGCGCAGAACGCCGGCTTGCACGCCCTGTTCGATGGCGTGCTGAACGAAGATTTGCCGCCGCCGATCGTCGACGCGCTGGCCGGGCGCCGCCGGCAATGGCTGCCGCGCAGCGCCGCGATCGCCGCGGGAATTGCTTTGCTGCTCACCGGCGCGGTCGCCGGCTGGGTGGTGCGCGGCGAGGTTCGCTTAGGGAGCGAAGACGCCGCCCAGGTCGCCCAGGCGACGCCACCGATCGATACCCAGGAACTGATGGTGCGCGCGGCGATGGCCCATGTGGTCAGCAGCGACGAAGATCTGCGCCTGGCGGCCCCGGACGATGCCGGCGATATCGGCCAATATGTCAGCACGCGCATGGGCGAACGGGTGCGGGTGCCGCAGCTGACCTCGCTGGGCTACCGGCTGGTCGGCAGCCGGGTATTGCCCGATACCGGCGGCCCGGCCGCCCAGTTCGTCTTCGAAGACAGCGACGGCGAGCGCGTCTCGCTCTACGTGCGCAGCGAGACCGCCGGCGGCGTCGACATTACCTATGCGTTGGCCGACGATCTGTCGATGTTCTACTGGAACGATTCCGAGCATTCCTACGCGCTGGTGCGCGAGCTCGAGGACGAAACCGGCCGCGACGCGTTGCTGAAAGCGGCGAGGGCGGTTTACCGGCAAATTACGGAATAGCACAAAAACCGACGGCCTCCCCCGACGCCGCGACATCGACCGTCATACTCGCGCTCCGACGCGAGTATCCATTTCTCCGCCGCACGGGGCTTTGCCGGGGACGCGCCCCACGGCCCGAACCCGGCACGGCCATGGATGCGCGGGTCAAGCCCGAGCATGACGATTGGGGGCGGTATCGATGGCGGCTGTGTGGCGTATAGCCTCAGCCGCCGGCGGTGTGTGTGTTGTCACCCGGCCGCACCTCATGCTGCGCGTGTCGAAGCACGAAGTGCGGCATCCTCGCCCTTCGACAGACTCAGGGTGAGAATGCCTGGAAACTCTGGGCAGATGGAAACGGGCTAAAGGGCAATCGCATTCTCCGCACGGCCGGCGCCTACTCAGCCGCGCCAGGGCGTGATCTTCTCCTTCAGCGCCGCATAGCCCTCGAGGAAGCCGGGCCGGGTGCCGGCATAGACTTCGTCGAACTTGTCGAGCGCATCGTCGAGCCATTTGCGCAATTCCTCGTTGCCCGGGTTGGCGTCGAGATAGGCGTCGCGGATCAGCACGAAATGGATGCGCGGATCGTAGGGCTGCTTGGTGCCGCCCATCGACTCATCGCCGTCGAGCAGGCGCAGCAGCATGGCGTCGGCCGACCCCAGCGTCTGCTCGTGGATCGCCGGGCCGGTCATGCGGTGCATCACCGAGGTCATGTCGCGGCCGTTGCCCGTGGTGTAGCCCATATCGGTCCAAGTCTCGTCGACGTCGATCTCCTGGCCGAGATGGCTGGCGACGCGTTTGCCATAGGCGCGCAGCGGATCGGAGACGTCGGCCAGCAGGTCGGTCAGCCGGTCGCCGTCGAGATCGGTCGCCAAAATGATGCAGTCGCGCTGCTCGATCAGATCCCACAGCAGCAGGCCATAGTTGGTATCGGCGATATGCTGCTCGATGCGGCCGCCCCAGTCCGCCATGCCGTCCTTGAAGTCGGCCGGCAGCAGGGCGACGATCTTGTCGATATTCTCCTTGTGCTCCTGGTAAGGGTCGACGGCGTACTTGCGCCCGACCTCGAACTTCGTTCCCTCCAGCATCCAGGCATGCAGGCCGGCATTGATGCCGTCTTCCATCGCCTGGGTCGGCTTCATGGCGACGCGGCCGAGCTTGCCGGTTTCGTGCACCATCTTCAAAAACAGCCGGTTGGCGTAGGCCATCTGCACGCCCGGCGTGTTCATCTCGGAATGCACCAGGCCGGTTTTGCCATCGACGTTGAATTTCGGCCGGTCTTGCGAATAGGGCAGGCAAGGCATGCAGCGCACGACAGTGATCGGGCCGTAGGGCCGGACGTTGCAGTAGACGCCGGCCTGGGTGCGCAGCGGCGCGTTGCCTGATTTGCCCATGACGACGACCCGCTTGCCGTCGGTATCGGTTACATAGGCGTCGCCGGCAGTCGACCATTTGATCGAGATGCAGGGCATGTTGCCGAACCAGGCAAGACAGTCGAGCTTGGTGTCGTGGCGGTACTGCGACCACATCGGCACGGCATAGAAAGGCAGGCCGAGAATGTCGATGGCAGCGACCGTGCCGAGCAGTGCATAGGCGTCGGTCATCGAGTGGGCGACGGGGTTCACACCACCGTCGAAATTACCGCCCTGCCACACCACGGCGTCAGGATAGCCTTGCGGCCGCACGTCGGTCGGCTGAAACAGCGCCTGCAGGGTTCCGAACAGATCGCCGCCGTCGGCCTCGGTTCGTGCGATAGACATCAGATCAATCATTTATGCCTCTTTCGAATTCAAGCTCTTTTGTAGATGCAGGGAGTATCCGAACCGTTAATGGCCGCCCAAGAAAGCGATCGGCAGGGCCTGTTGTATGCTGCGTCAGCGCGCGTCTGTAAAGCCCGGCATGGGCGCAGCTAGGTAGGAACCGCTACAGCCGCTCGGCATCGACGGTGAGCTCGCCGGCCGGCAGACGCGCCAAAGCGGGAAAAACGTCGTCGATTTCGCTGACGAACGCTGCCAGCGCGGCGTTCTCGGGGCGGGCGTAACCTTCGGCGACGATTCCGGCGATCATCGTGCGCAGCGCGTCCCAATAGCCCGCGCTGTTGACCACGACGATCGGTTTGGTGTGCAGGCCAAGCTGCTTCCAGGTCACGATTTCAAAGAGCTCGTCCAAGGTACCGAGACCGCCCGGCAGGACGACGAACCCGTCGGAAAGTTCGGCCATGCGCGCCTTGCGTTCGTGCATCGTGGTGACCACTTCGAGCTGGGTGACACCAGCGTGGCCGACTTCGTGGCGCATCAAAAAGTCGGGGATAATGCCGGTCACCGTGCCGCCGCCGTCGAGCACCGCGTCGGCCAGGGTGCCCATGACCCCGACCCGGCCGCCGCCGTAGACCAGGCGTATGCCGCGTTGCGCCATTTCGCGGCCGAACGCGCGGGCGGCGTTGCGGTGCGCCGCCGGGCCGCGATCCGACGAACCGCAGTAAACGCAGAGGGATCGAATATTCTCCATGGATGCCTATGAACCGATTTTATCGTGTGCGGGCGCTATTTGGAGTACCATACGAGCGAACGAAACCTCGATATTTCCGCGAATCGGCACGATTGCCTTGACTCGCCGCGCGTAATACCGTGTTTCGGCGACAACAGAAAGTCAGCAGGGACTTAAAAAGTGAACCGACCGCTTGTCTACTGGGGTGTTGCGGTACTTGCCGTTGCGGTCGTCATCGGCGTGGTGGTGTTCTTGCAACTACCCTCGCCAGACACGCCGCCGATACAAGCGCAGCCGCCAGCGGTCACGCCGCAGAATGGCGAACCGCCGCCACCAAAAACCGCGGAAACGGTGGGCGATCCTGCGTTGCAGCCGATGGTGCCGGAATTCGACATCGTTCGCGTCGACGAAAAGGGCAATGTCGTGATCGCCGGCCGGGGAACGCCCGATTGCACGATAGTTGTGCGCGACGGCGACACCGAGGTCGGAACCGCGGGCGTCGACCGGCGGGGTAACTGGGTGCTGGTGCCGGACGGGCCGCTGGAGACCGGCGAGCGCCAACTGAGCCTGGTCGCCGAGTGCGCTGACGCAGAGCCGGTCGAATCGGACCGGGTCGTCGTGCTGGCCGTGCCCGAGCACGGTGCCGGTGCGCTGGCGGTTGCCGTCGCGCGCGATGGTTTGGCGCCCACCAAGGTGCTGCAAACACCAACCAGCGGACCGTCGGCCGGCGACGAGGCGCCGCCCGATGTTGCGGTGGCTTCGGTCGACTATGACGACGCCGGCGACGTCGCCTTGTCGGGCACGGCGCCGCCGGGCAGCAACGTCCAGGTCTACGTCGATAACGAGCAGATCGGCCGCGCCACCGCCGACGAGCGCGGACGCTGGACCCTGACGCCCGAGCGAAAGGTCGATCCGGGGTCTTACACCCTGCGGGTCGATCAAGTGGGCCCCGACGGCAAGGTGCTCGCCCGCGCGCAAATTCCGTTCGTACGCGGCGAACCGCTGACCGATTTGCCGCCGGGCCGGGTCGTCATCATCCAGCCGGGCGACTATTTGTGGAAGCTTGCCCGCGAACGCTACGGCACCGGATTCCAATACACTTTGATTTACGAAGCCAACCGCGAGCAGATTGGCGACCCCGACCTGATCTACCCGGGCCAGGTCTTCCTGGTACCCAAAGTCAATTAGTCTTCTTCCACTTCGAGAACCCGCTCGGCAGTTTCCGGCTCAGCCGGCATCTCTTCTTCTGCGCGGTTCAGGTGATGCAGGATGCGCCACAGGTGGTAAGAAACACGATGTAGCCACCTGATGCTGTCGAGCAGGTGCAGCGTGGTATAGGCGCTGACCCGCTGTTCCGTTGCAGCCGCCACCATCGAGTCCCGGTAGCGGTGGCGTTGCTTGCGAAAGAGCGTGCGCAGCCGATTAAACCGGTCTTCGGCGACGACGGTGTCACTGTCTGTGCGTAATTTTGCCAGCGCGCCATAAAGAACATTCGCGAGCCGGTTCAGGCGCCGTTCGCTGCTCAAAACTTCGATCCGCGACTCCTGCGAACACCGGTGAGAGAGACGAAACAGGTGATCGAGCGCATGCATCGTCGCCATATGGCGCAAATGGGCGTGCCGATCCATCGGATCGGTTCGAATTTGTTCGACAAAGCCGCGCGTCGCCTCGAGCGCTTCGTCCACGGCATCAATGCGAGCCGTGTCGAAATGCTGCCGATTTTCGGGGTCGAGGAAATCGGTCAAGATTCCAATCAGCACATCCGAAATATCGCGGACGGTCGCTGCCGCGGCGTCGACCGCGCTCGCCGGATCGCGCAGCAGGCGCTCGTCGAGGCGGCGCAGCAGCGGCGGCCCTGTTTCGGGGACGAGCCGCAGGATGAGACGCGCGAAGGGACGGGTGAACGGGAGTACCAGACTGACGCCGACGATATTGAATGTCGTATGAAAAGCGACCAACGAGATTTGTGCATTGCCAACACCGCCGTTGGCGATCCACGGTTCGACTGCCGTGGTAAACGGGACCAGCAGGAAGAAAGCCAAGGTGCCGGTCAAGAAATTATAGACGACGTGGGCATAGCCGGTCTGTCGCGACGCTGTGGAGCCGCCTATGGTGGCCAAAGCGGCGGTAAAGGTCGTCCCGACATCCATGCCGATCACCATCGCCGCGGCCTGCGGAAACGAAATCGTGCCGGTGCTCAAGGCGACCAGGGCGGCCGCCACGCCGGCGCTCGACGACTGTGTGACGATCGTGATCAACACGCCGATCAGCATCAGCTGCAGGCGTCCCAGCAGCGAATTTCCGGGAAAATCGTCCGGCGTCACCACGCCCTCGAACGGCGCCAACCCCTGCTGCATGGCGTCGATGCCGACGAACAGCATGCTGAACCCGGCCAGCGCCCAGCCGAAATGGCGCAGCCGCGTGCGGCTAAACAGCCGCAGCAGGACCCCGATCAACAGGAGCGGCAGGACGATGACCCCCAACTGCAGCTTGAAGCCGACGATGGCGACGATCCAGCCGGTGACCGTCGTGCCGATATTGGCGCCCAGGACTATTCCTAAACCTTGCGGAAAGGACAGCAGGCCGGCGCCGACGAAGCCCACGGCGGTCACCGTGGTGGCGCTCGACGACTGGATGATGGCGGTGGTGGCCGCGCCGGCGAGCACCCCGCGCAGGGGCGTCTTGGTGAACTGTGACAGCATGCGGTGCAGCGCACCGCTGGCCACCTCGCGCAGGCCTTCGGTGAGCACGACCATGCCCACCAGGAACAGGCCGACGCCGCCGAGCCCAAGTAAAATGTCTGCGCCCATGCCTTCCCTTATAACTCTTATGGGTGGCTAGACCCTTCGGCAGACCACGCCGCGATTGTGCCGGGTGCTGTTGGCCGCGTCGAGATATCTCCAAGGCTATGGAACGGAACAGCGATCGGGGACCGATGACGGAAATTGCATACCGCGACGCCGACGTTACTTACTGCGCCGGTGCTCCGGATGCAGGCTCTTGCCCAGGATGTGTTCGCTGGCGCCGATTACGTGAATGCTCGAACTGACGAGCAAAGGGTCCGGGTGGCCGACGACGGTGATGTCTTTTTCCGGATAGGGCAGTGAATACAGAAAATGCTTCATGCAATTGAGGCGTGCGCGTGCCTTGTCGTCGGATTTCACGATCGTCCACGGCGCATCGGCCGTGTCGGTATAGAAAAACATCGCCTCTTTGGCTTCGGTGTAATCATCCCATTTGTCGAGCGATAGCCTGTCAATCGGTGATAGCTTCCAACGCTTCAACGGTTCTTTCTCGCGGGATTTGAAGCGCCGCATCTGCTCCTTTCGGGTCACCGAGAACCAGTATTTGAAAAGAATAGTGCCGCTGCGCACCAGCATACGCTCGAATTCGGGCGTCTGTCGCATGAACTCGAGATATTCATTGGGCGTGCAGAACCCCATGACGCGTTCCACGCCGGCGCGATTGTACCAAGACCGGTCGAAGAAAACGATTTCGCCCGCCGAAGGTAGATGCTCAACGTAACGCTGGAAGAACCATTGAGTCTGCTCTTTCTCTGATGGCGTATCCAGTGCGACGACATGGGCGCCGCGAGGATTTAGGTGTTCCATGAAGCGTTTTATGGTTCCGCCTTTTCCAGCGGCGTCCCGGCCTTCAAACAACACGACTATCTTTTGCCCCGTCGCCTTTACCCAGTCTTGAACTTTCAGCAACTCGACCTGCAATTCGGCCTTGTGCTTTTCAGCGGCCGCTTGGCTCATCTTTGTTTTGTAGGGGTATTTCCCGGTCTCGAACAAACGGTGTATCGCGTCTGGATTGCGCCGAATTTCAGCCAGATTATGCGCTACAGGTTCCGCGTGTGTCGAACCGGCGCTGTCTAAATTGTCTGCTCCAGCAGGCGTTGGCGAGACATCCGCTCCGCCCCCATTTGGTGAACCAACCTCTGAGTTGGCGCCAGAATTAGCGGTGCTAGAACCGTTCGAGTTGCTGCCCTTCGCCATTTTTTTCTCCAGATTCCCATCAATCGCATTAATTTTTAATTATATCACGGCAAAAACCGGCTGTTCTTGACCAAAATCAATTACTGAATGAGCCAAGCAACCGCCCGCTCGTGTCGGCAGGTGGCATTTCGGGAACAAGCCTCTTGCCGGGGGCCTCGAACCGACCGCCTAGCGTTCGATAGTAGACGCAACCGATGTGCCGGCGCCTCAACGCTGCGGCCGGCGCGTTACGCCGCCAGTGAGGGGGCGGCGCCGCCAGTCGACTCGCGCCGGCGCGGGCGCCGGGCGGCAAGCGCCATCATCTCCTCGCCACCGTATTGCCCAGCCACGTGCTTGATGGTCTGTTGTCGCCTTGACCGGGATTGCCGTCGGTTCAAGCGTGCGCACGGTTGCGAAGTCCTTGAAATGACAGGCGTCTACCTACCGGTCCTTCTACTGTCGTGTATGTCGATGGCCACCACGGTCGCCGGCGTGGCGCTCGCGCTCCGCTTCCGGGAGAGCAGGAAAGCGATCGCGATCGGCATCGGCTTCTCGGCCGGGATCATGCTGCTGATCTCTTTTTTCGAGCTCATTCCGGAGGCCTTGACCGATACGGGTACGCTTGCGGTGCTGGGCGGGCTCGTGCTGTTCGCACTCCACGTCATCATCCCGCATACGCATCTGATCGATGAGAGCGGTGGATCTGCCCCGCAGGCGCTCAAGTCGGCCTACCTTGTCGTGATCGGACTGATCCTGCACGATTTCCCGGAAGGATTCGCGATGGCAAACTCCTACATCGCGTCCCCGTCGCTCGGGGTCCTGGTCGCCGTCGCGATCGCCCTCCATAATCTGCCCGAAGAGTTTGCCATGGCTGTGCCGGCAGTGGTGCTGAAACGGCAAAGTTTCCTGTACGCGTCGGCGCTGCTGTCGGCCCTCGCCGAACCGGCCGGGGCGGTTGTCGGCCTGGTGGCGGTCGATTTCGCACCAGTGCTCAACCCGCTGTTCATGGCCATTGCGGCCGGCGCCATGATCTTCGTATCGCTCCATGAGCTCGTCCCGATGGCGCGGCGGTACGGGAATCTGCGGCTCTTTGCGATGGGCGCTGTTTTGAGCGCGCTGGTATATCTGACGTTGCGTGCCGCCATTTGATAGCGCGTAATGTCGTTGGAGAACGCCAAGCCGGGGACCTATCTAAGTTTTTTCATCCTGACGGAGTCAACGATGGGCGAAACGGTCGATTACGAAAAAGCGCTGCTCGATCCGGCAGCAGTTTTTGCAGGACCTGAAGAAGTGCTGGAGCGAGCTGAGCTGACCAAGGACCAGAAGATCGAGATCCTGCGTCGCTGGGAATACGACGCGAGCGAGGTTGCCGTAGCCGAAGAGGAGGGGATGATGGGCGAGCAGCCCCTGGTGCTGGGGAATGTTCTGTTGGCGCTGGACAAGATCACCGGCGGTTTTGACGTCGAGCACAGCCCGCCCACCAAACAGGGGGGCGTGTGAATCGCTCTCTGAGATCGATTAGTCGCTGCTGTCGAACCTTTTCATGAGCAAACCGCTCAAGACCGAGAACACGATGATGCAGACCGACAGCGTCACCGTATACGCGGCATCGAAATAGTGCACCATCAAGGGGAGCAGCGGCAGCTTGAGCGCCCGGGCGTACAGGAACGCCGCGATCAATGCGCCGCTCATTCCCTTGTCCTTCAGCTCTCCCAGAAGCGGATACCAGGCGTAGAGCGGTCCCACGGAGAGGACGCCGCAAACGATCGCCAGCGCCCAACCGCCGACGCCGCTCGCCGCGCCCAAATTCCGGACCAGCCACTTGCGCTCGAGAAACAGGCTCGACAGAAACAGCAGGCCGAAGACCAGCGCCAGTACCGGCACGACCCGTATCAACAGTGATACGAACATGGATAGCGCCTGCGCGACCACAGCGGCGTCGAACAGGCTTGTGAGCCCGTAGACTCCGCCGACGGCGAGCAGGAAGAGCCAACCGCCGAGCGCATTGGCGAAAGCCTTTGCCGGTTGGTGCATCCCGCTCATGTCCTACGACACCGCCGGAACCAGCACCGCGACGACATATGCCATCAAGACGGCAAGGGCGAAGCAGTTTGCGTTCCGCCACAGCGCGAAGCGCGTGCCCAGGATCGCCGTCTCGGAAGGCAAATGAACGATGCCAACGGTGACCCAACTCACGATAAGGGCGGTAATGGTGGCCAGGCTGGCACCGGCCGCGGACAGCTCGCCGGCGAGAACGTAGCTGGTCAAGGGGTGTCCGGCCGCCACACTCCCGATCACGGCGCCAAGGAATGGGCCCAATACGCCCTCCATCGGCAACGCGTCGGAGATACTCTGTGGCGGCAGGGCCGCGGTCACCAGACTAGCCATGGCCAGCACGCCCAAGACAATCGGAAACGTTCTCGCGAAAGTCACTAACGTCTGCCTTACAGCCTTAGCGACTTTCGAACGCTCTTTCATTTTCTAGACCTCCAGCCGTTCTCGGTCCGAGCTAACCCCGGGTCCCTCTCACGACGACGAAGGCACCGTCCCCATGGCCTGGCCGCGTTGCCTGGATCTCTGTCGTCTCCTCGGGAAGACGAAACAGAGTCTGCACCCAACAGAGGTCATGAAAGTCCGCCCGACCGAGCAGCCGCTCTACCTCGGCGCTGGCGTAGAACGTGGCCTCCCGGAAAAACACCTTGTGCGCGTGCCGGGCGAGATAGCTTCTTCCGGCCGGGCAACCGTGGTCGAGGAAGCCGATAACGAGCGCTCCACCCGGTCTCAGGATGCGGCGGATCTCCGCGAGCGCGGCGTTTGGATCATCGAGGAAACTCAAGACGACGACCATCAGAGCGTAGTCGAAGGTCGCATCGGCGAACGGCAATTCTTCGCCGATGCCTTGAACAACCTTGATTTGCCGCTGCCGCGCGCGCGATAGCATGGCGGACGCGGGCTCCAATCCAACCTCCACCCCGAGGGGCGCGGCGAAGCGGCCGGTGCCGACACCGATCTCCAGGCCCAATCCGGCAAGTGGCAGGACGGCCCGGACCGCAAGGAGCTCCGACAGGTATGCGGCATGGTTGCGCAGATACCATTTATCGTAGCGCTCGCGGTGAGCCTCGAAGGGGGCGGTGCGCGCCATAGTTAGGGCATCCCTTTCAACGCTGAGAGCGAGCGGTCGAAATGTGCTTTCGCCGAACAAGGGCTTAATATTTCAAAGATTTTGTCCGCTCCTCCAATTTCGCCAGCATCGAGTAAGTCGGTCGATGCGGAACAGAAAATTCGGCTCTAGTTCCCGCTCGCAACAATGCCGATGGCAACAACGATCCCGGTTGACAGGGCGATCAGGCTGAACTGCCGGGGCTCTCGCTCGGCGCGCGGCAACAGATGCGTGGCGCCCACATAGACCAGCGCCCCGGCGGACAGCGACAGTAAATCACCGAGAAGCGGCTGTCCGATCCGGCTGATGAAGGGGAAGGAAACGAGAGTCCCGAGCGGCGTTGTGAGCGCCGCAGCCAAAAACGCAAAGACGAATGCGCTCTTCTTGGAGAAACCGCCGCGGATCATCAGGATGTAGGTGACGATGCCTTCCGGGAACTCGTGCAGCACCATGCCGACCGCCGCCAGAGTACCGGTGAAAAAGCTGACCGTGAACGTAATCGAATAAATGACGCCATCGATGAACGAATGGAAACCGATACCCAGCATCGGCACCAGTCCGATGGCATAGTCCGCTGTTTCGGGTCTATCGCACACATAGGCGGTCAGAAACCGGTTGAGGAAATGCATGAGCAGGTAGCCGGCCAGCAGATAGAGCGGCGCCTGGGCGCTCATATCGAACGCCGTCGGAATGATGTGGAGGAACGATACGGAAATCAAAACACCGGCGGCAAAGCAGGCGAAGTAGGTGGTGTTCTGGCGGCCCCAGCGCTCGAAGCGGCGGATGACGAAGATACCGGCGGTTGTCACGCCTGCAGCCAATAGACTGGCGGAGAACGGTGTCCAGAACAGATCTTCCATACGACTCCTCGAATGCCTGCGGCGAATAAGATCAAGATCCGGCTATACGCCAAAGACCCCCGCGCACCTTTCATGGTTGCGGCAGCTTATTAATCTTGCAGGTACAGACGCTGATGTGTGTCAAGGAGCCGCCTAATCCGAAGTACTAATTTGATCGTGGCGATCGACGCAGAGGAGTCACAGAATGTCCGCTACGCAATCACAAGAAACGCGGAGCGAGGCGGTTGGCGTTTTCGACAACGCTGGTTCGCTTCAAGAAGCGATCGATGAGATTCTGAGCTCGGGCTTTAACCGGGCCGAAATCAGTCTGCTTGCCAGCGAGCACGCGGTCGAAGAAAAGCTTGGACATGCCTACGAAAAGGTAGAGCAACTAGAGGATGATCTCTCTGTGCCCCGGGCCGCCTATATTTCGACCGAGTCCCGCGGCGAAGCCGAGGGCGGGTTGATTGGCGGACTTGTATATGTCGGGGCAATGGCGGCGGTTGGAGCCGTTGTCGCGACCGGTGGCGCGCTGGCAACGGCGATTGGCGCCGCGGCGGTCGCTGGCGGCACCGGCGGCCTCATCGGTTCGGTTCTTGCTCAATGGATAAGCGATCACCACGCGAAATATTTGCAGGAGCAGATCGATCATGGCGGTCTGCTCCTGTGGGTGCGAACGAGAGATTTAGAGCACGAGAAGCGTGCCGTGGATGTCCTCAAAAAGCACTCTGGACACGATGTCCATGTCCACGAATTTCCGAAGATCGGCTCTGGCTGAACGACTGATTGAGTCGCTATTCAGCCGGCGAGGGGGCGTGACCGGCGCTGGTCTCGCGCCGGCGCTGGCGCCACGCGGCGAGGTTTTCGCGCAGCATCAGCGCGCTCGGCGTGATGATCAGGGTCAGCACCGTGGCGAAGGTAAGGCCGGCGGCGATCGCGGTGGCCAATTGGACCCACCACTGGGTCGAGGGCGAGCCCACCGACACCTCGCGGCTGACGAAGTCGATATTGACCTGCAGCACCATCGGCATCAGGCCGAGGATGGTGGTCACCGTGGTCAGCAGAACCGGGCGCAGGCGTTGCGCGCCGGTCAGCAGGATTGCCTGCACCGGATCGGCGATCGTCTTGCGCAAGCGGTCGTGGGTGTCGATCAACACGATATTGTTGTTCACCACGATACCGGCCAGCGCGATCACCCCGATGCCGCTCATGACGATGCCGAAGGGCTGGCCGATGATAAGCAGGCCGAGCATGACGCCGACCGTCGACATGACCACCGCCGACAGGATGAGGACGGCGGAATAGAAGCTGTTGAACTGGGTGACCAGAATGATCGCCATCAGGAACAGCGCCACCGCGAACGCCTTCTTCAAGAATGATTGGGCGGCCTTTTGCTCTTCATCCTCGCCGCGGAACTCGACCTCGACGCGCGGGTCGATATCGGCGGTCGGCAGCCACGCTTTGATCTGCTGCACCTTGTTGTCGGCGAGGACACCGGGCTGCACATCGGCCTGCACGGTCATCACCCGAACGGCATCGACCCGCCGCAGCAGCCCGGTGCGCGGTTTTGCCGTGCGGGTGACGAAGTTGCTGATCGGCACCAGGCCCTCGCTGGTTTGGATGCGAATTTCATCGAGCTGGTCGATCGTGCGGTCGGCGATCGGGTAGCGCGCGACAATGTCGATTTCCTCGTCGCTGTCGTCGGGCCGGTATTCGGTTACCTTCATGCCGTTGGTGACGAATTTGATCGCGTTGCCGATCAGCGTCACGTCGGCGCCGAATTTGGCCGCCTGCGCCCGGTCGACCGCGAGCTCCCATTCGATGCCGGGCACCGGCCGGCTGTCTTGAATGTCCTTAAGCCCGCCCAAATTGTCGACGAACTCCCGCACCTTGGCGACTTCGGCCGCCAACCGGTCGGGGTAGCGCGAACTCAGTTGCACCTGCACCGCTTTACCGACCGGCGGCCCGCGCTCTTCCTTGCGGGTCTCGACGATAATGCCGGCAAGGTCGGAGGTGCGCTCGATGATGTCGGCGAGGATGGCGTCGGCGTCGCGCCGCTGCTGCCAGTCGCCGAACTCGATGTTCACCGTCCCGACGATATCTTCGGCCTCGTCGTCGCGGCTCGGCAGGTTGCCGGCCAGCGTATAGACCGAGGACAACTCGCCGCGTTCGGTGCGCAATTCCAGGATCCGGCGTTCGACTTCGCCGACCAGTTGGGCTTTTTCGAGCACCGACAAGTTGCCGCGGGCATGAATTTGAATGGCGGCCTGCTCAGGTTCGACCTTGGGGAAGAACTCGACGCCCTTGCCGAACACCGCATACAGCGCCCACGAACCCACCAGCAGCACGGCGGCTGCCGACAAGACCCAGCCCGGGGCGGCCAGCGCGCGCGACAGGACGCGCACGTATAACCGGGTACCGCCGGTCAACTGGCTGACGTCGAAGTCGCCGTCGCCGGCGACGGCGCGGTATTTTTCGGCGTCGGCTGTCGATACGTCGAATACGCTGTCGTAGGCGCGCTGGGCTGCGCGCAAGCCAAAGCGCAGGCCGACGATCGCGCCGGCAATCGCTGCTGCGGCCGTCGGCAGTCCGACCAGCGGGCCAGGGGCGAGACCGATGACGCGCGTGAGCGCCATGAACGTTGCCACGCCAGTGAGCGCCGCCCCGGCCGCGATGAACCCAACCAGCACGGCGGCGCGGGTCACCGTCGCAAACCGTGCGCCGAGCACCGGCACGAACAGCAACGCCATGGCGAGCGACGCGGTCAACGTCGCTACCAGCGTAATCGGCAAAAACTTCATGAATTCGCCGACAATGCCGGGCCAGAACAATAACGGTGCGAAGGCGGCCAGGGTGGTCGCCGTCGAGGCGATGATCGGCCACGCCATGCGCTTGGCGGCGAGCGCGTAGGCATTACTGATCGGCTCGCCCTCGCGCAGTTTGCGGTCGGCGTACTCGGTCACCACGATGGCGCCGTCGACCAGCATGCCGACCGACAGAATAAGCGAGAACAGAACGACGATATTGACCGTCAGACCGAGCGCGTCGAGCACCAGGATCGCGGTCAGGAACGAGCCGGGGATGGCGATCGCCACCAATATACCCGAGCGCAAACCGAGCGCCGCAATGACCGCGATCATCACCAGCAGGACGGCGCTGAGAACATTGTTCTGGAGGTCGCGCAGCATGTCCTTGATGCGCACCGATTTGTCCTGCGAGAAGGTCACGGAGACCGCGTCCGGCCAGGTGGTGCGTTCGTCCGCGACGACATCACGGACCTTGTCGATGGTCTCGATGATATTTTCGCCGGTGCGTTTCGATACCTCGAGCGCGACCGCCGGCTGGCCGTTGACCCGCGCCAGGGTTTCGCGGTCGCGGAAGTTGCGGCGGATCGAAGCGATGTCGCGGAACTGGACGATCGCGTCCTCGTTGACCTTGACCGGCATCTCGAGGAGATCCTCGATGGTCTCGAACAGACCGGGCACTTTGATGGCAAAGCGGCCCTGGCCGGTATCGAGCGCGCCCGCCGCGATCAGCTGATTGGAGCGGGTCAGCAGTTCGATCACGGTGCTGGGATCGAGGCCGTAGCTTTCGACCAGGGTGGGATCGACGACGATTTCGACCAGCTCGTCGCGATCGCCGCCGATTTCGACTTCGAGAACTTCGGGCACCGCTTCGATGGCGTCCTGCAGTTCGCGGGCCAGCCGCATCAGCGCGCGTTCGGGCACGTTACCCGACAGCGTCACCACCAGCACCGGGAACAGGCTGAGGTTGACTTCGTTGACCGTCGGTTCGTCGGCGTCGTCGGGTAGCTCGGGTTTGACGATATCGACTTGCTCGCGCACGTCGTCGAGCGCCCGGTCGACATTGAACCCGGCTTCGAATTCCATCAGCACATTGCCGCCGCCCTGGAACGCCGTCGAGCGGATCTCCTTGACACCCTCGACCGAGCGCATTTCGTTTTCCATCGGCCGCACGAGCAGGCGCTCGGAATCTTCCGGCGAGATGCCCTCGTGGCTCAGCGTAACGTAGATAATCGGAATATTGACGTCGGGCTCGGCTTCTTTGGGGATCGAATTGAACGCGAAGCCGCCGGCAACCAGCAGGAGAGCGAGCGTAGCAATGACCGTGCGCGAGCGGTTCAGCCCGGCATCGATCAGGCTCATGAAGGATCTCCGGCCGGCGCCGCCGAATCGACCGGTACCGGTTTGACGTGTTCGCCTTCGGCGACGAATTCCTGTCCCACCACGATCAGCCGAATCTTCTCCGGCAAGCCGTTGATCCAGATACCCTGGGGCTCGTCGGCGAGAATGTCGATCGGCTTGAAGCGCACGGTGTCGTTCTCGTCGACCGTCCTGACGCCGACCACGCCGGCGTCGTTCAAGGTCAATACCGAGGGCGATACGAAATGGGCGCGCGCTTCGCCGAGCGGGAATTCGATCTTCGCGGTAATGCCGTCGCGGATTGCGTAATCGGGATTGTCGATCTCCAGCTCGACCCGGTAAGTCCGGGTCTGCGGGTCGGCGACCGGCGCGATGAAACGGATGATGCCTGTGTGGAGGGTGCCATCGATCAGCGTCACCGACGCCGTCGCGCCTTTTTGCAGGCCGCCGATCTGGCGCTCCGAGACGCTGCCGACGGCCAGAACCGGATCGAGGTCGATCACCGTGGCGGCCACGTCGCCCACTTTAACGAAATTGCCGAGCTCGACATGGCCGGCGCCGATAATGCCGGCAAACGGTGCGCGCAACGTCGTGTCGGCGATGTCTATTTCCATCTGCTCGACGACGGCGCGCGCGGCGTCGAGGCGCGCCGCCGAGGCGGCCTGCTCGGTAGACGATCGAAACCCCTTCTCGAATAGTTTTTGCGCCGCCTCGTACTCGATCTCGCGTTGCTTCAGCACCGCCTTGGCTTCGGCCAGCTTGGCGCCGCGGTCGTCCAGGCGCAGCTTGGCGATGACGTCGTTCTTGGCAACCGTGTCGCCGCGCCGGGCCAGCAGCTCGACCACTTGGCCCTCGGTTTCGGCGCGCAGGTCGACGCGCCGCGACGCTTCGGTGCGGCCGGTGAGTGACACGGTTTCCATGCGGGGTCGCGCGACCAGGTCGGCCACCCGAACGGTCATAAGCGGCGCGGCGGCTTGCTCGGCGGCGGGCGCGGCGGCCTGCTCGGCGCCATCGGCGCCGTTGCCGATCTGGCCGGAGACCACCCACCCGCCGGCGAGCAACGCGATGGCCGCGGCAATGAGGGGGGATTTGCGAAGTTTCATCGCGCCGCTCTCCTATTCGGCGACGGCGCGCTCGGGCAGCAACGAGGCGCCGACCAGCTGGTAGCGGTGCTCCTCGATATAGTCGGCCATGGCGCGATAAATCGCCAAGGCGTAGCCGTTAATGAAGGCCTCGCTGGCGTAGGCGAAACCGTCTTCTTCGCATTGTTCAAGGCGCCCGATCGCCGACGTCAAGACGGCCATGCGCTCGTTGATCATGGCTTCCAGCGCGCTCGGCGAGAGCAGGTCGGCGAACATCATGCGAAACAGGAAATCGGAGCGAACCTTGTCGGCCTCGGTGGGTTCGGCCAGCGCGTCGAGCAGCGACAGGCGGCCTGCCGCGGTCAGACTGTACACCTTCTTGTCCGGCCGGCCCTCTTGCGCGTACTTGGTGACGGTGACCAGGTCATCTTTCAGCAGTTGCGCCAGCGCGGGATAAATCGAGCCGAAACCGATTTCCTGAATGTGGCCGAACGGGCCGTCTTCAAAGGCTTTCTTAATCTCGTAACCGGACGCGTCGCCGCGCGTCAAAACGCCGAGACAAAGGGTTTTGGTGTCCATAGATCGGCCTCATATATTTATGAGCAACTATAACCATAAAATGCATATCGAGTCATTCAGTATTTAGTCTAATATATATCAATTCGATATAAAATCAAATGTCGGACGGCCGCCGGTGATCGAATCCGCCGATTCGATCGCGAGTGGCTTAACGGTTGTCGCTGAGAAGGGGTGGCTGGCCTTCTTGGATACAGTTCGAACGGAACGATTTAGCGATATTCTTGGCATTGAGGCGGCCGTGAAAGCATAGCCGCGGTTTGCCTAAGCAGAATTGCCGGCGCGATAGAAAACCTGGTTGAATCTCTAAGCGAGGCTGTGTCCGCTTTTCCGAAGATTTCTTCCGGTTTCCCTCTAAAACCGGACCTACATCGCAATAGGTGACTATGACCGGGAATGACCCAGGCTGTGTGGAAACTCTCGAAGCCGCCGGTCTCGCGCAATGAAGCAACAATAAGCTTACGTGCGTTGAATCTTTATTGCGCCTCATCTTCGTCGCGAGAATCAATCTTGCGTTCGGGCTCCTCCGAAAACTGTTTTCACACAGTCTGGGCCCATTCCGGACATCGAGAACATTCGTAGATCGGGGTTGATGATAACGACCGTTTTTTAACCCATGTCGATTATCTGGGACTTACTTCAGTCCTGTAACACCTCGACCGCCGCTTCGCGCATCGCAGATGCAGGGGTACCTGCTTCACGCATCTTGTTCATGTGGTGCCTAATGCGCCATATGTGATAGCTGACCCGGTGTAGCCAGCGGATTGTATCGAGGCGGTCTAGGGCGGCATCGTTAGCGATCCGGTTGGTTGATGCCAGTATGATCGTGCCCTCTCGGTAGCTCTTGCGCTCAGCTCGCAGAATTTTGCGGAGGCGATTCAGGCGGGTCTCGGACTCAAGCCCGGCATCGGGGTGCGCTGCCTCAGCCGAAAGGCTTTGCAGCACACCGCGCAGGCGTCTCAGCCGGTGCTCGCTGGCCAGAGTGGCAATACGCTCAGTTTGGGTACAGCGGAAGTAAAGCCGTCCAAGATGGTCAAGCACATGCAGCGCTGCAGCGATCTGTCGGGCACGCGGAGAATCGGCATCGCCAGTGTTAATATTGGATATAAACGTACGCGTGGCGGCTAGTGCATCGCCGACATCGCGCAGATCGCTTACGTCGGCTCGGCGCGCCTTGGCTCGGTTAAGCCGACGGGCGAGAAAAGAGAGTTGTGTACGCGCGATTTCTTCGACAGTCGCCACTGCCGTATCGGTGGCGGCGATTGGGTCCCGTAAGACGTTGCGTCCGAGACGCCGGGTCAGAACCGGCCCGCGTTCGTGCACCAACCCGATGACTAGTCGCGCGAATGCATCCGTGAAAGGGAGAAACAACCCGATTCCCAGGACATTGAATGTCGTATGGAAGATGACTAGGGCGATCAGCTGATCTTCACCCAAGACCAGCGATTCGATCGAAGATGTAAAGGGATCAAGCAGCACAAAGGCGATCACGCCGGTGGTGGCATTAAAGATAAGATGTGCCCAGCCGGTTCGCCGGGTTGCGGCTGACCCACCGAGGGTTGCCAACATCGCGGTGCAAGTAGTGCCGACATTCATCCCTATGACCATTGCTGCCGCTTGCGGGAAGTTAATCGCACCCACACTTAGCGCTGCCAAAGCCGCCGCCACGCCTGCACTTGAAGACTGCGTCGTCGCAGTGATGGCCGCCCCAATCAGCACGAGCTCGAACCGGCCAAGAAGCGTGTCGCCAGGGAAGTCATCCGGTGTGACCACTCCTGCGAAGGCGGCCATACCCGCCTGCATGCCATCGATACCGATGAAGAGTAGGCTAAATCCGACCAGTGCCATGCCGAGCAGTCCCGCACGTCCGGTGCTGAACATCCACAGGAGAGCCCCCGCTAGCACAACCGGTAAAATAGCCTCGCCCAACTGAAGCTTGAAGCCGAGAATGGCGATGATCCAGCCGGTCACTGTCGTGCCGAGATTGGCACCAAAGATCACACCCAACGCCTGCGGAAATGTGATGAGTCCAGCGCTAACAAAGCCGACGACGGTGACGGTGGTGGCGCTCGAAGACTGGATCACCGCAGTCGTTGCTGCGCCAGTCAACGCACCGCTGAGCGGCG
>CAJICQ010000277.1_pt1 | contig 22549 bp, 17 predicted proteins | sample 9199721 | NCBI WGS metagenome assembly CAJICQ01 (sample SAMEA7708344, study PRJEB35096) | sediment metagenome | biome: marine neritic benthic zone biome [ENVO:01000025]; feature: sediment [ENVO:00002007]; material: shallow marine sediment [ENVO:03000034] sea grass bed [ENVO_01000059] ...
CGGGCTGAACGCAGCCGATACAGCTAGGCTAATACCGATGGTAACACCGATGAAGAAACCTAATACGGCTTCGCCTAAAGTCGTGAAGAAATGAAAGTAGATCCTGCCGCTGATAAAGAACAAATCGAGCAACTGGGCGCCAATCAGCGATGGCCAGGGCAGAATTAATTTATTGAGGTTTCCGGTCTGCCCCAGTGCTTCCCAGACCCCAATAATGAGGCCGAACGTGATGATGTGTTTGAGCGACGCTCTCAGCACCGACGCAGCCTGTGAACGCGCGATGGGTTCAGAACCGACTGCGTTGCTCATGCCACACCTCGCGCCGCGATGGGCTGACCGCCTCCTACCGCGTTCATCGTCGTTTCCCAATTACGGGCAAGGCGCCGGCTTCGCTTCTGCATCAACGGTTCGCTATGCCAATAAATGACGTGATAGTTTATCCATTCCATCGTGCGAAACAGCAGAAAGGCAAAGAAGGTAATCGACAACAAAGTCGCGAACGAAAATTCCATATTCAATGTCTGAACATACTGCCGCATCAACACACCAAGACCGTTGGTTGCGGATATAAACTCCGCGACCAACGCACCAGCAAACGCTCCCGCAACCGCCAGCTTAATACCAGCAGTGATCAACGGCATGGCGTTGGGAACCCGCAGCTTAAAGAATATCTGCCGCTTCGACGCCCCCAGCGAGCGGAATAATTCTTCGGTCTCTTCATCGACCTGCATAAGCCCGGTCATGGTATTGACAAAGGGTGCGAAGAAACACACCAACGCGCCCAATGCGACCGCAGATGACCATCCGAACCCCAGCGCCGCAATGAAAATCGGGCCGACAGCAATACGCGGCATCGCCTCGATAATGATGATGTATGGTTTGAGATAGTCGCGAAAACCGACGCTTAGTGCTGCAGCGGTGGCCAACGCCATGCCAATAAACGTACCAATAGCGAAGCCGCCCATCGCCTTACCGAAGGTATTACCCAAATGCGGCCAGATGCCCCCTTTGCCGATGAAAATAGAATACATCGCTTCGACAATTTGGGTCGGCTTGGGTCCCAGCAGAGGATCGATGAGGCCCAACCGGTTTGCCATTTCCCAAACGAATATCAACACCGCGAAAATGGCCAAATGCTTCGGAATATAGCGAAGCGTATTGGCTTTCTCCGGTACGAATTCGACTTCTGCAGCTTCTGTTTCGATACTCATACGTAACTTCCGAGGATGTCGCGTACTTCCGATTCAATTGCGTTGAATTCCGGTGTGAGCTGCAGGTCCAACGACCGCGGTCGCTCGAAGGGCACCTCGACAATTCTCGCGAGCCGTCCCGGCCGGGGAGTCATCACCATGACCTCGTCGGCGAGAAAGATCGCCTCGGCTATATTGTGGGTGACGAACAGGCTGGTTGTAAGCGTGTCATCGACGATACGCATCAGCTCAATATTTAGCCGTTCGCGGGTGAACTCATCGAGGGCTCCGAACGGCTCGTCGAGGAGCAGAATATCGGTTCCGGTTTGCAGCAGCCGGGCCAACGCCACGCGTTGTTGCATGCCGCCGGAAAGCTGGCGCGGAAAATGGAATTCAAACTCTTTAAGGCCGACGAGATGCAGCATCTCAATGGCGTTCCGACGGTCTTCTTCAGAGACCGATCCTTTTATTTCGTTTGGCAGCAGCACGTTCTCAACGGCGGTGCGCCATTCCAACAAGGTCGGCTTTTGAAACATCATGCCGATATCGGTGCGCGGCTCAGTGACGTCTTGCCCATGTATCTTGATGCTACCCGAGGTACGGTCAATCAGTCCGGCCGCCAACCGCAGAAGAGTCGATTTGCCGCAACCGCTGGGTCCCACCAAAGAGATGAACGAGCCCTGTTTTATCTGGAACGAAGCGCCCTGAAGCGCAATGACTTCTTCGCTGAACGCCTTGGTCAAGGCGTTCGCCTCGATGACTGTGACGCCATCATGTGACGATTGAGGCGACGCTGCTGTCGCAGACTCCAACGCGCTATCGGACATATTGCTTAAGACTTTGACGCATCAGCCGACAACGCTTACGCGGACGACCCACGTACGCACCGAACGCAATGAGCATGGATGCTAGTCTCCTCCCTAGTTGCTCGTACGCTAACACTCCTGTGCCCGCACCATCAATTAAAATATCGATATTTTTCGCGATGGCACAAAGGCAACTATGATCGCGGAGAATCAACGCGATTATGTGGCGATCAATGCCACAAAAACTGGCCATGTGCCACTGCGAAGAAAATAATAAGTGTCAAGAATTTGTCGCGGCGTCGCGTCCACAACACTGCCGAATATGGCGCAGATCGGAGCGGGGTCAGGCGACCCGCAAATAATGGATCGAGAAAAGGTCGTCGGCGTCGGTCCAGTGGCGGTAAGCGCGCCACCCGGCCTCAGCGGCGAGGGCATGAAACTCATCGATCGTGTATTTGTGCGAATCTTCGGTGTGGATCGATTCGCCTTCGGCGAATTTGAACTCGTGGCCGTCGACCCGAGCTGTCTGGTCGCGCGTACTCACCAGGTGCATTTCGATACGGCCTTCCTTCGGCCGCCAGCGCGCATCGTGGGCGAACCCGTCGAGGTCGAAGTCGGCGCCAAGTTCGCGGTTCAGATGGCGCAATATATTAAGGTTGAATTGCGCCGTGATACCCGCCGCATCGTTGTAGGCAGCGTGCAAAATCTCCGGGTCTTTCTTTAGATCAACGCCGATCAGCAGACCATTGTCGGCGCCGAGCTCGGTCGCCGCGGTGTGCAAAAACTCGACCGCCTCGGCATAGGAGAAATTGCCGATCGTCGATCCGGGGAAGAACCCGATCCGCACCACTTCGTTGGGTATTTCCGGCAGCTCCAATGGCTGGGTGTAATCGGCGGCGACCGGCACGACCATCAGATCGGGATAGGCGTCGGCAAGCCCCTTCGCCGACTCGATCAAGTGGTCGCGCGATATGTCGATCGGCACATAGGCCGCCGGCGCTACCAACGCGTCGAGTAAGATGCGGACTTTGGTGCTCGAACCGCTGCCAAACTCGACCAAACTGGCGTGGGGACCGATCAGCTCGGCGAATTCGGCCGCATGGGTTTGCAACAACTCCATTTCGGTCCGCGTCGGATAATACTCCGGCAGTTCGGTAATCTGCTCGAACAGCTTGGAGCCCCGCTCATCGTAGAAATACTTGCTCGAGATGCGCTTTTGCGGCTGCGACAGGCCGGCCACGATGGCGGCGCGAAAATCCTCGTCCGCGTGTTCGATTTCGTAGTAATCGTGCAGCGGTCCGAGTTCTAATTCTGCGGTGTCGCTCATCCGTCGTCTGCCAATCGTACGCCAGCAAACTGCCAGCGCATGTGAGGATAGAAGAAATTGCGGTAGGTCGCCCGGGTATGTCCCTCGGGTGTGATGCAAGCGCCACCGCGTAACACCATTTGGCTCGACATGAACTTCCCATTGTATTCGCCGACCGCACCGGCGACCGGCTTGAACCCTGGATATGGGCCATAAGAGCTTTGCGTCCACTCCCAGACATCGCCAAACAGTTGTTCCGGCGCATCACCGCCAGCGCCGGGCGCCGGTACCGGGCGGAGCAAACCATAACCCTGGAAATTGCCCTCAACCGGCAGCGGTTGCGCGGCGATTTCCCATTCGGCTTCAGTTGGCAGGCGCTTGCCCGCCCAGCGCGCGTAGGCGTCTGCTTCGTACAAGCTGACATGGCAAACCGGCGCCTGATCGTTGAGCTGTTGCAGGCCCAACAGCGACATCGCCATCCACGTGTCGTCGACCTGTTGCCAGTACAGCGGGGCGTGCCAGCCTTCCTGCTGCACCGTCGCCCAGCCGTCCGACAACCATAGTTCGGGCCGCCGGTACCCGTCGTCGGCCATGAAGGCCTTCCATTCGGCGTTGGTGACGAGCCGCGAAGCGAGCCGAAACGGAGCGTTAAACACCTTGTGCCGGGGACCTTCGTTGTCGAAGGCGAAGTTGGACCCGACGTGGCCGATCTCGCCAACGCCGCCTTCATAATCGAACCAGGACAAAGCGGGCGCTTTGCGCGCCGGCGACGCGCGGTAGGCTTGATAAGCCGGATTGATCACGTTGCGCGAGAAGGCATGCAGGATGTCCATCAGGATCAGTTCCTGATGCTGCTGTTCGTGGTTCAGTCCCAGCACCACCAGCGGACCGGCATCAGCCCAGGTCTCACCGTCAGCCTCGGCGATAAACGCCGCCATCGCATCGTCGACGTAGCGGCGGTACGCGGCAATCGCGGCCGCCGGCGGCCTGGTCAGCAGGCCGCGTTCGGGGCGCGGATGGCGTTCGCCGACCGCCTCGTAGTACGAGTTGAACAGGTAAACGAACTGCTCGTGGAACGGCTGATAGCCGGCCGCGTGGGGAATCAGCACCAGCGTTTCGAAAAACCAGGTGATGTGAGCGCGGTGCCACTTGGTTGGGCTGGCGTCGGCCATCGACTGGACGACCTGGTCTTCTTCCGACAGCGGCGCGGCCAGCCGCTCGGTTTCGCTGCGGACCCATTGAAAATGGGAAAGCAAAGCGCCGCGGTCTTTGGGATGAGCCGCGAGAACGCTGGGCGCGGGAACGGTCGAAGCCAAAAATCTTCCCCCGCTGGCGTCGAATTCCGCATATGCCGTCCTGCGGGAACGCCCCCGGTACCTGTCTGGGCCTTGGCGCACATCAACGCGCTTGGGACTACCGCGACAGGCATCAAGCTCTTAATCGAAATCTGCGCCGCAAAGGCCAGAATCGACGGCTGGTCGCAGTAAAACAAGCCACCGCGCGCCGCGTCAACCGGCAGCGCGGCAAATTTCTGTGAATTAGCGACCTGTTGACGCGTGTGGTTGGCAACCTAGGTTAGGGACCATGGCGAAGAACACCACGAAGATCGAGGGCTACCACGCCCACGTCTATTACAACGCCGACAGCAAGAAAACCGCGGCACGATTGCGCCGGCGCATCAATGCCCGCTTCGAGACGGTGCTCGGCCGCTGGCACGACGAGCCGGTCGGGCCGCACCCGGTGAGCTTTTATCAGGTCGCGTTCGCATCCGAAACATTTGCCGAGCTGATCCCTTGGTTGGCGCTCAATCGCGAGGATTTATCGATCCTGGTGCACCCGGAGACCGGCGACGACCTGGCCGACCACTCCGCCCACGCCATGTGGCTCGGCGACAGCCTCAGCCTGCGCCTCGAGGTGTTCAATAAACAACGCTGAGCTAATGCCCTCCCCCGAACCGCGCGATCGACACATCGGCAGCGGTTAGGCCAAAATCTGCGAGATCCGCGGGAACGTCGCCGCGCACAATGAGGCTGGCAGCCAATCGCGCCATCGACGGCGACGTCATGATACCGACGCCACCTTGTCCGGCGAGCCAAAATAATCCGTCGGCGTCGGGGTCCGGCCCGACGATCGGCACCCGGTCGGGGGCAAAGGTGCGCAATCCCGCCCATTTGCGGTTCACCTGCGCCACGGTGTGGGTCGTCGCCCGTTCGAAGCGGTCGATTGCGGTGGCAACATCCAGCTCCTCCGGCTGCGCGTCACACGGTGGGCTTGGCGTTTCGTCGCACGGCGAAGCGATTAGCTGGCCGGCATCGGGCTTGAAGTAGAACTCCTCGTCGATATCGATCGCCGCCGGCCACCGGTCGATCGCCATGCCGTCGGGCGGATCGAAGGTGACGACGGTCCGGCGCATCGGTATCGCTCCAGCCGGCAGAACACCGGCGAGGCTGGCAATGTCGTCGGCCCACGCGCCGGCGGCGTTGACCACAATCGGGGCGGCAAAATCCCCAGCGGGTGTCGCGAGCCGCCAGGTGCCGGTAACGCGCTCCATCGCCGTCACTTCGGCCCCGGTCACCAAAGCGCCGCCGCGCTCGCGCAACTGACGGATAAACCCCTGGTGCAGCGCGCCGACATCGATATCGGCCGCACCGGCTTCGAAAACCGCGCTATCGATGTAACCCTCGCGAAATACCGGCACGAGATCGCGCGCGCGTTCGCTGTCGACAATGCTTAGATCGGGGGCAAACCGGCGCCATGCTTCGTAGGCTTGTTCCACGGCCTCGCGCTGATCGGCGCGGGCGAAATACAGAATACCGCGCGGCGACAGTAACCGATGCTCGGTGAACCCTGCCGGCGGGTCGGCAAGGAACGGGCCGGCGCCAGCGGCCAGCGCGCGCACCGCTGCGTTGCCGTAGGCGCGCGAATATAAGGCGATCGACCGGCCGGTCGTGTGATAGCCCGGCTGGTCCTCGCGTTCCAACACGGCGACCCGGCCATGGGCCGCCAGTTCCGCGCCCGCCGACGCGCCGGCGATACCGCCGCCGATGACGACGAAATCGACCTGTTGCATTTGTTCTCCAGCCGCCATGGCAACGGTTTCCTTAGTGACCCGACCACGCTACAACACGCTGCTCAAATTCTGAAACCGGCGCACTCGTGACCGGCGTTCGCATCAATTCAGCACCAAGGGGGCGAGATAATGAAACTGCTACGCTATGGACCCGCCGGCAAGGAAAAGCCCGGCCTGCTCGACAGCGATGGAAAGATTCGCGATCTGTCGCGGGTAATCGACGACATCAATGGCGACACGCTATCGCCGACCAGCCTGCGGAAAATCGCCCGGCTCAACGAAAAGCGCCTGCCGCTGGTCAAGGGGCGGCCGCGGCTCGGCCCGCCGGTGGTGCCGCGGCGGACCTTCGCGATCGCCCTCAACTACGCCAAACACGCCGCCGAAGCCGGCGCCCAAGTGCCGAGCGAACCGTTTGTCTTTACCAAGACCTGCCCGCTGACCGGCCACCGCGATCCGATCGTGCTGCCGAAAGGATCGAAGAAGACCGACTGGGAGGTCGAGCTGTGCCTGGTCATCGGCCGCAAGACCCAGCATGTCAGCAAACGCGATGCGCTGAAGTACGTTGCCGGCTACGCCACCGGCAACGAGGTATCCGAGCGCGCGTTTTTGCTCGAGCATGGCGGCCTGCAATGGATCATGGGCAAGAGCCCGGATACCTTTGCCCCGCTGGGCCCCTGGCTGGTAACCGCCGACGAGGTCGGCAACCCGCAAAAGCTCAACCTGTGGCTCGAAGTGAACGGCAAACGCTACCAAGACGAAAATACGTCGGACATGATTTTCGGCTGCGCCGCCATCATCAGCAATATGAGCAAAATGATCACGCTCTATCCCGGCGATGTCATCTACACCGGCACCCCCTCGGGCGTCGGACTGGGCATGAAACCGCAGGTATTCCTCAAGGCCGGCGACGTCGTCACCTGCGGCGTCGAAGGGCTCGGCGAGCACCGCAGCCGGGTGGTCAAATACAAAGCATGATCGAGTACCCGTTCGACACAATTCCCGAGCCGGGTGAAACCCACGAGGTGGCGCCGGGGATTATGTGGCTGCGCATGCCGCTGCCGTTCCGCCTCAACCACATCAATTTGTGGCTGCTGGCGGACGGCGACGGGTGGACGCTGGTCGACACCGGCATGGCGATGGACGACGCGCGCGAGGCGTGGCACCACATCATCGCCAACCATCTCGGCGGAAAACCGATCACGCGCATCATCGTTACCCACTTCCATTCCGATCACGCCGGTCTCGCCGGTTGGCTCACCGATCGTTTCGGCTCCCAGTTGTGGATGAGCGACACGGAATGGCAGCGCACCCGGTTATTGGCCGGCGGTCCGGCGCCATCGTGGACTGCCGATGTGTTGTCGTTCTTCCACCAGGCCGGCTGCCCGAAAGAGATGGTCGCCGAAACCCATTCGCTGTGGTCGTCCTACAACAGCCGCATGAGCCCGACCCCCGACCTGCACACCACTCTTGCCGAGGGTATGACGTTCGACATCGGCGGGCGAAGCTGGCGGGTTTTGATCGGCCGTGGCCATGCGCCCGAGCATGTCTCGCTCTATTGCGCCGAGTTGGATGTGTTGATCGCGGGCGACCAGGTGCTGCCGCGGATTTCGCCTAATGTCTCGGTGTTCCCCGGCGATAGCGGCGATAACCCGTTGGGCGACTTTTTGGTGACGACGGCGAAGTTCCGCGCACAGCTGCCGGATACAGCGCTTGTTCTACCCTCGCACAACGAGCCGTTTTATGGACTGCATCACCGGCTCGACGAACTGGCGTCGCATCACGATGAGCGTCTCGACCATATGGCGGGCGCTTGCGGCGAACCGGCGACCGCTTATCGCGTCGCGCAGCAGTCTTTTTCGAGCGACCTCGACGGGCTACAGGCCAGTCTTGCGGTCACCGAGACGCTGGCGCACCTGAACCATCTGATCACGCTCGGCCGCATCGACCGGCACACCCGCGACGACGGCGTCTGGCTGCACGCGGCGGAGTGATTGTTGACGTGGCAGGCATAATCAGACGGCCAGTTTGCCGCCGGGATAGCGCCGCCGGTATTTTTATTTTATATCCACCCCAAGCCACCATCACCTTTTGGCCAAACTCATCGACGAACTTTCGGTCTCAACCGCTGGGCGGTGGGTTTCGCTGCGTTAGAACAAGAGACGCGAGGAGAAAATGAGCAAGATAACGGTAGCCGTCACCGACACGGTATTTCCCGACTGGAATCCGGCCGAGCAGGCGCTCTCGGCGTTGGATGTTGAATTGATCCGGGCCGAGAAACCGGAACAGGACGCCATCCTCGCCGTCGCTCAGAATGCTGAGGCGGTGTTCGTCACCTATGCGCAGATCACCGCCGAGGTGATCGCCGGACTGGAAAACTGCAAGGTCATCGGCCGATTCGGCATCGGCACCGACAATATCGACATCGACGCCGCGACAAATGCCGGCATCGTCGTCACTTACGCGCCGGTCTATTGCCTCGACGAAGTCTCCGACCACGCGATGGCGCTGCTGTTGTCGCTGGCTCGCAAGATTCCGTTTTCTACCTCGATGGTGAGTAGCGGGCGCTGGGAAATGCCCGCGGTCGTTCCCATCCGCCGGTTCAAGGGCCGTACGCTGGGCCTTGTCGGCATCGGCAATATCGCCCAGGCGATCGTCGGCAAAGCCCAGGCCTTCGGTATCAAGACCATCGCCGCCGACCCCTACGCACCCGATGAGGTTTTCGCCAAGACGAACACAGAGAAGGTCGAGCTGGACGAACTTTACGAACGCTCCGACTACGTCTCGGTGCATGCGCCGTTGACGCCGGAAACCGAGAAGATGTTCAGCACCGAGGCGTTTTCGAAAATGAAATCCGACGCGCTGCTGATCAACACCTCACGCGGACCCTTGGTCGACGTCGACGCACTGGTCAAAGCGCTCGACGCCGGCGAGATCGGCGGCGCGGCGCTCGACGTGCTGCCGCAGGAACCGCCGGCCGCCGACCACCCGTTGTTCGGACGCGACAACGTCATTCTGACGCCCCACACCGGATTTTATTCCGAGGACGCCCTGCTCGACCTGCAAACCACCGTGGCGACCGACGTCGCCACAGTCCTCAGTGGCGGCAAGCCGAAATACCCGGTCAATCCGCAGGTGCTGGAGGGCTAGAGCAGTATCTAGCTAGGTTGGATCAATCCTGTTGGCGAGCGGGGCGGCGGTCCACGCGGAAGACGGTGCAGCGCGATGCGGCGCCATCGGGCAAGCCGTCTGACAAAGTGGGCGCCCGCCGATCGCCAACCCTTAAGGGGCGGGCGGCTTCGCGCCAATTCCAGCGGGCTTCGGCTCAACCATAGCTCAAGCTATGCTTTTCACCGAACCCCTTGGCCTTGACCCAAATCCGCTCCGCCAGAATGGTTCAACCTAACTCGATACTACTCTAGGGTTGATCCCGGCGGCCGCTTTGGCCACCCTGACCGGCGAGGAAACCTGGAGAGAGACACAATGAAGGCAATGGTACTCAGCAAGCCCAGCTCGGTGAGCCTGCAAGACGTTGAACAGCCCCATTCCGACACCGGCAACAGCATCGTCCGGGTGACCCACAGCGGCATTTGCGGCACCGATCTGAAAATCTTCACCGGCGGCATCCCGGCCAAGTATCCCCTGATTATGGGCCATGAGATGATCGGCGAGGTGGTCGAAGCCGCCGGTTCCGAGACGCCCAAGGTGGGCAGCCGCGTGATCGTTGATCCGGTGACGTTTTGTGGCAATTGCTTCCACTGCGACATCGGTCAGACCCAGCTTTGCCCCAACGGCGGCTTGATCGGGCGCGACGCCGACGGCGGGTTTGCCGAATACGTCGCCGCACCGCCGGGCAATATCTATGCCATGCCCGACGGCATCGGCGACCGCGAGGCGCCGCTCGTCCAGGTGCTGACCACGGTGATGCACGCCCAGGAGATGGCTTCGATCGGTCCCGGCGATAACGTGGTTATCCTTGGCCTCGGCGTCAGCGGCTTGCTGCACGTCCAGCTGGCGAAGGCGCGCGGCGCCAAATCGATCATCGGCATCACGCGCAGCGCCTGGAAGCGCGAGGTTGCCGACACGATCGGCGCCGACTTGACCCTGGCGCCCGACGAGACCACTAAAGAACGCGTCCTGGCGGCGACCAACGGTATCGGCGCCGACGTCGTCGTCGAATCGGCCGGCAAGCTGCCGGTGCTGGCGCAGGCGATGGATTTGGTGCGACTTGGCGGCCGCGTGCTGGGCTTCGGCATTCACACGCAAACCGAAGGCGCGCTGCCGTTCTACGACATGTACTTCAAGGAAATTCAGTTCATCAACGCGCGCGCGGCGACGCAAAAGGATTTTGCCTCGTGCCTGGATATGTGCGCCAGCGGCGCGATCGATCTGCGGCCGCTGATCAGCGACGTGGTGCCGCTCGACCAGCTCGACAAGGCGCTCGAGATGGTCGGCACCGACGCGCCGCAGCGCATGAAGATCATTCTGGAGAATACATAACCGGCTATCCGAACCTCGGTTTAAAGTCCTCCCCCCTTGAGGGGGAGGATTTAGGAGGGAGGTACGGCGCGAAGCGCCGCACGGCATTAGAAGACGGTTTCAAAAGCCTACCAGCACGAGAGTTGGGCAGCCGTAGTCTCAGATCCACGTGTGTCTGTTGTCGGACGTAAACCAGACGTGACTGACGGCACCCGCTGAGGGCCGGAAGTAGCCAACAGCCGCCAACAGCGATTGCTAATAAAACATCAATTGGCGTTCGACCGCTGTGACAGTGCGAATGAGCGCTAAGTGGTTGGCCGGGAGCCATTCACTACATCTGAACCGGGTGTCGTGGGTGTAATGATGTTGGTCATTCGGTTGACCGGTTTAATTTCTCGGCCGAGTTTGTTACCCTGCCAACTATCAGCACACATGACGATTTTTGCCGCCTGCTCATTGTGCGAGCGCGTCGCGGAAGTGCGTTGGCCGGTTCGAATTGCGAACCGCCCCACCGAGCGGAACAAGCTGGTGGTTGATACAAAAACCCAAGGCGACGGAGAGAAATAATGACTGGCGACAGCGACTTCGATGAAATCAACGAAGCCAAAGCCAACATGGACCATATTTACGACAGGCCCGACCCCCGGGCTTATTTTCGCGAACTAAAAAAGCTCAACTACAAAATCCCGGGCGCTGCCAAGCCGGTATTCCAGAATCTAATCTCCGCGTTGCAGCGTCGCAGACGAGAGCCGGTTTGTGTCCTTGATATCGGATGTTCTTACGGCGTGAATGCTGCGCTGCTTAAGCACGATCTTTCGATGCCGGAGCTTTATCGACACTGGGGCCAGGAGCGGCTTGCGGAGGCAACTTCTGAAGAAGTGATCGAGTACGATCAACGTTTCTTTGAACAGCTTGAGGAGCCCGAGAATATCGAGGTAATCGGACTCGACCAGGCTGAAAATGCCGTTGAATTTGCCCAAGAGGTCGGCCTTTTAAACGAAGGGTTAGCCATCAATCTCGAAACAGAGGAGTTGCCGGAACCGGTGAAAGAGGAACTGTCCTCGGTCGACCTAGTGACGTCGACGGGATGCGTTGGTTACGTGACTGAGAAAACTTTCGACCACCTGTTGCCGACGATTACGCAGGACCAAAAGCCCTGGTTCGCGAATTTTGTGCTACGGATGTTTTCGTTCGATGCGATTGAAGAGACCTTGGATCATTGGGGGTATGTGACGGAAAAACTGGAAGGCGAGACATTCGTCCAGCGCAGCTTCGCCTCCTCCGAAGAACAGGAACAAGTACTCGAACAGTTGCGCGAGGCTGGTGTCGATCCGACCGGAAAAGAAGATCAAGGCTATCTGCTGGCGGAGTTCTATCTCTCCCGGCCGGCCGAAGCGGTCGCTGAGAGACCGTTAGAGCAACTTCGCCTCAACTGAGCAGGGCCTCAGCGATGGCGGTGCAGCCGCCGCCTCACACGCCAAGGGGGAAACGCGACCGTTCGCCAAACCGGCGGTGATCAAACGGCGACCCGATTGGCGGTCCACATGCCCGCGTTTTCCAAAATGAGGTCCGGTTCATCGTATTGCTCGCGAAGCAGACGCTCGTAGAGCTTGCCCTCGGCATCGCGATAAACCGGTGGCATTACAGTGAGAAGCTGCGATAACGCCTGATCCAGCGTGTCGAGGGTCCCGCTGCCCTCGTCGAACTGCGCCTTGGTGCGCCAAATAACTTTGGCGGGGAGCAGATCTTCGCACGCCTTGCGCAGTATCCACTTTTCCGTCGTCGCTTGCGTCTCGTCGTTCGTGATCTTCATCTTCAAGGAAGCCGGGATCGACTGGGCAAAGTCGATCAGATCGCGGTCGAGGAACGGGGTGCGCGCTTCCAGCCCTTGCGCCATGGTGATTCGGTCGACCCGTTGCAGGTTGATGTTGTGCATCGCCCCGAGCGAGCGCGTGATCTCGTCGGCCAGCGCGCGTGGCCGCTTGGCGTATTCATGATGATAGGCGTAGCCGGCGAAAAGCTCGTCGGCGCCTTCGCCTGTCAGTACGGCCTTCACATGACGGCGGGCGAGCGTGGCGGCGAAGTGGGTCGGCATCGCGCTGCGCACGAGATCGATGTCGGCGCTCTCGAGGTGATAGATCACATGAGGCAGGACCTCCGCCAGGTCGTCGGCCGTAAAGGTGAACTCATGGTGGTCGGAGCCGATATGCTGTGCCACGGTGCGCGCGGCAGCGAGGTCAGGACTTCCTGCCGTACCAACCGAGAAGGTCTTGAGCGGGCGGTCGACCGCGCGCGCCGCCAACGCCGCGATGACGGAGGAATCCAACCCGCCGGACAAAAACGCGCCAACCTCGACGTCGGCGACCATCCATTTGCGCACCGCCGCTTCGAGGACCAAACGGAGCTCGCGCCAGATCGGCTCCGGATCCTCGTCCACGGCAAAGTCGGCGGCGCCTTGGGGCATGCGGTACCATTCGCGAAAGCCATCGATACTGTCGAACATGGCGCCGGGATCGATGGCTTCGACGTCGCGAAGACCAAGTCCGTCGAACGCTTTCAACTCGGACGCAAAGGCCAGACCTTCACCGATATGGGCCATGAAAAGTGGCTTGATGCCGAGGGGATCGCGCGCCGCGATGATTCGCTCCGGGGTCGCCAGGACAAATGCAAACATGCCGTCGAGCTTGGTGATCCAGCGCAATTCGTCGGAACGAAATAAGTGCAGAATGGTCTCGCTGTCGCTTTCTGTCTCAAAGGCGCTTTCGCCGAGGATCGCGCGCAGATCGGCATGATTATATATCTCGCCGTTGGCGACGAGCACATTTTCGGCGCTGTAGATAGGCTGGGTGCCGTTCTCGGTGCCAATGATCGACAGGCGGCAGTGCGCCATCACGGCGGGCACGTTTGGCGCTTCGATCATACGCAAATCGTCCGGCCCGCGATGGGCGATCTTGCCGATCATCCGGCGCGCCAGCTCCGGATCGTCGATCTTCCACAGGCAGACAAAACCACACATCTTTGCCTCTTAAAATCCCAAGACGCTGCGCTTGTGACGCGGCGCACTTCAAATCACATTGTGAAGAGGCCCCGCTATCGCTGACAATGTTTCTTTACCCTTTATTTGAACCGGGACGGCTGTTTAGGGTCAACGTCAGCCGAAGTCATCGATCGTGAATTGCGGCGGCTTTCGAGGGGAAAGCGGCTGTCGAACATACAACGCACGCGCGACAAAGCTTCTTCAATAAGGATCAAAGTCGACGAGGTTCTGACCGGTGTTTTGACACGTGTCTATCACGACCGGTTGGAGAGAACGTAAGGTGGCGGCGCGCCCCCACTCCATCTCTCCCCCTCAAGGCGGGAGGGAGATTATCCTACGCCGCCGCGGACGGCGCGGCCTGCTTGAGCGGATCCTTGTGCAGCACGATTTCGCCGTCCGGACCCTGCTCGAGCCGGGTCACCGCGTTCCAGTTTGCTTCGTCGGTGTCGGGGAAATCGATGCGGTAGTGGGCGCCGCGGCTTTCCTCGCGCGCCAGCGACGCGGTGGCGAGCAGGCGGCCCAACAGCGCCAGGTTCTTGACCGACAAGGCGCTCTCCAATTCCTGCCCCCGCGCTTTTTCTGCACTGCGCGCTTCGTCGGACAGCCGCATCCGCGGGATGTCCTCGGCCTCGATCTTGGCGTACTCGGCGAGCGCGGCGGTGCACCCTTCGGCGCTGCGAATCGAGCCCAGCTGCTCGTGCGCCAGCATGCGGCAGCGCAAGCGAACGTCCTCTTGTAAAGGCCCCTCGTCGCGGCCAATCAGATCGGCGAGCCAATCGTTGGCCTCGTCGGGCACACCCACTTGGCCCGCTTCACCGCTTTCTGCCTTGGCGATCGCCGAGGCCGCCCGCCCCGCCCGGCGGCCGAACACCAGCGCCGACGACAACGCCGAGCCGCCGATCCGATTGCCGCCGTGGATGCCGCCCCCCGTCTCGCCGGCCGCCCACAACCCGTCCAACGGCGTCTTGCCGTCGACATCGATCTTGAGGCCGCCGAGCCAGGTATGGCTGCCCGGCGCCACTTCCAGCGGCGTCTTGGTGATGTCGATGCCGCGGTGGAGGCAGGTCTTGTAGACGTGGGGGATCTGTTTCTGGATGGTCTCGAGCGGCACTTCGGTGGCATCCATGAAGATGCCGCCGGTGAGGCCGGCCCGGCCGGCGTGGATTTCCTTGGCCATCGCCAGGATGACTTCGCTGCGGGTGCTGCGTTCCGCGGTATCGGGGAAGTAGCGCTTCAGGAACAGCTCGCCGTCACGGTTGCGGAACACGGCGCCGGCGTTGATGAAGCCGGTCGGATGGGGCGCGAAACCGAACAATTCCTCGGGCGAGCAGCACATCGCCTGGAAATCGATCATCTCGATGCCGAGTAGCGGCACGCCGGCGCGGAACCCCATCACGTAGCCGTCGCCGGTCACCTGCGGCGGGTTGTCGTTGACGTAAAACAGGCCGCTGCCGCCACCGGTGCACAGGATGACTTCTTTGGCCGAATAGGCCACCAGTGAGCCCTTGCCATAGTTGACGCCCCAAGCGCCGACCACGCGCCCGTCCTCAACCACCAGATCCATCATCGCGGTGTTGGCGTGCTGCTCGATGCGCTGATCGGGCCGCAGCTTCTTCGCCAGGGTCTTTGTCACCATGTTGCCGGTGGTATCGAAATGGTGGACCGCGCGCGGCTTCGAGTGATTGGGGAACATCTTTAGGTCGAGCTCGCCGTTCTCCTTGGTGACGAACTCGGCGCCCCATGCCTGCAGATCCTTGACCACATCGATAATGTCTTCGCACCACACCCGCGCCAACTCGGGGTCGATCAGCTCGCCGCCATGCTCGAGAATTTCCGCCAGGTGCAACACCGGGCTGTCGTCCGGTCCCATGGCGGCGGCGAAGCCGCCGCGCGCGACCGACGTGGTGCCGCTCGGCGGCCGGCTCTTACCTGCGAGGATGACTTTGACGCCGGCGTCGGCGCACTCGAAACACGCCATCGCGCCCGCGGCGCCGCCGCCGACCACAAGAACGTCGGTTTGGTAATGTTCGACTGGAATATCGAGTGCCACGGGTAATCTCTCCTCTTAAAGCGGTCTGCCGCCCTTACGCTTTTTGCAACTCTACGAATGCATCGACGCAGGCGTCGGCGAATTCGCGATCGTTGATGTGTAAATCGAGCTCTTCGATGCGGCCCTTCTTGAGCTTCTCAACTAGCACACGCGCGAACACCGCGTCGACGTCCGGCTGCGCCCACGGACCGACCGCGCGCCCTTCGAGATCGTGGGTCTGGCGTTTGGTGTGCTCGCTGTAGCCGCGCTTGGGAATCAGCACGACCACATCGCCACGCGACTGATTGAGCCGCTCGGCGAACAGGCGGCCCAACGCCTCGCATTCCTGCGCATTGGTGCGCATCAGGATGTTCTGCGCGTTGTACTGAAAGAATTCCCGGCTGGCGAATTTCTCGGGAACCTGGCCGACCCAGAAGTTTGAGTGATCGATGGCGCCGGGCACGATGACCTGGGGCAAGCCGGCCGCGCTCGCCGAAGTCAGCCGGGTGTCGCCGGCGCTGTAGACGCCGTCGACCAGCAAATCGGTGAGTTCATGGGTGGTGATGTCGATGACGCCCGCCAGTTCGCCCTGCCGCGCCAGCGATTCGAGCGCCTTGCCGCCCGGCCCCGAGGCGTGGAAGTGGATCACCTCGTAGCCCAGTTCGGTGAGCCGCTCGGTCACCCGGTCGACACAGCCGGCAGTGCCGCCGAACGAGGAGACGCCGATCAGCGGCGGTTCCTCGGCCGCCTGTTCGCTTTTATCTACGCGCGCCAACGCCATCGCCGCGACCGCGTTGGCGGCGTTCTCGAGTACACCGCGGGTAATCCGGTTCAGCGTGAAATCGCCGATCGAGGGAAACATGACGATATCGCTTTCCGCCACGTACCATTGCACCGCCGCGGTGGCCGCGACGGCGCTGACCATTGCCTTGGGCACCAGCGGCGGCAGGGCGCGCATCATCGAGCAGGCCATCGAGGTGCCGTTGGCGCCGCCCAACCCGACGACGCCGGCAAATTCGCCGGCGCGGAACCGTTCGCGCAGAATATGCGCGCCGCCGGCGACCATAATTTCCGATGCACGGGTGCGGTCGAGGCCAGCCAGGGCGTCCCAGGTACTGCCGCCGGCTTTGGCCAGCTGGCCGCCGGTGATGTCGGCACCCACGGTGTCGTGAGGACGCAGCGAGAGGTCGATCAGCCGCGGCGCGACCCCGGCGCGGGTTAGCGCGTCGCAGACGAATTGCGCCTCCGCACCCTTGCTGTCCAACGTTGCCAGAACCGCCACTGCGACTTGGGCCAAAACAAAGCTCCTCAATTCGGCAATATCGGCGCCAACTTATCACCGAATTGCAGGCTGTCTACCGGGACTGCCGCGACGACAAAGATCAATCCGGCAGGCCGGCGCCACGCAGGCCAGCGACGAACCGCTGCCAATGCGCCGCGTTTCGGAACGGCAGGCGCCGCAGCCCCCCGATCGTAAAATCAGGTGCGACCGCCAACAGGCGCGCGGCGGTCTCTGCCGCCAGTTGCGCCTGGCCCGCGTGGTGCGCCGCTGCTGCTAATATCAACAAGGCAGGGATCGCATCGGCCGCCTGCTGGTCGGAACGTTGCGCCCATTCCACCGCCTCGGTGTCGCGCTCCAAAATGAAATGGCCGATGGCGAGGGAGACCATGAAGCCGTAATTCAGCGGCAGTCGGGGATTGGCTTCGACGGCCTTTTGGCACAGCGCGATGCCGGATTCGGCATCGCCGTCATATATCAACGTCAGTCCGAGGTTGTGCAACGCGACCGGGTAGTAGGGACTGAGTTCCAACGCCCGTTCGTTCTCGCGCCGCGACGCCGCCAGATCACCCTCGTAGATTAAGTGAACGAGGCCCTTGGCCGTGTGCGCGAAATCGCTGTGCTCGTTGAGCGCCACCGCCCGCCGCGCCGCCGCCAATGCCGCCGCACCGTCCTCGGCCGAGACGTCTCTATAGCCGACGATGGCGTCGGCGAGATGGGCGAGCGCCTTGATCGCCAGTGCCATGAAGTTATCGGGCTCTCGGGCAACAATCTGGTTAGCCAGTTCGAGTCCCTGCTGCCAGTCGGCGCGCTTGCTGCTCAACGTCAGATAGCCGGCTTTGGTCAGGATCGCGTCGGTGGTGTCCGGTGCAGCGGCGCTCGACGCGGCCCGTTCGAATTGGCGCCGTGTGACAGCAAACCGCACCGCCGTGGCGACATGATAGGCGAGCTCGTCCTGGGCCTCGAACGGGTCGCTCAGGTCACTATCGAAACGATCGGAGGCGAATTGCTCACCCGAGCGGCGGTCGAGCACCTGGACCGTCGCGCGGTACCGGCTACCGGCGGCCTGGATACTGCCCTGGGCCAGATAGTCGGCCTGCGCCGAATCGCCCAGCAGGGACAGTCCCGTCTGGTTCGACAGCGCCGATGTCACCGCGTCCGTCACCGCTGTCGCCAGCGCCTCGGCGTCCTCGTTCCGCCCAACCACCTCAAAGGCGGCCAGAGCGACGGTTGGTTTGTCGCTCGGTTTATCCGCCGCCGGGACGGGCGACGGTGTGGCGGGAAGGCTAACGCCCGGGCGCCACGCGTAGATTCTGATCGGCCGGTCGATATTTTTAACCTGGCGTTCGCCACTATCGGTAAAGGCCAGGTCGACCCGGTCGCGCACCTGCTCGTAGACGCTTTCGGAGATGCAGATGCCGCCCGGTTCGGCGACGCCTTCCAGGCGCGCGGCCACGTTGACGCCGTCGCCGTGGATGTCGTCGCCGTCGATCACCACGTCGCCCAGATTGATGCCCATGCGGAACTCGATCCGCTCGTGTTCGGGCAGGTCGGTATTCGCCTCGGCAATCGCCCGCTGTATTTGGGCGGCGGCGCGCACCGCGCTGACCACGCTGGCAAATTCGACCAGGATGCCGTCGCCCATCAATTTGACGGTGCGCCCGCCATGTTCGGCGAGCAGCGGGTCGATCAGCTCGTTGTGCAACCCCTTGAAGCGTTCGAGGGTGCCCTCTTCGTCGGCGCGGATGAGCTGGGAATAGCCCACCACGTCGGCGGCAAGGATCGCCGCCAGCCTTCGTTGCACCTTGGCCTCGGCCATTGGCCCGTTCCTACCGCGCCGGCGCTCGCACAAGACTGCGCGGTTACGACGTCAAAGCCCCCATATTATCGGCCGGCATCCAGCGCACCACGCCGGCCACGCCGTCGACGGCGACCATCGAGCCGTCGCCGATCTGCCGGGTGGCGCCGGGAACGCCGAGCACCATCGGAATGCCGCGTTCGCGGCCCAGCGAGGCCAAGTGGGACGTGCTGCCGCCCAACTCGGCGACGATCCCTGAAACGCGCGGCAAAACGCTGACCAGCGCCGGTCCGGCGACCTTGGTGACCAACACGTCACCAGGATTGATGCGGGCGATTTCACATTCGCAACTGATCACGCAGGCACGCCCGGTACCCAGGCCGATCCCGCCGGGATGACCGCGCAGACCGGGTTTGCCCCGCCAGATTTCATCGGGGACGTGCGGTTCCTGGACGTGCAGCGGACGGGCTTGCAGCATCTTGATACCGGCCTTGTCCATTGCCCATTCGACTTCCACCGGCTGTCCCATCATTTCTTCGGCGGTTTTCATGTGGCCGGCGAGTTCGCGCACCTGATCATCGTTCAAACACTGTTGCTTCGCCGAATGATCGTGATCGTGCGCATGATCGTGGGAATGTGCACCGGCGGGCTGATGGACGTGGCAATGGGCGCTGTGTTCGAACTCCTCGCCGCGCACCGTCTCCAACAGCTCGCCCTCGCCCGACAGGTCGTAGCGGTCGGGCACCACTTCACCCTGTGCCAGGGCTTCGCCCAAACCCCAGCTCGCGCTGATCGACATGCCGCCATCCGCGGTCTGGCTCAGACCGCCGCCCGAAGCCTCGGCCTCGATCAGCGGCTGCACCAGGACGGCCATCGCCGTATCGATGGCCAAGATATTCTTGTCGTCCATGTAGCGCATGGCCCGCGGCGACCACAGCGCGCCCCAGCAGGCGCGCACGGTGGTCAGAAATTCCTGCTCGTCGTCGATCCCAAGGAAAGTTTGGAACTGGCCGGCGAAGGACGAGCCTTCGGTATCTTCCATCAGCGATGACGAGCGCACCGCGACGCGCCCGCCGGATTCGGCCATCAGCGCCCGGTAGGCGTCGACAAGTTCTGCTTCAATCTCCGGCGCAATCGGCTCGGAAAACAGGCCGATCCGCACGTCGGCCACATAACCGCGCGATTCCATGAAGGGCAAGGTGACAGCCCTTTCAGCCGCTTCCGTAAGCCCGAGCGATTCGAGCTGATGGTTGTAGGCGTCGGCGCCGAGGCAGAACCCGCCCGGCGTGGGCAGGCCGGCATGACCCAACGCGGCCTGGTTGGCCGCCTTGGGTCCGAAGCGCTCGGCATCGGCAGCGGCCGGGTCGGCGAGGTTTACGACGAACTTGGTCATCGGATCCAATTCTCCCACAAAATGGAACGGCCGGGCGAACGATCGCCCGGCCGCACCTTTATGTCCGTGTGCTTACCCGAAACGGCTCCTAGTGCGCCATCGGGTCGACGACCGTGATCTGGTTGACCGGGAAGTTGGAAATGATCTCCACATCGTCGTCATGGACGATCACCATCTCCTCGATGCGGACGCCGAACTCGAACGGAATGCCGTGCTGAGTTTCGAGCGCGAACACCATGCCCGCTTCGATTTCGAGCGGGTGGTCGAGCGACCAGATGCGTGAAATAACCGGTGGATCGTACTGGGCGAGGCCGAGCCCGTGACCCCACAGGTTGGCGGCTGCCTGGTCTTCTTCCTCATAGCCCCAGGCTTCCTTCGCCGACGGCCATTTGAGCGCGATATCGCGGGTTGTCGCACCGACCTTAACCGCTTCTATGGACGCATACAGCCAGTCCAAAGCCTCGGCATAGATGTCCTTCATCTTCTGGGTCGGCTCACGGCCCACGCAGTAGGTGCGATAGTAGCACGACTTGTAGCCGTTCCAGGTCAGCGCCGCCAAATCCATGAAGGTGATGTCGCCCGGCTGGATGATGCGGTCGCTGAAGTTGCGCCAGTTGGGCCACGTGTTGGGGCCCGAGGAGACGATCACGTCCTCGACGTCTTCCATGCCCGGAATGTCGTAGAGGAACTTCATGATATGCGCGGTCACCTGGTTTTCGGTGATGCCGGGCTCGAGGAATTTCATCGTCGCCCAGTGGGCGGCGTCGCCAATCGCGCCAACGATGCGGGCGCAGTTTTGCTCGTCCTCGTTCTTGACCGCGCGCGCTGCCATCATCGGCGTCATGCCGTCTTCCCAGGCAATGCCCTCTTCCTCGAAGTGGCGCATCATGTTGATGTCGACAAAGTCGACGCCGAGTTTCTCGCCGGCGACGCCGTGACGCTTCATTTCTTCCTTGATGGCGGTGGTGAACTTGCTCACCTGCATCTTCGAAGCCGGGCCGGCCGCGCCCTTGATCCAGGCGTAGGAGTAGCGAATATTCTCCGGCGGCAGCCACGGCGAATGGCGTTCGACCTGTGCGCCGATATCGCCCTGCTCGAACAATACCGGCTGGCCGTCGCCACACAGGATCGCGTAGCGCAATCCGGGCTTGAGCCGGTTCCAACCCGGCGTCAGCGTGCCGGTGATGTAGCGGACGTTTTCGTCATACATGCAGAGCATGGCGCCGAGGCCGTGTTTCTTCATCATTTCACGTGCGCGTTCCAACCGGTAAGTGCGCAGCCGATCCCAGTTGATCCGCTGCTGCCAGTCCAGTCCGGTGATGCCGAAATTCGCTGTGCCGTGGTACATTTAGTCTCCTCCCGCGTTCCAGATCCTGATGCGTAATCGCATATTGAAAAAGTCGCCCCCGTTCCGAATAAAGCCGCACGCGAGGAGTTCGGCCAGGCCGGACGTAAGCATTGGGCAACACAAATCATATCCATCTGGGCAATGCAATACCGCGAGGGAAAGTGCGGAAAATAATCATGTGAAATTTGCCCAAGGCGATTTCGCAGAGGCGCAGATCAGGCTCGTCGCACGGTCTTGCAAGCTGGTTATCGAGGCGCTCACAAGTGTTGTTCCCGGCCCTCGCCCGGGTCGTTGTTGCCGCCGATGATTTGCTGCTAGGTTGCCGCACAACTTCAGAGTCTCTAATAAACCAGCAACGACTCGATTGAAGAGCGAACGGGAGATCAAACATGTTCACCGCTGCGGTCGTCGGCTTGGGTTGGTGGGGCCGAAATCTGGTCAACACCATCGAGCAAAGCGACAAGATGAATGTCCTGGCCGTGACCTCGGGCAATCCGGCCAAGCACCAGGATTTCGCCGACGAGAAAGGCGTAACCCTGGCCGCCAGTTACGAGGAAGTGCTCGAGAACAAAGACATCGACGCCGTCATCCTGTGTACGCCCCATACCCAGCACGAGCAGCAGTTCCTCGATGCGGTCAACGCCGGCAAGCAGATCTTTTGCGAAAAGCCGCTCACTTTGACCAAGGCGAGCGCCGAGCGCATGGTCCAGGCGGCGGAAGCAAAGGGCCTGGTCACCGGCATCGGCCATGAGCGCCGCTACGAAGCCTCGATGGAGACTGCCCAGGCATTCGTCGCCGAAGAAAAACTCGGCACGGC
>CAJICQ010000018.1_pt1 | contig 22493 bp, 21 predicted proteins | sample 9199721 | NCBI WGS metagenome assembly CAJICQ01 (sample SAMEA7708344, study PRJEB35096) | sediment metagenome | biome: marine neritic benthic zone biome [ENVO:01000025]; feature: sediment [ENVO:00002007]; material: shallow marine sediment [ENVO:03000034] sea grass bed [ENVO_01000059] ...
CACCGCGCGACGAGGCGTTCTGGACCAGCCAGTTCAATTTCCGCGCCAACGACTGGATCGGTACCGCGCCGCTGATGTCGTTCGACCAGGTCCATCACCGGGTCGCCCTGTTCCCGACCGATCACGCCGGCATCCAGCACATCAATTTCCAGACCGAGACCCTGGACGACATCATGCGGTCCTACTACTTCTTCCGCGACCGCCAGATCCGCATCAGCTTCGGCCCCGGCCGGCACGCCACTTCGGGCGCCATGTTCCTCTACTACGAAGGCCCGGACAAAATGACGTATGAGTACTCCTCCGGCGTTCGCATGGTCGACGAAACCTGGCGGCCGCGCCAGCTGCCGTTCACCAACGAATCGTTCTGCGTCTGGGGTTCGCGGCCCGACATCGAAGAATTCCAGGCCGACTAACGCACCAGCGACAAGTATCGAGGACAGCGACATGACGACGACCGAGTTCGGCTCGCTCGGCGAGCCGATCGAGCAAACGCAAATCCGCGTGCGCAAGGCGGCGCGGTGTCTGCCGCGCTACGGCCTGGGTCACGCCTACGGCCATGTCAGCGCGCGCCTCGACGATGCTGCCGCCGGTGTGGCCGAGACGCTGGGCGACGCGCGCGCGATCGTGCTACGCGGTAACGGCGTTGTCGTCACCGGCGCGACGATCGAGGAAACCGCAGCGATGGTGTTCTATCTGGAACAAGGGGCGAAGACCGAGCTCGCCGTGCTCGCCTGTGGCGGCCACTCCGATGCCGACCCGGTCATACTGACGCCGGAGCAAGCCGAAGCCCGCAACACCGGGGCGGGCCGAATTTTCGAACGCATGTGGGACTACCTGACCGACGGCGACCCCGAATAAGTCTGACTTAGCTCCACGCTGCCCCCACCAACCGGATCCGTGCCGATGCCCAAGAAAAAATCGATGACATACCCCAAGGCCTATGAAAACCAGGATTTCATACGCAGCCGCGAAGGCCGCGCCTTGCGCATACTGTCGGAGTACGAGGAGCCGTTGAGCCGGCTGGCCCACTACAACGTCACCGACACCGTGGTGTTTATGGGCTCGGCGCGCCTGCCGTCGGCCGACGATGCGGCTGCCGCGGTCGCTGCCGCGGAGAACGGCGACGGCGATCTAGCGGTAGCGCAGCAGATGCAGAAAATGTCGGTCTACTACGAGGCGGCGCGCGACCTCGCCCACCGCCTCACCGACTGGTCGAAGGGCCTGGGCGACGAGCAACGCCGCTTCGTGGTGTGCACCGGCGGCGGGCCAGGCATCATGGAGGCGGCCAACCGGGGCGCCTCGGAAGCCAGAGGGCTCAATGTCGGGCTCACCATCTCGTTGCCGTTCGAGGAATTCGACAACCCCTATATCAGCCGCGAACTGGGCTTTCATTTTCACTACTTTTTCATGCGCAAGTTCTGGTTCCTCTATCTCGCCAAGGCGATGATCTTCTTCCCTGGCGGCTTCGGCACCCTCGACGAGCTGTTCGAGACGTTGACCCTCGTGCAGACCCACAAAATGCGCAAGAAAGTGCCGATGGTTCTGTTCGGCTCGGCATTCTGGGAAAAAATCGTCGACTTCGACGCGCTCGTCGAACACGGCACGATCAGCGCCGAAGACCTCGACCTGTTGTTCCACACCGACTCCGTCGACGAAGCCTTCGATTACGTCACCAAAGGCCTCATGGAATATGCGATCGACCAGCCCGGCGCGACGCTTTAGGTCACAACGCGCTGTCGGACTCGGTTTGCCAGGCCGACCCAAATCAGGTTCAATGCAGGCGCGCTACAGGAGCATTTGAGACATGGCCACCGCGCCGAAAATCAGCATCGAATACTGCGCCGCTTGAAACTACGAGCCGCGTGCCCTCCGTGCGAGGGACCTGCTGGTAGAACGCTACGGCGCCGAGGTCGAGCTCATCTCGGGCGCCCGCGCGTCGTTCGAGATCATCGCCGATGGCAAGACGCTCTATTCCAAGCTCGCCACCGGACGGTTTCCCGACGACGCCGAGGTTACAACGCTACTCGACGACTAGCTTGCCCAGGCGTTCGCGCCTCACGGAGGAGACACTATGCCCAGCGACACGTCCGCCACGGTTGCCGACCGGGTCGTTGTGATCACCGGCGCCGGCCAGGGAATCGGCCGCGCCTACGCCCACCATTTCGCCGACAATGGCGCGATCCCGGTGATCGCCGACATCAACGGTGAGAATGGCGAGCGAGTGGCCGCCGAGATCGAAGCGGCTGGCGGCCGCGCGCTGGCGGTCGAGACCGACGTCACCTCGCCGGATTCGGCTGCGGCGATGATCGACGCCACGCTGTCGGCTTATGGCCGCCTCGACGTGTTGATCAACAACGCGGCGATTTTCGTCACCCTTGGCCGCCGGCCCTTCGAGGATATTCCGCTCGACGAATGGCGCGAGGTGATGGATGTCAACATTACCGGCTGTTTCATCTGCGCCAGCGCGGTCATTACGCCTATGCGCGAGGCCGGGTGGGGCCGCATCATCAACATTTCCTCGTCGACCGTGCCCCAGGGCATTCCGGGCTTTCTCCACTACGTCACCTCGAAATCGGCGCTGATCGGCATGAGCCGGGCGATGGCGCGCGAGGTCGGCGGCGACGGCGTCACCGTCAATTCAGTGTTGCCCGGCATGATCGAGACCGAGGTCGAAAACCAGGGGCGCACGGATGAAGGCCGGCAGCTCGTCATCGGCAATCAGAGCATCCGGCGCCAGCAGACGCCGCAGGACATGGTCGGCACCTTGCTGTTCCTGGCGTCACCGGCCAGCGGTTTCATGACCGGCCAGTCGATCTGCGTCGACGGCGGCGCGGCGTTCGTGTAGCGCGACGGGAAAAGGCTGGACGGCGAGCCGATACAAGACCTATGAGTGAGGTGGGGAAGAACTGGCAGCGGACCCGCGCGTGAACGATTCAACCGGCTACCTTGTTCGCAGACTGTGGCGCGACTGGATGCGCTTTCATGTGGGGCGCATCGTCGGCGCGGCGGCGCTGATGGTGGTGGTTGCGGCAACTTCGGCGGCATACCCCAAACTGATCGAGCTGGGTATCGACATGCTGGGCGACGCCGACCGCCGCGTATTGACCCTGATACCGGCCGCCATCATCGCCATAACCTTCGTCCGCGGCCTCGCCTCCTACGGTCAAAGCGTGCTGACCCAGTCGATGTCCCTGCGCGTGATCGCCGAACTGCAGAAAGCCATGTTCGCACGCCTCATGGAGGCCGACCTGGCGACCGTGCAGAGCGTACCCACCGGCACCCTGATCTCGCGCTTCACCAACGATGTCAACCTCATGCGCGACGCGCTGTCGCGCTCGTTGACGGTCATGGTCCGCGAACTTCTGACCGCAATCGCGATGGTCGGCATGATGTTTCACCTCGATTGGGTGCTGGCGCTGATCGTCATCGTCACCTACCCGGTCGCCGGCCGGCCGATCCTGCGCCTCGGACGCCGCCTGCGCCGCGCTTCGGCCAACGTGCAGACCGGTCTGGGCTCGCTGACCGCGACCCTGAACCAGTCGTTCGGCGGCATTCGCCTGATCAAGGCCTACGGCATGGAGGGTTATGAAAGCAGGCGCACCGATGCGCTGTTCGACGAGGTCTACCGGTTGATCATGAAGACCGTGAAGGGCCGCGCGCGCACTCAGCCGATCATGGAGACGGTGGGCGGCGTTTCGGCCGCGCTGGTGTTGGCCTACGGCGGCTACCGGGTGTTCTCGGGCAGCGGCACGCTGGGCGCGTTCGTCGGATTTTTGGCCGCCGTTATCATGTTAATGCAGCCGCTGCGCAGCCTCGGCAACCTCAACGCCAGCCTGCAGGAGGGCCTGGCGGCGGTAAAACGCAGCTTCGATCTGCTCGATACGGAATCGCGCATTACCGACCGGCCGGGGGCGCGCGACCTCACGGCGGTGGCCGGGCACGTGCGCCTGGACGATGTGAGTTTCGCCTACGAGCCCGGCAAGCCCGCGCTCGACCACATCACCATCGATGTGCCGGCCGGACGTACCGTCGCGCTGGTCGGTCCCAGCGGCGCCGGCAAGTCGACCGTGCTCAATCTGATCCCCCGGTTCTACGATCCCGACAGCGGCACCGTGCGCATCGACGGTCACGACGTGCGCGCGGTCACGCTGGCCAGCCTGCGCGACCACATTGCGCTGGTCAGCCAGGATGTCACCCTGTTCAACGAGTCGGTCGCCACCAATATCGGCTTCGGCAATCCGGCGGCGGAGCGCGCGGCGATCGAGGCGGCGGCCATCGACGCGGCGGCACACGAGTTTATCGCCCAACTGCCGGAAGGCTACGACACCGTGGTCGGCGAGCGCGGGGTCAAGCTGTCGGGTGGCGAGCGCCAGCGCATCGCGATCGCCCGCGCCATGCTGAAAAACGCGCCGATCCTGCTGTTCGACGAGGCGACCAGCGCCCTCGACGCCGAAGCCGAACGCCAGGTGCAGGGCGCGCTCGCACGGCTGTCGGAGGGCCGCACGACGATCGTCATCGCGCACCGGCTGGCAACCGTCACCGGCGCCGACCTGATCTATGTTATCGACCAAGGCCGCGTTGTCGAATCCGGCGCGCATGGCGAACTTATCGCCCGCGGCGGCCTCTATGCCCGCCTGGCGCGGCTGCAATTCCGCACCGAAGAGGCCGACGCTGCGGCGACCGGCTAGGACGAAGCTGCTCGGCGCCTGGCGGTCACAACCGCGTCGATGTTACGGCGCAGCAATCGAGATGCTTTTTATCTGGTGGTTGAGGCCGAACATTTCGGCCGTAACGGCCCGCGCCCTGCCGCGCTCGCCGGCAAAGGCGATAACCTAAAGAAGTCGCCCGTGGATTGATCATCGGCGCAATCTGTGGTCATTTAGAACCAACGAAACGCTGATAATTCGGCATAACCGATCGAATGCTCGGTTAGATCAACCAGGGAAGTTCGATATGACCCAACAGAAACCGCCGATGGTTTACAACAACTCCCGGTTCCGCGTGGTGGATTACAACTTCGACACCTTCGTCGGGCCGGCCGCAGGCGAGAAGTTCAAGGACTTTACATTTACCGATCTCGAGACCGGCGAGGAGGTCAAACTGTCCGATTTTGCGGGCAAATGGGTGGTCGTCGAAACGGGATCGTCGACCTGCTCGATGTACACCAAGAATATCCCGACGATGAAAGACGTCGCGGCAGAGTTTCCCGATGTCGAGTTCGTGCTGATCTATGTCCGCGAAGCCCATCCCGGCGAGCGGCTCGGCCCGCATAAGTCGATGGAAGAGAAGCTGAAGGCGGCCCGACTGGTGGCGCCGCGGTACGGCGAATTCCGGCGGGTGCTGGTCGACAACCTCGAGGGCGATTTCCATCGCGCCTACGGCGCCATGCCCAACGTGGTCTATGTGATCCGCCCCGACGGCACGGTGCACTATCGCTGCAACTGGGCGGCGCCCCATTTGATCAAGGCGGCGTTGGAAGACCGCGAGCATCTGCACAAGGTCGAGAATGCGCCGACCGCCGAGCTGCGCGCCTCGCGCGCCATGCCGCACATGATCCGCACCATGTGGACCGGCGGTTTCGTCGCGCTTTATGACTTCTTCAAGAACGCACCGCTGACGGTGACCAAGCACGTCAAGGTCGACGCCTACTACAACAAGCATGGCCGCTTCCGCAATCAACCGCTGACACCGGAAGAGATCAAGGCGCGCATGGAATCGCCGCCCGAGGTCGAGACCGAAAAAGAAGAAGAGACCAAGCAGCAGGCGGCTGAATAACCCGCTCGCGCTGAACAAGACCCAAGGAGTACGACGCTCCTAGTACCGGCCGGTCCACCCATTGGACCGGCCGGTTTTCATTTGTACAGACCCCTGATGCGGGATCGCGGCAATCGAAGGAGACAAAGGGTGAAACTCGAAGGTTCCTGCCACTGCGGCGCGGTGAAATTCAGCGTCGAGTGCCACACCCCCTACCCGTATATGCGCTGCTACTGCTCGATCTGCCGCAAAACCGCCGGCGGCGGCGGTTTCGCCATTAATCTCGGCGCCGACGCGGCGACCCTGGAATTCGAGGGCCAAGAGAATATCAGCGTCTACCAGGCAAAACTCGACGGCGAGACCAGTCCGGCGCAGCGCAATTTCTGCAAAATCTGCGGCTCCGCCCTGTGGCTGTTCGACCCGCGCTGGCCGGATTTGCTGCATCCCCACGCTTCCGCCATCGACACGGCCCTGCCCAAGTCGCCGGCATTCGCCGACATCATGTGCGCCTCGGCGGCGCCGTGGGTGGATTTTCACCAGGGCAAGAATATCGACCGGTTCGACGATTATCCCGATGAATCGATCGCCGATTGGCACAGATCACGCGGTCTCTGGGACGAATAAAGGGCGCACAGGGCGCCTCCCCCATGCCGGCGCCGCCAAACCGGGGGAAAACTTGCCGGATCAGGCCGAAGTGCCCGTAAAACCTCGAATTTTAGTTATTTTTATAACTTTAATAATAGAATGTCGGTTAATCATTGGCGCAATTAGCTTGATTGGCCTGGGTACTCTGATGTTTTAATAATGAGTATCCTGTTCCGGGGGTTTCCCTTTCCCAGTCTTTTCGGGGTCAGGGGCGGCGGGTACTCATATCGGACGAGGAGAGCGTTAGATGTTAGTCGAAGAAGTTCTGATTAGGCGGGGCGTGACGTCGCGCTCACAGGTCGAAGACGCGCTCGCGCGGCAGGGCGGCCAAATCGTCAACAAGCTCCCCGAGCTTGGTCTGGCCACCGAAGAAGAGGTTCGAGACGCCGCCGATTTCATTCCGCCTGTGCCGAAATCGCTGGCCGATACGGGAATTCCGCTCACCTTCCTGATTAATCTGCTGGTCAAGACCATGCACGTGGCCGGCTTCGAATTGCCGACCCAGTTGGCCGAGGAACTCAAGCTGCCGGTTTCGATGACCGTCGAGTTGCTCGACGAGGCGCGCGAGCTGAAGCTGGTCCAGGTGCTTGGCGTCACCGGCCAGAGCATGCTGTCGGAAATGCGCCATTCGCTGACCGACACCGGCAAGCACGCCGCCAACGAAGCGCTCGAATTGTCGCAATACGTCGGCGCCTGCCCGGTCCCGCTCGACGCCTACCGCGAACGGATCCAACGCCAGTCAATCTTGAACGAACGCCTCGACTACGAAACCCTGCTCAAGAATACCCAGCATATGATCCTGCCCGACGGCTATATCGAAGAGGTCGGCCCGGCGGTGAACTCAGGCCGCTCGATCCTGCTCTATGGCCCGCCCGGCAACGGCAAGACGACGATCGCCGAGGCGGTCGGCGCCGCGCTCACCGGCATGGTGTTCGTACCCCACGCAATCGAGGTCGACGGCCAGGTGATCAAGTTATACGACCCGGCGGTGCACCACGAGATCAAGCGCGAGAGCGAGCGCGATCAGAGAAGGACGGAGCTATCGCTGCGCCTCAACGGCACCGCCGCTCAAGAGACCATCGACGAGCGCTGGGTGCCGTGCATCCGCCCGACCATGATCACCGGCGGCGAGCTGACGCTGGAGATGCTCGACCTGCAGTTCAACCCGTACGCTCGATATTACGAGGCGCCGCTGCAGATGAAGGCGATGAACGGCGTGTTCATCGTCGACGACTTCGGCCGCCAGCGGGTCTCGCCGAAGGAGATCCTCAACCGCTGGATCGTCAACCTCGACCGGCGCGTCGATTATCTCGCCCTGCGCACCGGCAAGAAATTCCAGATCCCGTTCGACGAACTGGTCGTCTTCTCGACCAACCTGCGGCCGGAAGACTTGATGGACGAGGCCTTCCTGCGCCGGATCGCCTACAAGATCGAGGTGCCCTATCCGTCGGAAGAGAACTACCGCAAGATCTTCCAGCTGGTGACGGCGAACGCCGACGTGCCGTTTCCGCCCGATATCATCGAGTATCTCAACAAGCATTTCTACGAGCCCAACAACATGCCGCAGTCGGCCCATCACCCGAAGTTCATCGTCGACCGGGTGGTCGACCGCTGCCACTTCCGCGGCGAGCCGGCGACCTTCTCGGAAGAAGGTCTGGAATATGCGCTGGGCAACCTGCTGGCGGTGACCAAGACCACCTGGAACCAGGCCCAGACCACCGAAGACAGCGGGCAGGGCGCCCGCCCGATCTAGTCTGCGCTCCGTGCGGCGCCGGTCGTTGTCCGCGTGCTGGCTGTTATACGCTCCCCGGGAGAAAAAAGTTCTGCCTGGCGAGGCCACGATCGCGAAAATCTTGACTCGATCGCGCCGGCTTGTTTTTGTTGCCGCCATTGAACCGGCAGCAATAATCTCATCCAGGGTAACGTATCGTGACACAATTTTCTGATGTACCGACGCTCGGGCGGGCACCCCGTCGCAGCGGTCTCGCTTTGGCGCTCGCAGCGGTTTTGGTCCTGGCGGCCTGCGACAACGACACCGGCACGAAAGAAACCGTTGGCCTGCTCGGCGGCGCGGTCGCCGGCGGCCTGTTGGGCTCGCAGTTCGGCAGCGGCAGCGGCCGGCTGATCATGACCGGCGCCGGCGTACTCGCGGGCTCGATGATCGGCCGTAACATCGGCCGCAACCTCGACAAAAAGGACCGGCTGGAACAGGAGCGCGCAGCGCAAAAGGCGCTCGAGAACACCCGCTCGGGCCAGACCGTGGCCTGGAACAATCCCGATTCGGGAAACAGCGGCACCGTCACGCCGACCCGAACCTTCCAAAACGCGCAGGGTCAGTATTGCCGTGAAATCAAGCAGACGATCACCATCGACGGCAATACCGAGGAAGTCACCGGCACCGCCTGCCGCCAACCCGACGCGAGTTGGAGGGCCCAATGATCATTGCGAAAAAAGCCGCGCCCTGGCTGTTCGCAGCGGCCCTCGCGCTGTTCGCCAGCGTCGCGCCCGGTCAAGCCGATGTCACCACCCCGCCGTCTGAAAACCCCTTCGCGGCAACCGATCAAAACGACGATGGCGCGATTAATAGCGAGGAGTATCGCTACCGGATGCTGGAGACCTTCGTCCTGCTCGACGAAGATGGCAACGGTGTGTTGACGATCTCGGAAACGACGTTCACCGATCCGGCGGACTTCGACCGGGTGGATGCCAACCGGGACGGCAAAATCACCATCCGTGAGTTCCTGATCTACTCCGGCTATCTGTTTGAGATCGCCGATGTCGACGAGGATGGCGATCTCAGCCCCGGCGAAGTCGACGCCTTCGATAGCAATTAATAAATTGCGGCCCGCCTGCTAACCGGGGCGGCGAGGACGGCAGTTGCGGACGCCGAAGATCGGTGGGAAGAAATTGTTAACCTTATTGGGCGCAGTATCGTATGCAAACGCTAATGGCGCCCGAGAAACCCCGTGCCGGATACACCACCGTTCGACCCGGTGACGCTGTTCAAGCAGATCCTGGACAATACCAACGATGTCGTCGTGATTACCTCGGCGCACGATCTCGACTGCGGTGGGCCGACGATCCTCTTCGTCAATCCGGCGTTTACCGAAGTCACCGGCTATAGCGAAGCGGAAGCGGTCGGCCGGTCGCCGCGCATGCTGCGCGGCCCGAAGACCGACCCCAACACAGGCGCGAAAATCCGCGCCGCGCTGGAGGCCGGCCAGCCGATCCGCACCGAGGTCGAAAACTACGCCAAGGACGGCCATACCTATTGGCTCGATCTCAACATCGTGCCGCTGCGCAACGGCGACGGCCAAATCACCCATTTCGCCGCCATCCAGCGCGACATCTCCGACTGGAAGAACCTTGAGCAGGAGCTGACCCGGCTGGCGACCACCGACGTGTTGACCGGTTTGCGCAACCGGCGTTCGTTCTTCGACGTCGCCGCGGCGGAGATCGCCCGCGCCCGGCGCTACGGCGATCCGCTCTCGGTTATCTTGATCGATTTCGATCGCTTCAAGCGGATCAACGACAAATACGGCCACGCCGCCGGCGACGCCGCCCTGGTGCGGTTTGCCGAATTCTGCCACCGCCAAGTGCGCGAAGCCGATCTGCTGGCGCGTATCGGCGGTGAGGAGTTCGCCATTCTGCTCCCGGCAACGCCGGAAGACCAGGCGGCCCAGCTCGCCGAACGCATCCGCCACGCGGTCCACGAGGTGACGATTCTCGCCGACGGCCACAGCTTCAACTTCACCGTCAGCATGGGCGTCGCCGCCTATCGCTCGCACGACGAAGACCTGGAGGCGCTGTTGCGGCGCGCCGACGAGGCGCTCTACCGCGCCAAGGAAACCGGCCGCGACCGGATCTGCGTCGCCGAGGATATCGATCCCGCCGACCCGCGCGAGGCCACCGCCGCGGCGCGCGGCTGACGCACGAAGTTGCCTGCTGCCGCTGCAACGGCGCCCCTACATTTATTAGAAACTGGCGCGCCCGGCAGGATTCGAACCTGCGACCCCCAGATTAGGAATCTGGTGCTCTATCCGACTGAGCTACGAGCGCATTCCGTTTCAGGCTTATATCACCGCAAACATCGTCTGATTCCACCACAGCTGCAAGGGGTTCCGTTCGCCCTACCCTTCGAGACGCCCGCCTCCGGCTGGCTTACGCCACGCCACTGGCGTGACGGTCCAGCCTCAGCCCCTTGATGGGGGAGGGTCGGGGTGGGGGTGACAATAAACAGTGACTCAAGGGACGCGACGGTTCACCCTCAGCCCTTCGAGACGGGCCTGCGGCCCTGCTCAGGGTGAGGTCTCTGTTTGATTTTCCACGCCTTACCAACGTCCTCATGCTGAGGAGCCGCGGCGCGGCGTCTCGAAGCATGAGGCGGGCCTAAGCCCAACCTGCCTCACGCCTCGCGCAGGCGCACCGCCTCGCAGCCGACGCCGGCGCAGTCGGGGTAGACGTCGGTCTTCTCGGTCGACACGCGCACCGCGGCGACGGTGTCGAAGCCCAGGCACAAATCGGCGATTTCCTCGACCAGGGTCTCCTGCAGATTGATGTGGCGGCCGTCGATCAGCCGGTGCACGCCGTCGCGCACCTGGTCGTAGTTGAACACCTCGGCGATGCTGTCGCGCTCGGGCCGTTTGCCGGGCGCCAGGTAGAGGGTGATGTTGACCAGCACGGCCTGCGGCCGGCCTTGTTCGGAATCGTGGATGCCGATATGGGCGTGGATCTCGAGATCGCGGAAAAATATCTTGCGGATCGCCGGCCAGCGTTCGAGCAAGACGTGCTCGACCCGGTCGATCGCGGGGACAGGCGCTGTGGTCATTTGTTCCCTCCGGTGCCGTCCTCATCGGGTCTCAGGAACATCACGTCGCGGGCGCTGCCGACGAGATGCTGGCCGCCGTCGACCAGCACCACCTCGCCGGTGACGGCATGCGCGGAGACCAGATAGCGTACCGCGCCGGCGATGTCTTCCACCGTAGCGCCGCGGCCCAAGGGCGTTCGGCCGTGCACGGCGGCGAACTGCTCGGGCCGCTGATCGCCGCTCGGCAGGGTCAGCCCCGGCGCGACGCCGCACACGCGGATGCGCGGGCCGAGCGCCATCGCCAGCGTCGTGGTGAGGCCCGACAGGCCGTATTTCGACAGGGTGTAGGACAGGAAATCCGGGTTCGGGTTGACCAGCTTCTGGTCGAGCAGGTTGACGATCACCCCCTCGGCGCCGTCGGGCAGGGCCTCGGCGAAGGCGCGCGACAGCAGCACCGGGGCGCGTAAGTTCACTGCCATCATGGTGTCGAAATCGGCCGCGCTGACTGATCCGATATTGTCGGCGGCGAACAGCGAGGCGTTGTTGACCAGACAGCCCAGGCCGCCGGTCGCCGCCGCCGCCGCCACCACCAGCTGGGACGCCGCGTCCGCGTCCGCCAGGTCGGCGGCGATCGCGGTGGCGGTGCCGCCGCGCCCTTCGATGGCGGCGACGGTCTCCGCAGCGGCGTCGCGCGAGCGGTGATAGTGGATGACCAGGTGCCAGCCGTCGTTGGCCAGGCCCAGCGCGATCGCCCGGCCGATGCGCTGCGCCGCCCCGGTCACCAGGGCGCCGCGGACTGTCGTCGGCGTCGTCATGGCGTCTGCTTCATCATTTCGGTCGCCTGCAACAGCGCCGCGCGGATGCCCGGCTCGAGCGCCGAATGGCCGGCATCGGCGATAATCTCGTAGCGCGCCTCGGGCCAGGCCGCGGCCAGCCGGTCGGCGGTGGTCGGCGGACAGACCATATCGTAGCGGCCCTGCACGATGACGCCCGGCAGGTGGCGGATGGCGTCGATGCCAGCGAGCAGGTCGTCGTCGTTGAGGAACGCATTATGGGCTAAATAGTGGGCCTCCAACCGCGCCAGCGCCAGCGCGCCGGCGGGATCGCTCGTCGCCGCGACGGCATCGCCGTTGGGCCGCAGCGTCGAGCAGGTGGCCTCGTAGGCCGCCCAGGCACGCGCTGCCGGCACGCTGACCTCGGCATCCGAGCTTTCCAGGCGGCTGCGGTAAGCGCCGAGCAGGTCGCCGCCTTCCGCCGCCGGTACGGCGGCGGCAAAATCACGCCACGCCTCGGGAAAGAACCGGCCCATGCCATGCAGGAACCAGTCGACCTCGGCGGGACCGCACAGAAATATGCCGCGCAGGATCAGCCCGCGGCACCGCTCGGGGTGGGCTTGCGCGTAGGCCAGCGCGAGCGTGCTGCCCCACGAGCCGCCGAAGACCAGCCATTGCGTAATGCCGAGACTTTCGCGCAAGTGTTCGATATCGGCGATCAAATGCTGGGTGGTATTATCCTCGATCGACGCGTGGGGGGTGGATTTTCCGGCGCCGCGCTGATCGAACAGGACGATGCGGTAGTGGGCGGGATCGAAAAAGCGGCGGTGGGTCGGCGTCGTGCCGGCGCCCGGGCCGCCATGCAGGAACAGCACCGGCGCGCCGCCGGGCTTTCCCGACTGCTCCCAGTACATCACATGCTCGCCCTCGAGCGGCAACACGCCGGTCTCGTAGGGCGTGATCTCCGGAAATAATTCCCTGCGCACCAATACGTCCTCCCATTCGGCGCGCAAGAGTGCCGCGGCCAGCCACGTTGTCAACCTGCTGCCACAATCGACGCCCAGAATGTGGGGTTTTAAGCGATATAGTGCGTCTATGAAACCGCCGCGTCCGCGATATCTGCCCCTGCGCCTGCACATCATCGTGCTGCTGGCGCTCGCCGTCGCCGCACTGGGCGGCGGCGCTGCGGCGGAAAACCTGCCGCAAGGGTTCGCCGGGCTGGCCGCCGGCGACACCGCGGTGGTACGCGAGGTGATCGACGGCGACACCGTCGTCCTCGACGATGGCCGCCAAGTCCGCCTGGTCGGCATCCAGGCGCCGAAACTGCCGCTCGGCCGGGCGAATTTCGAAAAATGGCCGCTCGCCGACGAAGCGAAGGCGGCGCTGTCCGAGCTGGTTCTGGGACGGCGCGTCGCGCTGGGCTATGGCGGTCAGCGGCAAGACCGCTACGGCCGCGAACTGGCCCATTTGTTCACCGACGACGGCCTGTGGGTGCAAGGCAGCCTGCTCGAGCTGGGATTCGCCCGGGTCTACAGCTTTGCCGACAACCGTAGCCTGGTGCCGCGCATGCTCGATGTCGAGGCGGCCGCGCGCAACGCCGACCAGGGCATCTGGCGGCATCCCTACTATGCGATCCTCGATACCGAGGCCGCGCCCGACCATACCGGCCGGTTCGCGCTGGTCGAAGGCCGGGTTCTCGAAACGGCGATCGTCGGTGGCCGCGCATACCTGAATTTCGATGAAGACTATCGCACCGACTTCACGATCTCTATTTCGAGCGGGAACTTGAAAAATTTCGCCGAGAACGGAATTGTGCCCAAAGACTATGCCGGCCGTCGCGTGCGGGTGCGCGGCTGGTTAAGATGGAGCAACGGTCCGATGATCGATGTCACCCACCCGGAGCAAATCGAAGTATTGAAGCCATGACGTTTAAACTATTTTCTTGGGGCCGGCGCTCCCGCGCGGTCGAGTTGTTTCACATCTCGCTGATGCTGCTGCTGGCGGGGTGTTCGGTAAATCCGGCGACCGGCGAGAGCAGTTTCACCGCCTTTATGTCGCCCGAGGACGAGCTGCGGGTCGGCCGCGAACAGCATCCCAAGATCCTGAGAGAATTCGGCGGCTCCTACGACTTCGCCAAAGCGAACGCCTACGTCGACGCGGTGGGGCAAAAGCTCGCCCGGGTCTCCGACCTGCCGAACCTGAATTTCACCTTCACGGTGCTCGACAGCGACGTGGTCAACGCGTTTGCGCTGCCCGGCGGCTATATCTATATCAGCCGCGGTTTGCTGGCGCTGGCCAATACGGAAGCCGAGCTCGCCGGCGTGCTGGCGCACGAAATCGGTCATGTCACCGCCCGCCACAGCGCGCAGCGCTACAGCTCGGCGGTGGTCGCTGGGCTCGGCACGGCGCTGCTCGGGGTCGTTGCCGGCAGCGCCGCCGCGCAACTGGGTGAACAGGGGGCTGCAGTCTATCTGCAAAGCTACTCGCGCGATCAGGAATTCGAAGCCGACATACTGGGGGTGCGATACCTGGCGCGCGCTGGCTACGATACCGGATCGATGGCATCGTTCCTGGCGTCGCTCCAGGCCTATAGCGAGCTCGAGGCCAAGGCGAGCGGCCTGCCCGACCCGGCGTCGCGCTACAACATCCTGTCGACCCATCCGCGCACCGGCGACCGCGTCCTCGCCGCGACCAAGGCGGCGCAAACCGCCCCGGTCGCCAACCCGAGGATCGGCAACATCGCCCACCTCGACGCCATCGACGGTATCGTGTTCGGCGATTCCGAAGGCCAGGGCTTCGTCCGCGGCAACGTGTTCGCGCATAAAGTCCTCGGGTTCCGCTTCGAGGTGCCCGACGGGTTTCATATCGCCAACGGGACCCGCCAGGTCATCGCGCGCGGGCCGAACAAGGCGTTGATCCTGTTCAACGCCGACACCAGAGCCTACACCGGCCCGATGACGGCTTACCTCGGCAAGGTCTGGGCGCCGTCGACCCGGCTTGCCGGCCTCGAAGCGATAACCGTCAACGGCATGGAGGCGGCAACGGCGACCACGCGGCTGGCCCAGCAAGGCGCCGCCGTCGACCTTCGCCTGGTCGCCGTTCGCTTCGATCCCAGCCATATCTACCGCTTCATGTTCGCCACCCCGCCGGCATTCACACAACAGCTCAATGTGCCGCTGCGCCGTACCACCTTCAGCTTTCGCCGGTTGTCCGAGGGCGAAAAAGCCGACCTCCAGCCGTGGCGGGTCGCGACGCCGGAGGTTAGACCCGGGCGCACCGTGAGCGAGTTCTCGCGCGATCTGCCCCTGCCAGGTCCGAAGGAGGAGTGGTTCCGGGTGCTCAACGGCCTGGCGCCGAGTTCCCAGCCGTTTACGGGTCAGCGGGTCAAAGTCGTGGTCGAATAGCGCAGTCTGGGTGGCGGCGTTCTAAGCTTCCAGCGTATCGACAACCGCGCCCGCGCCATCGAGGCACACGGCTAACAAGGGGCCGCCCCGGCCGGCGCCGCCATCGAGGCTGACGGTGAACAAACCTTCGACCAGGCCGCCCGCCCGCTTATCGAAACCGCGCACGATGCGGGCGAAATCTCCATACGGTTGGTCGATTCGATCGAAGCCGGCAGACGGCCACCAGTAGCTGTCCTTCTGGGTCGCCAACGGCCGGCTGACGTCGAGGCCGGCATTCACAAACAGCAAGGCGGCGCCGGCGCTGTCGCAGGGTTCGGTGACTGCCGCGCGGCGCAATGCCGAGAGAAAGTGGGTATGGCCGGCGCGCGCGTGCACGGCATCGCGCAGCGTTGCGGTCCATCTCGCGCAGGCCGGCGCGCCGGAGCGCGCGGCGGCAAGACCGTCTGCCGCGCTTCCACCATAGGCCGCCAGAGTGGCGGCGACGCCCTGATCGAGCATCCAGGTCAAGACTTCGACGGGGTTGAGCGCCAGCTGCAATTGCAGCAGCTTCTGCCACATCTCTTCCTGCGCGCCCCGCAGAATGGCGACATCGCCGGCGAACATGCCCTGGGTGCCGATGACGGCGCGGCGAAACGCCAGCACTTCATCGACCGCACCGGCGGGGTCGCCGCCGCGTCCCATGACATTGCCTAAATAAATCAAGCGATCGCCCGGACGATAACGCTGCGCGATCTCGCGATGCAGTTGGGCCAGTTTGGCCACCTCGCCGTGCACCGACGCAACAGTCCAAACCCGCTGCGGGTGGCGCAAGACGGCAATCTTATCGGTATCGACTATGGGATGTGACATGGCGCTGGCCTCAGCGCCGAAACATGAATCAAGGCTCCGCGTCGCCGCAAGCCCGTTTCGCCTGTCGAACCATAATTGGGCACAAAAAGATGCCGGGCACGATGATCGTGCCCGGCCGAAACTGGTAAAGGGATAGGAACTCCTCGAGTTACTTACGCCGCACTGAGCAGCGTCTCCAATTTATCGACCGCGGCCTCATGCTCGACCTGGTCGACCGCCGCCAACTCACGGGCCAACCGGTCGAGCGCCGCCTGATACATCTGACGTTCAGAGTATGATTGGTCGGGTTGATCGGCATTGCGATGGAGATCGCGCACAACCTCGGCAATCGCCACCGGATCGCCGGAATTGATCTTGGCCTCGTATTCCTGGGCGCGCCGGCTCCACATCGTCCGTTTAACCCGCACCCGGCCTTTAAGGGTCTTCAGCGCGGTATCGATGATCTTACGGTTGGAGAGCTTGCGCAGACCCGAGTCCTTAACCTTTTCGATGGGCACACGCAAAATCATCCGCTCTTTTTCGAAGCTGACGACAAACAACTGCAGCTTTTGACCGGCAATTTCACGTTCCTCGATGCCGGTTACCTTGCCGACGCCGTGCGTCGGGTAAACCACAAAATCCCCCTTACCAAACTCCAGGTCTTTAATCGCTTTTCTGCTCATACTCGTTGCCATATTCGCCTACTCGTCTACTGCATAGTCACGCGTCGTTCTACCGCCAGCGCCGCTTGTGGATTCGGCTGGCCACACCTGCATCTTGCGAATAAAGTGCGTCTGGCTCGTGGTGTCAGACACAAAGTAAGGGACAGCCCTTCGCTGCAAAGCGAATAGCCATCCCTTATTATTTATTTAGTATAGCACAAATATCCGGCAATTAACAGCCGGCAGCGGCCGCCGCCGGCATTGCTTGGCTACTATTGCGGGATTACCGGGGCTCCAAAGGTTAATCAGTCGCCCTGGCCCGGATTGGCGCTGAAATACTTTTCGAACTTGCCTTCCTCGTCTTTGAAGGCATCGGCATCGGGCAATGGATCCGACTTGGCCGTGACATTCGGCCATTTTTCCGAGTATTCGCGGTTCATTTCCAGCCATTTCTCGGCTTCGGGCTCGACATCGGGGATTATCGCCTCCGCCGGGCATTCGGGCTCGCACACGCCGCAGTCGATACATTCATCGGGATGTATCACCAGCATGTTTTCGCCTTCGTAGAAACAATCCACGGGGCAGACTTCCACGCAGTCGGTGTACTTGCACTTGATGCAAGCCTCGGTCACCACGTACGGCATGTTTAATTCCTTCCTTACTGATCTTCGTCTCTCTGCAACGCGACCACTCTGGAATCCGATTCGGTTCGGTTGTACCCACTCCGGTGCGTGTGCACCAGTACTGCGTCTTGCTAAGCCAGCGCCCGTTTTCGTGCCTCACCGCTTTCGCGGTCGCTAACGTAGAGCAGGCCGGCAACCCGCCGCAATAGATTCGCTTCGTGGTCGTGCACGACGCCGTCGGCATAAACCACACGCCACAGCATCTCAACCATTTCAATACGCTCGTCATGATCGAAGTCGTCGCGAATGCGGCGGGTAAAACGCGACAACTCCACCGCGTCGTGGGCAACCTGGTCGGCCAACTCGACCACCGACGCCACCTCTTCGTCGGTCAACTCGAACCGGGCCTGCACCAGGTCGACGATCACCTCGCGTTCGTCGTCACCGATCGTATGGTCCATACGCGCGGTCTCGACCAACAGCACCGCCGCCGCCAGGTGCAACTCGTCGACCGTGTGCTGCCCCGGGCCGTGCGGGTCGCGCTCGCCCTCGCCAAACATTTTCTTAAGCCGATCCAGCATGGCTGCCGGTTTACACGCGATTTGCGCCGACAACAACCTTACCGAAACTAGGGGTTTCCGGAATCGTTGAAGCGGTCAATGGCGCGGCGGTCCCGCTTGGTCGGGCGTCCCGCGCCGCGCTCGCGCCGGCCGCTTTCCGCCGGCTGTTCGGCCCGCGGGACCGGCGGCGGCGAAAGATCTTCGTAGAGGGTCTGCGCCTCGCGAAACGGTCCACGCCGCGCGCCCAACGCGACCACCCGCACCACCCAGATGCGGCGGCCCAAGGGAAACGTCAGGACATCGTCGGGGCGCACCGCATGGTTGGGCTTGCGCACCGGCGTGCGGTTGACCCGCACCTGACCCGACCGGCACAGCGCCGTCGCCTGGGTTCGCGTCTTGCACAATCGCGTGTACCAGAGCCATTTATCGAGGCGCAGAGTGTCGCTATCCGCCATCATCTCACGACCGGGAGCCGGCCTTCAATTCGCTCAATTTGGCGAACGGCGAATCGGGATCGATCACGGGGGCGGCGCGCCGACCACGCGGCTTGGGCGCACCCCGTTTACGCGGACGGCGCCGGGCCACGCGCAGGGTGTCATCGGCGACCGTTACCGCATACCCGAAACGGCGTAACACCTGCGCGAAATCGTCGGCGGCCGCGCCGATCGCGTTGATCATCGCCGGGTTCACGTCGAACGCGCCATCGCGGCTCGAGCGGCGGACATCGGCCAACAGCCGTTCCAGCAGATCGGCGCGTACCGCCAGCGGACCAGCCGGGCAGAACCCCAGCGCCAGGTACCAATCAGCCGGTACGTCGTCGCGGCACGGCAACGATGTCGCACCGCCGTCGGGAAGCGCCGTCGGGGCATCCTGGCCGGCATGGACCGACCACAACAGCGCCTTCAGCGGCAGCAGCCGTCCTTTGAGCATGACCGGCATGTAGGTCATCTCGACGCCAATGCGCACGCCAGCGCGCGCCAGCATCTTGCGCTCATCGTCGGAAAACTTGTCCTTGCGGTCGACGGCTGGATCGCGAACGCTGCAACCCAGACCTTCCGTCAACCGGTAGGCGAGACCGCGCACCGCCCCGGCAAACGCGGCGTCGCGCAAATCGAGCAGCGGCCCGATCTGCGCTTGCAAATAGGCATTCAGCCAGGCGGTCAGGCGCTGGCGTACCTGTTCGCGCGCCGGTTCGTCGATGAGTTCGCTGGCGAGCACATCGACCAGGGGGCGGCCAACCTCGGCGCCCGCCACTAGTTTCGCCAAGGGAGCATCCCGCCAGTGGATATGCCCGGTCGCGAAATCGAGGGTGAAGGCGTCGTCCTCGGCCGCGCTGATTTCGGCGACCCGGCCGGCGATCGCCTCGCGCAGCGCCCGGTTTGCCGCCGCCATCAGGTGGGTGCTGGCCGCCACTTCGCTATCGAGGGGCACGAAGCGAAACCCTTCGAGCCGTCCCACCTCGTCGCCTTCCACCGTCACCCGCCCGTCATTGCCGACGCCGGCCAGCAAAGTCTTGCGCTCGCGCAAGCGTTGCACCAACACCGCGGTCTTGCGATCGACGAAACGCTGGGTCAGCCGGTCGTGCAAGGCGTCGGAGAGCTTGTTCTCCAGGTCGCGCGAGCGTTCCTGCCAGCCGTCCGCGTCGTCGAGCCAGTCGCGGCGGTGGGACACATAGGTCCAAGTTCGCACACCGGCGATGCGCGCGATCAGCGTATCGATGTCGCCGTCGGTGCGATCGAGCCGGTCGACCGCACGGCCGATCCAGTCGCTGGGGATGCGCGCCTCCGACGACATCAGAAACTTGTAAATGCGCGTGACCAGCCGCGGGTGGGAGCCGCTAAGGTCGCCCAGGAAATCGGGAATGCGGCAGACGTCCCACAACAGGCGCACCGCCTCGGGGTGCGCCGCCATATCGGCGATGTCGGGCGACGCGATCGCGCTGACCAGCGCGGTATAATCATCAGCAGCGCGCGCCCGGCGCAATTCGGGTGCCGGCGGGCGTGCTTCGAGGCTGCGTTTCAGGGCGTCGGGCGAGCTGAAGTCCAGGTCGGTCGCGCGCCAGAAAACCGCGCGTACCGCGTCGAACTTGTGCTCTTCCAACGCGGCGACCAGTTCGGGATCGAACGGTTCCAGATCGCTCGTCGGACCGAAGGTGCCGTCCGACATGTAGCGGCCAGCCCGTCCCGCCACCTGGGCGATTTCGGCCGGGGTGAGGTGGCGAAAATAGGTGCCGTCGAATTTTCGCAGCGACGAAAACGCGACATGGTCGATCGCCATGTTCAGGCCCATGCCGATCGCATCGGTGGCCACCAGGTAGTCGACCTCGCCGGCCTCATAGAGGCCGACCTGGGCGTTGCGGGTCCGCGGACTGAGCGCTCCCAGCACCACCGCGGCGCCGCCGCGCTGACGGCGCAATAATTCGGCGAGCGCATAAACGTTGGCGGCCGAAAACGCGATCACGGCAGAGCGCGGTGGCAGCCGGGTCAGTTTTTTCGGCCCGACGTAGCTCAGCCGGGAAAACCGCTCGCGGCGCACAAACTCGGCCTCCGGCACCAGCTTGCGCAAAATCGGCGCCATTGTTTCGGCGCCCATGAACATGGTTTCCTCGGTGCCGCGCGCGCTCAGCAGACGTTCGGTGAAGACATGGCCGCGTTCGGCATCGGCGCACAGCTGGATCTCGTCGATCGCCAGGAAGGCGACCGGCCGGTCCTGCGGCATCGCCTCGACGGTGCACAGGAAATAGCGGGGATTATCGGGAATGATGCGCTCTTCGCCGGTAATCAGGGCAGCCGCGCCGGTGCCGCGCAGGCGCACCACGCGGTCATAGTTCTCGCGCGCGAGCAGGCGCAGCGGAAAGCCGATCATGCCGGTTTCATGGCCCAGCATCCGGTCGATCGCGAGATAGGTCTTACCGGTATTGGTCGGTCCGAGAACCGCTTTCACGGCCCCAGCGTCAGAAAACGTCATGGCCATAGAATCGGCTTCCGGCGGCGCGATTGCAACCTTTGGAATTGGGGACTTGCGGCGAAACGCCGCTGCCCTCATATGTGCCCAGGAATACTGGAAAAATTACTGCTTCGAGGAAACGGATGAACATTGCTGCCGACGAAAGCGTGGGCGAATCGGCGGAAACCCATACGTTCCAGGCCGAAGTCGCCCGGCTGTTGGATATCGTCGCCCATTCGCTCTACAGCGATAAGGAAATTTTCCTGCGCGAGCTGGTGTCGAACGCGTCCGACGCCTGCGACAAGCTGCGCTACGAGGCGCTGACCGACCCGTCGCTGCTCGACGGCGATGGCGATCTCGCCATCACCATTACCGCCGACGCCAAGGCGCGCACGCTGACCGTCACCGACAACGGCATCGGCATGAGCCACCAGGAGCTGGTCGACAATCTGGGCACGATCGCGCGCTCGGGCACCGCCGCCTTCGTCGCGCAAATCGGCAAAGACGACACAGCCGACAGCAATCTGATCGGCCAGTTCGGCGTCGGCTTCTATTCAGCCTTCATGGTCGCCGACAACGTCACGGTAGCCAGCCGCCGCGCCGGCGCCGACGAGGCCTGGCAGTGGCAGAGCGACGGCAAGGGCAGCTTCACGATCGCCCCGGCGGACGCCGCAACGCCGCGCGGCACGTCGGTGACGCTCCACCTCGCCAAGGGCGAAAAGGAATTTCTCGAGGCGCCGCGCATCGGCCACATTATCAAGACCTATTCCGACCATATTGCCCTGCCGATCAATCTGGCCGGCGATGACGGCACCAGCGAGCAGCTCAATGCGGCATCGGCCCTATGGTCGCGGCCGCGCAGCGAAATCAGCGAGGACCAGTACACGGAATTTTACCACCATGTCGGCCACCTGTTCGACGAGCCCTGGCTGACGCTGCACAACCGCGTCGAAGGCAAGATCGAGTACAGCAACCTGCTGTTCGTGCCGTCCACCCGGCCCTTCGATCTGTTCCAGCCGGAACGCAAGACCCATGTGAAACTGTACGTGCGCCGCGTCTTCATCACCGACGATTGCGAGGACCTGCTGCCGGCCTGGCTGCGGTTTGTCCGCGGCATCGTCGATTCCGAAGACCTGCCGCTCAACATCAGCCGCGAGATGCTGCAGAACAATCCGCTGCTGGCGAAGATCCGCAGCGGCCTGGTGAAGCGCATCCTCGGCGAGCTGAAGAAGAAGGCCAAGAAGGACACCGAGGGTTACGCCACCTTCTGGGACAATTTCGGGCCGGTGCTGAAAGAGGGCCTCTACGAATCGGCCGATTACCGCGACGACCTGCTGGCGCTCGCCCACTTCCGCTCGACCGGCCGCGACGGCCTCACCTCGCTGGCCGACTATGTCGAGCGCATGGCCGAGGGCCAGGCGGATATCTTCTATATCTCGGGCGAGAGCGTGGACGCGGTCGCCGCCTCGCCCCAGCTCGAGGCATTTCGCG
>CAJICQ010000063.1_pt1 | contig 21918 bp, 12 predicted proteins | sample 9199721 | NCBI WGS metagenome assembly CAJICQ01 (sample SAMEA7708344, study PRJEB35096) | sediment metagenome | biome: marine neritic benthic zone biome [ENVO:01000025]; feature: sediment [ENVO:00002007]; material: shallow marine sediment [ENVO:03000034] sea grass bed [ENVO_01000059] ...
ATCGCTCGCGCTCAGCGCGTCGGAACGGCGCATTCAGCTCGGCGTCAACATTACCAACGGCTTGGGCGCCGGCGCGCGGCCGGATATCGGCCGGGCCGCGGCGGAAGAAGCGCTCGATGTCATCATCGATCACCTGCAGGGCAGCCACATGGCCTTCATCGCCGCCGGCATGGGCGGCGGTACCGGCACCGGCGGCGCACCGGTAATCGCGCGCGCTGCTCGCGAGCAAGGCATATTGACCGTCGGCGTCGTCACCAAGCCGTTCCAGTTCGAAGGCAACAACCGGATGAAGTCGGCCGAAGAGGGTATCGAGGAGCTGCAGCACTTCGTCGATACGCTGATTGTCATCCCCAACCAGAATCTGTTCCGGGTCTGTAACGAACATACGACGTTCGCCGACGCCTTCTGCATGGCCGATAATGTACTGCATTCCGGCGTGCGCGGTGTCACCGACCTGATGGTGATGCCGGGCCTGATCAACCTGGATTTTGCCGATATCCGCACGGTGATGAGCGAAATGGGCAAGGCCATGATGGGCACCGGCGAGGCCAGCGGCGACGGCCGCTCGATTGCCTCAGCCGAGGCGGCGATCGCCAATCCGTTGCTCGACGATGTATCGATGCGCGGCGCCCGCGGCGTGCTGATCAACATCACCGGCGGCCTCGATATGACCCTGTTCGAAGTCGATGAGGCGGCCAACCGTATCCGCGAAGAGGTCGATGCGGACGCCAACATCATCTTTGGCTCGACGTTCGATGAAAAGATGGACGGCCTGATGCGGGTGTCGATCGTGTCGACCGGAATCGACGCCGATGCGGCGGCGATGCCGCGTTCGCCGATGATCTCGCTGGTCCACGACGCCGATCGCTCGGCAGTCGACCAGCCCGCCGGCGATGCCGCGACAGCGCCAGAAGACGCCGGCCAGACAGCGCCAACCGCCGCCGACCAAGCTCCAGCGACAGCAGCCGATGCCGCCGTCGACCCGACAGCCGATCCAATGTCAATGGGCGACCCGGCAGCGCCGGAGGAAGCCGCTGCGGCACAACCCGCCGCACCGCCAGCCACGTCCGAACCAGCGCCGGCACCGCGACCGCCCGCTCTGACGGCAGGCCAGCCGTTCATCCCGCCGCGGCCGGCTACCCCGGCGGCACCGGAACCGCCCGTGCGGACACCGCAAGCCGCGCCGAACGCGTTTGCCGAAGCAGCCATCGCAAACGGCGCGGCACAGACGGAAAAACGGCGCGGCAGAAGCCTCTTTCAAAAAGTTACCGGAGCAGTAAACAGTCTGGTAACCGACGAAGAGCAGGGCGCCAGGACGGCCCCACCGGCGCCACCGGCCCGACCGGCCGCCGGACCGGAACGCAAAGAACCTCCCGAGGTGACGCCAGCGCCGAACTTGACAGCGCCGGCCGCGGAACCCGCTCCCGCCCCGGCACCCGACGCGGCGGCGCCGCCGCCGCCGGAATCGCGCGAATCGGCCGATTCCGCACCGCCGGCGCCCACCCAACCCTCGCTTACCAATCTCGAGCCGGCCGGACGGACCGAGCCGGCCAGCGGCGACGATGACATGCTGGAAATTCCGGCTTTTCTACGCCGCCAAGCGAATTAGTTTAAAAATGCCCTAAGCCGCGGAAATCCTTAAGATTTTCGCGGCTTTCGGCGCAACAAACTGTAACAAAGAGTGATTTGTGCCTTTGCCCGGGGGTTGTTACACGACTGCCTTAGAGGCGCATGGTTAACACGCCGCGCGCTAATTATGGTTACCGGTCTGGTTGACCGGATTTTTTAGGTTAATCCAGAGGGTACCTGGCCTTGGAACACACAGTGACAGCATTGATTGACAACTCTTCCAAGTTCGCACTCCAACAGAGTTTAAAGAGCAAGATCAGTTGTTGCGGAACCGGATTGCATTCCGGCGCCAAGGTCTCGATGACTCTTCTGCCGGCGCCTGCCGATACCGGAATCATATTTCGCCGCACCGATGCCGATGGAATCGGGCTGGAAATCGAAGCCCATGTCGCCAATGTGGTCGACGGCCGGATGTGCACGACGTTGGGTGACGGCAGCGGCGCGTCCATCGCCACGGTCGAGCATCTGATGGCCGCGCTGAGCGGTTGCGGAATTGATAATTTGTACGTCGAGGTCGACGGCGGCGAATTGCCGATTATGGATGGCAGCGCCGCGCCCTTCGTGTTTCTCATCGAGTGTGCGGGCATTGTCGCGCAGGATGCGCCGCGGCGTGCAATCGAAATTCTCAAGCCGGTTTGCGTCGAAGATCAGGACCGGCGCGCCGAAATCTCGCCGGGCGAAGGCTTCTCTGTCGGTTTTGAGATCGAGTTCGGGTCGGGCGCCATCGGCCAGCAGGACATGGCTGTCGAATTGGTCAACGGCACGTTCAAGGGCGAGTTGAGCCGCGCGCGCACGTTCGGATTCGTCGAAGAAGTCGACCAGCTGCGCGCGATGGGGCTGGCGCTCGGCGGCAGCCTCGATAATGCCGTGGTCGTCAGCGGCGACGAGGTGCTGAACGAAGACGGGCTGCGTTACAAGGACGAGTTCGTGCGCCACAAGATCCTCGATTGCGTAGGCGATTTGTACCTCGCCGGCGCCCCAATAATCGGGCATTTCAAGGGCCACCGGTCAGGCCATGCACTGAACCACAGTATTTTGCGCTCACTATTGGCCGACCAAAGCTGCTGGCGTTACATGACGCTGCCGCGCGAGCAAGACGAGCGGAGCGAAGAGTTTGACGAACTGCCGGCTGTCGTCAGCGCGTAGATTTAACGGTCCGGCAACGCTGCGCGCCGAGCCACCACCACGTTACACAAGTTGGAAAACCGCACGTTGATGGTATAATCAGCGCAAGGATCAACGCTGCCTTGGGCGCGCGGGATCTGATTTAGAGGGCGCAAGGTTACTGTGAGCGACTATCGATCGCCAGCCGTCGGGCAACAAACCGAAGGATCGACATCTCATCGCCGATCGGCGCGACGGCCGTTCGCGGCTTTGGTGTTGGCCGCGTCGGTTCTTGCTGCCTGTTCGGGCAACGACGAGCCGGTTTACGTCGAGCGGCCGGTCGAAGAGCTCTACAACGATGCCGTCGATGCGGTTGCCGTCGAGGATTACCTTGGGGCGAGCGAGCTCTTTCTCGAGGTCGAGCGCCAGCATCCCTATTCAATCTGGGCGACCAAGGCGCAATTGATGAGCGCCTATTCCTTCTACGCCCGCGGCCAGTACGACGACGCGGTCCTCGCGCTCGACCGGTTTATTCAGCTGCATCCGGGCAATCGCGATATCGCCTACGCCTACTATCTCAAGGGCCTGAGTTACTACGAGCAAATATCCGATGTCGGCCGCGACCAGCGTAATACCCAACTGGCGCTACAATCGCTCAGCGACGTCGCGCGGCGTTTTCCGGAGACAAAATACGCACGCGACGCCCAGCTGAAGATCGATTTGACGCTAGACCACCTTGCCGGCAAGGAAATGGAAGTCGGTCGGTTCTATCTTCGCCGCGGCCAATATCTGGCGGCGATCAACCGCTTCCGCAAGGTCATCGACCAATATCAATCGACCACCCATACGCCCGAGGCGCTGCATCGCTTGGCCGAAGCCTATACCGCCCTGGGTATCGAGCCGGAGGCGCGCGAGAATGCCGCCATGCTGGGCTACAACTTCCCCGGCAGCCAATGGTACGTGGACACCTATCAACTCGTCGAAGAAGTCGTGGTGCGGGATGTCGACGGCGACGGGGTCGCCGATCCGCCCCCCGACGAGCCCGGTTTCTTCGGCCGGCTCTGGCCTTTCTAGGCACTAATGTTGCGCCACCTGTCGATTCGGGACGTCGTCCTGATCGACCGCCTCGAACTGGAATTCGAAACAGGCTTGGGTGTTCTGACCGGCGAAACCGGCGCCGGTAAATCAATCCTCCTCGATTCGCTGGGACTTGCGTTGGGCGCGCGCGCCGACACCGGCCTGATCCGGCCTGGCGCCGAGCAGGCAATCGTCGCGGCGACGTTCGAAGTCGCGCCCACTCACCCGGCCAGCAATCTGCTTAGCGAACACGGCCTGCAAATCGATGAAGGCTGCGTCCTGCTGCGCCGGATTGTCGGGCGCGACGGCCGCAGCCGTGCCTTCGTCAACGATCAGCCGGCGACAGCGGGCCTGTTGCGGCAGATCGGCGAACAGCTGGTCGAAATTCAAGGTCAATTCGAACGCTTCGCCCTCGCCGCGCCGGCGGTGCAACGCGCCGCGCTCGACTCGTTTGGCAAACTCGGCCCCAGCGCAAGCAAAGTGTCCGATCTGTTCACCGCTTGGTCGGATGCCCGTACCGCGCTCGCTGAGGCCGAAGCCGACGTTGCGGCCGCGCGCGCCGAAGAAGAGCAACTGCGTCATGACGTCGAGGAATTGAACGATCTCGCGCCGGTCGCGGGAGAGGAGGCGACTCTCGTCAGCCAGCGCCAATTGCTGCAGAACGCCGAGCGATTGATCTCCGCCTTCAACCAGGCGCTCGGCGACCTGTCGGGCGAATCCGGCGCCGAACCGGCCCTTCAGCGGGCAACACACACGCTGTCTCGGGTGGCGGAATTTAGCGGCGGCCAGCTCGAACCGATCCTTACCGCTCTCGATCGCGCGACCGCGGAACTTCAGGACGCCCTGCAGGAACTGCAAGCGCTCGCTTATGCCATCGAGACCGATTCCGGCCGTCTCGATACCGTCGAGCGCCGCTTGTTCGCCCTGCGCGCGGCCGCCCGCAAGCACGATACCGATGTCGATCTGCTCGCCAAGGTGCACGCATCGTTGACCGGCAGGCTGGCGGCGCTGGATGGCGACAGCGACCGGCTGACAACCCTTGCCAAGGCGGCCGAGGCCGCGCGGCGCGCCTATATCGCCGCCGCCGAGCGTCTATCGGCCGGACGCAGCAAGGCCGCAGGGGCACTCGATCAGGCCGTCGCGCGCGAACTGGCGCCCCTCAAGCTCGAAAAAGCGACCTTCGAGAGTGCCATCGAGCGGCTGCCCGAATCCGCCTGGTCGGCAACCGGCCTCGACGCGGTCGAATTCCGCGTCGCCACCAACCCAGGCAGCGCGCCGGGCCCGCTCGGCAAGATCGCGTCCGGCGGCGAGCTCAGCCGGTTCCTCCTCGCCCTCAAGGTGGTGCTCGCCGATGCCGGCGATACCACGACGCTGATTTTCGACGAAGTCGACGCTGGTGTCGGCGGCGCGACAGCGGCCGCGGTGGGCGAACGGCTGGGGGCGCTCGCGAGCGTGTCCGGACGGCAGATCCTTGCGGTCACCCACAGCCCGCAGGTCGCCGCCGTCGGCAGCCAACACTGGCTGGTATCGAAAGATGGCAACAACGATGAAGTCGTCACGCGCGTCGACGCGCTCGATCACGAGGCGCGCAGCGAGGAAATTGCGCGCATGCTCGCGGGGGCCGAAATAACCGACGAAGCGCGCGCCGCCGCGAGGCGCCTGCTCGACGGCGCGGAGCCGCCACTCGCCGCCTCACCACGCGACGCGGCGTAGGTATACCTGTGCCGCCAATTTACCCTTGCCGGTTTCCGGGTTCATGACAGTGAGCAACAGCGAATTTGCGATCGGTATCGCCTGCGCGCTGTCGGTCGTCTTGTTGTGGTCGAGCTTTCACCTGATTTCCCGCATTGGCGTGCAAACGTCACTCACGCCCTACGACCTTGTGACGTTGCGCGTCGGTGTCGGCGGTATTCTCATGCTGCCGGTACTGCTTCGCCACGGTCTCGGTCAACTGCGTTTGTGGCAGGCCGTCGTCATAGCAATTTTGGCGGGACCTGGCTTCGCGCTGTCGGCCTTCGCTGGTTACCAATTTGCACCCGCCTCCCATGGCGCGGCGATCCTGGCCGGCGCCTTACCGTTGTTTACCGTGCCGATCGCCTGGCTGGCGCTCGGAGAACACCTGAACATCCGCAGGCTCCTGGGATTGCTGGCGCTGTTCGCGGGCATCGTATTTTTGATCGGCGACAGTTTCACCGGTTTCGACAACGGGCAGTGGCGCGGCGACCTGCTTTTTATCGTCGGCGCGATCGTCTGGTCTGTTTTCGCTGTGCTGGCGCGTGCCTGGAGGGTCGAGCCGGTGCGCGGCACCGCCCTCGTGGCAGTCATTTCGCTGATCGGCTACGTGCCGCTGCATTTCGCCTTTTTACCCTCGAAACTCGATACCGCCCCCCTCATCGATATCGCCGGACAGGCTTTTTACCAGGGATTTCTCAGCATGATTATCTCATTGCTGCTGTTCACCCGCGCCGTGCGGGCGCTGGGAGCGTCGCTGACCACGATGATCACTGCCTTCGTGCCGGTGACGGTAGCGTTCTCGGCGCTGATCATATTGGGCGAACCACTAACGGTGCTTACCACAGTCGCTATCGTGCTGGTGACCATCGGCATGTTCGGTGCCGTGTCCGGCGGGCGTTCGAAAAGACCGGCTGCGGCGCCCGCGCCAGCCGCCGAAGAGCGCCGATAAGATGGCTGTCTGTTGGCGGCGAGCGGTGTATGTATTGCGGTAGTGGAGCCGCGTAATGAACGATTTACCGCCGCCAGAGAAACTCACAACCGCGCAAGCAGCGGATGAGCACGCGCGCTTGGCAGCCGAAATTCTCGAGCATAACCGGCTGTATTACCAGAAGGACGCGCCGGTTATTTCCGACGCCGAGTACGACGCGTTATTGCGGCGTTTGCAGGACATCGAGGCGCAATTTCCCGAACTGGTGACGCTGGAAAGTCCGACCCAGCAGGTCGGCGCGCCGCCGACAGCGGGCTTCGCCAAGGTCCGCCACGCCGTGCCCATGCTGTCGCTGGCCAATGCATTCGATGACAACGACGTCACCGAATTCGTCGCCCGCGTCCGGCGGTTCCTGAACCCGCCGGCCGACGAACCGGTGGTTCTGGTGGCGGAACCCAAGATCGACGGTCTATCGGTCTCGCTGCGCTACGAAAATCGCGCCTTCGTGCGCGGCGCGACGCGCGGCGACGGTACCGAGGGCGAGGATATCACCGCCAACCTGCGCACCATTGCCGATGTTCCCGAGGAACTGCCCGCCGACGCGCCCGATACCGTCGAAGTGCGCGGCGAAGTGTATATGCCGAAATCGGAGTTCGCGGCGCTCAACGCCCGCCAGGAAGCCGCCGGTGGCAAGGTGTTCGCCAATCCGCGCAATGCCGCGGCGGGCAGCCTGCGCCAGCTCGATCCCGCGATCACGGCGTCGCGCACGCTGCGCCTGTTCGCCTACGCCTGGGGCGAGATCAGTGCCGAACCTGTGGGCACTCACTGGTCGTTTCTGCAGAGCCTGCAAAGCTGGGGATTTCAGGTCAATCCGCTGATCCAGCAATGCGCGGGCGTGGACGCGGCCCTGGCGGCCTACCGGGCGATCGGCGAAGCCCGCCCGACTCTCGACTACGATATCGATGGCGTCGTCTACAAGGTCGACCGGCTCGACTGGCAGGCCCGGCTGGGCTTCGTGAGCCGCGCGCCGCGCTGGGCGATCGCCCACAAATTCCCCGCCGAACAGGCAATAACGGTGTTGCGTGATATCGACATCCAGGTTGGCCGCACCGGCGCGCTGACGCCGGTGGCGCGCCTCGAGCCGGTGACGGTGGGCGGTGTCGTGGTGTCCAACGCAACGTTGCACAACGAAGACGAGATCGCCCGCAAGGATGTCCGGGTGGGCGATACGGTGATAGTGCAGCGCGCCGGCGACGTCATTCCCCAAATCGTCGAAGTGGTTCTCGACAAGCGGCCCCAAAAAGCCAAACCCTACGCCTTTCCCGACCATTGCCCGGTATGCAACTCCGAGGCGGTGCGCGACGACGACGAGGCCGTGCGCCGCTGCACCGGCGGCTTGATCTGTCCGGCCCAGGCGGTCGAGCGGCTCAAGCATTTCGTCTCCCGCGACGCCTTCGATATCGAAGGGCTGGGCGCCAAGCACATCGTCGCTTTTTGGGAAGACGGCCTGATCAAGGAACCGGCGGACATTTTCGGCCTGACATCTGAGATGCTCGCCGACCGCGAAGGTTGGGGCGAGCAATCGGCAGCCAATTTGATCGCCGCGATTGCCGACCGCCGGCAGATCGGCCTTGACCGCTTTATCTACGCGTTGGGAATCCGCCAGGTCGGCCAGGCGACGGCACGGCTGCTCGCGCGCTCGTACCTCACGCTGGAGGCCTGGCGCGCCGCCATGGCGGCGGCGCAGGATCCCGACAGCGACGCTTATCAAGAGCTCATCGCGATCGACGGGATCGGCGAGTCGGTCGCCGCCGATATCCTGTCGTTCGTCCACGAGCCCCATAATCAGCGCGTGCTCGACGATCTCGACGCCGCGCTTGACATCGAGCCCTTCGAGCAGCCGGCCGGCGATTCGCCGATCGCCGGCAAGACCATCGTCTTCACCGGCACGCTGGAACAGATGAGCCGGCCGGAAGCGAAGGCGCGCGCCGAAGCGCTCGGCGCCAAGGTGTCGGGATCGGTGTCGAAGAAGACCGACCTGGTCGTTGCCGGCCCCGGCGCCGGCTCAAAAGGCCGCAAGGCAGCCGAACTGGGCATCGAAACCATCGACGAGGAGGCCTGGCTCAAACTGATCGGCGGTTAGGGCGTTATATTGGTCGGCGATTGAGATGCTCATCAAGCCCCTCTCCCCGCGGGAGAGGGTAAGTTGGTCGCGTATCTACAGGCTTAGCGTCTGCTCAAGCGGTTGGGTGGCCTCGCTCAGCCATCCTCTTGTGTTGTCATCGACCAGCGGGCCGATCTCGGCCAGCACCCGGGCGTGATAATCGTCGAGCCAGGCGCGTTCCGCCGCGCTGAGCAGCGACGGCTCGATACAGGCCCGATCGATGGGCGCCAAGGTGAGGGTTTCGAAGCCCAGGGTTTCCCGTTCGGCACCGTCGATTCCCTCGACCGACATCACCGCGACCAGGTTTTCGATACGGATGCCGTAGGCGCCCTCCTTGTAGTATCCGGGCTCGTTGGAAACGATCATGCCGGGTTTAAGCGCTTGCGATGTCCCCGCCTTGGAAATCCGCTGCGGCCCTTCGTGCACGCCCAGATAGCTGCCGACGCCATGGCCGGTGCCGTGGTCGTAGTCGAGCCCCGACTGCCATAGAAATTGCCGCGCCAAGGTATCGAGTTGCGCGCCCGTCGTGCCCGCCGGAAAGCGCGCCGTGGCGATGGCGATATGGCCCTTGAGGACGCGGGTGAACCGGTCACGCATTTCCGCCGTTGGCGTGCCGATCGCCACGGTTCGCGTGACGTCGGTGGTGCCGTCGAGATATTGCGCGCCGGAATCGACCAGGTAGAGCTCGCCCGCGCCGAGCGGCCGGTTGGTCTCCGGCGTCACCCGGTAGTGCACGATGGCGCCGTTCGGCCCGGCGCCCGAGATCGTGCCGAAACTGAGTTGGCGAAACAGTTCACCCGCGCCGCGAATGTCGGCGAGCTTGTCGACCGCGGCGATCTCGGTGACGCCGCCCTCCGACGCCGTCGCCGCCAGCCAGGCCAAAAACCGCGTCAGCGCCGCGCCGTCGCGCCGGTGCGCGGCGCGGGTGCCGTCGAGCTCGGTGTCATTCTTGATCGCCTTGGGCAGCGTGACGGGATCTGCGGCCCGGCGGATCTCGGCGCCGGCGCGATCCAGCCGGTCGAACACCCAGGACGGCGCGGTATCCGGACAGGCCTGCACCCGCTTATCGGCCTTGCCGAGGCCGTCGAGCGCCTTGCCCAGCGCGTCGGGCGGGTGTTGTGCGACCCCGTTACCGAGATGAGCCGTCAAATCGTCGGACACTTTCGCCGGGTCGACGAACCAGTCGACGGTGGCGTCGGCGTTCAGAATAGCGAAACTCAGCGGCAATGGGGTGTGGTCGACGTCGTTGCCGCGCACGTTGAGCAGCCAGGCGATCGAATCCGGCTGGGTCAGGACAACGGCGGCGACACCATCTTCGGCAAGTTTCTCGGCCAGGTCCTGGCGTTTGTCGGCACTGGCGCGGCCGGCGAAGCGTAATTCGTGCGGCACCACCGGGGTTTGCGGCGGCGGCGGTTGGTCGGGCCACACGGCATCGACGGGGTTGCCGTCGACGGCAACGAGTTCGGCGCCGGCCTTGTCGCAGGCCTTGCGCAACCGTTCGACCCCGCGCTCCCCATGCAGCCAGGGGTCGTAGCCGAGCCGCATCCCCCCGCTGAGATTTTTTTCCAGCCACTCGGGGACCGGTTCGTCGATCAGGTGATGGCAGCTATAGAGGCCAGCGTCGGTTTGCGCGCGCACCTGCAAGGTATAGCGCCCATCGACGAATATCGCCGCCCGATCGGCCAAAACCACCGCCATGCCCGCCGAGCCGGTGAACCCGGTCAGCCAGGCCAGGCGCTCGGCGCGCGGCGGCAGAAACTCGTTCTGGTGCTCGTCGGCATGGGGCACGACAAAGCCGTCGAGGGCGGATGCTGCCAATTGGGCGCGCAGCGCTGCCAATCGCTCAGCGGCGCCTTCAGGTTCTGTATCGGCTTTTTTCGATTTGGCCATGTCGGGAAGCTAATTGCTGGTTATCGCGAACACAATGCGGGCGTGCGTCGACCGGTTACATGGGTCGGCGCACGACCAGGGTCGACCAGCCGTCAAGGCGGTATCGGTCGGCGAGCACCAGGCCTTGCTGGCGGTGAGCGGCAAGAATTGGGCGTTCCTGGGTCATGAGGAGTCCCGACAAAACGGCGTAACCGCCGGGCACCAGGTGACGGGCGCAATCGGGCGCCATGCGAACCAACGGACGCGCCAGGATATTGGCCAGGATCAACGCATACGGCCCCGTCCGGCGGATCGCGTGATCGGCGTAGCCGCGGCTGCGGATCGGTCGGACGAACGGTCCCAGCCGGTTGCGTTTGACGTTGTAGCGCGCCATCGCCACCGCCGCGGGGTCGATATCCGTCGCCAACACCCGCCGCCGCAACCGCTTTGCTGCGGCCATGGCAAGGATTGCGGTGCCGCACCCCAAATCGAGCACCGGTCCCGGCGGCAGCAGGCGCGGCCGAACGGCGAATCGGTCGAGCGCCATGAGACAGCCTTGGGTCGTCGCATGCTGACCGGTACCGAAGGCCGTGGCGGCATCGACGACGATGGTGGCGGCACCCACCGGTGCCGGCTCGTCGTGGTAGGAATCGCGGATCCACACGCCACCAATGCGCAGCGGCGCAAATCGCTCGCGATTGACCGCGGCCCAATCGATCGCCGGCAGCCAAACGATATCGACCGCGGGCGCGGCGATCCCGGCGGCACGCGCCGCCGTTTCGATATCGGTGCGCAACGCCGCCTCGTCGGGTTCTCTGGCAGCGTAACCGCTGATACGCACCGCCCCGCCGTCCGGCGCGGGAAACAGGCTGATTGCTGGAATATATGCTTCGAGCACGCCGGCAATGGCGTCGCCCGCCGCCGCCGGAACGACGACCTCGACCTTCCAACTGGGCGCCGCGGCGGACCCGCTCACACGGCGTCGGCGGCCACGACGAAGCTGTCGAGAACCTTCTTGTCGCCGGCCTTGTCGAAGGCGATCGCCAGCTTATTGCGATCGATAGAGGTCACCCGGCCATAGCCGAATTTCTGGTGAAACACGCGCTCGCCGATCGCAAATCCGACGGGTTCGGCCTCGATCAGGGTCGGTTCAGCCTCGATCACCCGGCCGGACCGATAGCCGCCCCCGCCACCGTGGCGTCCGAAGTCGGCAAGGCGATCGCGAGCGGAAACACCGCCGCCTTCGTAAAGACCCGGCTCGCTTTCGACCAAAACATGCTCGGGCGGCAGTTCGTCGATGAAGCGCGAGGGAATGGCGCTCTGCCATTGGCCGTGAACGCGGCGGTTGGCGGCGAACGAGACAATCGCGGCGCGCTTGGCCCGAGTGAGGCCGACATAAGCCAGCCGCCGCTCTTCCTCCAACCCCGCCGCGCCGTTTTCATCCATATTGCGCTGATGGGGAAACAACCCCTCTTCCCAGCCCGGCAGGAAAACGGTATCGAATTCCAGGCCCTTGGCGCCGTGCAGCGTCATGATATTGACCATGTCGGCGCCGGCGTTTTCGGTATTCTCCATCACCAACGAGACGTGCTCGAGGAACCCGGCGAGGTTTTCGAACTCTTCCATCGCCGTGACCAGCTCTTTCAGGTTCTCCAAACGCCCCGGCGCCTCGGGGGATTTGTCGTTCATCAGCATTTCGGTGTAGCCGCATTCGTCGAGCACGATCTCCGCCAGTTCGGGGTGCGGCAGGACATCCGGCCCCTCGCCGGCCAGCGCTCGCCAGCGCGCGAAATCGGTCATCAGATTAGCCAGCGAACTGCGGGTGCGCGGTTTCAGATCGTCGGTCGTCACGAGTTCGGCGGCCGCCCGGTACAGGCTGATACCGCCGGCCCGCGCGACCTGATGCAACGTTTGCAGCGTCGCATCGCCGATGCCGCGCTTGGGCCGGTTGACGATGCGCTCGAACGCCAGATCGTCGTCGGGCTGATGGATCACGCGCAAATAGGCCAGCGCGTCGCGGATCTCCATGCGCTCGTAGAAACGCGGCCCGCCGATCACCCGATAGGGTATGCCGAGCGTGAGGAAGCGCTCTTCGAACTCTCGGGTTTGAAACCCAGCGCGCACCAATATCGCCATGTCCTGCAACGAAATCGGGGTGCCGTCGCCACCGCGGCGCTGCAGATCCTCGATATGGTCGGAGATGAAGCGTGCTTCTTCCTCGCCATCCCAAAGACCGCGTACGGTAACCGGCTCGCCGCCCTCGCCCGAGGTCCACAGGGTTTTGCCGAGCCGGCCCTCGTTATGGGAGATCAGCCCCGAAGCAGCGGCGAGAATAGGCGCGGTCGACCGGTAGTTTTGCTCGAGCCGCACCACCTTGGCGCCGGGGAAATCCTGTTCGAAGCGCAGGATGTTGCCCACTTCGGCGCCGCGCCAGGCGTAGATCGACTGATCGTCGTCGCCCACGCACGCGATATTGCGATGGCCCTGGGCGAGCAGGCGCAGCCACAGATATTGCGCGACATTGGTATCCTGATACTCGTCGACCAGGATGTAGCGAAAGCGCTGCTGGTACTCCTCGAGAACGTCGGCGTGCTCGGCGAAGATGGTCAGGCAATGGAGAAGCAGATCGCCGAAATCGGCCGCATTCAGCGTGCGCAGCCGCTCTTGGTACTCCTCGTACAGGCCGACCAACCGGCCGCCGGCCAAATCGCCGGCCTCGGCTGCCGACACCTTGTCCGGCGTCAATCCACGGTCCTTCCAGCGCTGGATCACCCCCATCAAGACCCGTGCCGGCCAGCGTTTGCTGTCGATGTTGCTGGCCTCGAGCAGCTGTTTTAGCAACCGCACCTGATCGTCGGTATCGAGGATGGTGAAATTAGACTGCAAGCCGACCAATTCGGCATGCCGGCGCAGCATCCGCGCGCCCAGCGCGTGAAACGTCCCCAGCCAGATCGCCTCGGCCGGGCCGCCCACCAAGTCGGCCACCCGCTCACGCATCTCGCGCGCGGCCTTATTGGTGAAGGTGACGGCCAGCACCTCGTAGGGCCGGACCCGGCGCAACCGCAGCAAATGGGCGAGCCGCGTGGTGAGAACGCGGGTTTTCCCGGTGCCCGCCCCCGCCAACACCAGGATTGGCCCATCGAGCGCCTCGACCGCGTCGCGTTGGGCCTCGTTGAGCTGCGCCAGATAGGGCGCACCGGCGCCGGCGCCGATGGCCGGAACCGGCTGTGGCTCTTCGTCTTCGATGTGAAACGGGTCTGTCATGGGAGGGAGGACTATATCACGGCTAGATTATGAGTCGGCGGATGGCTGGCTTCGCGTAAACAATCGCGTGAAGGCGTATCGGAACCGCGACTCCGGTGTTAACATTTAGAAATAATTGCCTATCCCTGGCGAATATGGGGACAATGTAATGCTTCATCGACCTTTATTTCTACGCACCACCACGCATTTTGGTGCATTTCTGCGGTCGTTGCTCGCCGTGGCGGGAATATTTTTGATTACCGCAATCGGCTTTTCCGGGCACGCCGTCGCGCAAACGCAGGCCGATTCGACGAAATTACTCGACGCGGTTGTCGGCATCGATGCGCAAATCCCGGGTAATGCGCGCACCGCAGGCACGCTTGGCACCCATCGTCAGGGCAGCGGCGCCGTTATCTCCGACGACGGCCTGGTGTTGACGATCGGCTACCTCATTCTCGAGGCTGCCAGCATCGATCTGGTTACCAGCGACGGCCGCACGGTCCCGGCGAAATTCATCGGCTACGACCACCAATCGGGTTTTGGCCTGGTTCGCGCGCTTCGCCCCTTGGGGGTCACGCCGTTCGAACTCGGCGAATCGGACGGCCTCGATGTGAGGTCGCAGGCGCTCATCGCCAACCGGCTGGGCGAACAGGCCGCACAAGGCGTCTTCGTGGTTTCGCGCCGGCAGTTTGTCGGCAGTTGGGAGTATTTGCTCGACGACGCCATCTACACCTCGCCGCCGAACGCCAACTTCAGCGGCGCCTCGTTATTGAGCAGCGACGGCCGGCTGCTTGGCATCGGATCTCTGTTTGTCGGCGACGCGGCGGTCCTCCAGCAGCCGGTGCCCGGCAACATGTTCGTGCCGATCGATGAATTACGGCCGATTCTTGACGACATGATCGCGACCGGCCGGCGCAGCGGCAAAGCACGCCCGTGGGTCGGTATTTTCTCGTCGGAGTTTCGCGGGCGCGTTTTCGTCGACCGGATCGCTCCCGACGGGCCCGCTGAGGCGGTCGGGATCGAGCCCGGCGACCTCATCGTCAAGGTCCGCGGCACAGCGGTCGACGATATGGCGAGCTTTCTGCGCGCGGTCTGGAAAAACGCCAGCGCCGGCGATCCCATCGACATGACGGTGCTCACAAAAAGCGGCGATCTGCGGGCGGTGACGGTGCAATCGGACGACCGGCGCAACTGGCTTCTGCTCGATCCGAGCTTCTAGCGCAGTAGGCGGCCGACAAAGACCGTTCCGGCGGCAAAGTTTCGTATAATTCAGGCGTGTTCTTCGGCGCGCAATTGCAGCAGCGCGCGGTTATACGCGCGCGCAATATCCAATTCGCTGATGACCCCGCAGAGACCCATCGACACCCGGTCGCGAACCACCGGCAACGTGGTACGCCCGGTTGCCGCGATTTTACCTTGCGCGGTTTCCAGGCTGTCGGTGGGTAAAAGAAAGTCGACCAGGGGCTGACAGATCGATGCGGCATCGAGGAGGGCGCCTTCTTCCCTATTGATCAATGCGTCATCGACATCGGCGTAGTTGATGACGGCGCCCACCGCGCCGTTGCCGCCGATGACGTAGACCTCGCCGTCCGGCGATTCGTGCAAGCGTGCATGCACCAAATCGATATCGCCGGCCGGGTCGATCGTCGCGTAGCGCCACCGCATGATCTTGCCGACGCGCAAATTGCGCAACACAGCCTGATCGTGGCCACCGGTCAGATTGATGCCCCAGTTTGCCAATAGCCGGTGGAAGTACGACCGCGCGTAGAGCTGATGGGTCGCCACCGAGGCGACCGCGGTAGAGACCATAACCGCCACCGTCAGCGACGACGATCCAGTGAGCTCGAAAATAATGAAAATCGCCGTCAGGGGAGCCCCGACGACGGCGCCAGCCATCGCGGCCGCGCCGATCAGCGCATAGGCGGGGACCCCGGAGAACAGGTCGGGAAAGAACGCCCCTGCGACAATTCCATAGGCGCCACCCACCATCGCGCCGAGGAACAGCGATGGCGAGACCACCCCCCCGCCGAAGCCAAACCCAATGCTGACGGCAACCGCGGCGATCTTTGCGACAATCAGGAACAGCAGCAGTTGCAGACCGAACTCGGCGCGCAACGCGGCGTCGGTCGCCAGGTAGCCGACACCCAGGATCTGCGGCAAAAACACCGCGATCGCGCCGATCAACAAGCCGCCGCAAACGGGCTGCAACCAGACCGGCAGCTTGGAGTTCACGACGTGGTTTTCGACGACAAAAATCGAGCGCATGAAACCGATCGCGACGACGGCGCTCACCAACCCGAGGAACGCAAAGGCGGGGAACTCCCACAGCGAAATCAGCTCCTGTGCCGGCACGCTAAACGCCGGCGCACTGCCGAAGTAAAATCGTCCGATCGCGGTGCCGGTCACCGCGGCAACGAATATCGGCGCACCGGCCTTGAGCGACAGATTGCCGACAATCACTTCGATCGCGAAAACCGCGCCGGCAACCGGCGCGTTGAACAGCGAACCGGTCGCCGCAGCAACGCCGCAGGCGAGAAGCGTGCGCGACTGCAGCCGGTCGAGTCCGAGCCGTTCTGAAAGCCACGCGCCGAGGGTCGCACCGAGATGGACGACCGGTCCTTCACGGCCGGTCGACGCGCCAAATCCCAGCGACGAGATATGGATGACGGTCGAGACGATTCCGTCCTTCAGCGACATGCGGCCGCCGCCGAGCGCGGAGGCTTCGATGACGTGCGCAATACCGTGCGCCCGCCGGCCGCTATTGACGAACTGCAGGATCAGGCCGACCAGTAACCCGCCGCCCGCCGGTACCGCGACAACTTGCCACCAGGGCAGGCCGCCGGTATCGAGCACCATCTCCTCCAGCGAAAAACCAAAACCCAATCGCTGGATTTCACCGACGCCGATGCGGAATACGAGGGCGCCGTAGGCCGCTGCCACACCGACGACAAACGCCAGGACGCCCACCGTGAGGTGTTCGTTGCGGGCGATGCGCCGGACTTGCAGGCGCAGGCGGAGAGCAGGTTTTGGGCGCAAGGCCGATACTTCCCTGTGGTCGGCGATACGCAGCCACCTCTACCACGGCTGCGGCAGACGCATATAGGCGAAGATCACTCGGAGATAAAATTTTTATCAGGCGACGTTGACGGCCGGGGTTTCGTCCACGACCTCGTCGGTGGCTACCTGAACACAATTACGTCCCGCATGCTTTGCCGCGTAAAGCGCGGCATCCGCCCGGGCAACAAAGTCGTCATCGGTTTCGCCCGACCGATATTCGGCAACGCCGATCGAAAGCGTGACCGATCCCAGGGTTTGGCGCGACGACTTGCGGACAATTTTTTGACCGGCAACGACGACGCGGATTTGCTCTGCGATGGTTTTCGCGTCTTGCATAACGGTCCCGGGCAAGACGATCGCGAACTCCTCGCCGCCGTAACGCGCGGCGGTGTCGCGCCCCTTGGTATTTGCCGACATGCACCCCGCAACCAGCCGAATCACCTCGTCGCCGAGTTGATGGCCGTAAGTGTCATTGAACGACTTGAAATGGTCGATGTCGAGCATCAGCAACGATAACGGTGTCGCGTCCACGGTTGCCTCGGCCATGCAATCGGCCAGCTGTTCGTTGAACGCCCGCCGATTGGCCAGCCCCGTCAGGGGGTCGGTCAACGCCTCGCTGCGAATATCGGCCATGCGGATTTTCAGCTCGGCGATTTCATTGTTCGACTGGTTGAGACGTTCGTTGGCGCTGCGATTCTGATCCGCCATGCGGCGGGTCTGCTCGACAAGATTGGCAACCACGGTTTGTATTTGTTCGGTGGAGCCGGCCGACTGCAAGGCGCCATCGACACCTTCCAAGGTCTCGCCGTAACGCTCGGTCGCGGTGCCTGCCTTCTTCAATATTTCTGTGGTTTCTGCGATCGCGCGTTCCAAGTCGGCGCCGACGGCATCAATGGCGGCTTCCCGCGTACCTTCCTTGCCCTCGCCGCTCGACCGCAAAACCGCTGCGTACAAATCGGCACACTGGGTCTCGTCGAACGGTTCCTTGTTGGCAATCATACTGTCGATGTGGCGAACGAACGAGGGATCGCGCCCGCTCAGATACACATACCAGATGGTAAAATTCTGCGGATTGGGCTTAATACCGAGGGATACCATGCGCTCGAGTGCGCCCATGGCAAATTCTTTCGCCTGCTTTTTTCCCTCGAGGTATTCCACCACCGTCTTTTCCCTCTTTCCGGGTGCTGATCTCCGCATACCATAGGGACTACCGGTTAATGAGCTGTTAGTGGATTGAACCAAATCGGCGACGAAACCCGACAATCTGGCGGTTTTTACTAAAATAGCGCACATAATGCCGGCGATCCGGCGCGAGCCCGCGGGTTGGGATTTTCCCGCCGCGAGACACCGGTCGCTGACAGTAACGCTGAGGAGAACCGTATGGCGCCACCTGGACACGCCGAGATCGCCGGTGCCGGCTTCGGCGGCCTGGTCGCCGCGATTGGGTTGGCCGATCGCGGATGGCGCGTGCGCGTGCACGAGCGGCGCGAGGTATTGCACGCCGAAGGTTATGGCATCGCCATCCAGGACAATATGACCCGCGTATTTGCCGCCTTGGGCATCCTCGACGAGATTCTTGCCGGCGGCATGGAAATCGACCGGCGCGACTCGCTAAACGGCAACGGCGAGGTGGTCCTGAGCCTCAAGACCGGGCTCGGCCGGTTCCGCATCAGCCGCCGCCACATCGTCTCGCTGTTGGCCCGGCGGGCGCGGCAATCGGGCGTCGAAATCGTCACCGGTTCGACGGTTGTCGGGGCCACGCCCGACGGCGGCCTCGAGCTCGACGGCGGCGAGACCCGCAGCGCCGATCTCGTCGTCGCTGCCGACGGCATCAACTCGATCATTCGCGAGACCTTGGGCGTGATGGACCGCCGGGTTTGGCAAAAAGAGGGCGGCGTTCGCATGGTCATCCCGCGCCTGCCCGAAGATCTCGCAACCGATATGCGCGACGGCACCGCGATGATCGAAGCGTGGTCGAACAAACGGCGCATTTTGTACTGTCCGAACTCACCAACGGAAATCTACGTCATCCTCACCTGCATGGAACGCGACACCGCCGCCAGGGCAACGCCAATCGATATCGGTGCGTGGCGGCGATCGTTTCCCACCATGGACCCGCTGCTCGAGCGGATCGCGCGCGACACCGATTGGGAGGAATGCCGGTGGGTTCGTTTCCAGACGATCCGTCTGAAACAATGGTCGGTGGGGAGGATCGCCATCCTCGGCGACGCCGCGCATGCGATGCCGCCTTATCTCGGACAAGGCGCCGGCCACGCCATGATGAACGGCCTGGGGCTCGCGGTCGCGATCGACGAAGCGCCCGACCTGGCGAGCGCATTGGCGCTATGGGAACGCCGCGAACGCCCGCTGACCGAACACACGCAGCGGTGGACGCGCGTCTACGGCGCGACGATATTTTTGCCCGAATCGCTGAAATCGCTGGCGATCAACGCCGAAAAACACATTCCCTGGCTGGCCGCGCAATACAGCCGGGCGGCCCGTCACGTGCCGACCGGGTGTGCGCCCAACGCAGCCGATTAAGCGCCGGATTGGGCTCTAACGGCAGCCCCTCACGCTGCCGCGCCCTGCTCGGAAATTTCGTTCGGATCGTAGTCCAGATTGGACGCCAACCAGCGCTCGACGTCGGCGACCGACATTTGCTTGCGTTTCGCGTAGTCCGCGACCTGGTCGCGGCCGATCCGGCCGACGCCGAAATAAGCGCTCTCGGGATGGCTGAAATAGAAGCCCGACACCGATGACGCCGGCCACATGGCGAAACTTTCGGTCAACGTGACACCGGTATTGGCTTCGGCATCGAGTAGATCGAACAGGATGCGTTTTTCCGTGTGATCGGGGCAGGCCGGATATCCCGGCGCCGGGCGGATACCGCGATAGGCTTCGGCGATGAGCTCTTCGTTGCTCAGGTTCTCATCGGGCGCATAGGCCCAGAACTCGGTGCGCACCCGCTGGTGCATGCGTTCGGCAAACGCTTCGGCCAGACGGTCGGCCAACGCCTCGACCATGATCGCATCATAATCGTTATGCGCCTCCTTTAAGCGTTTTACGATGGCCTCGATTTCCCGGCCAGTGGTAACGACAAATCCGCCGATATAGTCGGTGATGCCCGATGCCTTCGGCGCGATGAAATCGGCCAACGCGAAATTCGGCCGATCGCTGGTGCGCTGCATTTGCTGCCGCAGCGTGTGGATCACCGTCAGCGGTTCCGCTTGGCCCGCCGCTGCGAAGACCTCGATATCGTCGTCGCCGACCGAATTGGCCGGCCAAAAGCCGATCGCCGCGCGCGCGGTGAACCACTTTTCGGCGACGATGCGTTCGAGCATGGTGTTGGCGTCGGCGAACAAATCGCGAGCCGACTCGCCAATGACCGGATCGTCAAGAATACTCGGGTAGCTGCCGGCCAGTTCCCACGTGCGGAAAAACGGCGTCCAGTCGATGCACGGGACCAGCTCGGCGAGGTCATAAGCGTCGAACGATTTTACCCCGACAAACGTCGGCTTCGGCGGCGCGTACGCCGACCAATCGATCGGCGCTTTGTTGCGGCGGGCGGCCGGAAGATTTTGTCGCTTGGCACGCCGGCCGCTTTCGGCGTGGCGCAGTCGCGCGTCTTCGTATTCGTCGCCGATCTGCACGATGAACTGCTCTCGCGAGGTGTCCGATAACAGGTTGCTGGCAACCCCTACGGCTTTCGAAGCATCGCTCACATGGATCGTCGGGCCCGAATATCCGGGCGCAATTTTCACCGCGGTATGAAGCCGGCTGGTGGTGGCGCCGCCGATCAGCAGCGGCAGCGAAAACCCCTCGCGCTCCATTTCGCGGGCCAGATTGGCCATCTCGTCGAGGCTCGGTGTGATCAAGCCCGACACGCCGATGATATCGACATCTTCTGCCCGCGCGGTTTCCAAAATTTTCGCCGGCGGCACCATCACCCCGAGATCGATGACTTCGTAGTTATTGCACTGCAGGACAACGCCGACGATGTTTTTGCCGATGTCGTGGACGTCGCCCTTGACCGTCGCCATCAAGATTTTACCACCGCCATCGCCGGTATTGGGACGTGCCGCCTTCTCGTCTTCCATGAAGGGGTTGAGATAGGCCACGGCCTGCTTCATCACCCGCGCGCTCTTAACGACCTGTGGTAGAAACATCTTGCCCGCCCCGAACAGATCGCCGACCACGTTCATGCCGTCCATCAACGGTCCTTCGATGACGTGGAGCGGGCGTTCGGCGGCCTGCCGCGCGGCCTCGGTGTCTTCCACTATATAATCGCCGATTCCGTTGACCAGCGCGTACTTTATGCGTTCGGCAACGTCGGCCTCACGCCACGAGAGATCGCGTTCTGCCGTTACGCTGCCGGCATCGCGGTATTGCTCGGAGAGTTCCAGCAAACGTTCGGTTGCGTTCTCGTTCTGATTGAAAAGAACGTCCTCGATACAGTCGCGCAGTTCGGCCGGTATTTCCTCGTAGATGGTGAGTTGGCCGGCGTTGACGATCCCCATATCCATGCCGGCACGGATGGCGTGATAGAGAAACACCGAGTGCATCGCCTCGCGCACCATATTGTTGCCGCGAAACGAAAAAGAGAAATTGGACACGCCGCCCGACACATGAGCATGGGGCAGCTCCTGTTTGATCCGGCGCGTCGCCTCGATGAAGGCGACGCCGTATTCGTTGTGTTCAGGAATACCGGTCGCCACGGCGAAAATGTTGGGATCGAAAATAATGTCCTCGGGCGGGAACCCCGCTTGTTCGGTGAGCAGGCGGTAGGATCGTGCGCAAATTTCGAACTTGCGATCGGCGGTGTCGGCTTGGCCGTCCTCGTCGAACGCCATGACAACCACCGCGGCGCCGTAGCGCTTGATCAATTTCGCATGTTCGAGAAACGGCGCCTCGCCTTCCTTGAGGCTGATCGAATTGACGATGGACTTGCCCTGGACGCACTTGAGACCGGCTTCGATGACCGACCATTTCGAGGAATCGATCATGATCGGCACGCGCGCAATGTCCGGTTCGCTCGCGATGAGATTCAGGAAGTGCACCATGGCCTCGCGGCCGTCGAGCATGCCCTCGTCCATGTTGATGTCGATGACCTGGG
>CAJICQ010000076.1_pt1 | contig 21633 bp, 23 predicted proteins | sample 9199721 | NCBI WGS metagenome assembly CAJICQ01 (sample SAMEA7708344, study PRJEB35096) | sediment metagenome | biome: marine neritic benthic zone biome [ENVO:01000025]; feature: sediment [ENVO:00002007]; material: shallow marine sediment [ENVO:03000034] sea grass bed [ENVO_01000059] ...
GGCTTTTTGAAATTCAGACAAGGCAGTCCCTCCTTAGCCCGACGCGCTAGCGGCCGCGGCCGAGCGCGATGCGGAACAAATCGAGATGTTTGCGGTAGAGGTTGGTCGTCGCCTGGTACGACAGCTGGGTCTGGCCGAGGCGCGTCAACTGTTGCTCGAGGCTTACATTGTTGCCGTCGATGCTGGTCTCGAAACTATCGGGCGCCTTTTCGGTGTCGAACGGCAGGCTCGCGCCGGTGCCCGTCATGTGGCGGGCGTGGGTCAGCCGCGGCCCGTTGACTCGCGGTGCGGCTTCGCGCGCGACCAGGTCGCGAAAGTTCACTTGCTTCAGATCGCGCGCCAGATAGCGCGGCGTTTCTGAATTGGCGACGTTCTGGGCGATGATTTCAGTGCGCCGTGACAACCAAGACATTTTCTTGGTCATCATCTGCATTATCGGGACGTTGTTGAAATCCATCCGTGCCGTTCCGCCTGCGCCGGTCGCCGGGTGACGCCGCCCGCGCCAGGCATTCGCAAACAATTTATCGAAAATTTTTCCTAATCCCCGCCAGTATCACGCCGCGCTGTTAACAAACGGTAAAGCGGGATAGACTGCGCGCGACGAACCAGGGAGGATCGGCCGGTAGACCGCCGCCATCGCAGGGATCGCCAGGGCTTACGCGTCCCCAGGCTCGCCGGGCCGGGTGTAGGACAATGCTTTATCTGACACGAAAAATCGGCGAATCGATCGTTATCAACGACGACATCGAAATCACCGTGGTCGATGTTCGCGGTAAGTCGATTAAGCTCGGGTTAACCTTTCCGCAAGACGTCAGCGTCTACCGGCGCGAGGTCTACGAGCGCATCCAGGCGGAAAAAGCGGCCGAGGCCGCAGCCGAGGGCGGCGCGGTGGCCGCCGAGCCCGCCGGCGAAGCCAAAACCAGCGGCAACGCGGCGAGCGACGATTAACCGCGCGTTGGCCAAGCCGGCGCTGCGCCCTTGGGCAGGCCGGTGAAGCGGCCGCAAAATTGCGATGCCTGACTTGATCGGGTCACCAGCGCACGCCATCTAAACGGTTAAACCGCCCCTTGCCCCCTGTGGGCCCGCTGTGGGCCTGGTGCGGATTTGTCACGCCGCCGTCGCAAACTCTGGCGCACAGTCAAGAGCACCGGCGAACCGAACACCGCCTTATTCATTTCTTACGTTCAGGACAGGTCGAGATGGCAAGTGCCCGCAAAGCAGTGAAAACCGCGCGCCCCGCCCGGCGCGCGAAAAAGGCCGAGGCGCCGGCGCCCGACGCGGACCTTCGCGATGCTCTGAGCGAGTCCGCCGTCGAACCCTATCGTGCGCCAAGCGTCGAGCTGAGCTATCCGGAGAGCCATCAGGCGCGCAGCATCGATCGGTCGGTGCGCGCCAATATGGCGCCGATGACGGCCGGCGTGTCGCCGGTTTCGGTCATGCTGGCGTGGTCGGACTGGGCCAGCAACTTCGCGCTGAGCCCGGGCAAGCAGGCCAATCTCTGGCAGAACGCCTGGTCGGACGTTGCTCGTTTGGCGCAGCTGTCGGCGCGCAGCCTGGCCGGCGAGGAACCGGAACCGCTGATCGAGCCGCAACCCGGCGACAAACGCTTCCAGTCGCCGGCGTGGCGGGCGTCGCCGTTCGACATTTACAGTCAAAGCTTCCTGCTGACCCAGCGCTGGTGGCACAACGCGACGCACGACGTCGCCGGCGTATCGCGCCAGCACGAGCGGCTGGTGTCGTTCATGGCCCGGCAGTTGTTGGACGTGTGGTCGCCCAGCAATTTCTTTGCCACCAATCCCGAGCTGCTGGACGCGACCCGCGAACAACACGGCAAGAACCTGTGGCGTGGCATCGGTAACTGGCTGCAGGATCTGCCGCGTCAGGTCGGCGGCGACGATCGGCCGCGCGACGAGAGCTATCAGCCGGGCCGCGATGTCGCGGTGACGCCGGGGCGCGTCGTCTACCGCAACGATCTGATCGAGCTGATCCAGTACGAACCCCAAAGCGGCCGGGTCTTTCCCGAACCCGTGCTGATCGTGCCCGCCTGGATCATGAAGTACTACATTCTCGATCTGTCGCCCCATAACTCGCTGATCCGCTATTTGGTGGAACAGGGTCATACCGTCTTCGTCATCTCCTGGCGCAATCCCGACGCCGCGGACCGCGAGATTTCAATGGACGACTATCGCCGGCTGGGCCCGATGGCGGCCCTGGACGCGATCGGCGAAATCGTGCCGGACCGCAAGGTTCACGCGCTGGGGTACTGCCTCGGCGGCACGCTGATGGCGATCGCCGCGGCGGCGATGGCGCGCGACGGCGACGAGCGGCTCGCCAGCATGACAATATTGGCCGCGCAAGTGGACTTCGCCGATGCCGGTGAACTCACGCTGTTCATCGATGCGAACGGCCTGGCCTATCTCGAAGACCTGATGTGGAGCCAGGGCTACCTCGACGCCAAGCAGATGGCGGGCGCCTTCACCATGCTGAACCCCAACGACCTTTTCTGGTCGCGGCTGCTGCACGAGTACTTCTTTGGCACCCGCCTCGACAAGAACGACCTGATGGCCTGGAACGCTGACGCAACGCGGTTGCCCTATCGCATGCACACGCAGTATCTGCGCGAGCTTTTCCTCGAAAATCGCCTGACGCAAGGAAAGTTCGAAGTCGACGGCCAGCCGGTCGCGCTGAGCGACATTCGCGTGCCGATTTTTGCCGTCGGCACCGCCAAGGACCATGTGGCGCCGTGGCAATCGGTCTACAAGATTCACCTGTACACCGATACGCCGATCACCTTCCTGCTGACCTCCGGCGGCCACAATGCCGGCATCGTCACGCCGCCGGGCCATCCGCGGCGCATCTACCAGATCGCGCATGTCAGCGACCATGAAAACTATGTCGATCCCGAGCGGTGGCGCCTGATCACCCCGGTCCATAAAGGATCATGGTGGCCGGAATATCAGGCCTGGCTGGCCGCGCACTCCGGCCGGCCGACCGAGCCGCCCGAGATGGGCGCGCCGGATCGCGGCTATCCGCCGCTCGAGCCGGCGCCGGGCACCTACGTTCACCTAAAATAACGCCTCACATGACACGCGGGATGATCGTCGATCGGCTGATGGCCTGAAGCCGCGTGCCGGGCGACCGCCAGGCACCTGTGTCGATGACCCCAGCGCGCGCCGACGCGTCGCGCCTTATTGAGGCCAGCTCCCGCCGGCGACTTAATTTCATCCCACGGCCGCGCAAAGCCTGAAACGAAATTTCCTTCGTCTTTTCTGTGGGTTATGAACGTTTCTGAACAGTTTAGAACAGCGGCAAACCGGCGGTGTCGTTAAACACTCCTTAACCATAATCGGTCAGGGTCGACGGCGAGTGGCAGAAAGCCGCCTGCAACGCCGCGAGACCCATTCGTGCCAGCCGAATTCGATAACGGGCAACCACCGCAACCGCGCCAGGCGGCAATTGCGATCAAGGGCACCGACGCTGACCAGGTTGGCGCGCCGCTGAGCGATACCGCGCCGCGTATCGTCGCCAAGGGCCATGGCGCGGTCGCCGAACAGATCCTGCAACTGGCCTTCGCCACCGGCGTGAAGGTGCGCGAAGACGCCAATCTCGCCGAGATTCTCGAGGCCATCGAAATCGACACCGAGGTGCCGCTGCACGCGCTGGCCGCGGTCGCCGAAATTCTCAGCTACGTGTACCGGGCCAACGATGCGTCGGCCGGCCGCACACCCCACACCCCATAGCGGAGGCTATGACATGAACGACCTCAACACTGTCCGCGAAAGTCTCGATCAAGCCGTCGCGACCCTCGACGATCTGCGTATCGCCATGCGCGAGGGCCAGGAAGTCGACCTCGACGCGTTCAATATGATGGTTGCAAAGACCTGCAAGGCCGCGGTCGAACTGCCGCAAGCCGATGCGCCCAAGGTGCGCGCCCAGCTCGAACGCCTGCTCGTCGGTTTGAACGAGGTCAAGGCCGACATCGAGGCCGAACAGGCGGCGATCGACGCCCGGCTCGCCGAGATGGGCGCCGTTGAGGGCGCCGTCGAGAGCGTCGTCGACGTCGAGGCGATCGAGGTGGTCGAAGACGCCGAGGATGCGGATAGCGACCCGGCGGGCGCCAAACTCAACGGAACCCATAGCGTCACTTCGTCGGATGACTAATCGGATCGCCGATTCGTCCCGTGTTTTTGGTACCGGTTAAGCGTCATGGATCTGGTCAACATTGCCCGGTTTCTGCTGTCGTTCGTGGTCGTTATCGGCCTGATTGGCGGTCTTGCGTGGTTCCTGCGGCGCTACGGCGCGGGCCGCATTTCCGGCGCCGCCGGTAAAGGCCGGCTGGGGGTCGTCGAAGTCGCCGCGATCGACGCCAAACGCCGCATGGTGCTGGTGCGCCGCGACGCGGTCGAGCACCTCATCCTGCTCAGCCCGACCAGCGAAACCATCGTCGAAACCGGCATTGCCCCGCAGTCCGGTGGTGAGCGGTTCGCCGATCGGCTGGAAACCGTTACAGCCGCGGCCGCGCCGGCCGCCGAAAGCGAACTGACGGCATGAGCTTCGCACTGGCCAACCCACGCCGCCGCCTCGGCTTGGTGGCGCTCGCCATGGGACTGGTGCTGGCGGCCGCCTTGGCGATGAGCGCGCCGGCGGCGGCGCAAAACCTGTCGCTCGACCTCGGCGAAGGCGCGACGACGACCTCGCGCATCGTCCAGCTGCTCGCACTGCTGACCGTGCTCAGCCTGGCGCCCTCGATCATCATCATGGTCACCAGCTTCACCCGCATCGTCGTGGTGCTGGCGTTCCTGCGCTCGGCGATGGGCACGCAACAGACGCCGCCCAACACGGTGATTGTCAGCCTGGCGCTGTTCCTGACCGCGTTTGTCATGGCGCCGACCTTCGAAGCCGCCTACCAGCAGGGCATCAAGCCGCTGATCGACGAGCAAATCACCCAGACCGAGGCCTTCGAACGCTCGATGGCGCCGGTGAAAGTGTTCATGGTGACCCATGTGCGCGACCAGGACCTGCGCCTGTTCCTCGACCTCGCCGAGGTCGAGGCGATCGCGGAACCGCAGGCGACGCCGCTGCGCGCGCTGATCCCCGCCTTCATGATTTCCGAGTTGCGGCGGGCGTTCGAGATCGGCTTCCTGCTGTTCCTGCCCTTCGTCATTATCGACATGGTGGTGGCGTCGGTGCTGATGTCGATGGGCATGATGATGCTGCCGCCGATCATGATCTCGCTGCCGTTCAAGCTGATCTTCTTCGTGCTGGTCGACGGCTGGTACCTGGTCGCCGGCTCGCTGGTGCAAAGCTTCGGCTGACGCGGGCCGTCACACAGTTACCTGCTTCAAGTCATCGCACGCGAAACCGTCGCAACCCCTTCATGGCAATGCACGCCCAAAACCTCGACGGATATTCCTCGTCGAAGCCGCTCGGTCGCGCGGGCGGTGTACTTGGGACTTCCGCATTGGCGCAGTCGGTTTTGCCCGGATTTCGTGGACACCTAGAATGAGGCGCGCAAAGCGCAGGGATGTCTTGTCATTTGGACGGCCGTATGGACAAATAATCTGTCTGGTTTGGACGTAAGGGAGAGATAGTGACCCAGGCTACAGGTGCCGCGAGGCAGAAAAGGGCGCAGCCATCACGAGAGGAGCTGATCGGCCGGGCCGCGGCCCTGGCCCCGGTACTGCGTGAACGCGCCAGCAAAACCGAGCAATTGCGTCGCATCCCGGACGAGACCATGGCGGAGCTCTACGAGGCCGACCTCTGGCGCATCCTTAGGCCCGAACGCTATGGCGGCTACATCACTGATTTCGGCGTTATGGTCGACGTCTCGATCGAACTCGCGCGCGGCTGTGCCTCGACGGCCTGGGTCTACATCAACCTGATCTCGCATAATTGGATGCTACCGTTCTGGCCGCAGCAGGCATTGGACGATATCTGGGGTGAGAACCCTGACGCGCTGATCGGATCCACTCTGGTCTTCCCCGCAGGAAAACTAAGCCCGGTGGCAGGCGGTTACAGTTTTTCCGGCCGATGGCCTTACGCAAGCGGGGTAGATGTGAGCGACTGGATGATGCTGGGCGCCAGCATCGCGAGCGCGGACGGTAGGCAAGGCCCGCGCGTCGTCGTCGTTCGTGCTTCCGACCTCGAGGTTATTGACACCTGGCACGTCTCCGGTCTCGTCGGCACCGGTTCGAAAGACGTTGCCTGCGACGAGCTGTTCGTCCCCGAACACATGGTCTTCGACCTGGCTGTCGCGCGAGAAGGCTATGCTCCGGGCACCGAGAACATCGATGGTGACGCCTACCGCCTGCCTCTGGTGCCCTTCATTCCCCATCTCGTCGCGGGACCCATGATCGGGATCGCGCGCGGCGCCTATGAGGACTTTATCCATAAGCTTCAGTCGCAGACCTCAATCTTCAACCGCTCGCGGCTCGCAGAACACACGACGGTCCAGCTCAAGATCGCCGAGGCGGGCGTTCTAATCGATACGGCTCGGTTATTGGTTCGCGAAAACTGGCGAGAAGCCCATCGTTACGTTGAGAACCGCGATCGTCCGAGTCTGGAAGACCGAGCCCGTTGGCGCCGCGACGCAGCTTACGCTGCCGGGTGCTGCGTGCGCGCGGTCGATCTGATTCACGGCGTCACAGGTGCGACAGCGAACTACCTCGACAATATGCTCCAACTTCGTCACCGCGACGTGCATGCTGCTGCACACCAGATCCACTTGTCTTGGGACATCAACGGCCCGGAGTTCGGCCGCATCGCCGCTGGACTGGCCCCAACCAATCCGAACCTCTAAGTGCGAGGCCGGTCTATCGCGCTCGATTAGACCTCGCGAGCGGCGGTCGGGTCGCCGGCCGCCTGGTGCAAAGCTTCGGCTGACGTCTTGCCGCCGACGTGGATTTTCTAGTGTGGAACGTCGGTTTACCGCGGGCCATTCTTTACTTAATCCTCTTTGTGCTTGGCGCTATTGTTGGCTGGTTGATCCGTCTTTTCGGCGCCCGGCCAAACTGAATAACTTGACCTTGCCACGTGTACGCCGAAGGAAAACTTAGCGCGCGCCAGCTGCATCGCATGAAAAATATGATTAAGTTTCTTGACCACCTTTATCATGGTCGGACTGTTGCAGCGTCGCGCTTTCGCTTCAGCCTGCTTGTAATCGATCTGGTGACGATTTCGTTCTTTGTGGCGCTATCGATGACCAACGCGACGGGTAGCTGGATCACCGTACTCGATTATCTTATCGTGGCTTATCTAATTGCCGACTTGGTAGCTCGAAGCCTCATCGAAAAGCGCCGTATTGCGTTTTTCGCACGGCCGACGACACTGGCCGATCTAATTGTCATTCTGAGCCTGCTGGCCGCGCCGTTTGTAGAGAGCTTGGCTTTCCTGCGGGTTCTGCGCGCCTTGCGGCTTTTCCGATCCTTTCACATGGTTCGCGATCTGCGCGCCCGGTACGCCTTCTTCGTTAAAAATGAGAGCGTCATCTATGCTGTTTTGAATCTCTTCGTTTTCGTTTACGTCGTGTCCGCGCTGGTACTTATTTTGCAGGTTAACAGCAACTCACAGATCAATAACTATCTCGATGCGCTCTACTATACCGTCGCGACTCTTACCACTACCGGTTTCGGTGACATTGTCTTGAAAGGCAACTCAGGCCGATTGCTCGCAGTGGTGATAATGGTTGTCGGCGTCGCATTGTTTCTCCGCCTGATCCAGACCATATTTCGACCTTCGCAGGTAAAATATATGTGCCCTGATTGCGGGCTTAGTGAACACGACAGGGACGCTGTTCACTGCAAACATTGTGGCCTGATGCTAAAAATAGAGACCGAGGGAGTCTAATAAGCACGGCGCTCCCCGGAGAAGTGATGTCGTGTTTGGTCCACCGAAGTCATCACAAACAAATCGTGGAAAGCTGCGACGTCCCTATTAAAGGCATCGCAATGTCCCTATGCAAAACGCTGGGGTTTGAAACGCCGGCAGAAAGGTTTAATGCTTGTGTTGCATCGATCGGTTGAGGCTGCCAGGGCAAATCAGTCGCGGTTTGAGGGTGGCGCTTACGTCCGTTCCTGACCTGAACAGACATCTGGCGCTCTGGCTAAGCAAGGAAGAAAATCATGGATGCAGATAGAACCGAAGGCGTGAAGAACAAAATTAATGGAACGCTCGGGGAAGCCGTTGGAGAAGCGATCGCAGATGCCAAGCTCGAAACCGAGGGCAACGTCGAAAAGGTTGAAGGGAAAATTCAAAACATAATCGGTGGCGTAAAGGACGCCATGAAGACAGTATAAGTTGGCGGATGATCCTAACATACGCAACGGTCGCGATAACGCTGAAAGCCCGAAAGCCCTGGAGGGCCGCGAAGATATCAGGCAGGCGTTGCGTGAGATCGGCGTAGAGGCACAGTCGCGTGGCCGATTTCGGGTCGTATTGCAAAGTCGAGGTATCTTTCTAGCGCTTGCGGCGTTTTTTATTGCGGCAATATGTGTCTATGCCGCGAGCCGATTGGGATTGATCCCGATACCGCGCGATCAAGCAGACATTGTTGATCGTTTCTTTTTGGGAATCGCTATTTGTAGCGGTTGGGTGTTACTCACCAAATTATTGGAAGAATCTATACTCGGTCGCGTCCAAGACGACGCATCTAGATTCAATCTGCGAAGAATAATCAGGCTGATCGCGGTCCTTGGCCTGGGATTAGTCGTCTTGTCGCTGATTTTTACCAATTGGTATACCGGGCTCATATCGCTCGGTCTGCTGTCGTTGATACTCGGTTTCGCGCTACAGACGCCGATTACCAGCTTTATCGGGTGGATTTATATTCTGGTTCAATCACCGTATCGGGTCGGCGATCGCATCAAGATTGGCGACGCGACCGGTGACGTTATCGACGTCGGATATTTCGACACCACTCTATGGGAATTTGGCGGTCAGTATCTGTCTACCGATCATCCGTCCGGTCTCATCATCAAGTTTCCCAACTCCAATGTCCTCAATACCGCCGTTTACAATTATTCATGGCCGCTTTTTCCCTACATCTGGAACGAAGTGAAATTCAACATCGCCTATGGCAGCGATCTGGAATTTGTTGCCAAGACGATGGAAGAAATTGCCACAGCGGAAATTGGGCCACGGATGATAGAGCGCGTGCGGCACTACCGCGAGATTCTCGCCAAGACGCCGGTAGATGAGATCCAGGTTCAAGAAAAACCAGTTGTGCTTTTCCGGGTTGGAGAGAACACCTGGTTAGAGGCGATTGTCCGTTACCTCGTGGACCCGAAGGATGCTGGTCCGGTCAAGACAGAACTCATCAAAAAAATGCTGAATCGGCTGAATGCAGAGCAAGATCGAGTGATGTTCCCACGCGCCGACTCTCGGTAATCACACCCCACCTGATTTTACGTTCTTAACAGGGAATCTAAGTGGACGAGGCGCAGGCGATCCTTGAAGCGGTCGGTGGCGCAGCGCGCGCGATCGGCTTCCTGCTGTTCCTGCCCTTTGTCATTATCGACATGGTGGTCGCCTCGGTCTTGATGTCGATGGGCATGATGATGCTGCCGCCGATCATGATCTCGCTGCGCTTCAAGCTGATCTTCTTCGTCCTGGTAGACGGCTGGTATCTGGTCGCCGGCAGCCAGTGCAAAGCTTCGGCTGACGACCGCCGACACCAGCGCGGCCGGCATTGGTTCGGCCCTTGCTCCTGCTTTCGAACTGCAAACGAGGGTGCGCTGGAGCCGTGGTCGCCTGGCAACCGGGGCCGCGCGCTGGCACTAACCGCTAGAGCAGTGTCCGACCAGATTGAATCAATTCTGTTGGCGATTCGGGGCGGCAGTCCACGCGGAAGACGGCGTAGCGCGATGCGGTGCCATCGGGCAAGCCATCTGACAAAGTGGCTGCCCGCCGATCGCCAACCTGCCAGTTACCAGGTGGGGTGCGGGCGGCTTTAGGACGCCGTCGCCGACTGCGCCAGCCGCGCGCGGTAACCGTCCATGAAGGCCTGGAAATCGTCGGCGACCGAAATCCGGCGCAAGACGTCCTGGAAATCGGCGGCGCCGGAATCGACCGACGCGATCACCTGGAAATCGGCGCCGTAGGGCGTCGCCGCCATGGCCGGCGAATAGCGTTGATAGAGCGTCGCCAACGCGCGCAGATCGCCGTTCAAGGCCAGCGCGACGGCACGGCTCAGGACGTAGCGGCTGTGCACCTCGTCGAGGGTCTGCCGGCCGGCCGGCGGCGCGCCGGCAAGCCGTCCGAACACTTCGGCGGCGCTCGCCCAATCGCGTTTCTGCCACATGATGTCGGCGCGAACCTTATCGGCCGCTTCGCTTTGGTTGCCGGCAAGCGCGGCAAGCGCCTTTTCGAAGGCGCCCAACTGGGTGTTCGCCCGCGCCGTGATCAAGGCGCGTTCCTGATCCAGTTCGGGCGAAATGCCGTCGGAATGGCTGTCGGCGATCGAGGCCAGCGCCAGACCGGGATCGCGGTTGAGCAGGTGGATCACCGCCAGCCGGGCGCCGACGCGTGCCTTGTCTTCGCCTTGGAGGCGAAACTCGACCTGATGCGACAGCAGCTTGGCGGCCTGAGGCAACAGGTCGACCGAGACCAGGCGGTCGGCGAGGCGCCGGATCATTTCGTCGCCTTCGCTGCCGGCCGGCGCGAGCTCGCGAAAATCGTTGAACAGGGCAATCGCCATGACCGGGGGCAGCGATTCGATGGTCCCGGCTTCATAGAGATCGGCGAACGTATTGCGCATGGTGTCCGCAATACTCGGCGCCAGGCGGTGGTCGGCAAAATTGGTGACCAGGCGCTTGAGGCTTTGCAAGCCCTCGCGGTACTTGCCGGACTCGATCTGCAGCTCGCCGAGCCGGCGTAGAACGCGAAATTCGATCCCGTCGCCGCGCCAGACGTAGCGCAACCGGTCGAGGTCATCGATCGCCTGCGCGGGCTCGATTTCGCCTTCCGCGAGCAACAACTCGGTTTTCTCGAGCGCCGCGCGCGCGCGGCTGCGGCGGTCGCGGCCGCGCATCACCGCATCGTACATTTTCAGCGCCGTTTCGATTTCGCCATCGAGCGCCGCAATATTGGCCCGCAGGACTTGTTCATATTCCCGGTCGCCGCCCGAGAACCGCGCGCCCTCGGCGACCTCCAGCCAGAATTCCCCGCCCCGGGCGTCGCTGTTGGCCAGCGCGGTCTCTGCGCCGAGGAACGCGAAGCGCTTGCGTAAGCCATCGGGGTAGCTTTGGACGAAGCGGTCGGATTGGCGCAGGCCGAAGGTCGCTTCGCCATATTCGCCGTCCTCTGCTGCCAAGGCGGCCCGCCACAGGCCGATTTCAGGCTCGCTATCGAGATCGCGTTCGAGCAGGTCGTGGCGGGCTCTCTCGAAGTCGCCCATGATGTAGTTGACCGCACCGCGCAACGCCCGGAAGGTGGCGAGGCGTGACGCCTCTTCCGATTCCGTCGCGACGAGCTGCAAGATTCCGCGCGCCCGCGCGCCCATGCCATGGGCGAAGTAAAACCGCGCCAACTCCAGCCGGGCCTTGTTGCGCGCGTCGGGAACTGCCGATTCGATTTGCGCCAGCAGGTGATTCTGAGCCGCGTCATAGCCGCCGGTCTCACTGTGGCGCCAGGCGGTAAAATCGAACATCCGCTCGGCGTCGGCTTTTTCCGCTGTCGTGGCCAAGACGCGGCGGCGTGTCTGGGCGGCGGCCAAGCGCAAACCGCCGGCGGCCGAAATGACGATTTGCTGGTCACGCGGCTCGACTTTGAGGTCGTCGGAATAGGGCACCACCGCGACGCCTTGCACCGAAGGCAACAGCCGGAAATCGCTGAATTGATGAGACCGCGCCACACCGTGGCCGCTTTGCGAGACGGTTACCGCGAAGATTTGATCGCCGACTTCGGGATCGTTCAACACCAGCGGCGTGGTCGGCGCTGTCGGCCCCAGCGTCACATTAGCGTCGCGTCCCGGGTTGGCGGTCACCTTGAGGGTGCTTTCCGGCCGCATCAACTGGGGCGCAACGACAATTTCCCAGCGATTTTCTTGGCGCGCGACCGAGGCATTGAAGCCCGGTGTCGTCATCAGGCGCAGCACGGTCGCCCGAGCGTGTTCCAACTGCTCGACGGCGGAAATAAATTCGTCGGCCGCGGCGATCGGGCCGGTGTCGATGCGCAACGGCCGATCGAACACCAGCCACAACCAACCACCGCGCCGAAATGCCGCCAACGCCGTCGGCTCGGTGAACGGAAAAGCCAGACCGACACCGTCGAGTTCGATTTTGACCGCAACATCGAGCGTGCCGGCATTATCGGGCAACGCCGCCGCGGCATTGTCGGCCGGCCGCAAGCGCTGCGGCACAAGTTGTACCGGCGCGCCGACTTTTGTCTGCGCGCCAGCCGGTGGCGCCGATGATGGCGTGGCCGGTTTCTCGCTCGCAGCCTGCTTGGCGCTCTTATCGGGCAGGACGTCGACGACCACTTTGCGGCCGTCGCGGAAATGGCGCACCCGACCGGCCACGTCGATTTCGACCTGTGGCGAACCATCGCCGCGCCGGGTGCTTTGCATGTTCGTCACCAGCGCGGTTCCCGACGCGGACAATGTCGGGAGCGCCAGCGCACCCGGCCGTGCGAAACTCAGGGAAATCCTGGCGTCTTTCTGGCTGAACCGATAGTCGGTGCGCACCGGCCAATCGAACACGATGCGGGTGTAGCCGTTGCGGTCGGAAATCTGCACGGGCACCTCGGGCGCCGCCGTCGCCGCGGCACCACCGGTCGGACGAAGATCGACCACCACCGATTGTTCGTTCACGAAGTGGCTTGTCCGCACCGGGCGTTTGAGTTCGATGACGACGCGCTTGCCGTCGTCTTCGAGACGAACGTTGCCGATATAGTCGGATATCGCGCGGCGCGCCGTCTCGAACTGGCCTTCCATCGGCCGCTCGAAAGTAACAGTGAGCTGTTGGTCGGTCGCCGCAACCTGATAGGCGACCGGTCCGCTCCAATCAAACACGAGCCGGGCAAATGTCGCATGCAAACCGCCCCGCACGCCGACGCGTTCGGCGCCGTAACCAACGTCGATGGTGGCCGTCAGCGCCGCCAAAGCCAAGGCCGGGACGATCGACGCGCGAACCAAGCGGCGGATCGACTGCCGACCCACGAGTAATGTTGGGCGGTTCATTCGCCGTCTCCTGATTCGTTCTGGACGATGATTTCGATGCGGCGCGCACGCGTCCCACCGGGCCCGTCCGAGGCGGCCGGTGCGGGACCGCCGAAGCGGCTGCCGCTGCGTCCCTGCACCTCGATGGCGCGGTCGTAACCGGCCGAGTGGAGCGATCTGGCAACCCTGGCGGCGCGCATTAACGACAACTCCCAATCGATGTCTGCCCGTCCATCGACCGGCTGATCGGGGGCCGTATGGCCAACCACCGCGACCTGGTTTTCGATACCGGCGAACAATCCGCCGAGTACGAACAGGGTTTGCCGGCCATTCAAACTGACGCCGACCCGCCCGCTGGCGAATACCAACTCGCCGGGGAAATCGAGTGCGAGACGATCGGGATCGACAACGGTGCGCACGTCGCGCAACGTCTCGTGTTCTCCGAGTTGCTCACTCACCAAGCGTTCGAGATAGCGCAGGTCGAGCGCCGCTTCTTCGACACGCTGGGTAATGTTGGCGGTTTCGACCGGTCGTGGGGTAACGGTGGCCTCGGAAATCCGAAACTGCCGGTCGAAGGCCGCGGTCGCGCCATCCCATTTGTCCGAATCGACCTCCGCCATGGCGAACAGCAGGACAAAGAACGCCACGATTACGGCGGCGAGGTCGGCGAACGTAATCAACCAACGCGCATCGGCGCGACGCTCTTCCCTATTCGACTGATTGAGCGTCGGACGATCGACCAGAGAGATTGCGTTCATTGGCCCGCTCCGGCTTGCGGCGGTTTCGCCAGGACCCGGAACTCGATCCTGGTCTGCTTGGAACGACCGTCCTCGAGCGCGACCACCAGCTGGCGGGCCGATACGCCGAATTCGGCAAATGTGCGAACGACCGTGCCGGCGCGAGCCGCCGCCGCTTCGATCGCGGCGGCGCGGGCGCCGATCACCTTGCCGCCGGCCGGTCGCGCATAAGCGGTCATTTCGATGATCACGTCGTGCGAGGCCGCGGTGAGCAATGAAGCGGCCGGTTCCGCGAGATCCTGCAATGCCTGCGAGGCCGTGCCGTGCTCGGTAAAAAGCAGATCGTTGTCGATCGACGTGCTCAGCAACGTGCCGGTTCGGATCAGCTCGAAGCTGCCAAAGCCGACAAGCGTGCGAAGCAATCCGGTGATGTCGCGTTCCAGTTCGTCAACCGCCTGGAGATGCCCGACGAACGAGCCCAAGGTCCGCGATTGGCCGCTCGGATCGCTGACGTTGAAGGTTGCCGCGAGACTTCCCAGAACGACGCGAGTGCGGCGGGCTTCGAACTGCGCCAGACTGTTCAGCATGATGAAAAACGCCAGCAACAGCAAAAACAGCGACAGAACCGACGTCAGCCCAGCTGCCTGTACGCGCGCGCGAGCGTCGAAGCCAGCCGCGGAATAGTTGGCAACACTCCTGGCATGTTGGTATTCGATCTGGTCGTCAAACGTTTCCATTTATCTCATTTTCGTGGGCGGCAGACCGCGGCAGCGATCAGGCCCATCGTCAGCCAGACGGTTCTTCCTTGCTTGCCTGCGTCGACAGATCGATCTCGCGCTTGCGGGCGAGCTCTGCCGTAACTTCACGCGCCTTTTCCGGCCCCATCGCCGCCAGGATCGGCGCGCTCTTTCGCTCTTTCATGCTTTCCATGATGCCGAGCAGGATCCGCATCTCGAGGTCCTCGAGAATGCGCGCGGCATCTTTCGGCTTCATGGTTTCGTAAATTTTGACGATGCTCTGAAGCTCCGCCTTTTCCTGGTCGGTGTATTGACGCACCAGCGCCTCGATCGAATCGCGCAGCAGCTGGAGCTCGTCGATGCGTTTGTCGAGGCGGCCTTCAGCGGCCTTCAGCAGCTGTTCGCGCGAATCCAGTTCCTTTTCGAGCGTCAGCAGTTCGTCGCGGCGATTTGCCAGGTCCTGCAGTACGGCGACTTCGCCCGGCGTGAACTCGATGGGAAAATCAGTCGTCCGCTGCTGTTCCTGCGGCTCGCCGTCGCGATTGGTACTGGCCGTCGCAGGCGTGCCGCCGGCAGCCTTATCGGGCTCCGGCGCTTTGGCGCCAGCATCCTCGGCGGCCAGTGCCGGACCGGCCGGCGACAGCTCCAGTCCGAACGACAGCTCGCCCACACGCACAGCGAGCAAGGCCGCGACGCCGACGATGACCACCGGAAGCAGGCGGAAGCGCCATCTGGGGGTCGCGGGGATGGACTGGCTCATCGTCGCTCCTGTGGTGCTGCTGGGTTTGACGCTTGCGCCCACCGGGATGGTGGTTGCCGCCGATCGCTGGCCCCGGCGGTAACCTCCGAGCCGCCGAATAGTTCCGCATCGAGAGCGGCATCAGGCGCCAATCCGCTCGCTGGGTCCGACACCGCCTGCGCAGTCAGACCGCGACCATCGCCGATGAGTTCTTCGAGCCGGGCGCTTTGCGTCTCGGCGCGGCCAACCAGGAAATCCAGTTCGTCCCGCAATTTGGTAAGTGACTCCAACTGTCCGATGATCTCTGTGTCGCCGCGCCCCGCCGCCTCCTTTAGCGCGGTTACGCCCGATTCCGCGCGCGTGGTTGCCTGGTAAAAGTCATTTATCAACCGTTCCATCTGCTCACGGCCACCGCGCAGTTGGCTTAATCGGCGGTTGAGAACGACGGCATAAGCAATCGTGGCCACCAGAAGACCGGCGACGAGAATATCGAGGGTGACGGCAAAGCTCATTCGATCGTTTGCTCCGGTTCGATCTCGTTTTCGATGCGCACGGCGACGACGCTGCCTTTGCGCCCCATCTTGCCGGAGAACATCGGCATATCGCCGCACAGCAGGGTGATCGGCGTATCCGCCGCCGCGTTCAGCGGCAGATGCGAGCCAACTTGAAGGTTGAGAACGTCATTGAGCGAGACCTGTTGGGTGTCGAGGACGGCCTGAATGTTGACTTCGGTCTGCCAGAGTTCCCTCGCCAGATGGGATTCCCAGATCGAGTCGCGGCCGAATTTTTCACCCATGAACATCTGCAACAGCAGATCGCGCACCGGCTCCAGGGTTGCGTAGGGCAACATCAGCTCGAGGTTGCCGCCCCGATCCTCCATGTCGATGCGCAACCGCGCGATGATACCGGCGTTGGAGGGACGCCCGATCGTCGCAAAGCGCGGGTTCGTCTCGAGACGGTCGAGGCGAAAATTTACCGGCGACAAGGGGTCGAAGGCAGCCGATAGGTCGACCAGAACAACATTGATCATGCGCTCGACCAGGTTGCGCTCGATCGTCGTATAAGGCCGCCCTTCGATGCGCATCGCCGCGGTCCCATGACGGCCGCCGAGCAACACATCGACGATCGAATAAATCAGCGAACTGTCGACCGTCAGCAGGCCGTAATTGTCCCATTCCTCGGCGCGAAACACGCCCAGCATCGCCGGTAACGGTATCGAATTCAGATAATCGCCGAACCGGATCGACTGAATGGAATCGATCGAAACTTCGACATTGTCGGAGGTGAAATTACGCAAGCTGGTGGTCATCAGGCGGACCAGCCGGTCGTAGACAACTTCGAGCATCGGCAAGCGCTCGTAGTTGACCAACGCCGAGTTGATGAGCACCGACATGCCATCTTCGGAGTTGTCTCTGCCGGGACCGTCAAAACCGAGCAAATTGTCGATTTCGTCCTGATCGAGAACGCGTTCGTCGACGCCCTCCGCGGCGGCGCCAGCATCAGCGTCGGCGTCGCCCGCGGCCATGGCCTCCCATTGGGCGGCCACTTCCTCATCGCTGAGCGCTTCTTCTTCTTCTTCCGGACTCTCGTTCGGTTCGGCTTCCATACTCACAGATGGGTGCTCCGTACCTTACTGGACTAGCATTTCTTTGAACAAAACGTCGGTGACGCGCACCGGGCTCACCGCCACGTTCACGCGAAACAGCAATTCCTCGCGCAGCCGGTACAAGCCGGCTGAACCGCGCAGGTCTTCGACACGCAGTTCGCGCAGGTAAACTTGAAAATTATCGATAATGCGCGGCAGCGCCGGTTCGAGGGCGGCCTTGTCCTCCTCGCTGGTCAGCTCCAGCGATACGACAATTTTGAGAAAACTTGTCCGCCGACCCGACGTGCTGAGGTTCACCAGCATCTGCGGCAACTCGTAATAGATGTTGCCGTGTTCGGGTTCGGCCGCATGTTCCTCGGCCACCTCGACCGCCTCGTCTTTACCCAGCAGAGAATCGGCGAGCCCCGAGAACCACACACCGGCGCCACCACCGCCGAGCAACAGGATCGGCAGCGCGATCATTAACAGTTTCTTTCGGCCGGCCGGTTTGGATCCGGCCTCAAGCTCTTCGCCGTCTTCGCCCCCCTCGAGCTCGTCCGACTGATCTTCGATATCGTCCGTATTCGTTTCGTCTGTCATATCGCCGGTTCCAGGTGGCCGCACGACCGCAGGCGCGGTGGGCGAATTTCGCGGAAATACTAGGCCTAACCTGGTTAAAAAACTGTTGCACCGGCGCTGCCGGGTCCGGCCGGCGCGTTGCCACCGCGTCCCGAAGGCAGCCCTTGCCCGGCAATCGCTGCCTAATCGGCACCTCTGGTCCCTTCCCGGTTCAGCGTGAATTCAACTAAGCATTTGAAATAAATGCAAAATATATGTTGGCACGCGATCTGCTTAGTGTCCGGTGTGATGATCCGTACCAGGAAGACAATATGACCACGACAGGTGAAGTCGCGCTTTCTTATCAGCTGGCGCTTTCAAATCAGTTAGACATTACGGCGAATAATATTGCCAATGTCTCGACCCCCGGTTTTCAGAGTAGCCATCCGCTATTCGTTGAATTTCTGGTCGATGTGGACCAGACCGGCGAGGAAATTGCCTATGTCGTCGACAAGGGCACGGTACGAAATCTAAATCCCGGTCCCGCCAATTTCACCGGTAACCCGCTCGATATCAGTATCGAAGGCAGAGGGTACTTCGTCGTCGAGACCGACGAGGGCATTTTCTATACGCGCAACGGCGCGTTCCAACTGGATTCGTTGGGGCAACTTGTTACGAGTTCCGGCGCTGCGGTTCTCGACGAAGCTAATGGCCCCATCGTTTTCGCTCCCGATGAAAGCCAAATTAATATCTCCAGTGACGGCACGATCAGTACCGTGAACGGCCAGATCGGCCGGTTTCGTCTCGTCGAGTTCGCCGACGAACAGCAGATGACGTATGCCGGCAACAGCTTAATGGCGACCGAACAAGTGCCTCTCGAAGGCTCCGGATCCAACGTCGTTCAAGGCATGCTCGAAGGTTCTAACGTCATCTCAGTGGCTGAAATAACCCGCATGATCGAGCTCTTGCGCAGCTACCAGGCGGCCCAGCAGTTGATTATCACCGAAGAAGAGCGCGAACAGCAGGCCATCGAAATGCTCACCCGAACCGTGTGAGCCGAGGAGTAATTGACATGAGATCTTTGAGCATCGCCGCGACGGGCATGTTGGCCCAGCAACTGAACGTCGAGGTTATTTCCAACAACATCGCCAATATGAACACCACCGGGTTCAAGCGCCAACGCGCGGAATTCCAGGATCTGCTGTACCAGACGGTTGAGCGGGTCGGCGCAACGTCGTCGGACAGCGGAACTATCGTTCCGGCAGGCGTTCAAATCGGACTCGGCGTCAAAGCGGCCGCGGTCTACAACATCGCCGAGCAGGGTAACCTGGAATCGACCGATAACCCGCTCGATTTGGCAATCAGCGGCAACGGCTTTTTCCAGGTGACGCTACCCAGCGGCGATACCGCTTATACCAGGGCCGGATCTTTCCAGCTCAGCCCGACCGGTGAGATCGTCACCGTCGACGGCTATGCGGTAGAGCCCTCTATCACCGTGCCGGTCGACGCCATTTCGATAACCGTCAACGCGAGCGGCGAGGTGCTGGTGCAGCAGCCGAATGTTGTTACGCAAACGGTGGCGGGCCAATTCCAACTGGCGAATTTCCCCAATCCCGCGGGTTTGGATCCGCAAGGCGATAACTTGTTCCTCGAAACCGACGCTTCAGGGGCGCCGACCACCGGCGTACCGGGCGTGACCGGACTTGGGACCATCGAGCAGGGTTTTGTCGAAACCTCGAACGTCAACACGGTCACCGAGATCACCAACCTGATCAAGGCGCAACGCGCCTACGAAATGAACTCGAAGGTGATCCAGACTTCCGACGAGATGCTCAGCACCATCAACCGGATGCGCTAGGGAGGTTTGTATGAACTCGACCGATAAGGTCTCCTTCTTCACCCGCTTTGCCCTGACGATCGGCGTCGCGGCTTTGATCGCCATCTTGTGGGGCTTCGCACCGGCGGCGGCCGACGAGCCCACCGCCGCGCCGCTATCTCTGCGCAATCAAATCACCATCGACGGCGGATCGGTCAAACTCCGCGACATCTTCGACGGCTTCGAGAGCCCGCGCGACGGGGTCAGCGGCGATACCGTTATCGCCTATGCGCCGCAACCGGGACGCCGCGCCGTGTTCGACGCCAACTGGCTGGCGCGGCTGGCCCAACGCCATCGGCTGGAGTGGCGCCCAACGACACGCCTCGACCGGGTGATCGTCGAACGCGCCAGCACTGTCGTCGACGCCGCCGATATCGTGTCGGCGTTGCGCGACGAAATCACCGCGCGCGGCCATGGTCAGAATATCGATCTCGAACTCTCGAACCGCAGTCTACTTGTTCACATCGACGCCGGTCTGCCGCCGACCATCGAGGTGCTCCATATCGCCACCGAAGCGCGCCGCGGCAAGTTTTCCGCGATCGTCGCGATTCCCGCAGGCGATCCGCAGGCGCGCCGGATCACCGTCACCGGCCAGTTTTTCTCGGTCGTCGAGGTGCCGGTCCCGGCCCGCGCCTTGCGGCCGGGCAGCACGATCCGCCAGAGCGACCTCAGATGGCAGCGCGTGCGCGCCGATCACATCGCAACCGACGTTGTCACCGAACCCAACGAGTTTATCGGCCGCGAAGCAAAACGACCCTTGAGCGCCAACACCATGGTGCGCCAGTCCGAACTGCGCGACCCGGTCGCGGTCTCGAAAGGGATGCTGGTCACGATGATCTTCCGCACCCCGTCGATGGTGTTGACCGCCACCGGCCGGGCGCTGGAATCCGGCGCGACCGACGATTTCATCACCGTGCGCAATAGCCAAACCGGCGCCACGGTCGATGCCAGAATTCTCGGACCCAATCGCGTGGAAGTCGCGGCGCTTCGCCTGCTTGCCTCTTCGGAAGGAAATGTTCAATGAATATGACACGCAATGCCGTGCGGCTGCCGGCGATCGTTGCCCTGGCGGTCGCGCTCAGCGGATGTAACGCCCTCACCCGGTTGTCCACCGTCGGCGCCGAGCCGCCGCTCACGACGATCGAAAATCCGACCTTGCAGCCGACCTACCGTCCGGTCTCGATGCCGATGCCGGCGCCCCGGCCAGCGGAGCGCAACGCCAACTCGCTGTGGCGCACCGGCGCGCGGGCTTTCTTCAAGGATCAGCGGGCCGCCGACGTCGGTGATATTTTGACGGTGGTCGTCGATCTCGAAGACGAAGCCACCATCAACAACTCGACGACGCGGGCGCGGACCGCCAACGAAGACGGTTCGCTCAACGCCTTTTTGGGCTACGAGTCGAGCATCAACCGGATTCTGCCGGAAACGATCCAACCCGGTAACCTGCTTGACGTTAATTCCCAATCCAATTCGAACGGCGCGGGTCAGATCAGCCGCGACGAGGATATCGAGCTGAAAGTCGCCGCCGTGATCAGCCAGGTGCTGCCGAACGGAAATCTGGTGATCCACGGCCGGCAGGAATTTCGCGTCAATTACGAAGCCCGCGAATTGCAGATTGCCGGCATTATCAGGCCCGAAGACATCTCGTCGACCAACTCCATCGTCTACGAAAAAATCGCCGAAGCGCGCATTTCCTATGGCGGACGCGGACAAATTTCGGACCTGCAGCAGCCCCGCTACGGCCAGCAGGTGTTCGATATCCTATTTCCGTTCTAGACAATCGGCAGGCAGCCTAAACGTTTGAACGGAATTACGGCCAGGTAGGCCAGCCGGTCAGGTAGGCCGGAAGATGCGGAAGGACCGGTTCCAGGTAGGAACCGGTCCTTTTCATTTAACGACCGTTTTGACCACCTACCGACGCCGGAACTGGGCAGCTCCAGTGCTAGATCTATCCATCTCCGGTGTCGGGGGCATACCGGTCGTGATCGGTAACTGCCGCTGGCGGCAATGTTTAGCCAAAGCTGGACATTGAGAGCTCTTTGTCGTCCGTTAAATATACGGTGATTTGCGTATCGGCTTCGCAATAATTTGCCAGTCATCTTCATAGATGACCAGCTCCGGTGTGTTCGATTTGATCAAGTCAATCTGATAGCCAAACTCTTCAAGAACCGCCTTTATTGCCCATACGCGCTTCAATGGTTCGTGCGCATCCGGTTTGAACCATGCTATCGCACGATAGTGCTCGTCA
>CAJICQ010000473.1_pt1 | contig 21613 bp, 19 predicted proteins | sample 9199721 | NCBI WGS metagenome assembly CAJICQ01 (sample SAMEA7708344, study PRJEB35096) | sediment metagenome | biome: marine neritic benthic zone biome [ENVO:01000025]; feature: sediment [ENVO:00002007]; material: shallow marine sediment [ENVO:03000034] sea grass bed [ENVO_01000059] ...
CCAGCGGCGCCGCCGCGACGAAGCGTTTTCGCAAGGCCGCGGTGTCGAGCCGGGCGACGATCGTATCGGCGGCGGCACGGCGCCGGCGTAGCTGGTGGGCCGTGGCAGTCATCGGTGGATCCTCACGTGTCAGCCGCCATTCTCGAGCGCCAGGCGCCAGGCCGGCACTGCCAGATGGGCGCGGGTCAGGGTCAGATGCCGGTTGGGAAGCCAATCGACCGCGACATCGTAGGTGGCATCGCCATGATCGGCGGTGACGACACCGCCGGCGTTGTAGAGCGTCACCGCATCGCCGACGCTATAGACCGGCACCGCACCGGGACCTCCGGCAATGTCGACCTCGGCGACCATGGCGACGCCCTCGTTCGGGTCGCCCGAGTTAGGCGACTGCACCAGGTAAACCGGTGCGCCGCCCGGGCCGCCGAGGATGGCGGTGACGAAACCTTCATAGCCGCCGCGCGCGGGCGCCAGGGTTACCCGGTCGCCGACGTTGAAGAGAGCCATCGCTAAATCCCGCTTCAGGTAAGCGATCAGGGGCGCTTGCGCACGAGATCGACGAGCGCATCCAGCTTGGCGTTGATCTCGGCGAAATTGTTGTTGATGTCGACCAGACGCGCATCGACATCGGCCTTCGAAGCGGCATTGTTGCCGATGCCGTCGACGCCGGTCACCGCGGCGGACACCGCGGCGAGCGCGCCATCGGTCGTTCCGGCGGTGTTATCGGTCAGCTTGGTGATACCGGCGCCCTCGCGCTGCGCCAGGGGTAGGTCGCGAACGGCCATGGTTGGCCTCCTATGTTTTTCTTGCTCAAAAAAGGGCGGCGGAGCCGGGTTTTGCGCCCGAACTCCGCCGCCAGTCGGGGGAGGAGAGAAAAGGCCCTTCCGGGGCCGGGGTCGGTTAACCGTTGGTGACCAGCTGGACGATCTGAATGTTCTTGTCCTGCCAGGCCTTGGTCCAGTTGGCGCCGCTTTGCAGTTCGGCCGTGCTCGGCGACGCGCCAACCGGTGTGCCGCTGAACTGGACGCCGCGGGGATGCAGAATGAAGTGGCGGCGGGTGACGAAGATATCGTCACCGGCCAGCGCATCGCGGTCGGTCTCGACCGCTTCGGTGTCCTCGAGCGACGGTGCCCGGCCTTCGCCGTGGCCCACCGCGCCTTCGCCGAACAAATACGTCGTGTATTTGTTCCCTGACGTCGCCCCGGCGACCACCGGCATACCGTCATCGACGATGACCCGGCGGCCGAGGAACATCGGCACGTCGATATTTTGCTGGGACAGCGGAACGAACTCGATCAGGTTGAGTTTCTGCAGGCGGGCGAACGGTTTGGAGTGCATCGCCATCGCGGTGATCGCCATCCAGTGATCGCCCAGCAGGTTCTGCACGTCGATCACCGCGTCGGAACCGATCAGGTTGGCGTCGAGCGCATTGTCGCCGTCCTCGATCGAAATATCCAAAACGTGCGTGGCGGCCAGCGCGGTGGCGAAGATGCCTTGCAGCGACGGCAGCAGCACATCGACCTGCATCGCGCGCGCCCACCAGGAGGCGACGAACTCGACGACCCGGTCGATCGGATCGTCGCCGGCGAGCGCCTTGGCCAGATCATTGGCCGACCAGGCGCGGCCGCGGAAGTGCTTGACCGCCCGGTCTTTCGATTGGTCGATCTTGGCCGGGGTCAGCGCCCCGCTGTCCGAAAGAATTTCCGACGCGCCGCTCAGATCGTTCCAGAACGGCAGATCGAAAATACCTCCCTTGCCCGACGCAAACGCGTCGAGCGTTGGATCCGAGCGCACGATGCCCGATTGCCAGAACGCCGAAAGTTCGGTGCTCCGTTCGACGACGGAGTCGCGGAACAGCGGCTCCGGCTTGATGATGTCCGCAATTTGCGTTTTTGCCATGTGGTGTGCTCCTTCTTAAGCTGGTGTCAGCTAGGGGATGAACGGCGCCTCAAGTTCGTTTGCGACGGCGCGGTCTGTAGAAGGCGAACACCTGTTACGGCCTAAGCGTGGTGTCCGCGATTAGACGCGGGGCTCCGGCCTGCCTGCCGCGCGGGCAAGACGCTTCGCCAAAGCGGGGTCGTCGCGGGCGATGCGTGCTTGTTCGGTTCGGTTAAAGGTCTCGTCGCGCCACGGATTGGGCTCGTGCGATCCGCCGGCGCCAGAGCCGTTGGCCGCCCCACCACCGTTGCGCGGCGCGGCGATAAAGGCCCGGCCCTCCTCGCTCTCGGCCCAGGCGGCGATAAACTCGTCCGGGGTTTGCGGGTGATCCACATCGCCGGCGGCCACGCTGAACACGCCTTCCGCCTCGACGACCGTCAGATTGGCGCGGTGCATTGCCTTGGCGGCCTTCATGAACGGTCCGGCGATGTTGGCTTCGACCAGTGCGTTGGTCAGCGCCGCCTCGACCAACGTGGATTCCAGAGCCGCACGGTATTTCTCGGCCTGGCTTGTCGCCGCTTCCAGATCCTGGCGGTGCGCCGCTTCCAGCCGCCGGCGCGTCGCCGCTGCCAGCGGTTTATCACCGGCCGCGGTTCCGGCGCCGTCGGCGTCCGCGCTGAGTTTTTCCTTCAGCGCGTCGAGCTCGCGGCCCTGGCGCTTGCGCTTGTCCTGTTCCTTGCGGAAGGCGTTTTCCAGCGGCGCCACCGCCGGGTGACCGGCGATGTCGCCGTCGATATCCAGAACGAAGAGCCCGGTATCGGTTTCGGTGTAAAAGTCATGGTGCGACGCGTCGACATTGTCGAGCGCCTCAATAACAGCAGGCAACGGCATGAGCTTACTCCTCGTCGTTGACGGGGTGGGTCGGGGACCGCGTGTGGTCCGGAGAACCGCCGGACTTGCCGGCGGTGGTGGCGAAATGTTGGCGTCGGTTAAGCCGGATAGCGGCAGCGCGTCCTTTACGGGGTCGCTGGCAAATCTTGGCGCGTCAAATTATTCTGGAAGACGATCGGCCGTTCGGCACAACCGTGGAGGCAGCGATGGCGAAGGCAATTTTGGTTATTGCAACGGCCTTGTTTGCGGCTGCGATTTCGCCGCACGACGCCGGCGCGCAGCAACGCGACCATCGGCAACTCACCGACGCCCAAATCCGCGAGCTGATTATCCAGCAATCGACGGAACAGTATGCCGGTGAGTGCGCCTGTCCTTACAGCATCACCGCGGACGGCCGCAGTTGCGGCGAGCGCAGCGCCTACAGCCGCCAGGGCGGCGGTGCGCTACTGTGTTACGCTCGAGATGTCAGCGACGACATGGTTCGCCAATACCGCAACCGGTAAACCGCTGCTTCGCGGTTTACCTCTGTCGCCGATCAGCCGAATGCCGGTGGGCATGGGTTTGAGGCATATCAAGGCGCTAGCGACGCGATTTAATTAGGGTCGCCATCGTTAAGCCATAATGATGGGTTGGTGTATTGCGCTCGCCCCAATTCTGCGCACTACGGTAAGAGCCCATAATTACTATTCGCGCTGGTGGCGCGAATGAGATCTAGCCAATGAAAGTCAATATGATGCAACGTAAGGCTTTAGCTCCCCTGGCGGCCGCCGCCTTAATTATCGCGGCCTGCGAAGATGCCGGCAAGAAGGAAACGGCGGGCACTGTTGTCGGAGGTGTCGCGGGGGCCGTGCTTGGCTCCCAGGTCGGCAAAGGCTCGGGCCAGATAATCGCGACCGCGGTCGGTACGCTGGCCGGTGCGATGATTGGCAGCGAGATCGGCAAATCGCTCGACCGCGCCGACCAGTTGGCGATGGCCGAGGCCGAGCGTAAGGCCCACGCCGCGCCGATCGTCGAGAAAATCGTCTGGAACAATCCCGACAGTGGTCATTCCGGCTCCGTGACCCCGCTCCGCGATGGGCGCAATGCACAGACCAACGCCTATTGCCGCGAGTACCAGACTACGGTGGTGATCGACGGACGGGAGCAGTCGGCGTTTGGCACCGCCTGCCAGCAACCCGACGGAAGCTGGAAAGTCGTCAGCTAAAGCAGTTTCCGCAGCGCACCGGACGTCGGCCTACCGAAGCACGCGGATACGCCGTTTCTCGGTCTGCGAGAACCCGAATAGTTCGATATTGCGGGTATAAATTACCTGCTTGGGAAAGCCCGTAGCCAGGTCGATCTCATAGTCGGCGCTATCGGAGACATCGATCGCCCCGAGGCTGAATTCCTCCGGCATGGGCTGGCCCGTCTCGGCCGCCAAAGATCCGATATAGGCCTTAACCGCGCCCGCCGCGCGTACCGGATCGACCGATTGGCGCCACCGCAACCATGCGACACCTGCCGTACGATCGAACCACTTCAGCTCATAAGCCACCGTGCTGGGCAGGGCCTCTATGCTCGGCGGCAAATTCATGACACCGGCGCGGCTATAGGTTTCGCCGGCAGCGAGCTCGAGCCCAGCAAAAAAATGCAGCAATCGAGGCAGCTCGAGGGCGCGTTCCGCGGCGTAGTCCTGCGACAACAACGGCGCCAAATTTGTCCGAATATCGTCGATGAGTTGCGGATCGGCGGTTTGGGCCTCTAACGCGTCGACCACGCTGTCGATCGATTTTTCATAGAACAACGTCAGCTGCGCCGGATTGCCCAGTGTCGTTACGTTACCGTTACCGTTGATATGATATGAGATCTTCTGGCCGTCGATCAGCTTGCCAAGCTCACTGGCCAAACGACCGGCTTGGGGATCACCGGCAGTTTTGACCATCGCCGGGCCGAACGACCATTCGATAAGCGCGCCGGCGCCGGAATCCGATTTGACTACCATATCGACGCCGAGTTCCGACGTCTGAGCCATCACAAAGCCGCCGTCGCGTACGCGTTCACGGGTTTCCGTGACTTCGATGCGATATCGCGCGCCGTCCGGCATATTCGCAGTAATGCGCAGCAGCCCTTGGGGCAATGACGCGATATTCGGACCCCCGCCGGGTTCGGGTGCCGCTCGCGACGCCGGTCCCGGTTCCCTTGCCTCGGCGCGCATCGGCGGATCGGTATCGTCGACCTGGTATAGGTTTAGCCCAATCGATTTCTCCACGACGGACGTGGATTCAGGCTCGAGTGGCGCTGCCCCGCTGTCCCGCGCCACAGCTTCGACCGGCGCAGTCGCTTTTGGCTCTGTGGATTCCGAGCCAGGAAACCCAGAAAGCAGATCGATCGGGCGGGCGGCGGATTCGGGGACCGGATCTCCGCCTTTAGCGAGCGCCTCCGAAACACCGTTCGCAGCTGCACGGTCGAACCAGATGCGCGCCTGCACCGGGTCTTTCGGCACACCTCGGCCGGTCTGGTAGAGAACACCCAGATTGTATTGGGCCTTGGCATGATCCTGCGCCGCCGCCTTGCGCATCCAGGTCGCCGCCCGTGCGTCGTCACGCGGCACGCCACGGCCGTCTGCGTACATCACACCCAAATTATATTGCGCGCGGGCATGTCCCTGCCCCGCCGCCAGCGCGTACCAGCCCGCGGCTTCCGCGGAGTCTTCCGGTACGCCCCGTCCTGCCTCGTAGACGGCACCGAGATTAAACTGCGCCTCGATATGCCCATCCTCGGCAAGCGGCCGCCACTCGCCAACCGCCGTGGCGAAATCACCGGCGCGCGCCGCCGCCAGCCCCTTATCGAAATCCTGGGCGCCGGCCGGCGCCTGGCTCAACGCCAACCACAATACGGCAAATGCCAATGAGAGGCCGAACTTCATGCCCGTTACAGTAGCACCATTCGTGCCGTCGCTAAACGATGTGGAATGCTCGCTACGCAGTATGGTTTCGACAGAAACAGCCCCCTTAATGATGGTTGGCGCAGCGATTCGGTAGGAAGAGGCATCCATGTGGCGCTATATCTCGGTGTTCCTGGCGGACGCCATTCTCGGTGTCGGCGGCGGCGTTGGCATAGGGGGTCGGCATCTTTCCCTGGCTGTTTCCGCCGCCGGCCGGTCTGAAATTCTTGTAGAATCCTGGATGGCGCCTTAGGCCGCCGTGTCCGGCAGTTCTGCCGCGATCTCCTCCTGTTCTTCCTCGAACGCTGTATCGGCGGCGATAATCTCGCCGTATTGCAGGTTCGTGAAGAACGTCCGACGCGAGATATGGCCGTTTTGCACCGCCTGGATCAACGCGACCAACATTTGCGGTGACATCGGCGTGGGCAGATAGTCGGTGTTGAGTGCGATGCCGGTCTCGCCATTAACGCCAATCCAATCGCGCGCGACGATCATCGCTTCACTTAGCGCCCGGGCCACCGCCAAGGCCAACGCGGCCAGCGCGCTGTTCTCGCCCTGCCGGTGCATGCTGGCGGTTTCGGCGGCCTCGGCGGCCTTCTTTTCCGGGAACAGCATGCGCGCGCCAAGCACCGCCATCTGTTGTTCCTTACGGTCGAGGAGGCGCTCGAGGGTCGCCAGCCCGCCGCCGGTGAATTCCAGCATGCCGACCTGAACGTCGGTTTCGACGGCATGCCAAACGACGGTCGGACCGATCGTCGCCGGCGCCTCGGCGGTGCCGAAGACGTAGGGCGTCGGAAGCCCGACGAAATGGGCGCCGTGTTCCAGATCGGCGGCGCTGCGGTAGTGCGAAAGATTGACGTTGACCAGGTCGAGCAGCGGCGGCTTGGCGACATCGGCCGCGGTGTCGCGTGGGCCGACAAAGCGAAAGGGGATGAAATCCATCGGCGACCCGCCCTGTTCGGGAAAAACATCGTCACCGTGGGGCAGCCATTTTTTATCGTCGTCCTGGCGGAACAGGCGCTGGCGGTATTTGCTGTCGACGAGGTCGAGCACACGGATCTGTTCCACCATGGTGGAATCGAATTCGCTTCCGTCAGCCGCCGTCTGCTCGACCCGCTCGAATAAGCGCACCTGAACCAAAACCGTGCGATTATCGACGGTGCCGACCCGCCAGTTGAGAATATCCTCGGCGCGATAAAAGCGCAGAAACGGCCGGCGCCCCATCCGTCCGGCCTGGGCCAATGTGATATCGGCGTCGGTCGCGCGGGGGAAGTCGACGATCACCCCGGCGCGGCCCGCTACGAGAACTTCGTGCACAACTTGTTCGGAAAATGCGGTCAGCGAGACGCCTTCGAAGGTAACGTCGGCGACGAAGTCGTCCATTGCCGGCGGTCTGGTGATCACCGGCGCGCGCCGGAAAATCATTCCCGACAAACCATCGACGGTGCGTGCCGTAGCGTTGAAATACGGCGTGCGCTTGAGGTAGGCCGCGTAGTCGTCTTCGCTTTGCCCTTTCAGCATCGGCAGATATTCGTCGCGCCGCCCTTTCACCGCTTCTTCCCCGGCGGCGGCGTCGCGGGCCTTCGTCCATTTGCCGGCGAACTCGAGATACTGGGGATGCGGGGTGTCAACGGCCATCAATGGCCCTCCGTGGCATGTGCCGTGATCTCGCGGACCACCAGCGGGAATTGGCGCGCGATGTAGTAACCGAGAGCGTCGCTCAGGTGCGATAAATCGGGGTCGGCTTTCTTGTCGATCTCACCAGCACCGCCGGCCAGCAGACGCACGCCCTCGAAATCTTTCTGCACATGAGGTGCCTTTTCCGGGTCAACCACCAAACGCACATCACCAGCGGCATTTTTAAGACGCGCATTGACCGCGTTGATGCGCACGCGCTCGGGTGGATTGGCGCGGGCTACCGACAGGCGCAGGCGCTCGCCGAAGACCGGCGAAAGTTCGGCGCGGATCAACTCCCAATCGGATCCGCCGACCTTAGCGCTGCCCCGAGCGCCACCGGTGGCGTCGCCGTAGCAGATGACGTTGCCCTGATGGGCACCCCAGTCGGCGATAAGCCGGCGGCATACGGCAGGGGTGGAACTATTGCGCGGAATGTACACCTCGCCGATGACGCCGGTGCCTTGCAACCCGTTGGGCAGCGGTTGCTCCTGCAACACCACGGCAACGCCGGGGGCGACATTGAAATCGAAGCAAAATATCAGATCGGCGCGCGGGTCGTAGGCGAGCCGGGCGCAATGGCTGGCTTCGGCGAACGGGTAATAGGCCTGACCCTCGAAGCTGACGAAGCTGGCTTCGTATTCCTGTCGGTAGGTCAAGTCGTCGAGGTCGCGGCGGGCGGCGGCGATCTCGCGCGGCGGGAGTATATCGGCGCTGATCCAATGAAACGATGCCCAGTCGGTGGCCGAACCCTGTACCCCTTGCATCTGGGCGCGGGCGGCCCGGTCGAGGTCGTAATAGTGGTTGCGCCCTTCCGGCACACCAGTGAAATCGCACCAGCCGCCGCGGTCCGACAGGGCGGGGCGAATATGCTCGGGCCACGCGTCGGCGCGCATATTGCCGTATTCGTCGAGCACGCCGCCGTCCCACGGCGAGCCTTCGATACGCTCGGGCCGGTCGAGGCCGACGACCCAAAGCTGGGCGCCGTTTATCAGCGGGATCATCAGGTCGACCTCTGAGGGTCGTGCACGCAATAGATGACGCGGCACCAAAGCCTTCAGATCGTCCCAGAATATCCGCTTGGCCTGCTCACGGGTCGGCGCCCCGGCGAAGAAACGTGGCGGGTCGAAGGCCGTCCCCGCCAGCGCTCGTTTTACCAGTTTGCGCTTCGCCAACTCGGTCTTGCCGGATCGCCGGCCGGCGGGAACCGTGTTGAAGCGATAGGGGCTCGCCCAATAGGCCTGCTGTGTCGGGTGATAGCGTAACGGCGTCCATCTAAGCGTCAGCATCGCCGTCCGAACTGTCGCCATCCGGAGCTGTCACCGATTCGATTTCGTCGAGCGCGGCACGTATTGCGCGGGCCAACTCATGCGGATCGCCGGGCGTATTGTCAGGCGCGATCCCGGCTGCCGCAGCAGCGGCTGCCAGAGCCAGCAACTGGGCGCGCCGGTTCTCCAGCCGGTCGATCCGCGTCGTGATGCGGTTTATTTCGTCCTCGATGCGGGTGAGCCCGTCGCTCTCGCCGTTGGCAATCAGCTTCGCCTCAGCGGCCGCGGCGCGGCCAAGCCGCAACCGGCATAGCCGCAATTCGTCGTCGACCGTGCCGACCGGCAACGTCGCAAACAGTGTGGACTCTCCCGGTAGAACCGCCCCGCTATACGGCGCCGGCTGTCGGCCAGGAACCGATTGGGTCGGTGCTGCGCCGGCGTCGGTCTTACCGGGCCGGGGCGCCTGCTTGGCGACTTTCAGTATTTTTTCGGCCGATGATTTCCCGCCGTGCAACCAACAGCGCCCGTTCCGCGCATTCCGCATTGCAGAGGCGCGGCAAGTGCCGCCGGAACGCGTTACCGCGCCGCACAGACGAGGCTCAGACTTGCTGTTGCCCACGTCCACTTCCCGAACTTGTTGCAAAAGACGCACGGGTTCGCGCGCGTGTGTTGAGGATAATGGCCGGTGGGTTCGTGCCGCCGATCACCAAACGGCGGGCACTAAAAAACCGCCGCGGCATTTGCCTGGGCGGTCAGTGGTTTTTCCCACACGTCTCGCGACGGTGGCGATACTTAGACCATAAACGTCCCCGATTGTCAAGCAGAAAATGAGACGCGGGCCTTTGGAGAGTATATTTGATGCGTGACGCCGCTGACGCGACCGTGGTTGGGCCGCTCACTTCGAAATTGAAAAAATAACCCACCATGCAGGACCAGCGCGATGAGATGGGGGTAGCCCGGCAGCGATTATTATCAGTGCTGCCGAGCGCTCGACGGCGGATAAACGGGGAGTGTTTTCGCGGCACCCGGCGCGAACACATTGACGCGCCATCGCCGTCGCGGCACGTTCAACTATCAATGTAACAAAGGGGACCAGCCATGCCGTTGTCGATGTACCAAGTGTCCGTGCCGGTATTCCACCAACTTCTGGAATCGCTATCTGCCGTCCTCGACAAGGCCGAGGTCCATTGCCGCGCATCGGGCAGCGAACCCGCCGATTTGCTCGCGCTGCGGCTCGCACCCGACATGTTCACGCTTACCCAACAGGTGCAACGGGCCTGTATTCACGCCAGCGGCGCCGCCGCGCGGCTGGCCGGAGTCGACCTACCCGAAGAAGCGGACGACGAGGCGAGCTTCGACGATCTGCGCGCCCGCATCGCACGGACCCGGACTTTTATCGATACGTTGGACCCCGAGCAGATAAACGCCAGCGAGACGCGGACGATCGAGCAACCGACGCGCGTGCGAACCCTGACCTTTACCGGCTCGGATCTTCTGCTTCACTTCGCTCTGCCCCAGTTCATGTTCCATGTGACGACGGCCTACGACATCATTCGTCATGCCGGCGTCGAAATCGGCAAGGTCGATTTCATGGGCAGCGCGGTACGCTAGGCCACGACAATCGGGTAACCGCCCCTAGATCAGTTCACGGGGTCCAAAAGCTCGGCCCGCCAGGTACCGGCGGCAGACCCGGCGGACCAGGTTCCCTTCAGCATGCGCCCGTTCTTCGCCAGCGCGCCATCGAACTCACCAGTGCCGAGCCGGCCGGTGGCAAAACCGAATTGCACTTGCCGGCCGTTGACGCTGCCCTCGACATCGCCTTTCAAAAGCGGGCAAAACCGCTGCGCCCGCGGCGCGGCGGCTTCACCGGTACCGGTCAGTTGCGTGCCGTTTTGGTCGAGGCGTACTTGCCCTTGCCACAGGCACCGGCGGCGCTGATGCTCGATGTCGACACGCCAAGTACCGGTCACGTCAAGCGGAGAGGGTTCGGCGGCGTGAACGGCAAATGGACCTGTCACGGCAGCCGCAACGAACGGCAAAGTCAACGTGAGCCAGGCCAACTTAGGCATGGCGACAATCGAGCGAATTCAAAACAGCGCGCTGACATTCAAAATTGCGCACCGACGCGCGCGTTATTTTTGAACCCACTGGCCGTTCTCTTGAAGTATCCACGTTCCCCGCGGCACAGTGTTAACGATTTCGCGCGCGTATATACGGCCGACCGCGTCAAGTGTCGTACCTTCGCGGGTGGACACCTGATTGTAGAGCTGTCGCCGCTTGGCGTTGATATCTTCGACGAGTTGGCGCGCGCTCGCCGGCGCCGACGGGTCACGCAGCGCCAGGTAGCCGTCGAATCGTTCGCCGACGGTCCCCGCCGCGCGCGCATCCGACAAGGCATCGGCCCGCGCCCCGTCGCCGACTGGCAGCAGGACGAGCAATGCCGCGAGCAGCAAGGCCATCGCCATAGTGACGGACGGGCCCAGGATCAAACGACGCAGCGGTTCGATGTGACCGTAAATTGGCTGTGACGCCAGACTAGAAAATTGGATTGGTGAGGACATCTTCTTTCGCCTTTTCCTCGATTCTCAAACGAACATCGGCATCCAGCTTGATGTTCAAATTGATGGTGATCGGTTCGCGCGGCGCCTCGACCCGAACCGTCGGCTCACAGGCAGCCAAGACGAAACAACCGAAAAGGGCGGCAGCGGTTCGCCTTTTGCAGGTGTCCAACAACAGCGTCTCCTTCGGCGGCATCATTGCGTCCGTCAAGATAGCGTCCGGCCGTGGCAAAACCAAGGCAAGTTAAGGCACGGTCACGGCGTCGGAACCGCCGCCCGCCGACAGCGCCAAGGCGCGCAATAAACCCTGACTGGTACTCAAGCCTTCGAGCACCAGTGCGGTCAGCCGGTCGAAGTTGGATTCGAAGGTAATGTTGAAGATAAAGGGATGATCTTCCAGAACGTCGGGATTTGAACCGGCCAAACGCACCCGCAAACGCCCCGGACCATCCAGAGCCTTGTCCATCTCGACCTGCAAATCGTCATAAGCGAAGTTCGATAACTCGCGCAGAACCAGTGAAACGGTATCGTCACGGTCGATCAGCGTCTGCGGCACGGCGGCGAGGTCGTAGAAAATTTCGCCCGGTCCATCGTTGTCCAAGCGACCGCCGCTAATCGCTACTTGGTTTCCGCGCACCATGATGGGGATTTCGCCACTGATACGACCCGTACCGCCAATTCCGGCGGCATCGATAACCGCAAATGCGCGTGCCAAGTCCGCCCCTTCGAGGCGAAGCGTGAGATCGGTATCGATGCGGGGTGGTGTCAGCGTGAAGGGGTCGGTCTCGAGGCGGCCTTCGGCCAGCTGAGCGACCAATTTCTCGACGACAAGCCGCGGCCCCGAACCCGGTTGGCCGGGTAATAATTGAAACGATACGTCGAGCGGCACGGGATCCAGTCTGCCGACGCGGACCCGGCCGGTGAACCGCTGTCCGGGCGGCGTCTCGAATGCCGGCGCTCCCGTGACCTGTATCGTCGCGTTCGCATCGAACAGTTCCAATTCGCCGATCGTGGCCGCCAAATTCTCGATTTTCAGCTGTAAATTCGGCGCCAACGCCCCGCTGCCGTCCCACGCGATGGGCCCCTGCAACGAGATCGCTGCAAATACGTTCTCGATCGTCTTCGATAGCGACGGGTTGATGTCACCCGGTTGCAGCACGCCCGGCGCGAAGCGCAGCCGCGCCTCGAGGATCTCGCCATTACCCTTTCCGGTTTCGAGACTGTGCTGGCCACTAACGCGAAAGTTGGGCTGACCGCCAGCCGCGATGATTTCGAGTTCGCCGTCCAGAGATGGCCCCCGGCGCGTGACTTGCCCGGTCACCTCGAAGAGCGGCAGCTTCCATCCCGGTACGGCGGACTTGGCGCCATTCAGGGTAATCGCCACAACCGCGTCCGAAGTTTGGCCGGCCGCGCGCAAACGCAGTCGCGCCAGTTCGATGTTTCGTTGGTCGTCGAGGATTGCGCTGAGGCCGTTCGCATCGATAAACACCCGGCCTGGCCACGATCCAGATATGGCGACCGGGCCGTGCGCGATTTCCAAGCTGCGCGGCACCCGGCGCAGCGTCACATCGCCGGGCTCGAGCTGGGCATCGACAGAAAGTCCACCCGTTTGCCGGTCCAGCGCCACCCGATGGTCACCGACGGCCAGTTCAAGCCGGGTTCTGCCGGGGACTTCGGTCTCGCCTGGCAACCGCGCGTCAACCATTTCGATCCAGCTGCCGGGTGACAATGCCAATCTCGCTCGGTCGGCGGTCGTATCGAACGCGCCGTCAATGTTTAGGGTGATTTGACGAGCCGATACCGCGCGTGCCGACGCCGCGGAGACGGAGATATTGCCACCGATCACGCCGGTAACCGCATCGCCTGTTCCCGCGAGATCGGTGACCAGGATATCGCCGGTTGCGGTACCATATTTTGTCGGCACCGTCGTAAATGCGGCCCTCAACGCGGGAACATCGAAGGTCTCAAGGCCGCCGCTCAATGCCACGGTCGCGCTGCCATCGGCCTCGAGTTCGATCTTGCCATCCGGCAACACGACGTCGACCCCGCCGAGGGCCCGGACATCGATGCGTTCGTCTGCCCAACTTATCCTCGCGGTCGCCGGTGATCCCATACCTGCGGTCACTGCGATGTCGAAAGGCTGTGCATTTGGTATCCAGTCAGTAAGCTTTTGTTGCAGATCCGGCGCCAGTGTCATGGCATTGACGCGCAACGGGTCGGCGATACCCGCATCGAAAAACCCGTCCCTTAAGCGGCCGGAGATTGTCGCGGCGACCGTGCCGGCATCGAGAAAGTCCGCGACAGCAAGGCCGCGCAGATCTGCCGCCAAATATAGCCGCGCCACGACATGGTCGGCGACGACCGAAGGGTTCTGAATAACTGCGTCGCGTGCCGCAAAAAGTTCGAGGGGATTTGCGACCTCAGCGTTCACCTTGATCGTCACGTCACCATCCGCCGATAGGCCATCGAGCAGTTCTGAGACCCTTGCCGCGTTGCCGCGGGCGTTCAGATTCAATTCAGCCGGTTGGGACAAGTCGAAGGGCTGCAGGCGCGCCGATAGCTCGGCGGTCCAATCGAAAATCTCCCCGGTCGCCTGTGCGGCCAACGTTCCGCCAGCGAGTTCGGCCGTGACATCTATGTCATTCGCCGTCACGCCAGGAGCCTCGATCGTTTCGGCGAGCGCCGTAGCGCGTATAGCCAAGTCCTCTAACCGGTCCGGCACCCCATCCGTCTGGCCGGACAGACGAACGTTGGTCCCGGTCGCGTTCGCGGTCACGAGGCGGTCGAATTGCAGATCGAACTTCCCCTGCGGCGCGCTGGTTTCGGCCCAGGAAAACGACACGCGACCTACCCCGGCCCCTTGGCCGCGCCGGGTGTTCGCCGAATAACGTGCCGAAATCTCGCCACTTATCGCTTCGGCCGACGCATCCAGTCCCGCCTCGACAGCGACGTCGGCCGTCCCGTCGGGCAGCGTTATCGCGATCCGGCTTTGCTCTATGTCGATCCGGTCGAACGGCAGGTCCTGAGGAAAAACCAATCCGTTGGTTGGGCGGCGCGCCCCTGCCGGTTGCGGCAATCCTTCGATTACGAACCCGTCTTCGCGTCGGAAGGCCACCTGCAGACTGGCCCCGATGATTTCGATGGTGCGCACCCGTTTGTCGAGAAGCTCCGATACCGTCCACGATATTCTCGCACGATCGATTTGCTGAGAGCCCGACGGGCCGAGCCGTATGTCAGATACTTCTACGCCCGAGAAATCAAGACGGTCGACCGATAGGCCAATCAGGGCAATCTCGGCCGATTTTGCTGCATCCTTCAGCGCCCGTTCGGCCAGCAAAAAGCGCCAATGCCACACCGCCCCGCTCGCCGTCGCCACGAACAGGACAACAGCCAGGAGCGCAATGAGCCAAATGGGCCGGCGGCGACCGCGGTCAGTCCTCTGCAAGTGGTCATTACCGAAGGTCATCGAATTCGTACGATCGCTTGAAAGGCAAGATTAGGTTGCACGTGTTCGCAAATGGTCCCGTTGACTATGGGGTTGCCAGTATGCTGCCCAATAGCACCCTCGGCACTTCGAAGATGGAGAATAGCCAAATCCTTAGCTGCTTCTTTCGTATGCGACTAAACCTAATAATGCCAACATAAGCGAACGCGAGTCTGAATCTCGACCTACCAAGCGAAGGAGTATATGCCATGGAAGTTCGCCGCATTGTCACCGGCGTTAACGACGCCGGGCAGTCCACCGTTTGGATCGACGGTCCCGCTACCAACGCGGTTTCGCGCCGGCCCGGTCATCAATCGCGGCTAATCTGGGTTACCGAGGAAACCCCTGCCTCCATCTTTGGCGAAACCGACGAAGGCGCCCGCGATATTGGCCGCCCGCCGCCGTCCAACGGGACCATCTTTCGGGTGATCGAGATTGCGCCAGGATGCACCGCCGAGATGCACCGCACCGACACCATCGACTATGTCATCGTCATGTCGGGCGAGATGGATATGGAACTTGAAACCGAGCGGGTCCATTTGACCGCCGGTGACGTGATCGTGCAGCGCGGCACCCTGCACAATTGGGTCAACAATGGCAGCGAACCCTGCCGGGTCGCGGCGGTCCTCATCGACGCTCGCGCTTAGCGAGGAGCGTACCTCACCACATATTAACCATATTTTTTACTGTTGGACTTGGCTTGCGGCCAATTTTCGCTCGATGTTAGACGTCTCTCAAACGACGCCGAGCCGAATATTCAATTAAATATTCAATTAATAGACCCTTCACGGTCTCCAGCTAGCTTTGGCATTCGATAATACCGCCAGGAATACCGCGGTATTTCAAGGATATCGGAAGCCGGGGACCATGCGAATTAGCCACAAGTTGGCTGTGACTCACGGAGTGATGAGCCTGCTGCTGGTTGGCCTGGTCTACAGCGGCAAGTTAGTCATCGACCGCATTGATGCCGAATTCGATACGATAAGCGTGGAAACTCACGCGTTTATCGCCGAACTCGAGAACATGCGCGCGGCGGGCCTGCGCATTGTTTCGTCGAGCTACGAGCATGCCTTTATTGCCCACACACACACCCGCGATGCTGCTTCGAGCGAAGTGGAGAATCAATCCGCGCACGCAACGGTCGACCCACAAGACGGCGAACTTTGGCTGCTGGAGGGCGGGATCGCAGAATTTAACGATTCGTTCGCCCGCTATTCGCAACTGGTCGACGCCTATTCGCCGGAAGGAACGCATAATCGTGACGAAATCGGTGCCGCCGGCGCAGCGCTGGTAGCGGAAAGCCGCCGCCTCATTGAATTAATCGAGCAAGGCAAGACGACAGATGTTCTCCTTGATACCAAGGAACGTCTGGAAAATGCTGAGATTTGGTATCTACATCTCCTCGACCGCACGCTTGCCGATAAAAATACCGAGTACCGGGAACGAGAAGGCAAGCTGAGCAGGATCACGGGATTTGCCAGCAATCTGGCGTGGGCCGGATCCATTTTGCTCGCAATCCTTCTACTGATCGTCGGTCATGTCGTCTCCAAATCGATAACCGGCCCCCTTGTCGCCCTGACCAATATCGCCGAAAGATTCAAGGCGGGCGATTTTTCCACCCGCGTCGACATCCGAACCGAAGACGAAATCGGTACGCTGAGCAGCACTTTCAATCAAATGGGAGGGGCCATCGAGGAAAGCATTAACTTGCGCGAACGATCTGCAGCCCAACTCAAGAGAGAAATAGAGAATCGCCGGCAAGCAGAGGTGGCCCTCACAGACCTCAATGAAAAATTGGAAGAGCTAATCGCGGAACGAACTGAGACGATCCGTCTAAACGAAACCGCCTTACGCGAAGCTAAGGAGAGTGCGGAAACAGCGAGCCAAGCCAAATCGGCTTTCCTCGCCAATATGAGCCACGAGTTGCGCACCCCACTGAACGCGATCATCGGCTACAGCGAAATGATGCTCGAGGACGCCGAGGACGAGGGTGCCGGCGAGCGTATCTCCGATCTACAGAAAATCCAGCGTTCGGGCCGCCACCTGTTGGGATTGATCAACGACATCCTCGATATCTCGAAGATCGAAGCCGGCAAAATCGATCTGAACATCGAACCGGTCGATCTGCAAAGCTTAATTGATGAAGTCGAGAGCACGGCAGCTCCTTTGATCGAGGCAAACGCCAACCGCCTGAAAATCGTCGTACCTGATGATCTCGGCAGCATCGAATGCGATGGCCAGCGCTTGCTGCAAATTCTGCTGAATTTGCTGAGCAACGCCGCCAAGTTCACTGAAAACGGCGCCATCGGCCTCATCGTAGAGCGCACTGGCGACGGCTGGTTGCGGTTTGCCGTTCGAGATAGCGGGATCGGCATGAGTGCCGAGCAAGTTGCGCGCCTTTTCGAGCCCTTCACTCAGGCGGACAGTTCAATTTCCCAGCAGTTTGGCGGTACTGGTCTGGGTCTGGCGATCAGCCAGCGCTTCGTCGAAATAATGGGCGGGCGAATAGCGGTGGATAGTGAACTAGGTGCCGGGTCCTGCTTTACCGTGTGGTTGCCGGATATCGAGGTGACGACTCAAGAAGGAGCTGCCACGAGCAGTGGACCACTGATACTGGCAATCGAGGACAGCCTGTCAGACAGCTCCTTGCTCAACCGGTATCTGACAAATTTTGGTTTCCGGGTCGAACTAGCGCGCGACGGCGAACAAGGTTTGGCGCAGGTGGAGCGGTTACATCCTGCGGCGATCATACTCGACCTTGAATTACCGGGCATGGATGGCTTTGCGGTTCTCGACACCCTGCGCGCCAACGCCAAACTGTGCGCGATTCCGGTGATCGTAACTTCCGTTCACGACGCACGTGAACAGGTGCTCGAACTTGGCGCCCGCGGTTTTGTCACCAAACCGATTGACCGACACGTCCTCCAGGCTGCCCTACAGGCATGCGTATCGAAGCGATCGCCAGATAAAGAGGAGCCAAGTCAGCCGAGCTTGGCACGGGCGGTGAACGGATGAACAACCGGCAACTGGCACATATCGGGTCCAGACTGAATTTTAGGTTGCAAGCATGAAAACAATCTTGCTGGTCGAAGACAACGAACTAAACCGCGACATGCTGAGCCGACGCCTGCGGCGGCGCGGGTACGACATTGTTTTGGCGGAGACAGCGCCGAACGCCGTCGAACAGGCCAACCAGGTGCACCCGGATCTGATCTTGATGGACGTCTCTCTCGGCGAAACCAGCGGTCTCGACGCAACAAAAGAAATCCGCGCTGCGGAGAATGGCCATCACATTCCGATCATTGCGCTGACCGCTCATGCGCTTGCCAGCGACCGAGAAAAATGCTTGACGGCCGGATGCGACGACTTCGAAACCAAGCCCGTCGACATGGACCGTCTGCTGCGCAAGATAGCAAGTTGGCTCGGTGAGACGACCGATGAATGACGTTTACGGGCGCCTCCTCGTCGTCGACGATATCGAGGAAAATCGGGACCTTTTGCAACGGCGGTTGCAGCGCCGAGGCTATGAGGTCGCGGTCGCCGAAAGCGGCCCGAGTGCGCTTGACGCGATAGCCAACGGCGGCTTCGACCTTGTCCTTCTCGATATCATGATGCCAGGCATGAATGGCTTGGAGACATTGGAGCGGTTGCGTCAAACGAGCGAGCGCGGTTCGCTGCCGGTGATCATGGTGTCGGCCAAAAGTGAAAGCGAAGACGTGGTCGAGGCGCTTAAATTAGGGGCGAGCGATTATATCACCAAGCCGATCGACTTCCCTGTGGCGTTCGCACGTATTGAAACGCACCTCACCTTAAAACGGGCCGACGATGCCCTGCGAAACAGCGAGGAGCGCTTCGCGCTGGCTATGGAGGGGGCGACCGAGGGCCTTTGGGATTGGGACCTGAAAACCGATGAGATTTACTACTCGGCCCGTTGGAAAGCCTTAATTGGCCACGATGACTCAAACTTGCCGAACCGCATTTCAGAATGGTTCGATCGCATTCACGAAAAAGACGTCGGCCGGGTGCGAAGCGAAATCAACGAACATATCGACGGCATTGCGCTGCGGATCGACACGACCTATCGAATTCGTCATGCCAACAAGACCTACCGCTGGGTGCGAACGGTAGGCATGGCGCGGCGCGATACCGAGGGGAGACCCGTGCGCGTGGCAGGTTCGATGTCCGATGTCACGGAACAGATCCTTATAGATCCCCGCACCGACATCCCCAATCGCACGCACTTTCTCGACTGCATCGACCGGGCGATTGCACGCAAGAAACGACACAAAGAATTTGCCTTCGGAGTTATCGTTGTCGAACTGGACGCCTATAACGATTTGAAATCGAGCATTGGGCACAGCGTCACCGAACAGCTATTGCAGGACTTCGCCCAGCGCCTCAAGTCACACACACGGCCCGGCGATACTGTCGCGCAAATCGGAGACAACTCGTTCGCGATGTTGGTGGATGATATCGGCATGGTCGCTGATGCAGTCCGGATCGCCGAGCGGGTGCGCGGTTTTGTCGAGATGCCTTTCGACATATTTGGTCAGGAAATTCAATCGACCCTCAGCGCCGGCATCGCGACCAGCTATATATCCTACGATTCTGCGGAAGACATTCTGCGCGACGCCACGCTGGGTTTGCGCTCGGCCCAAGAAAAAGGCGGCGATTGCTGTCAAATCGTCGACCCGGATTTACACGCCCAGGCGCTCGCTCGACTGCAACTGGAGACCGATTTACGTCGCGCCACGGCGGCGGAAGCCTTCGAACTGCACTATCAACCGATTGTTGATCTGAGCGGTGGAAAATTAACCGGGTTTGAATCCCTGTTGCGTTGGGATCGGCCCGGCCATGGACCTGTATCGCCGGCCACTTTCATACCCATTGCCGAGCGTACTGCACTGATCAATCCGATTGGAAAATGGGTCTTAATTCAAGCCTGCCGGCAACTAGCGGAATGGCAAAAATTACTCGCCGAAGATCTTAATTGCACACTCAGCGTTAACGTTTCGCCGCGCCAAATTCAACAAGAGGATCTGGCCGACCAGATAATTGACGCGCTCACCGAAGCTGGGCTGGAGCCAAAATCGCTGAAGATCGAGATTACCGAAAGCGCGGTCCTCGAGGATCTCGACAAAGCAATTTGCACCCTCGAGAAACTCCACCGCCTTGGCGTACGCATCGCTATCGATGATTTCGGCACCGGCTATTCATCGTTGAGTACGTTACTTCGCGTCCCGATCGACACCATTAAGATCGACCGTTCCTTTACGTCCACCATGGAAGACGATCCGACCGCGCTTCGCATCGTCAAGGCGATCATCAACATGGCCGGTAGCCTCGGCAAAGATATTGTCGCAGAGGGTATCGAGACGCCGTCGCAAGCCTCGATCATTCGTGGAATGGGAGCCCAGTACGGCCAAGGTTATCTCTACTCGAAACCGGTGCCGGCAGAACAAGCCTTTAATCTGCTGAAAGAACAGGTCGGCCAGAATAGCACGCCGGCAATGCCCGTCGCGGTTTGACAAATTTCCCGGACTACTAACTGCCGGCCGCATGGATTCCCCACGCGAGGACATGCAAGAGCGGTGACTCAGCAAACGGCACTGCTTGGTTTTCTCGAAACGCAAAGAGAAGTCGACAGGGCGCACAGCGATCCAATGGATTATCGGCCTGCCAGCGAACCGAGCCGCGTCCATTCGCGGATCAAGTTGTGCTGGGGCACCGACTTTGCGGGCAACGCAGAACACTTTATGAACACTGAAATTACCGATCGTTGTTCGACGATATCCGAACGCCGGAACTCAGTTCTTGAAAAACATCAGCCAAATGCCAGCGACGACGACTCCCAGTCCAGCTATCGCCACCAAACTTACGGCTGCCCAAAACGTGCGCGGCTGAGCGCTACGGCTGATACTCGAGTATTGCAACCTAATCGTTCCTGTCGCGGTTGCGTTGTAAGCCATTGCGAAGGCGAACCCACCGAGACTCAACGTGCTTAGTCCGCCCAAAACGTCTCGCGCACCAATATCATCGACTACGATCAGCGGCAGCCCGAATAAAACGAAAAGCGCGCCAAATAGCCAGATTAGTCGGCCCGACCACATAAGTTTCAACGCCTTATCTGAGTTGTCAAACAACGGACGCCATCGCGCCTAACCTGCTGTGTGCAAATGGCTATTTCAATCTGCCGGGATCATCGACCAACACTGCCCAAGACGGGGCGGCCAATAATTAGAGACCTTGCCCCCGCGCCACTAATCGACCTACCCTGACATAGTTCGGAACGGTGCGTTAAAAACACACGAGATTGGAGTCTATCGATGGCCCCCGATGCTTCTTCCCAGACTACAGACGAATACATCATCAGCTCGCTCGACGCGCTCGACGAGATCTATGGGGAGTCGCCGGAGGGCGCCTTGAAAAAGGAGATCGACCATATCTCCGACCAGTACCGCGCGTTCATAGAAGCCGCCCCATTTGTGGTGGTCGCCACGGTTGGGCCGGAGGGCCTCGACTGTTCGCCGCGGGGTGATCCGGCGGGCTTCGTGCGCGTCGTCGACGAGCGCACCGTGATGATCCCGGACCGGCGCGGCAACAACCGGGTCGACAGCCTGCGTAATATCGTTCGTGATCCTCGGATCTCGCTGCTGTTCCTGATTCCGGGCGTGGGTGAAACCATTCGTATTAACGGCACCGCACAAATCTCTGTCGATCCCGATTTGTGTGCGTCGTTCGCGATGCAGGGCAAGAACCCGACCAGCGTCCTCGTGGTGACGGTCGGCGGCATTTACTTCCAATGCCCCAAAGCCTTGGTTCGCTCGAAACTGTGGGACCCAGCAAGCCTTATTCCGCGGGACCAGTTGCCAACCACCGGCGACATCTTGCAGGCGTTAACGAAAGGCGAGATAGATGGCGGCGTTTACGACCGCGCCTA
>CAJICQ010000244.1_pt1 | contig 21394 bp, 20 predicted proteins | sample 9199721 | NCBI WGS metagenome assembly CAJICQ01 (sample SAMEA7708344, study PRJEB35096) | sediment metagenome | biome: marine neritic benthic zone biome [ENVO:01000025]; feature: sediment [ENVO:00002007]; material: shallow marine sediment [ENVO:03000034] sea grass bed [ENVO_01000059] ...
ATGACCGACAAACATCTGCGGCGCGCCGGGATGGACTATCTCGAGCATACGGACCTGGTGCGCCACCGGTCTTGGCAAGCCTACATCGACCAGCCGGGACGGCGCGGCCGGCTGATCCTGCTGACGACGCGCGCCAGCGTCGACTATGTCGATTTTCGCTTCGCCGACGACGACACGCTGATGGTCGGCCGCGAGACCGATGGCGTGCCCGACGCCGTTCACCGGTTCGTCGACGGTGCTGTCCGGGTTCCCATGGTGGCGCAAATGCGATCGCTCAATGTTGCCGTCGCCGCAGCTATGGTATTGGGGGAAGCGTTACGCCAAACCAACCAACTGCCAGGTACCGCCTAAATGCCTCCAGACTCCGCCCAAGACATTATCGACCAGCGCAAGGCTAACGCGTCGGCGTGGTTCGAATCCCTGCGCGACCAAATTTGTACCGCCTTCGAGGCAATCGAGGACGACCTCACCGGAACCTTCGCCGACCGCTCTGCCGGGCGGTTCGAGCGGACGGCGTGGCGGCGGCCCGACGAAGGCGACGGAGATGGCGGCGGCGGCGTCATGTCGGTCATGCGGGGACGGGTTTTCGAAAAGGTCGGGGTCAACGTATCGACGGTGATGGGATCGTTTTCCGAAGAGTTTCGAAAGCAAATTCCCGGCGCCGACTCGGACGGCCGGTTTTGGGCCTCGGGCATTTCGCTGGTCGCCCATATGCAATCGCCGCTGGTCCCCGCCGTCCACATGAACACGCGCCACATCGTCACCGGCAAAGCCTGGTTCGGCGGCGGCGCCGATCTCACGCCGATGTATCCCGACGAGGCCGATACGGCGGCGTTCCACGCGGCCCTCAAGACAGCCTGCGATGCGCACGGCGGCGACTACTATGAACGGTTTAAAAAGTGGTGCGACGAGTATTTCTTTCTGCCCCACCGCAACGAACCGCGCGGTGTCGGCGGCATCTTCTATGACTATCTGGATACCGGCGACTGGGACGCCGATTTCGCCTTCACCCAGGCGGTCGGCAACGCATTTCTAGACGCCTATCCGCAGATCGTTCGCCGCCACATGGACACGCCGTGGACGGACGAGCAACGTGCCCATCAACTGGAACGCCGCGGCCGCTACGTCGAGTTCAATTTGCTCTACGACCGCGGCACCCAATTCGGCCTCAAGACCGGCGGCAACGTGGACGCGATCCTGATGTCGCTGCCGCCGCACGCCACCTGGTCGTGACACACCGCGATAAGACGCCGCGATAAGACGCCGCGAACCGTCGTTGCTCTGGTTGCAGTTCACAAATCGGGCACCATATGGCGAAGTGGCCCCGCGCCCGCTAAACTGTGCGGCACAAATCGTTTGCAGGGATGAGAGAGGGTGGTTTCATGCTCCGAAGGTTTACGAAAATGGTCGCGCAGGCCGGTTTAGTTGGGTTCGCGCTGCTGGTTTTGGCGGCGGCGACCGGTGCGCACGCGCAGGCATTACCGATCAATGCGTTCTACGGCCATTTCCAAGGATCCGGCATCGCCGAGAACGACGATAGCCTTTACTTCGGCGTGACCGTGCGCGATCTCGATGTGCGCATCGGGCCGGAAGGCGGCGGGTTCTATGTCGAGTGGACGAGCGTTATTCGCGGCGGCGGCGACCCGAATAATCCCGACGTGCGCAAACGCACACAAAGGGTCGCCTTCTCACCGAGTAACAGACCCAACGTTTTCGCCAGCAGTTCGGCGACCAATCCGATGGATGGGGCCCTGATCTGGGCGCGCATAAAGGATCAGACACTGACGGTGAATGTTATGCGCATCAGCGAAAGCGGCAGCTATACGGTGCAGACCTATAACCGCACCGTCAGCGGCACCGGGATGATCCTCAACTTCGTCAACACCACTGACGGCGAACCCCGTCGTCAGGTGGAAGCACGGTTGGTGAAAGTCGGAAATTGAGCGGCGGGCCGAAGGTACTGCCGCTGCCTAACGGGAACTATTCTAATGGATATGCGCGCTCTTAAATCATTCTTGACGGTGGTTGTCGTCGCCGCGGCGCTGCCGACGATCGCCAGCGCGGCGCTCGCCGCCGAAGAGCCGGAAAAATTTTACGGCTCCTATGTCGGTAGCGGCACCGCCCAGCGCATCGTCGACAATATTACCGAGCAACGCGACCTCGACGTTACCGTCGAGCGATTCAAAAATGGCGGTTTCACGATCAAGTGGATTACCGTCGTGCGCGGCGCCGACGGCGAGCGGGCAGGCGACGACGTAAAACGCCGCGAGGTGGAAGAAAATTTCATCCCGCTCGAGGACAAGGAAGGCGTCTACATCTTGGCGCCGAAGGGCGGCCTGTTTCAAAAGGCTGAACTGCCCAATCCGTTACGCGGCGAGCCGATGCGGTGGGCGACGATCGAGAATGGTGCGATGACCGTCTATTCGATGGCGATCACAGGAACCGGCGGGTCGGAGCTTCAGGTCTACCGACGCACCTTGACCGACAAGGGCATGAACGTTTCTTTTTTGCGCATGCACAACGAGAACGTCGAGCTGAAAATGGAAGGCACGCTGGTCCGCACCAAATAGCCGCGCGCGATTACCGGTTACCGCTACATTCGCGCAGTTTGACCAGACACGCCGCGCGGTCGGCGGTGAAACCGCCGGCAACCCACCATGCCTCGATTTCGTCCAGGTAGCGGCCGACGGCCGGCCCCGCCTCGACGCCGAGCGCCAACACGTCGCTGCCCTGGAGCGGGAATGCCGGCGGCGACCACTGGTCGGGCAGATCATAGAGGTCGCGCCAGGCATCGGTTGTCTGGCGGTCCTGCGGGGTACCAAGGGCGATCTCCTCCGCCCAATCGATCAGCACCCGGTCGCGCCATCCGTTGGCACCCAGCCGATACAGCGCCGCCCGTCTGGTCTCTTCACTCATCTCGGTCTTGATTAGGCTATCGCGCGTGGCCAAGGCGATAAGCCGGCTGCGGTCGGCATTGGACAATCGAAAGCGGTCGGAGAGCGCATCGGCGCCCGCCGCATCGACTTTAAGCCCCGCCGCCAAACGCCGCAGCGGATCGGCAGGTTCGACAATGCCTTCCACCGTCACCAACGCGGCCAACCGGTCGATCTCCTTGGCCTCGGGCAAAAAGTGCTGCAAGACACCGTTGGCGGACATCAGCGTCATCGTGGTGGCGGGATCGGCGGCGGCCAGCAGTTTGAACGTCTCGGCTGCCACCCGTTCGCCCGAAAGGGTCGGCAGCAGGTCGGCAAGTTTTGCGCAGGCAGCGATCGCCTCGCGATCGGGCGGCGGCGTGCCAAACTGGGCGTAGAAGCGGAAAAACCGCAGCAGGCGCAAAACATCTTCGCGGATCCGCTGTTCCGCGTTGCCAACGAAACGGATGCGGCCAGCCTGCAGGTCGGCAAGCCCGCCGACCGGGTCGAAGATGGCGCCGGCGCTATCGGCGAACAGCGCGTTGACGGTGAAATCGCGGCGTTGTGCGTCGGCGATCCAGTCGTCGGTAAAGGCAACGGTGGCGTGGCGTCCATGGGTCTCGACGTCGACCCGCAGCGTGGTAATCTCGAAATGGCGGTCTTCGACCACCGCGGTGACGGTTCCGTGCGCCAGGCCTGTCGGCACCACCTTCAGTCCCGCCGCGCGCAATCGCCGCGTCACCTCCTGCGGCGCCAGTGCCGTCGCGATGTCGATATCGCCGACCTCGCGCGCCAGCAAACTATCGCGCACACAACCGCCGACGAACAGCGCCACGAGACCGTTTGATTGGCCGACGCCGAGTGCCGCCATCACCGCCGCCGTCGCCGGCGCCGTCATCCAAGATTGCGGCTCAATGTGGGTGACCGGTTCCATCCGCTGCCAGCGTGCTATGGGTTGGTGGTGGTCATCGCCACGCCGCTTTCTCGCCGGTCAACACTTCATAGAGATTGATCAGCATGCCGGCCGTCGCGCCCCAGATGTAGCGGTCCTCGAACGGCAGCACATAGAATTGGCGCAACTTGCCATAGAAGGTCCGGCTCTGGCGTTGATGGTTCTGCGGATCCAGCACGAACGACAAGGGCACCTCGAACACATCGGCCACTTCGCCTTCGTCGAGGGTAAGGTCGAATCCGGTCCGTACCAGGCCGACAATCGGAAACACTTCGAACCCGGTGCGCACTTCGTAGATGTCGAGATTGCCGATCACGTCGATAAAATCGGCGGTCAGGCCGATTTCCTCTTCGGCTTCGCGCAGCGCTGCTTGCTGTGGTGTCTCGCCCTGTCCTTCGATGCGCCCGCCGGGAAAGCTGATCTGTCCGGCATGCTTGGACAGATCCGCCGACCGCTCGGTCAGCAGCACCGTATAACCTTCGCGGCGCTCCACCAGGGGCACCAGGACGGCAGCCGGGATCAACGGTGGGTTGGGCCGCATATCGTGATCGTTCAGGTCATGATCGCCGCGGCGATTGTCCGGCGGCTGGCCGGGAAGATCTTCGATCACGGCCGGCGCATCGAGCGGCGTGTCGTCGTGCAGCATTTGGCGAATCGCCGCGCCCGGCGCGCGGCGGCGGCCGATATGGTCTTGCGCCTCCGAGACCCGCGCAATGAGTTGCCGGCGGGTCAACCGGGCGTTGCTGCCAGGTTCAGTGCGCGTCATCGTCCGAGGCGCGTCCCAGCTCGAAGAACATCCCCGAGCTCCATACGCCAAGTACGTCTTCGTCTTGCCGACTCACCGCCAAATCGGCCAGTTGGTAATAGACGGGGCGCGCAATAAGAGCATCGAGACCATTTCGCACATGGATATATGGTGAGGGCTCACTAGTTTCTGCGTCCGTTTCCACCCGAATTGGATGGTCGCCGTCGGCGGTCACACTTTCGTCCAAGTTTGTATGAAATAATAGTTTTTGAGTTTGGCCGGAACCCGAGACAGTCAATGCAACCGCCACAAACGGCGCGTCATCAACGTCTATACGCCCTCGCTCGACCGGCGTTTCGAGCCAGAATTGCCCACTCTCGTCGCGTTTCAGGACCGATGAAAACAGCGTTACCAACGGTTTACGCTGAATTGGCGAACCGCGATAATACCATGTCCCATCCCGGCCAATGCGCATATCGAAATGGCCGCAATCGATCGGAACACGCCGGGTACCGGCAGTATTTCCGTCTCGAATTCGTGCGGCGAGTATATTTGGATTAGCAGGATCGGAATTCATCGTTTCGTATTTACCACTTTTAGGAGCCGCTGCATGACCATCGAAGACCTGCCGCAAGCCAGCGCTGGCACTACCGACGAGGTGTACAACCAAATCGAGCAGGTGGGCGAACAATTGGCGCGCGTTCGCACAAGCATTGGCCGCGTCATCTTTGGCCAGACCGACGTCGTCGACGAAACTCTTATCACGCTGCTCGCCGGCGGTCATCTTCTGTTGGTCGGCGTTCCCGGATTGGCCAAGACGCTGTTGGTCGAAACCCTGGGAACCGTGGTTGGCTTGGACAACCGTCGCATCCAGTGCACGCCCGACCTGATGCCCGCCGACATCATCGGCTCGGAAATCCTCGACGAAAGCGAACCTGGAAAACGATCGTTTCGCTTCATTCGCGGTCCCGTGTTCACCCAGTTGCTGATGGCCGACGAGATCAATCGGGCGAGCCCGCGCACCCAATCGGCATTGTTGCAGGCGATGCAGGAGAACGAAGTCTCGGTCGCCGGCCACGCACACAAACTGCCACAACCCTTCCATGTCCTCGCCACGCAAAACCCGCTCGAGCATGAAGGTACCTATCCCCTGCCGGAAGCGCAGCTCGACCGATTTCTGCTGCAGGTGAATGTCGATTACCCGGATAGCGACGCCGAGCGCGAAATGCTGTTGTCGACCACCGGGATTACCGAAACCAAAGCCGAGAACGTGATCGACGCGGCGCAGCTACAGTCGGCGCAAAAGCTGATTCGCCGGCTGCCGGTCGGCGAAAGCGTTGTCGATGCGATTATTAAGCTGGTCCGCTTGGGCCGGCCCGGGCTGAGCGGCGACAACGATTTGGCGCAGGCGATTGCCTGGGGACCGGGACCACGGGCCAGCCAGGCGCTGATGCTGACTTGCCGCGCCCGCGCGCTTTTGCAAGGCCGGGTGTCGCCATCTATCGATGATGTGGTCACGTTGGCACCAGCGGTGCTGCGTCATCGTATGGCGCTCAACTTCGCCGCCCGCGCTGACGGCCTGACAGTCGACACCGTCATCGAGCGGCTTTGCGAGACCCTGTCGTGACGACCGTACGGGCTATTGCCGCGGGCTGCTGTCGGTGAACGCAACCGGCGGATCTCTCGCAACCGGGACGCCGGGCTACCGGCAGCTCGGTGAAGCGCTTGCCGCGCCGCTGCCGCCGCTACTGGTTGCGGCCGAGTACGTCGCGTCGACCGTTGCCCAGGGTGTGCACGGCCGCCGTCGCGTCGGACAGGGCGAGAGCTTCTGGCAATTCCGCCCTTATGGCTATGGCGACGAGCGGCAGAAAATCGACTGGCGGAGGTCGGCGCGCAGCGACCGCCTTTACATTCGCGAAAACGAATGGGAAGCGGCGCAAAGTGTGTGGTTCTGGCGCGACCATACGGCGTCGATGAATTATCGCAGCGACCGGACCCTGCCGGAAAAATGGGAACGCGCAACGGTGCTCAATCTGGCGCTGATGTCGCTGCTGGTGCGCGGCGGTGAGCGGATCGCGCTGCTCGACCGGCCGGACCGGCCGGCATCGGGGCGCGCGGCGCTGAACCGGATCGCCGCGATGATGACCGATCGCCAAGCGCGCGAGGGCGACACAGGCATTCCGCCGACGCCCGAGCTGCCGCGCTTTGGATCGGCGGTTCTGATTGGCGATTTTCTGGCGCCGCCTGGGACGATCCTGCAGGCCTTGCGAACCCTGGCTGCTCGGGGCATCCGCGGATTCATGCTACAAGTGCTCGACCCGGCCGAAGTGGCGATGCCGTTTCAGGGCCGCCGACGCTTTTTCGGCATGGAAGATGAGGGCGATTTGCTGGTCGGCCGGGCCGAGAACCTGCGGCTCGGGTATTTGCAGCGGTTGGCGGAACTACAGGACGAACTCGCTACCTTCGCCCGCCGCGCCGACTGGTATTTTTCGGTGCACAACACCGATGGGCCGGCGCAACCTGCGTTACTGGGACTGTACACGGCAATCGCCGACCATTTGGATCTTTAGGAGCGCATTTTTTCGATGCTGAGTTTGGGTCTATTGTCTTTCGCCTCTCCTTGGATCCTCGCCGGGTTGGCGACCTTGCCGATTTTGTGGTGGCTGTTGCGCGCCGTCCCGCCGGCGCCGCGGCGCGTGACCTTTCCTGCCATCCGCCTTCTCTTCGGGCTCGAGCAACGCGAAGAGACCCCGCACCGAACGCCATGGTGGCTGCTCGCCCTGCGCCTTTGCCTGGCGGCATTGATCATCGCCGCATTTGCCCATCCGGTGATCAATCCGGCGCGCGAATTGCGCGGCAGCGGCCCCCTGCTGCTGGTGATCGATGACGGGTGGGCAGCGGCAAGCGATTGGCCAGCGCGCCAGGCGACAGCGTCCGACTTGCTGGATCAGGCAGAACGAAGCGGGAAGAACGTCATCATCCTGACCACCGCACCCGAGGCCGGCGAGCCGTTTGCCGCCTCTGAACTTATGCGCCCGGCCGAAGCGCGCGACTACCTGCTGACGATCGAGCCCAAACCGTGGCCGTCAGACCGCAAAACGGCAGCGGCCGTGCTCGATGGCCTAAATCTCGACGGGTCGGTCAACGCGGTCTGGCTGAGCGACGGATTGCGCAGTAACGGCGCAAGCGGTGAGGCGCAGGAACCTCCGCAAACCGGCGCGGCGGCTGACGACGAGTCGCTGGTACGCCGGCTCCAGGGACTGGGCAGCCTGCAACTTTTTGCAACGGACACCGAGGATCTGCCGACGGTGATCACCGGCATCGAAAATGCCGCCGATGCCATGGTCGCGCGGCTCGCAAAGCCGGCGGCAGACGCCCCGGCGAGCGTCGGTGTCGCCGCCTTGGCCGAGGACGGCCGGCTATTGGCACGCGAGACCGCGCGCTTCGAGCAGGGATCGCGATCCGCCGAAGTACGGCTGGCCTTGCCGAGCGAGCTGCGCAACCGGATCGCCCGCTTGGCCATCGCCGACGAATCCACCGCCGGCGCAGTTTTTCTTGTCGACGAACGGTTTCGCCGGCGCCCGGTCGGTATCGTGTCGGGCGACCGGACCGAAGTCGATCAGCCCCTGTTGGGCGACTCGTTTTACGTCACCCGCGCATTGGAACCGTTCGCAGAGTTGCGCGAGGGCACGGTCGATGAGTTGCTGGAACGCGAACTCGCGGTGCTGGTGCTCGCCGACATCGGCACCCTGACGCGCACCGAGCAAAGCCGGCTTAGCGAATGGACCGCCGGAGGCGGCATTGTGGTGCGGTTCGCCGGCGCCAAGTTGGCCGAAGGATCGGATCAGTTTCTGCCGGTCTCGCTGCGCCGCGGCGGGCGCATATTCGGCGGCGTCATGAGCTGGGATCAACCCGCCGCGTTGGCGTCCTTCGAACCGAAATCACCGTTTGCCGGCCTCGAAGTTTCCGACGAGATTGTCGTCACCCGGCAGGTCCTGGCCGAACCGTCGCCGACGCTTGCGAGCAAAACCTGGGCGCGGCTCACCGATGGAACGCCGCTGGTGACCGCCGACCAACGCGGTGATGGCTGGTTGATCCTGTTTCATACCACGGCCAATGCCGAATGGTCGTCGCTGGCGCTGTCGGGCCTCTACGTCGACATGCTGCGGCGGATCATTGGCCTCAGCCAAGGCGTCGCGAGCAGTACCGAGGCCGGCGCATTGCGGCCCCATCGCGTCCTCGACGGGTTCGGGCATTTCATCGACCCTGCGGTCACCGTGCGCCCGGTCGAAGCCGGCGACATCGACGCGGTGCAAATCTCGCCGCGATCGCCGCCCGGCCTCTACGGTCCCGAGGGCAGCCGACGTGCGATCAATCTGGGTCCCGAATTAGTAGAGTTGCGTGCGCTGGAAGATCCAACGGCGGGCGTATTCACGACAAGTTATGGTCCGGCGCGGCAGATCGACCTGCGGTCGTGGTTCCTGACCGCCGCGCTGACCCTCCTGTTGATCGATTTTATTATCGGCCTTGCGTTGCGCGGTTTGCTGCCGATGCAGGCGTCACGCGGCGCCGCAGCGGCGATCGTGGCGCTTTCCGTCGGCATTGCGATGGCAATCGGCAGCGGTGATGCGGCGGCGCAAACCAGCGACCGGTTTGCCGTCGATGTTACCGGCAGTACCCGGCTGGCCTACATCATGACCGGCGACAACAAGCTCGACGAGACCAGCCGCGCCGGATTGGTCGGTCTGGGTTTGGTGCTCGAAACCCGCACATCGGTGGTTCCCGGCGAACCGGTGGGGCTCGACATCGAACGCGATGAACTGGCGTTCTTCCCGCTGCTCTATTGGCCGATCTCGCCCACCCAGCAGCCGCTGAGCGATCAGGCGAAGACACGCATCAACGCCTTCATGCGCAATGGCGGCTCGATCTTGTTCGACACCAGAGACCAGCAATTTGCCGGCGGGCTCGGCGAAGGCGCCCAGAAATTACAGCAGTTGGTCGACGGGCTCGATATACCCGCACTGATACCGGTGCCGGTCAACCACGTTTTGACCAAGGCGTTTTACCTGCTGCAGGACTTCCCCGGCCGTTTCGATGGCGGCACGTTATGGGTCGAACAGCTCGATGAGCGTGTCAACGATGGAGTCTCGTCGGTCATCGTCGGCAGCAACGATTATGCCGCGGCTTGGGCGGTCGACGGCCGCGGACGTCCGATGTTTCCGGTGATACCGGGCAGCGACCGGCAGCGCGAGCTGGCCTTCCGCTTCGGCGTCAATTTGGTGATGTATGCGCTGACCGGCAACTACAAGGCCGATCAGGTCCATGTCGATGCCATCCTGCAACGCCTGGGCCAGTGAGGGACGCTGTGCTGAATAATCTCTCCGTCGTCTGGGATCCGCTGCTACCCGCCGAAATTCTGGCGGCGATCGCGGCGGTGTGCCTGGTGGTCTTCGCCTTGGGACTGATCGCGCCGCGGATCGGGCGCGTAGCGCCGGCGCTGGGATGGCGGGTGACGACCGCGGCCGCGCTGCTGGCGGCGCTCGGCAATCCCTCGATTATCGTCGAGGACCGCGAACCGTTGAGCGACATCGCCGTCGTCGTGGTCGACGAAAGTCTTAGCCAAACCATTGGCAGCCGCGCCGAGGCGACGCAACAAGCGCTCGAAGAGATCGAAGCCAAATTGGCCGACCGGGACGATCTGGAACTGCGCGTGGTCCGCGTCGGCCCCGCGGCCGATCCCGCAACGTTCGAGGCCAGCAACGTGCCGCCGACCGGCACGCGGTTGTTCTCGGCATTGGAAGATGCCTTGGCCGACGTTCCGCGCGACCGGTTTGCCGGGGCGATGTTCATCACCGACGGCCAGGTCCATGACGTGCCGGAAGTTCTTGAAGAATTCGCCATCGACGGCCCGCTCCATGTGCTGCTGTCGGGCCGCCGGGACGCCGGCGACCGGCGTCTAACGGTGGTGCAGTCGCCGGGCTACGGCATCGTCGGCAACAGCGTTCGCCTCACTTTGCGCATCGACGAACCCGCAGAAGTGCGCGCCCGCCAGGCTCAAGTCACGATCCGCCGCGACGGCGAAGCCGATGGCCGGACAATTTTGGCCCCGGTCGGCTCGGACCATACGATCGAGTTGATCGTCGACCGCGGCGGACCGAGCGTTTACGACATTTCCGTCGCCCCTGGACCGGCCGAACTCACGCTGGCGAATAACCGGGCGATCGTCATCGTCAACGGCATCCGCGACCGCCTGCGCGTGCTGCTGGTGTCGGGCCAGCCCCATCCCGGCGAACGCACCTGGCGCAACCTGCTGAAGGCCGATCCGTCGGTCGACCTGGTCCACTTCACCATTCTGCGTCCGCCCGAAAAGCAGGACGGCACACCGGTACGCGAGCTGAGCCTTATCGCATTCCCCTACCGCGAATTGTTCGAGATCAAACTCAACGAGTTCGACCTGATCATTTTCGACCGCTATCGCCGCATGGGCGTGTTGCCTTCGGTCTATTTGCGCAACATTGCCGACTATGTCCTCGCCGGCGGCGCCCTGCTCGAAGCCGCGGCGCCCAGCCAGTCGCCGATTGCAAGCCTATACCGCACCGATCTGGCGCGCGTCCTGCCAGGAGAGCCGACCGGCGATGTGGTGAGCGAGCCGTTCCACGCGGGCGTCACCGAAAAAGGGCGGCGGCACCCGGTCACCGCGACCTTGCCAGGCCTGCCGCCGCCAGACTCCGATGTGCTGCCCCAGTGGGGCCGCTGGTTCCGGCAGATCGACGCCGCAACCAGATCGGGCACCGTGGTGATGGACGGCACCGAAGAGCGACCCTTGTTGATTCTCGATCGGGTCGGCGAAGGCCGGGTGGCCCAGCTGCTGAGCGATCATATCTGGCTTTGGGCGCGCGATTTCGAAGGCGGCGGCCCGCACGACGAATTGCTGCGGCGGCTCGCCCATTGGCTGATGAAAGAGCCCGAACTCGAAGAAGACCGGCTTGCCGCCGTCGCCCGCGGCAACCGGCTCGAGATCACCCGGCGCAGCCTCGAACCGGTCGATGCGCCGGTCACGGTTACTTTCCCGTCCGGCCGCACCGAGGAGGTGGTGCTCGAAGAGGCCGGTCAGGGGCGCGCGGTCGGCGAACTGATCATCGACGAAGCCGGCCTGTTTCAATTGACCGATGGCGAGCGATCGACGCTGGCCGGTGTCGGCGCGTTGAACTCGGTCGAACTGAGCGACGTCACGGCAACCGACGTGGTCCTGCGCCCGCTGGTGACGGCAACCGGCGGCGGCGTTTCCTGGCTGACCGACGATCCGGTCCCCGACATCCGCCACAATCCGCGCGGCCGCGACATGGCCAGCGTCGGCCCCAACGCCAATTCGCAGTGGCTGGCTTTTCAGGCCAACAGCGCCTTTACGGTGACCGGCATCCGCGCCCTGCCGCTCTTGCCAGCTATCGTGCTGCTGTTTCTGACCGCCGTGGTATTGCTCCTGGCCTGGCGCCGCGAAGGCCGTTAGCGCCTAATCGGGCACTGCGGCGCAATTAGATCTTGCCGCCGGCGGTGAAATGATGAATACTTAACCTCATGGTTAACTGTTCATCCCTCGACCGCACCTTCGCCGCCCTTGCCGACCCGACCCGGCGGGCCATTCTGAGCCGGCTCGCCCTTGGCGAGGCCAACGTAAGCGAGCTCGCCGAGCCGTTCTCGATTTCCCTGCCGGCGATATCGAAACACCTTCGCGTCCTCGAAGAGGCCGGTCTGCTGGTGCGGCGCAAGGAAGGCCGTACCCACCATTGCCACCTGCGTGCTGAGCCGCTGAGCGACGCGGTGGAATGGATCGAGGAGGCGCGCCGCTTCTGGGACGATCGTCTCGACGCGCTGGCGCAGTTTCTCGAACAATCGGAAGACGACACCGAATATGGAAAGGAGCCGAAAAAATGACCGACGCAACGGTGGTCATGACCAAAGCCGATGAAAGTCAAACCCTCACCATGACCCGGCGGTTTGCCGCGCCGCGCGAGCGGGTCTTCGCCGCCTGGGCCGAGAAGGACCTGGTCGCCCGATGGTTCGGCCCCGAAACCGTCAATTGCGAAATCCATAAATGGGACGCCCGGCCGGGTGGCGAATACAGCCTGACCATGAACCACTCCGACGGCGACAAGACGGCGCTCAGCGGAGTTTTCCAGGAAATCACGCCGCCCGAACGCCTGGTCTATACCTGGACCTGGGGCAGTGGTGGCATGGCCGGGCGCGAGACCCTGCTGACCCTGGAATTCGAAGAGGCTGGCGACGAAACCGTGCTGCACCTAAGCCATTCGTTGCTGCCCGACGACGACTGGGCGCAAAAACACAGCATGGGTTGGGGCAGTTCCTTTAACAGCCTCGACGCTGTCCTGGCGTCATAACGCAGCTCAACCGAAGGAGAGAGACATGTCCGAAGTTATTCTGCACGGCATTGGTCCCAGCACCTACGTTCGCACCTGCCGCATGGCGCTTGACGAGAAAGGCGTCGCCTACACCCTTGACCCGGTAATGCCTCAAGCGCCGGAACAACTGGCGCGTCATCCCTGGGGCAAGGTGCCGGCGCTTAGCCATGGCGATGTCACGCTGTTCGAATCGCTGGCGATTACCCGCTACGTCGACGAGGCGTTCGAGGGGCCGGCGCTGCAACCCGCCGATCCGCTCGATCGGGCGCAAATGAACCAGTGGATATCGGCCTACGTCGACTACATGTACGCGCCGATCGTCCGCAGCATCGTCATCCAGCGGTTGGTTGTCGAGACCCCCGACTCAGATGCAATCGCCGCGGCCATGCCCGATGCCGAAAAAAGCATCGGCATCCTCGGTGACCGGTTGTCGGCAGTGCCTTATCTGGCAGGTTCGGCGATGTCGCTGGCCGATTTGTTCGTCCTGCCGGCGATCGACTATCTGGCGATGGTGCCGGAAGGCGGCCCGCTGCTTGAGGCGGCCGGAAATGTTACCGACTGGGCAGCGCGCATGGCGGCGCGCGAAAGCGCGAAGATCGCCCTCGCGGCGTGAGGCGCGGCTTATCGATGCCGCCGACGATACGCCAATAGTAATATTCCATACGCGAACGTGGCGTCCGAATTGTGGACGCCACGTTGCCTTTTGCCCTCGACAAATCCCCAACGCGATACGACATAATCGCCCGGCTACGGATCTGTAAGCGAGGAGATCAGCGTGGGCGTCATGATCGACGGAGTGTGGCATGTCGAGGAGCCGGCCGACCGCCACCAGAATGGCCGTTTCAACCACCCCGATTCGGTGATCCGCAACTGGATCACCCCCGATGGCGCACCGGGTCCCAGCGGCGTCGGCGGTTTCAAGGCCGAGGCCGGACGCTATCACCTCTACGTCTGCCACGCCTGCCCGTGGGCCCACCGGACGATGATCCTGCGCGCGCTCAAAGGGCTCGAACATGCGATCTCGGTGTCGGTGGTCAACCTGTTCAAGGGCGACGATGGCTGGACCTTCGAGGACGGCGACGGCGTCGTGCCTGATCCTATCTTCAGCGCCCGCTATCTGTGGGAGATCTATAAGCACACGGATCCCAACTATACCGGCCGCGTTACCGTGCCGGTGTTGTGGGACAAGCAGACCAACCAGATGGTCAACAACGAGTCGTCGGAAATCATCCGCATGTTCAACAGCGCCTTCGACGCCATCGCCAAACACCCCGAGCGCGACTACTACCCAGAGCCGTTGCGCGATGAAATCGATGCGGTGAATGAGCGCGTGTTCCGCACCGTCAATATCGGCGTCTACAAGGCGGGCTTCGCGCTGTCCCAAGACGCCCACGCCGAAGCGGTGACCGCGCTGTTCGAGACCCTCGACTGGCTGGAGGACCGGCTGTCGCAGCAGCGCTATGTGGTCGACTACCACATCACCGAGGCCGATTGGCGGCTGTTCACGACTTTGCTGCGCTTCGACCCGGTCTATCACGGGCACTTCAAGTGCAACATCCGCCGCCTGATCGACTACCCTAACTTATCGAACTACACGCGCGAGCTTTACCAGGTGCCGGGCGTGGCGGGCACGGTCAATCACTATCACATCAAGCAGCACTACTATTTCAGCCACACCAACGTGAACCCGACCCAGCTGGTACCGCTCGGCCCCGATATCGATTTCAGCGCGCCGCACGACCGCGACCGCTTCAAGAAGGCGGCGCAAGCGGCGCGCAGCGCCGACGGCAACGCATTAGAGGCTAGCGTTCATGGTCCGTTAGCAATTACAGATCAACAATCGCGAGACGGGCGCCTTATATGACGCCTACCATAGATCGGTCGTATAACTGACCCGACGATGACGGAACCCGCCAAAAACCACCGTCCGATCGACTTGATTGGCGCACCCACGGACATCGGCGCCGACAATCGGGGGGGCTCGATGGGCCCGGAGGCGATGCGGGTCGCGGGCCTGGAACACGCGCTGAGCCGGCTCGGTTATAACGTCACCGACCGCGGTAATCTGACCGGCCCCGCCAATCCCGATCGAGGACCGGTGAACGGCTACCGTCATTTGGAGGAAACCGCGGCCTGGTGCGAGCAGACGCGCGACGCGATGCGCGGCAGCCTGGATAGCGGGCGGCTGCCGATCCTGTTGGGTGGCGATCACTCGCTCGCCATCGGCTCGATCGCCGGCGTGGCCGCCCATTGCGCCGCCGCCGGAATACCGTTGTCGATCTTGTGGCTCGATGCCCATGCCGATTTCAATACCGCCGATACCTCGCCGACCGGCAATATCCACGGCATGCCGCTGGCCATTGTCGCCGGGCGGGGACCCGAACGCCTGACGAAGTTGGGCCCAACCGTGCCGATGCTCGACCCGTCGCGCGTCGTCCAGATCGGCGTACGCTCGGTCGACGCTATGGAAAAAAAGATGGTTGTCGCCAGCGGCATGGAGGTTCTCGACATGCGCCGGATCGACGAGATCCGCATGCGCGAGACCATGACCCTCGCCCTCGACAAGCTGGCCGCGCTCGGTGGCCACGTGCATGTCAGCTTCGATGTCGACTTCCTCGACCCATCGATTGCACCGGGCGTCGACACCGCCGTTCCCGGCGGCCCGACCTACCGCGAGGCGCAACTGTGCATGGAGATGATCCACGATTCCGGGCTGATGGCCTCGCTCGACCTGATGGAACTCAACCCGGCCTGCGACATCGAAAACAAAACCGCGAAGCTGCTCGTCGAGCTCGTCGAAAGCCTGTTCGGCGAACAGATCCTGGCGCGGCACGACGGCACACCGTGACGAACCTGTAGAGGACGACCGACCATGACCGCTGGCACCACCGACACCACCGACTTTCTCGGAATCGAAGAAGAACTGGGCGCCCACAACTACAAGCCGCTCAACGTCGTGCTGACCCGCGGCGAGGGCGTCTATGTCTGGGATGTCGACGGCAACCGCTACCTCGATTGCCTGGCGGCGTATTCGGCCGTCAATCAGGGTCACTGCCATCCCAAGATCTACCAGGCCATGATCGACCAGGCGAAGCGGCTGACCCTGACCTCGCGGGCGTTCCACAACGACCAGCTGGCGCCGTTCTATCAAGAGGTCTGCGAGTTGACGAACACCAGCAAAGTGCTGCCCATGAACAGCGGCGCCGAGGCGGTGGAAAGCGCCGTCAAATGCGTGCGCAAGTGGGGCTACGAGGTCAAGGGGGTGCCCGACGGCAAGGCCGAGATCATCGTCTGCCAGAACAACTTCCATGGGCGCACTTTGGCGATCGTCGGCTTCAGCACCGACCCCACCGCGCGCCGCCACTTCGGCCCCTTCCCGCCGGGTTTCAAGGTCATTCCTTTTGGCGACGCCGCGGCGCTAGAGGCCGCGATCACGCCGAACACGGTCGCCTTCCTGGTCGAGCCGATCCAGGGCGAAGGCGGCGTCATCATTCCGCCCGACGGGTACTTGAAAGAGGTGCGGCAAATCTGCTCGCGTCACAACGTGATGCTTGTGGCGGACGAGATCCAGACCGGTCTCGGCCGCACCGGCAAGCTGCTGGCCGAAGAACACGAGGGCATTGAGGCCGACCTCACCCTGGTCGGCAAGGCGCTGTCGGGCGGCTTCTATCCGATCTCCGCGGTGCTTTCGAACTCGGAAGTGCTCGGTGTGCTGCAGCCCGGTGAGCATGGCTCGACCTTTGGCGGCAATCCACTGGCCTGCGCGATCGCCCGCACCGCGCTGAAAGTGCTGATCGAGGAAGGCATGATCGACAACGCCGCCGAGCAGGGCGCCTATTTCCTCGATGGCCTGAAGGCGATCCGCAGCAACAAGATCCGCGAGGTGCGCGGGCGCGGGCTCATGCTGGCCGTCGAGTTTCACCCCGAGGTCGGTGGCGCGCGGCAGTTCTGCGAGACGCTCAAGGGCGAAGGGATCCTGTGCAAAGAGACGCATGAGGATACCATCCGCTTCGCGCCGCCGCTGGTGATCACGCGCGATCAGGTGGACTGGGCGCTGGAACGGATCGAGCGGGTGTTGACCGGCGGCTGAGCGGACACGACGGCGCGTGGAGCGCTACGTCCACGTGGCGGAGGTCCGCTAATCTTACCCGCCGGCAGCAGTTGCCGAAATTCGATCTATTCGAACGGTCGATTTGACGTCCGATCCTAACGCGCAAACGGACGCTCTAACCGAGTCTCAACAACGGCGATTCATAGCCGAGGCTGTTGAAAAAGTCCCGACGATCAAATTTCTTGAAACTATGATTCAAAAAGTGAGGCAAGATTGAATCAAGATTGCTCCACGCGCGGCTTACAGGATTGATAGTTTCAAAAAATCCGAAGGCTCCGACTTTTTCAACAGCCTCAGCCAAAACCTGCCGTTCAGAAAAAGCTAATATAGGACTGGCTGCCGGTCCATCGAAGTCGCCAATAGCCACATTGCGATGATGTCGGAGGGGGGCCGTCCACCACATCACAAACGGGCACGTGAGGATGGGTGCAATTGTCCTGCCAAACGTACAAAACAATACCGAGGGATTTTACGGAATGGCGCAACGGCGACAAGAGATCGAGACGTTCGTGCGGCATCTTGTCGTCGAAGTTGAGGCCGCCGAGGCGGCGGGGATGACTACGCCCCAAGCCATCGCCGATCATTTCAATGCCAAGGGCGTCACTACCCGCAAGGGCCGGCGCTGGACAGGCGCGACTGTGGCCAAATTTCTCAGCAGCCCGGGCGCCAAGCGCCTTCGTTCGGGTGGGAACCCGCAACTACCCCAATGACAACCGACTATCCCAAATTCCAGAACAACCACGGGGTTACAGAAATCCGCATCGGTGTGAAGGAATTTAACTGCATCGGCGTGTCGCCCCCGCACGACCATCCGCACATATATCTCAACATGGAAAAACAGGATGCGATCCTGTGTCCTTACTGCGCGACACGTTACCGCTACGACGCGCAATTGGCTCCATTCGAGGCCGATCCGAGAGACAGTCTATTCGTTGAACCCGATTGACATGATTTCCGAAAGTCAGTCCAGAATTAGGTGGGATTGCCCCTGTTAACGGACATCGCGCCCGCGCATTGTCAACGCACTAGTGCATGACGGGGTGCAAGGCGGCCCGTCAGGGCGGGTTCTGGATGACGCCCTACCGGGCTTAAGCGGCTATAGGTTCATCCTGATCGCGTGGTGGCGTATCCGCAGCGGCGACATTTCTCCTTCTGCACTTGGCCACTTCCGCCAAAGGTGCTGGTTACCTCAATGAGTTGGTAGTCGTGGAAGCCTAACCAGCAGAGAAGGCGGCCTATCCAGTTCAGTATCCTGTCACGGCTTTTCGCTACGGTCCGAACTCCTAAACCCATCGGTCATTTTAAGTGGGATCGTTGGATGTCGGGACAGTAACATAAAACTCCAGTACGGCTATCGGGCTCCAGAGTTATCTCCAAAACGCGGTCCTGTGCACACGGCAATACCCCCGCCGTAATCAGCCATAGCCTCTCACGGCTGTTGTGCCCCCGATTCCGGGCGTAAAATCGTCCGGCGGCAGCTTTGGGGTGGTGGTCTCAACTGATGGACGCAACACTTTATCTTAAACGCAAAGATGGAGTGTTATGTGATGGGTCAATTACGTCGTCCAGGTTTAACCTCTGCGCAAAAGACGGAGTTATGGGATCGCTGGCAGCGCGGGGAATCGCTGACGGCGATTGGCCGCGCATTCGGTAAGCCGTCCTCGCAACAAGGATGCCCCAAGACACCCCGATCACGCCTGCGGCAGCTCGAATTCGACCACCACTGGGGCGTGGTGCGATTCCGGCGAGCGGCCTTCGTTGGCATAGTCGACCAGCTCGTCGACCAGCCCCTCATTGTGGATTTCGGCGCTACGGAACCAACGCGATAACGGCCGCGACACCAGGAGGTGGTCGAGCAGCAGCGGCCGGCCGGCATGGATCACCGAATAGCGGCGCTCGGCCGGCACCGCCACTTCGACGGCCAGCAGGTTGCGCTCGGTGAGCGCGCTGTTGCCGGTATCCTCGTCGCTCGCCATCAGGATGCGCGTCGGCATCTCGGCGGTCTCGGCGTTGAAATCGCCGCACACCGCGATCATCGCCTGCGGGTCACCGTCGAACAGCGCATCGGCGAGCAGGCGCGCCTCGAGGGCTTGGCCCGAGCGCTTGAGCGAGGCGAGGAAAAAACCTTCTGCCCAGCCAGCGCTTGTCTGCCATGAGAAGGGGCCGAGCTTCTGCCCGGCAATCGCCGCCGCTAACGGCGCGCGCAGGTGCAGGTTGATGGCGTGCAGCGGTTCGCCCGATGGCAGCTCGATGCGCGCATAGAGCAGCGGCCGGTCCCATTTCTGTGCGGCCGCTTCGGGAGTTGCCGGCGTCGCGGTGACCGTCCGGTAGTGCGGCGGCGGCACCAGCTCGTGCAACATCTGGCGCCGCTCGCCGATCGGCCAGCGGCTGAGAATGACCAGGTTCTGCTTGTCCATCGGCCCGCCGTTGGGGCTCTCCGTCGAGACCCGCTCGAAGCTCGCGAACGGGGTGTCGGCGAGCAACGCATCGAGCGCCGCCAGGGTGCGCGGCGCCTTGGCCGGCTGGCCGTTGACCTCCTGCAGGAACAGGATATCGGCGCCGGTGCGCAGCAGCTGCGGGCGCAACACCGCGATACGCTCGGCCAGCGGCGGCGACAGCCCCGGCGCATCGTCGAGGTTTTCCAGGTTAAAGGTCGCCAGTTTCAGCGTGTCGGCCATGGCGTGTTGTGGGTCCTCTGGGTACCGACCGGCGGGCGCTTAAAAGTGCGCGTCGGGGTCTTTTAGAAATTCTAGCTCTTCGGCGGTGCTCTCGCGCCCGAGAACTTCATTGCGGTGGGGGAAGCGGCCGAACCGCGCGATGATATCGCGGTGGTTGAGCGCCGCCTCGTAATTCTTTTGGTTGAATTCGCTGCCGCTGTCGGCGTTTTTTTCCGTCAGCTCGACGCAGCGTTCCTGATCGGCCAACGCTTCGCTGTGCATCAGCGGCAAATACATGAACGCTTGCTCGGTAGCGTTGAGCTCCGCGTCGTAGCCCTTTTCCAGCGCCAGCTTGGTGATCGCCAGCGCGTGCACATCCGCCGACCAGGCGAGCGGCGAGTCGCGGTAGAGGTTGCGCGAAAACTGGTCGATCAGGATGATCAGCGCCAGGCACGAGCGCGGCGCCTCGACCCAGCGTTCGAGCCTGCCGTCGCGCGCCTGGTGCGCCAGCTCGCCGAAGCGGCGGCGGATTTCGTCGTCGAACGCCGGCTCCTTGCCGAACCACTGCTCGCGGCCGTTCTCCTCAAACCAGAATTTCAGAACCTCGTCGGGGGTGATCGCCATCGTGCTTATTCCGATCGTTTCGCGAAAGTTTACGCCGTCGGGCGATAACAATCGACTTCCGGTAATTATCGGCTATTTATAGGCGGGGGGCGGCGCTGGCCGCCCGTTCATTTTTTGTAGGGCCCATGCTGAACCGAGATTCGATCCGCGACGGAATTGTGTACAAGCTGCTCCAGCAGCACCAGCACATCAACAATATAGTTCCCAAGAGCGCCGAAGAACGCGCCGCCTCGCTTGCCGCCACGCTGTCGAGCGCGCCGGCCGGCACGCTCGACCGCGACGTCTGGGTATTCGGTTACGGATCGCTGATGTGGAACCCGGCAATCGAGTACGTCGAAAAGCGCCGCGGCCGGATCTACGGCTTCCACCGATCCTACTGCATCTGGACACATTTGGGCCGCGGCACGCCGGATAACCCGGGCCTGATGCTGGCACTCGACCGCGGCGGTTCGTGCTGCGGCGCCGCGTTTCGCATCGCCGCGGACAAGCTCGAGGAGGAGCTGTCGATCCTGTGGGCGCGCGAGATGGCGCTCGACAGCTACGTGCCGGCCTGGGTTCGCGTGCATACCGAAGACGGCACGGTCGGCGGCCTCACCTTCACCATCAATCGCCACCACGAACGCTACGCCGGGCGCATGCCGGCCGACGTCGTCGCAGCATACCTGGCGACGGCGGAAGGCTATCTCGGCACGTCGGCGGAGTATCTCGCCAACACGGTGGTCCATTTGGAAGAGCTCGGCATCCATGACGCCACGCTGGCCGATCTGCACCGGCGGGTGACCCGGCTGCGGGAAGTATAGCTACTCCTCGTGCATGAACGCGGGCTAGATCAGCCAAGTCTAGTATTGTTCAGTCACCGAAGTAGAAAATCTTGTCGATATCGCGTTCTAATTTTTTAAATAAATCTGTGTGATGCCATTGATTGTTAATCGCGACAGCAAATATAAACCAAATAACTCCAATTCCGGCCCAAATC
>CAJICQ010000348.1_pt1 | contig 21294 bp, 16 predicted proteins | sample 9199721 | NCBI WGS metagenome assembly CAJICQ01 (sample SAMEA7708344, study PRJEB35096) | sediment metagenome | biome: marine neritic benthic zone biome [ENVO:01000025]; feature: sediment [ENVO:00002007]; material: shallow marine sediment [ENVO:03000034] sea grass bed [ENVO_01000059] ...
ATCGTCGACCGTAATCAGGTTCGACGAGCCTTCCAGGCCGGCCGGCACCCGGCTCACGACGGCGCCCACGGCACCGGCCGATAGCGCCTCGCCGACAAAGTCGTGTCCGTCGAAATTTGGCCCGGCGATCGCCACGAACAGATCGCCGGCGGCGCAGGTGCGGCTGTCGATCGACACGCCGCTCGCCTGCCAGTCGGCCGATGGCGCACCCGACGCAAAGCTGCCGTTGGTCGCCGCGGCAACGTCGTCGGCCGTCCATAACGGTTGCGACGGCGCGCTCATGACACGACCTCGCCGCCCAGCTCGGCCAGCGCGTCGCCCGCCACCTCGGCGTCGTCGAACGGCAAGACTTGGGTGCCCACGATCTGTCCGGTCTCGTGGCCTTTGCCGGCGATAATCAACACATCCTCAGGCGCCAACTCGGCGATTGCCGCGGCGATCGCCTTGGCGCGATTGTCGAATTCGGCGGCGCCGGGACAACCGGTCAGGATCTGGCGACGGATCGAGGCCGGATCCTCGCGCCGCGGGTTGTCGTCGGTGACGATCGCCCGATCGGCGAATTCGGCGGCGACTTTGCCCATCATCGCACGCTTTCCCGGATCGCGATCGCCGCCGGCGCCGAACACCACGGCAAGCTTGCCGGCGACGTGGGGTCGGATCGCTGTGAGTGCGGTCTCGAGCGCGTCGGGCGTGTGGGCGTAGTCGATATAGACCGGCGCGCCGTTGGGGTGGCGGCCCGCCAGCTGCATGCGCCCGCGCACCCCTTTGAGCTGGGCCAGCCGGGCAAACGCCTCGTCGACATCCGCCCCGCAGCCGATCACCAGCCCCAGCGCGGCCAGCGCGTTGTAGGCCTGGAACGCGCCGACCAGCGGCAGGCGGGTTTCGTATGTTCGCTGGGCGATGGTGACGCACAAGCGCAAGCCGTCGGCCAGCGGCGACAAATCGTCGATGCGCATGTCGCTGGTGTTGCGCCCGTAGGATGAAATGCGATGTCCGGCAAGGCGGCAGGCGTCGCGGATTTCTTCGTAAAAGGGACTGTCGGCGTTCAGAACCGCCGTGCCGTCGGGCCGCAACAACTGCTCGAACAGGCGCAGCTTGGCGGCGAAATAATCCGCTTCGGTTTGGTGGTAGTCCAGGTGGTCGCGCGTCAGGTTGGTGAAGGCGGCGGCGACGATATCCACACCGTCGAGGCGATACTGATCGAGACCGTGCGACGACGCTTCCATGGCGAGATGGTCGACCCCGGCGTCGGCGAGGTCGGCGAGCGTCTTATGCAACGCCACCGGATCGGGCGTTGTCAGGCTGGGGCCGGCGTCGAAGCCGTCGGCGTCGATCCCCAAAGTGCCGATGCTTGCCGCCGGCATGCCGAGGTGCGACCAGATCTGCCGGGTAAATCCGACGACCGACGATTTGCCGTTGGTGCCGGTCACGGCGGCGACGGTTTTCGGCTGGCGCTGGTAGAACCGGGCGGCCAAGAGGGCGAGCTGGCGGCGCGGATTTTCGTCGACGACCAGCTGGGCGGCGTCCTTCAGCACGGTGCCCGGCGGCGCCAGCACGGCGACGGCGCCGCGCGCTAGCGCATCGCCGATATAATCACGCCCATCGGTGCCCGAACCGCGCGTCGCGCTGGGCAGGGCGGCGAACAGATAGCCGGGCTCGACGCGCCGGCTGTCGGCGGTCAGGCCGGTTATCTGCACGTCCTGCAGCATATCGAGTTGCGGTGTCATCGGCGTCATGAGCTCAATTAGTCGCAAGTCCCCGTCCCCTGGCACCCGGCGCAGCGACGTTGACGGTTAAGGCGCGGCGGATCTCGGGCGCGTTTTCATCGACCGGCGCGATGCCGAACAGCGGCGCGATCTGGGCAATCACCCGTCCAACGACCGGCGCGGCGGTCCAGCCGCCGGTGGCGAAGCCATGGCTTTCCTTGATTCCCTTGGGTTCGTCGAGGTGCGCCAACACCACGTAGCGCGGCGCGTTTATCGGAAATACGCCGACGAAGGACGAAATCAGGGCTTTGCGCTTGTAGCGGCCGTCGACCTGTTTTTCGGCGGTGCCGGTCTTGCCGCCGACCAGGTAGCCCGGCGCATCGGCGTTGCGCCCGGTGCCATTCTCGACGACCAGGCGCAACAGCCGCCGCATTTGTTCAGACGTCTGCGCGGAAATGACCTGTTTGCCGGTCACGCTTTCTTCGTTGCGCCGGATCAGCGTCGCCGGATAGAGGACGCCGCCGTTGACCACCGCGGCAACCGCCGACGCCGCGTGCAGCGGGCTGACGGCGATGCCGTGGCCATAAGCGATGGTCATGGTGTTGATTTCACGCCAGGTCGCCGGGTAGATCGGCCGCGCTTGCTCGGGCAACTCGACGCTCGAGCGGCGCAACAAGCCAAGATCGGTCAAGAACTTGCGCTGCGCGGTGCCGCCGATGTCGAGCGCCATTTTCGCCGAGCCGATATTCGACGAGTACATGAAGATCTCGGGTACCGTCAGCCAGCGATTTTCCGGATGGAAATCGGAAATCCGAAAGCGCGCGATGCGGATCGGCTTACGGGCGTCGTAATGGCTCGTCAGGGTGGCCGCACCGGTCTCCAGGGCGATCGAGTGATTGAAAATCTTGAATATCGAGCCGAGCTCGTAGACGCCGAGCGTGGTCCGGTTGAAGCGCGCGTCGTCCGATACCGTGCCCGGCTCGTTGGGATCGAAATCGGGCAGGGAGACCAGCGATATGATCTCGCCGGTGCGCACGTCGACGACGATGCCGGAGCCGCCGATAGCCTGGAATTTTTCGATCTGAGCGGCCAGTTCGCGGCGCACGATCTGCTGCGCGCGAACGTCGATCGACAGGGCCATCGGTTCGTGGCGTTCCGACAAGGCGGCGTCGAAGCTCTTCTCGATACCGGCGAGACCGTCATTGTCGACGCTGGTGAAGCCGACAACGTGCGCGGTCAGCCGGCCATGGGGATAGACCCGGCGCTGTTCGCGGCGGAAATCGAAGCCGGGAATGCCCAGGCGGTTGACTTCGTACTGTTGGCGCGGCGTGAGATTGCGGCTCAGCCAGACGAAATCACGGTCCGACGATAGCTGCAGCGCGACTTCGGCTTCGCTGAGTTCGGGCAGCACACGCACCAACGCCCGGGCCGCAGCAGGCGGATCGAATATCCGGCCGGGATCGGCGTACAGCGACGCGGTGGTCAGGCTGGTGGCGAGCAGAACGCCGTTGCGGTCGACGATATCGGCCCGGTCCATATGCCGATCGGCAACGATATTGCGGGCGCTCGCCTGGCGCGACGGTTCGGTCTCGCTGAACACGGTGACGTCGACCAGCCGTACGCCGATCACAATGAATGCTGCCGCCATCAACGCGCCGCCCACCAGCAGCCGGGTCCGTGCAATATCGAGCGCCTTTTTGTGGGCGCTCTCGAAGGAGATGCGTTCGGTCATCGTCGCGCACCTGCGGTGCTACTCGCCGTATTTCCGAGTATGGCGCGCAATGCGGCGTCGAGCGCCGCCGCGTCGGACGCGCTCGTGCTCGATGTCGCTGCCGCGTGAGACGGAACTTTCTGGGCGGCGAGGCGGACGTGACGGTCCGGCCGGCGCGGCGCGGCAGGTTTCACTTTGGGTCTGGCGGCTAGTGTGCCGGCAACCTGCGCTTCGATCGATGGCGCTTCGGCCGGGGCGGCCTCTTCGGAAACCGAAGGTGGTTCCGGCTGCGCCGGAACGGTCGCGATCACCGCGATTTGGCCGCCTTCGAGCGGCTGCAGTTCCAGATAGCGTTGGCTCAGACCTTCGAGGCGCTCGGGCTGGTTGAGATAGCTCCATTCGGCGCGCAGGACATGGATCGCTTCACGGTCGTCGGTGATCTCGTTGTTGAGGACAAACAGCCGTTCCTCGAGCGCCGACACTTCGAAGGCGATGCCGAACAATACGCCGCCGGAGACGACGGAGAGGACGAACAGGATGAGAGTCGCTGGCCGTATCATGCGGCTGTCTCCTCGCTCACCGGCCCCCAGCTTGGCGCCTCGGTCCGTTCGGCGACCCGCAGCCGCGCCGAGCGCGCCCGCGGATTCTCTGCGATTTCCGCCTCGCTCGGCCGGACCGCGCGCCGTCCCAGCAAGCGCCAGGCCGGGGCGCGGCGGATTTCGATGTCGGGCCGGTGGCGCGAGCCGCGGCCCTCGGCGCCGCTGCGCTGGCGCAGGAAACCCTTGACCCGCCGGTCCTCGAGCGAATGAAACGAGACGATGGCGAGCCGGCCGCCGGGCTTGAGCAGCGCCTCGGCGGCGCCGAGACCGCGCTCCAGTTCGGCGAGCTCGTCGTTGACCTTGATTCGGAGCGCCTGAAACGTGCGGGTGGCGGGATCGATCTTGCGTTCGCCGCGGCCGTGCCGGCGTGGCGCGGCGACGGCGCGCACGATATCTGCAAGCTGGCCGGTGGTCTCGATCGGCGCTTGGGTCCGCGCGGCGACGATGGCGCGCGCCATGCGACGGGCCAGCCGTTCCTCGCCGTAGGTGCGGATGATATCGGCGAGCTCGCCTTCCGCCGCGCTGTTGACCAGATCGGCGGCGCTTTGCCCGGATTTCTCCATGCGCATGTCGAGCGGGCCGTCCTTGGCGAACGCGAAGCCGCGCGCCGCGTCGTCGATCTGCATCGATGACACGCCGAGATCGAGGGTCACTCCGTCGACGGCGTCGACCCCGCGGTCGGCCAGCAGCGTTTGCATGTCGCCAAACCGGCCCGACACCAGATGCAGGCGGCCGGCATAGCGCGCCGCAAGGTCCTGATTGCGCTCAATCGCATCGGGATCTCGGTCGATCGCCCAGACGATGCAATCGGCCGCGGCGAGCAGGGCGCTGGTATAGCCGCCGCCGCCCAGGGTGCCGTCGACATAAACGGCGCCGGTGCGCGGTTCCAGCGCGGCGATTACGGAATCGAGGAGGACGGGTGTGTGACCGGTTGCAGGGGCAGGTCTGCTACCTGGCCCGGTCGATTTGATGCGACGCCGTGGCACGGCGGCCGCCATCAGCCTGCTCCTCCGGAACCGCCGGGCGGACCGGCGGGCCGTAGGGTGAGTTTTTGCTCGGCAGCGCGCCGCGTTGCTTCGCTCTGGTATGTGGCGAACGCATCGGGCTGCCAAATTTCGAACAGTGGACCGCGCCCAACGAACGCGGCTGTCTTGTTGATATTGGCATGCTCGATCAGCGACGCCGGCAAGACGATGCGGCCTTCCCCGTCGAACGCGAGTTGCTGGGCGTTGGCGAACAGGGTTGCGGTCAGGGTGTCGTGGTCGTCGGAGAAAAAATCGTAGGCGTCGACGCCGCTGCCGAGCTGCTCCATCCACTCCATGCCGCCGCACTGGATCGCCGGATACTTAAAGGAGGGCAAGGCGACGATACCATGGAACGACTGGCCGGCCAGCGCCGCGCGAAACGCCGCCGGGACCGAAACCCGTCCTTTGGTGTCGACCTTGTTGGTCGTCGTTGACAGAAACAACGCCATCGTCTTCGCCCGCTCGCCGCCATGGTGCTCCGCACCGCCAGTTGTCGGCTTGCTTTCGCCTCCCCCTCGTTATGACCGTCGCGAACCCCCACCAGGCATGCATACGGCGAAAATGGGATCATATGGGATAGCATGGGCTTTTATGGGCCGTCAATGAGGAAACAACTAATAAACGGCTAACAACAGCAATACAAAGTGAAAAAATTTGCCCACCATTAATAATCTTCTTCGCGGTATTTGCATTCGCCAACGCGCTAGCAAATGAACGGTCGCACGGGATTGTGGCGACAATTTGTTCTTGTAATGTTCTTACTTGGTCAAAGGCATCGCCTGCTGTTGATCAAACTCCCGTTGACCGGATCGCAAATTCCCCGGTTCACGCCAGGTCCGGGCTCAGGCCGCCGGCGTTTACCGCCAAGCCGAGCCCCGGCGCCGCGGGGTCCAAGTATTTCTCTGGATCAAGCACACCGCCATCGCCGAACATCAGGCACGGCGTGGTGAGGTCACGCGCAAGCAGATGGGTGCCGAACGCGCCCTCCATGGCGATGAGGTTTTCCGTCGCGGCATGGGCAATAGCGAGGCCGGCGCGGGTGAGCAGGCTGGTTTCGCCGACCTGGGCGCCGACGATGACACCGATGCCACGCCGCGCCAGTTCATCGGCCAGCGCGAGCGAACGCAACAGGCCGCCCATTTTCGAGACCCGCAGATTGACGATCCAGGTCTGCGCATCGTCGAGGGCGTCGAGTTGGTCGGGGCGCTGCAGGCTCTCGTCGAGGATGATGCGGGTCCCGCAGGCGCGGGCGACAAGGGAGAACCCGGCGAGATTTCCCGCTGCCAGGGGCTCCTCCACCGCGAAGACAGGAAACCAAAGGTCGTGCAACGCCGCGACGCAGTCTTCCGGCGCGGTCCACAGATTGTTGGCGTCCAGCCGTACCCGTACCGACGGATCGCCGCGGCGGCGGATGGCGTTGATCTTTCGTCGATCGCGCGCGCGGTCGCCCGAAACCTTGATCTTGAAATCGCGAAAGCCGGCATTCCAGTACCGTCGCAGCTGCAGCCAATAGATCACGCGGTTGCTGTCGCCGAGTACCGCTGAGTACTGGAACGGGCCACCGAGCGCCGGCAAACCGAGCAGCGCTTCCAGCGATCGGCCTTCGCTATGCCCCAGCAGATCGAGCAGGGCGAGCTCGATGGCGCAGAACGCCGCGGGGTTGGCATCGATGTCTGCCGTGTGGTCGGCGATCCATCGGCGCAGCTCGTCGAGCGATGTGACGCGCTGGCAAATCGACTCCTGGTGGCGGGCGATGAACTCGTGCGCCGAGACGACGCTTTCGCCGGTGACATAGCTGCGCGGACAGCCTTCGCCATAGCCGACGGCGCCGTCGCTCGAACGCGCTGCTACGATCACGTTTTCCGCCCTCGCGCGGCTCGCCGAGGCGTGGCGGAATACCTGCTTGAAGGGCACCGGAAAGCGGAAGGCGTCGATCCGCTCGATCCTCATGCGCGCGCGCTTTCCGAGGTATGGGCGTCGAACGCGAACGAGGCCTCGCGCGCATATTGCAGGTGGCGAACCTTGAACTGCGCCTCGCGCTGTCCGCCGGCGACGCAATGGCGCCGGTAGGCGTCGCCGCTGCCGCGGCGCAAGAGTTGTACCTGGAGCGGATGCAATCTCCCGCTCGCCCGTTTGGCGCTGTATTCGGTGTTGAGCGCGCTCAGGCGGGCGTCGAGCGCTGCGCCAAGCGCGTCGACCGGCGGCGGAACATCGCCGGTTGCCTCCAGATAGAGCACATATCCGGCGCGGTGCTCGTCGGCCAAGGCGACGAAGAATTCCGCGTTCAGGTTCAGTTCGTCGCTGGCCTGCCGGACGGCCTCCAGCAACTGCGCCTCGGTCACCTTTTCGCCGGTAATGCTGGTGACGCCCTTACCCTTCTGCACGAACGCCAGAGTCGGCGTCGCGCCGATGTTGCCGGTGACCCGGACGATATCGTTGATGTTGTAACGGTAGAGCCCGTCCGGGGTGGTGACGAACGGGTAATAGAAGTCGCCGATTTCGAGTTCGTCAAGGGTCAGAAACTTATCTTCGCCGCGTTCCCAGGCATCGCGCTGGACGAACTCGAAATAGTTATCGAGCAGGGTGGGAAGACACAAATTTCCGGCCACATCCACATTGACGGTGCCGCGAAATTCGCTCGACAGGTAGCCCGCCTCGATGATCTTCGCTGTTCCGGGAAGCTGCGGTCGCAGGGTCGACAGCGGCACCGCGCAGCTGCCGCCCATCCACGTCACCACGCCGGCAAGATCAGGCCACAGGTCGCCATAGGTCAGTCGGCCGGTGCGCTCCAAGCGTCGCGACAAGTCGCGCGCCCGCTGCGGCGCCGGGGCGAACTTGGCCGATACTGCCCGGCGTTGCTCGGCGGACAGGTGATCGGCCAGCAAAAGGCGCCCCTCGCTCACGTCGCGTAGCAGGCTTTCGGCGTTGTCATTGATCACCTCGAGCAGTTTCACCAGCGTCGAGGGATTGGCGGTGGCCAGACCGGTGACCCGGGCCTCGGCGAGCGCCAGCGCGGCGATGGTATAATACCGCGCGTCGTAATCGGCGATGCCGAAGACCGCCGGTGGCAGCACGAACTTGGCGCGGACGATTGTCGGCTGGCTCTCATAGATCAGCCCGCTCGCCGAACCGTAAGGCGTACCGCCCGCCGTATGGCCCTCGACCGCTGGGCTGCCGATGCCGACGACCTTACCGGCGAACAGGCGCGCGCCGGCGTGCTGGACGTAGGCGGCAATCCGTTGATGCTGGCGCAGGCGCTCAATTCCACCTTGGGTCAGCGGTACGTCCTTGGGCGTGCCGAGCGTGCCGCTGGTTCGCTGATAAAACACTGGTGGCGCGGCGGTGAGACCCGGCGCGCCGGTTGCGTCCTGGGCGGCCGCGTAGGGCTGCAGGGTGTCGAAGGTCTGGACTGGCACCGCGCGGTGGAAGTCGTCCGGGCCTTTTATGGCGGAGAACCCGTGCGCGCCGCCGAATTCGGTCTTGGCGTTCACTTCGAGAATGCGCCGCAGGACATCCTCCTGAGCGTTGCGCGGCGCCGCTGCGGCAACGAGCAAATCTCGCCAGGGTCCGAACCGAGTGACGGTTAGCCTGCTGCTCAGCGCCCAGTTCGACAGGGTCTCCGCGAACAATGCCATCGCTGCTCAATCCGCCCCCGGATTGGTCACAAAGGGCGATTTAAGCTGCGCCAAAAAGTTCAGCGGATAGGTCTTGTTCTGCAAGCCCAGCGGACCGACTTCGCGATCGGCGGGCAAAAAGCGGGTGCCGAACATGAGGTCCCAGATGATCAGGTTATTGCCGAAGTTGGTGTCGGATTCCACCGCCCGTTGCGAGTGGTGCCAGCGGTGCAACTCGGGCCCGCTGACGATGTAGTTGAGCGGGCCGAGCCGCACCGAACAGTTCGAGTGCTGGAAAAAGCCATTGATGGCGAAAAAGACGAAATAGACCGCGAGCACCGGTTCGGCGACGCCGAGCACGATAAACGGCAGGGCGTCGGCGACGTATTGGATCGCCTTCTCGACCGGGTGAAAGCGGCCGACGTTCAACCAGTAGAGCCGGTGCGGCGAATGGTGGACCGCGTGCAGGCGCCATAGCGGGGCAAAGCGATGAAATGCGCGGTGCATCCAATAGCGCAGGAAGTCGGCTGCGAGCAGCATCAACAGCGCCTGCGCCACCACCGGCCAATCGCTCGGCCATAGCATGGTGATCGCCCAGCCATTGGCCTGCGCGGCGTTGGCCAGCCACAGCACCGCGGCCAGCGACAGCAAGTACGGCAGCGCCATCTGGACCACGATCAGGAACGCGGCGTCGTTGGCGATCTCGGTGCCTGCCGGTTTCCACTCCACGCGGTGCGGCAGCATGATCTCATGCAGGGTGATCAGCCCGGCGGCGACGGCAACGGCCGCATACGAGCTCAAGGTCAGCGATAGCCCTGCTTGCTCCAACAGCACGAATAGCACAAAGCCGACGATCATGACGCCGGGATAGGAAGCGATCCGAACGGTCCGGCCAACGAGATTATCATTCATCGTTTCATTCATGCCTGAGGGTTCGTAATCGGTACAAGCGAGGTTGGGGCACGCGCAGAAGGAAAAAGGCCAGACGGTCTGTAAGCCGGGTTCTGTCCCCGCATTCGCCGAAGCAAACGCACGAGATGGCCATTCATCTGGGACGCCCGTCGCCGGACGCCTCGCGCGACCCACCCGGGCAGCGGCGCGGAAATTCGCCCTATGCTGCCCCTACTCGGTCTTGCTCCCGGTGGGGTTTACCGTGCCGCCGCCGTTACCGGCGGCGCGGTGCGCTCTTACCGCACCCTTTCACCCTTACCTGCCGCCTCAGCGGCAGGCGGTTTGCTTTCTGTGGCACTTTCCCTGGGGTCACCCCCGCCGGCCGTTAACCGGCACCGTATTTCCGTGGAGCCCGGACTTTCCTCACGCGGACGGGTTTCCCCATTGTCCGCGCGCGGCCATCCAACCGTCTGGCCCCTTATATTTAAGAAGTAGCGGCCGCGCCCGCAACCGAGGCCAACAATGCAGCCAATCGCGCTTTTGTATCGCCGTCGGCGACGCCGTCGAACCGCTCGGGCCGAAAATGCCGTTGAAACGCGGTAATTACGTTGGAAAGCGCGTTATTTTCGACGTCATAGCCAAAGTCCGCCAACATTGCGGTAATATCGCACGTACTGCCCCCATCGTTTTCATCCGGCCACAGACCGATGCCGGCCTTGGCCAGTGTTTGCCAGGGAAACCGCTCGCCGGGGTCGAGTTTTCGCGCCGGCGCGATGTCGGAATGGCCGACCACGTTGCGGGCCGGAATCGGATTTCGGGCAAGAATATCGCCGGACAGCGCAATCAGTGCGTCGATCTGGGCCTTTGGGAAGTCGCGGTAGCCGAACTCGTGGCCCGGATTCGCCAGCTCGATGCCGATCGAGCGGGAATTGATATCGGTGGCGCCGCGCCAGGCGCTGACGCCGGCATGCCAGGCGCGCCGGTCTTCCGGCATCAGCCGGCAGACTGCGCCGGCTTCGTCGATGAAATAATGCGCGCTCACCCGCGAGGCCGGATTGCACAACCAGTCGAGCGCCCGTTCGTTGGGCACCATGCCGGTGTAATGGATTACCAGCATGTCGACCACCACCGCGCTGCCACCCTCGGGCAAACGTTCGCCGTGATTAGGCGAGGGACGGTCAGTGATCGTCATGCGTCTGCCGCCTCGGCCAGCGCTTCGCGCGCGGCCTCGAGTTCGAGCCAGCGGGCTTCGGCCTGTTCGATCGCGCCGGTCACGTCGGCGAGTTTTTTTGCCGCCTCGTTATAGGCATCCGCGTCGCGGCTGTAGAGGTTGGGGTCGGCCAGCGCGGTTTCCAGTTTTAGCTTCGCCGTTTCGAGTTCGGCGATTCGGGCGGGCAAACCATCGAGCTCGCGCTGGTCCTTGTAGGACAGCTTGCGGGTCTCGGTTTTGCGCGGATGCTGCCGGGCGGGAGCCGGGGCGGTCTTCTTCGGTGCCGATGGCCGGGACGCTTCGCCACGCTGGTACAAATAGTCCGAATAGCCGCCGGCGTATTCGACCACCCGGCCGTCGCCTTCGACGGCGATGGTGCTGGTGACGACCCGGTCGAGGAATTCGCGGTCATGGCTGACCAGCAATACGGTGCCGTCATAGTCGTCGAGCATCTCCTGCAGCACGTCGAGGGTGTCGGCGTCGAGATCGTTGGTCGGCTCGTCGAGCACCAGCAAGTTGCTCGGCTGGGCGAGAATTTTGGCAAGCAGCAGGCGGTTGCGCTCGCCGCCCGACAGCGTCGCCACCGGCGCCTTGGCCTGTTTGTCGTCGAACAGGAAGTCGCGCAGATAGGCCACCACGTGGCGCTGGCGCCCGCGCACATTGAGCGAATCGCCGCCACCGGGAACCAGGGTCTGCCATAAAGTGTCGTTGGGGTTAAGCGCTGCCCGCGTTTGATCGAATACAGCGGTAGTCAGATTGCTGCCCAGGCGCAAGCGGCCGCTGTCGGGCGCCAGCTTGCCGATCAGCAGGTTGAGCAGCGTGGTCTTGCCGGCGCCGTTGGGGCCGATGACGCCGATCCGGTCGCCGCGCAGAATCCGGGTCGAGAAATCCTTGACGATGTCCCGTTCGCCGAAAGCCTTCGAAAGGTTCTTCGCTTCGACGACGAGGCGGCCGCTCAGCGGGCCGGCATCGGCTTCGACCTTCGCCAGCCCTTGCCCGGTCAACAGCGCGCGGCGCTGCTCACGCATCGTCTCGAGTTTGCGCAAGCGTCCCTGGTTGCGCCGCCGCCGCGCGGTGATGCCGTGGGTCAGCCAATGCCGCTCGGCTTTGAGTTTCTGGTCGAGCCGGCGCGCCGCCTTGGCCTCGGCCTCGATGACCTGCTCGCTCCAGCGGTCGAAGTCGCCATAGCCACGCGGGTTGTGACGCAGCTCGCGCCGGTGCAACCAGTAAGTGTCGGTCGTCACCGTTTTTAAGAACGCGCGGTCATGGCTCACCATCAATAGAGTCTTGCGGCGATCCATCAAGGTCTGCTCGAGCCATTGGATGGTCGGCAAATCGAGATGGTTGGTCGGCTCGTCGAGCAGCAGCACGTCGGGGTCGCCGAGCAGGGCGCGCGCCAAGGCGGCGCGCCGGCTCTCGCCGCCCGACAGCGAGCTCACGGCGCGCGCACCATCGAGATCGACGCGCGACAGCACCTCGTCGACCTCGTGGCGCGGTGCGCCGCTGGCTTTGACGGTGGCGACGAACGCGGCAACCGTGCCATCGTCGGGTAACGGCACATCCTGCGGCAGATAGCCGATGGTGAGGCCCGGCTCGACATAGCGTTCGCCGGCATCGGGCTCGACCAATCCGGCGATGATTTTCATGATGGTGGTCTTGCCGCTGCCGTTGCGCCCGACCAGACAGGCTCGCATGCCCGGCGTCAGCTGCAATTCGGCGCCGGCGAACAGCGGTGCGCCGCCGAAGCCAACGGCGATATCGCGCAGCGTTATGACCGGGGGATCAACGGCCATCGGCAAACTTTCGTTGCCCGCCTCGCCCTTCGAGACGCGCCCGAACCGGGCGCTCCTCAGGGTGAGGCGGTGTGCGGTGTCTCAAATAACGCCTCATGCTGAGGAGGCCGCTTTTTGCCGCCGTCTCGAAGCACGAGGTGCTTTGGTGTTTGTTTCCGCATGGGGCAATTGGTCGACGCATCGAAGATCCACCGGGCGGTTACTTGAGGCCCCGCTGGGCGGCGACCTTGTCGTAGGCGGCGTTGATCGCCGCCAGCTTGTCGTTGGCGACCTCGACGAACTCTTCTGGCATGCCTTGGGCGAACAGCGTGTCCGGGTGGTTCTCGCGCACCAGCTTGCGGTAGGCGGCTTTGACCGCGTCGTCGCCGGCGTCGTGATCGATGCCGAGCACGGTATAGGGATCGGCGGTATCGGGGCCGATATGTTCGGCGCGCAGGCGCGCGAAGTCGGCGTCGCTGAAGCCGAAAATGCGCGCCACGTTCTGCATGTAGTGAACTTCTTCGTCGGCGACCGTGCCGTCGGCCTTGGCGATATAGAACAGGCAGCCGAGCAGCTCCTCGAGCACCACGGGATTGTCGGCGAACATGCCGGCAACCTGGCGCGCATAGGGCTCGTAACCGGCGACCGACTTGCGCGCCAGGTTGAACACCCGCGCGACATTCTTCATTTCGTCGGGCGCCACCTTGAAGACCCGCCGGAAGGCGCGGATCTCGTCTTCGGTAACCACGCCGTCGGCCTTGGCCAGCTTGGCGCCGAGCGCGATCACGGCGATAGTGAAGCCGACCTGCTTGGTCGGGTCGGCGCCGGTTCCGGCCGGCGTTGCGCGCGTGCTGTCATAGACATGTCCGGCGACCGCGCCGAGCAGCGCGCCCAACGGGCCGCCCAGCGCGAAGCCCGCCGCGCCGCCGAGTACCTTGCCCCAGATGGTCATTACTGCCGCATCGCTTGTACTGGTGTGCCAATCACCGCGCCTGCCTAGCATGGTCCGCGTATCGCCGCCAATATCGACGGGTTACGGTGGGATTCTTATCCTGCGCCGAGATAGGCTTTCTGCACGGCCGGGTCGCTGGCTAGCGCAGCTGCGCTGTCGGCTCCCGTGATGTGGCCGTTGTCGAGCAAATAGCCGCGGTCGGCGATGGCGAGGCTCTGTTTGGCGTTTTGCTCAACCAGGAAAATACCGACGCCTGTTTCGACGATCCGAACGAGGGAACGGAACAGCTCGCCGCAGAGCACTGGCGCCAGGCCGAGCGACGGCTCATCGAGCAGCAGGATCGACGGCGCCGACATCATCGCCCGGCCGATCGCCACCATCTGTTGCTCGCCGCCGCTCATGGTGCGTACCAGCTGCGCACGGCGTTCGGCCAGCTTGGGAAACAGGGTGAGCACGCGGTCGAGATTGTCCGCCTCGTTGCTTCTGGCGCGTTTGGGGTAGGCGCCGAGCAACAGGTTTTCCCGCGCCGTCAGATCGGTGAACAGGCCGCGTCCCTCCGGGACCAGCGCCAGGCCTGCCTCGACGATATCGTGGGACATGAGGTTGGTAATATCGCGACCGTCGATGCATACGGTGGCGCCCTCGACCTTGGGTGTCAGACCAGCGATCGCCTTGAGGAATGTACTTTTGCCGGCGCCGTTGGCCCCCAGCATGACGACGATTTCACCGGCGTCAACGTTCACCGAGGCGTCCTCCAGGGCCCGGTGTTTGCCATAGAACACGGAAATGTTCCGGGCCTCAAACATCCGCATCCCCCAGATAGGCGCGGATCACCTCGGCGTCGGCCAGCACTTCCTGCGGCGTTCCCTCGGCGATTTTGGCGCCCGAGTTCATGACCACGCAGCGATCGCACAAGCTACGAATGGCGTCCATGACGTGCTCGACGACGATGATAGTGCGGCCTTCTTGGCGCAGGTCCTCGATCAACGCGATGCCGGTTTGCAGCTCCGTCGGATTGAGGCCGGCGAGCCATTCGTCGAGCAACAAGACCTTAGGATCCGACGCCAGCGCGCGCGCCAGTTCGACCCGTTTCTGGTCGATATAGGTGAGCGCACCGACCGGTAACTCCGCCTTACCTTCGAGGCCGACACGCGCCAGCTTCTCCTCGGCATGGCTGCGCAACTCGCTGCCCCAGCGCCGAACATGACCAAACACACCACCCGCCTCAACATTCTCCAAGACGGACATGGAGTGCAGCATGCGGACAAGCTGAAAGGTGCGTGCCACGCCCTTTCGGGCGATCTGGTTCGCCGACTCTGACACGATTTCGTCGCCAAATAGCTTGATACCTCCGCCCGAGACTTTGAGCGCGCCCGATATGAGGTTCATCATCGTCGTCTTGCCCGAGCCATTGGGACCGATTAGCCCGAGCACCTCATGCTCTGCGAGATCGAAGCTCATATTGTCGACCGCCACCAAGCCACCGAAAGATTTTGTGACGGCGCGGACTTCCAGCGCAATTTTAGTGCCAGTCATGACGTCACCCCGCGAAGATCTTGCGGCGGTGAATGACGTTCTCAATCAAGCCGACGAACCCGTTGGGGATTAAGTAGACGATCAATAGAAATGATATGCCGAGCATCAACGCGGTCTGGTTGGGAAAGCTAGCGGTGACCGCGTCCCACAGGAAGGTGAACGGGATGACCCCCAGCAGTGGCCCCCACAAGCGGTGCACGCCGCCGAGCAGCGCCATGATGACGACGAGAAACGACAGCATCGGGCTGAACGCGATCACCGGCTCCACATAGGTCCAGCGCGGCGCCAGGATGGCACCGGTCAGCGCCGCCACCGACCCCGAAACAACAAAAAGGGCAATCTTGGCGTGCGCTGTGTTTATGCCGCCGTGCGCCGCCACCACCTCATCATTGCCGATGATGCGCAATGCGAAGCCGAGACGCGACCGGCCGATACGCCAGCCGACAAGGTAAACAACCGCAGCCAACACTAACAGCTGCCAGTAGATGAGCGGCTCGCCGATGTTGGTCAAAACGAACAGGCCGCTCGACGATCCCATCGTGGTCTGTGTCCAGGTCACGAGCTGGCGAATCAACTCTGCCAGGCCCAGCGTGAAGATGACGAAATAAACGCCCGACAGACGCAGCGTGGCGAGCCCGATGACGGCGGCAAGAACGCCGCCGACGATGGCCGCCAGCACCAGCAGAATCGGATACGGCAACACCTCGATCAGCCCGGCGACGACGTACATGCCGAGGCCGAAGAACGCCGCCGTTGCCAGCGAGATGTAATGGGTTGGTCCGGAGAACAGCATCCACGAGGTGGTCAGCACCGTGTACATGACGATGGTCACCGCCAGCGACAGGCCGTAGCCGGTATTCAGCACGGGCACAAACGCGGCGGCGATGAAGATAACCGCGCCGGCGACGAGCGCCTTCGTTTCGCCGGCGGTCATGCGGTACGCCTGCCGAATATACCCTGCGGCCGGAACAACAGGATAAGGATGAACAGCACGTAGGCGGCCGCCAGCGTCAGACCAGGGTCGATCAGACTGGCGACGGCTGTTTCTGTGAGCCCCAGCACGAAGGCGGCGACGATGGAGCCACGAATATCCTTGAGGCCGCCCATGATGACGATGACCAGGGCCTTCATGGTGAAGATGATGCCGATGGAGGCGTCGAATACCAGGAAGGTGGATAACAGCCCACCGCCGGCCGCCGTGATAGCGCCCCCGAGCCCGAAGGCCAACGCCGACGCCTTGGCGACGTTGATGCCGACCAGACCGGAGGCCTCGGGCGACACCGATACCGCGCGCAGGGAGAGCCCCATGCGGGTGCGATGCAACCAGACATAAAGACCGACGCAAAAGACAGCCGCGTACAGGAAGGCCACCAGCCGGTTCTGCTCGTAGGGCTGCCCGAAGATGTTGAACGGCTTATCCAGGAAGGAGTAGCTGAAGAACTCGCCGCCGAACACCGCCAGCATGACGCCGACTAAAATAAAGCTGAGACCGAAGGTGGCGAGGATGCTGTCGACCTCGAGATGGCCCTCGCTCTTGGCGCGCTTGACCAACGGCAGCATGAGATAGCGATAGATAACCCAGTTGGCGACAAAGGCCAGCGGCGCATAGGCGATCACCGTGATCAGCGGGCTGATCTGCGAGCCGGTATAGAACCAAAACGCGCCGAACGAGCCTGCCACCAACATTTCGCCGTTGGCCAAATTCATGATCCGGGCGACGCCGTACTGCAGCTGCAGCCCGACGGCCATCAGCGCGTAGGCGCCCCCCAGCAGAACGCCGATGATGATGATGTCCATGGCGGAAGTTTAGTACAAAAGAGCCGCCCGGCGGCGGCTTCTAAGCCAGCGCCGGGCGGATGGTGGAACTAATTCCAGGCAGGCTTGGCCATAACAGGCTTGGCGCCGGGCCGGCCGGTCGAATCGACACCCTGGAACACGCCGTTCTGCCACTGGCCGACGGTCCAGAAGGCGTCGTTGTTCTGGTTCTTGAAGGTTATCGGACCGATGACCGTATTGAACGTGTTGTTCTTGATGTAATCGGTCACCTTCTGGCGGTCCAACTCACCCACGCCCTCGATCGCCTGTTCGAGGATCTGGTAGGTGGCGTAGACCATGCCGGAAGCCCAGAAGTCGGCGGGCTTGCCGGTCACTTCCTGATGCGCCTTGAAATAAGCCTGCATCTCGGGCGAGTCCGGATTGACGCCACCGGCGCCCAGGATGCCCTCGGACGACGCGCCGAACTTGTTGCCGAACGCCGGAAAGGCCGTCGCCACTGCGGTGTAGAAGGCCTTCGTGTCGAGACCCTGAACCTTGGCTTGCGCGGTCAGGCCAAAGGTATCGGGCGGATAGGACCAGGCGACAAAAGCGTCCGGGTTGGCGTTCTTGGCGCCGCGCACCACCGGCGACAGGTCTTGCGTACCCAGGGGATATGACTTGTCGTAAACGATCTCGAACCCGGCTTCCTCGAAGATCGGCCGCGCCGCGTTAGCCAGTTCGATGCCGAAGGCGTCGGCGACATTGACCATGGCGACGCGATTGCCGATTTTGCCCTCGTCGCGCATCTTTTTCAGAATATCGGCGACCGAGCGCGAGAACGCGGTGGTCGAGCCGAGTGTGAAGAAGATACCCGGGTAACGCGCGGTCAGTTCGACCACCTTGTCGGTAATCGAGGTCGATGTGATCTGCGGGTAGCCGAACTTGTCGAAGATCGGCGCCGTCGCCAGATTAAACCCCGTGCCATAGGGCGCCAGGATGAAGTCGACCTTATCCTGCGTCGCCAGGCGGGTGATGTTCTTGATGGCTTCGCCGGGCGTCGTCCGGTCGTCATACTGGATCAGCTCGATCTTCTTTTGACCGTCTTTCAGCTTCAGTCCGCCGCGGGCGTTCACCTGGTGCACCCAGAGCTCAATGTTGGGCCAGTGCGTTGTGGCGGCGCCCACCGCCAGCGCGCCAGTCTTCGGGGCGGAGGCCCCGATCTTTATGGTGTCTGCCGCCTGCGCTGACCCCGCGCCGATCAGCCCCGCCAGCACGCTTGCGGCAGCGACCGCGAACAGTTTGCGTCGTTGCATTATTTTCTCCCTTATGAGCCGGGATTATTGCTGCCCGGTCACGCCAATATAGCCGCCTTGGAACTACTTCAGATATAGCCAATTCGTCCGATGGCGTTTGCAGCGTTGACAATTGCTTGCCGACCCGTCAGCGATAGCTATGCTCCGACTGGACAACGAATGCCACCATGAGTGACGTAAACGACAATCGCTGGCAGTTCTGGATCGACCGCGGCGGGACGTTCACCGACGTCGTCGCACGGCGGCCCGACGGCACGTTGGCGACCCACAAATTGCTGTCCGAGAATCCCGAGCATTACCGCGATGCTGCGGTGCAAGGCATTCGCGAGGTGCTCGGCGTGGCGGGCGGCGCGCCGATCCCGGGCGAGCAGATCGCGGTGGTCAAGATGGGCACCACGGTCGCCACCAACGCGCTGCTCGAGCGCAAGGGCGACCGCACGGTGCTGGCGATCACCCGTGGCTTCCGCGACGCCTTGCGCATCGGCTATCAGGCGCGGCCGCGCCTGTTCGACCGGCACATCGTGTTGCCCGAGCTGCTCTACGAAAGCGTCGTCGAGGTCGACGAGCGCATTGGCGCCCGCGGCGACGTGCTGACGCCGTTCAACGCGGCGAGCGCCCGCGCCGGTCTACAGGCAGCTTACGACGCCGGCATCCGCGCCATCGCCATCGCCTTCATGCACGCCTATCGGTTTCCCGAGCACGAGCGCGCCTGCGCCGAGCTGGCGCGCGAGATCGGCTTCACCCAGGTCTCGGTAAGCCACCAGGTGAGCCCGCTGATCAAGCTGGTCGGGCGCGGCGACACCACCGTCGTGGACGCCTACCTGTCGCCGATCTTGCGACGCTATGTCGATCAGGTGGCCGGCGAGTTGGGCGGTGTGAAGCTGATGTTCATGCAGTCCAATGGCGGCCTCACCGACGCCCACATGTTCCAGGGCAAGGACGCGATTTTGTCAGGGCCCGCGGGCGGCGTGGTCGGCGCCGTCGAAGTCAGCGCGGCGGCCGGTTTCGGGCAAATCATCGGCTTCGACATGGGCGGCACCTCGACCGATGTCACCCATTACGACGGCGAGTACGAGCGCGCCTTCGAAACCTTGGTCGCCGGTGTGCGCATGCGCGCGCCGATGATGCAGATCCACACCGTCGCCGCCGGTGGCGGCTCGATCTGCCAGTTCGACGGCGCGCGCTACCGGGTCGGTCCGGAAAGCGCCGGCGCCGACCCGGGCCCGGCGAGCTACGGCAAGGGCGGACCGCTCACCGTCACCGACTGCAACGTCATGTTGGGCAAGCTGCAGCCGGAGTATTTTCCCCATGTGTTCGGGCCGAACCAGGACCAGCCGCTCGACGCCGCCGTGGTGCACGAAAAGTTCGCTGCATTGACCGCCGACATTCGTACCGCCACCGGCGACACCCGCACGCCGGTCGAAGTCGCCGACGGGTTCCTGAAAATCGCCGTCGAGAACATGGCCAACGCAATCAAGAAGATCTCGGTGCAGCGCGGCTACGACGTGACCGAATACACCCTTTGCTGTTTCGGCGGCGCGGCCGGCCAGCACGCCTGTCTGGTCGCCGACGCGTTGGGCATGACCCGGGTGCTCGCCCACCCGCTGGCGGGTGTCCTGTCTGCCTACGGCATGGGTCTCGCCGATGTGCGGGCGCTGCGCGAGCAATCGGTCGAAGCGCCGCTGGCCGCCGGCGCCGTCGATCAGGCGGGCGAACTGCTCGACCGGTTGGCGGCCGATGCCACGGCGGAAGTAGCGGCCCAGGGCATCGCCGAAGCGCGCATCGAGGTGTTGCGCCGCCTGCACCTGAAATATGACGGCACCGACACGCCGCTGATCGTCGATTTCGCCGCCGCCGCCACCATGACAGCCCAGTTCGAGAGCCTGCACCGCCAGCGCTACGGGTTCGTCATGCCGGAAAAGGCGCTGATCATCGATACCGCGGCGGTCGAGGTGGTCGGCGCCAGCGAGGACAGCATTGAGGACAACGTCGACGAGACCACAGTCGAGGCCGGAGATGGTTCCCAATCCCAAGCGCTCGCCACAGTCGAGAGCCACATGGCGGGCGTGGCGCATGCGACGCCCGTCTACGACCGCGAGGCGCTGACGCCAGGTGCCGTCATCGACGGTCCGGCGATCATCCGCGAGGCGGTCGCGACGACCATCGTCGAACCGGGTTGGCGGGCCAGTCTGACCGCACGCGCCGATCTGGTGCTCGAACGGGTTGTGCCGGTTGAGCGCACCGCGGCGATCGGCACCTCCGTCGACCCGGTGATGCTCGAGGTCTTCAACAATCTCTACATGTCGATCGCCGAACAGATGGGCGTCACCCTGCAGAACACCGCCTATTCGGTGAATATCAAGGAACGGCTCGATTTCTCCTGCGCGGTGTTCGATCCCGCCGGTAATCTGGTCGCCAACGCACCGCACATGCCGGTCCATCTGGGCTCGATGAGTGAGAGCGTCCGCGTGGTGATCCGTGAAAACGCTGGCGCGATGACGGCGGGCGACGTCTATGTGCTGAACGCGCCCTACAATGGCGGCACCCACTTGCCCGATGTCACCGTGGTGACGCCGGTGTTCGACGAAGCGGGCAGCGACATTTTGTTCTACGTCGGCAGCCGCGGCCACCACGCCGACATCGGCGGGCTGACGCCGGGCTCAATGCCGCCGCACAGCCGCGTCGCCGAGGAAGAAGGTGTATTAATCGACAATTTCAAACTGCTCGACGGCGGCCGCTTTCGCGAGGACGAATTCCGCGCGTTACTCGCCTCGGGACCCTACCCGGCGCGCAACATCGACCAGAACATCGCCGACATCCGCGCCCAGATCGCCGCCAACGAGAAGGGCGTCAGCGAGCTGCGCAAGATGGTGGCCCATTTCGGCCTGGCGACGGTGCACGCCTATATGGGCCACGTGCAGGACAACGCCGAGGAATCGGTGCGCCGGGTCATCGACGTATTGCAGAACGGCGAGTTCACCTACCCGATGGACGATGGCAGCGAGATCAAGGTTCACGTGACCATCGATCCCGCGCGCCGTCAGGCGACGGTCGATTTCACCGGCACCAGCGCGCAGCGGGAGAACAACTTCAATGCGCCCAGCGCGGTCTGCCGCGCCGCCGTGCTCTACGTCTTCCGCACCCTGGTCGACGATGAGATTCCCATGAACGAGGGCTGTCTCAAGCCGATCGATATCGTCATCCCGGCGG